>NBJMC04202__coassemble_4797_pt1 | contig 5781 bp, 3 predicted proteins | sample NBJMC04202__metabat2_low_PE_022 | metagenome-assembled genome bin NBJMC04202 | reverse complement strand
TAAAGGTGAAGCGGATGCTCCACAAAAAGGGGATCAGGTAAAACCCGGCGAAGCCTGCCAAAAACGGCAGCGCCAGCAGATACCCGGTCAGGGCGTTACGGGTTTTCAGTTTCATAGACAAGACCTCCCATCACACAAAAATCAGATCGGCGGGTTCGCGGCGCACGGGTCCATGGTTTTGTGGCGCACGCTGTGCGCCGCGGCAGGGCGGCGGGTTCGCGGTGCACGGGGTGGCGGATTCGCAGCGGGTCCGCATTTTGTGGCGCACGCTGTGCGCCGCTACAGGGTGGTGGGTTCGCGGCGCACGGGGCGGCGGGTTCGCGGCGGGTCCGCATTTTGTGGCGCACGCTGTGCGCCGCTACAGGGCTGGGGCCTTATTCCGAAAGGCGGATGCTGGGGCAAACGGGCTGCGAGATGCTTGCAACCTGCTGAGACCGTAGCGGCGAACATTGTTCGCCATGGCGGTTCCCTGCGCGAGAAACGTACCGGACCGGCCGGAACGCATCCCCCGCGGTTTTGTGGCACACGGGTCCACGGTTTTGTGGCGCACGCTGTGCGCCGCTACAGGGCGGTGGGTTCGCGGCGCACAAAGCGCCGCGGCAAGCGCGGGGCCTTATTCCGAAAGGCGGATGCTGGGGCAAACGGGCTGCGAGATGCTTGCAACCTGCTGAGACCGTAGCGGCGAACATTGTTCGCCATGGCGGTTCCCTGCGCGAGAAACGCACCGGGCCGGCCGGAACGCATCCCCCGTGGTTTTGCGGCGCACAAAGCGCCGCGGCAGGGTGGCGGGTTCGCGGCGCACAAAGCGCCGCGGCAGGCGCGGGGCCTTATTCCGAAAGGTACAGGTCCATCTGCCGTTCGGCTTGCTGGGCGGCATCCTCGTATGAGACCTCGCCGGAAAGAAAGCCGTTTGTACGCATATTTCTCATAAAGAGGGTCTCGGAGCAATCAAAGTAAGCGCCGGTGATCTGCCGGGTATAGTCCATCAGCTCGTCAAAATCTTCCTGCCGGACGTCCACGGTATCCAGGCCGTAAGAATTTTCGGGCGGTACAAGCGGCGCGGCCCGGTTATACACATAGTCCTGGAAGTAGGCTTCGTTGGCAAAATCAAGAACGGAATAGTAGAGCCACCGGTACCCAAGGGTCTCGGTGTGGAATTCCTCACTGAGCAAGTATTTGATAAATTCGTAGGCATTTTGCAGATTGGGGCTGTTGTTGCGTACCGCCACCGCCCAGGTGATTTGGGCCTGGATGCCGCCGTCCATATCCCGAATCGGCATCATGACCAGTTCGTCAAAGGTGTTGATGACTTCCGGCCCGGTATAAAAACCATTCACTGGAGGGAAAGGACAGATCCACAGTGCCTTGCCGTCCCGGATGTCGGCGGCGCCGCTGATGCCGTCGTCGAGAACGCCAAGTTCCAACCCGCCCAGGTTGTTGTAGATTTCCGCACCCCGTTTCAGTTCCGGGGACGAAAGGTCCGCTTTTTGCCGGTCATAATCCACATAGGGGATCCCTGCATATTGCGCAAAATTGTAGAAGGTGTATTTAGCCCGGAACACCTCCCGCTTCTGGCTGGGGTCTGCCTGCATGGCTTCGATCTCATCCAGCAGACCGCCGAAGGTGTCGCAGTTTTCTATCGAGAACCCGGTTTCGTCCAGCGCGGTCTGGGAGGTATACAGCATCGGAAAGTTGTATTGCAGCGGAATGACCAGCCGCTGCCCGTCCCAGACGCCGGCGTCCATGACGGCCTGGTTGTAGCCCGACCAGTCGAAGTTATCGGCCTCAAAATACGGTTCCAGATCGGCAAACACGCCGCGGCGGACCATTTTTTCGATGTCCATGTTGCCGACATCAAAGAAAATCAGATCGGGGCCGCTTCCCGCCATCACCTCGGTAAGCATCTGCTGGGTCGCCTCGTCGTTGCTTTCGGAGGAACTGTCGGCAAAATACTTGTCCGCCGTGACCGGGTTATCCGGGTGCAGCTGGTTGTACTGGGTCACCGCAGCATCGAGATACTTCACCATCATGCCATAATCGGTATACCAGATATTCAGCCCCTCGTTGGTCTGTTCCACCGGCGGGGGGACTTCGATGGGGGCGGGTTCGGCGCCGCCCGGCGCACAGGCGGTCAGGCCCGCCAGGCAGGCCAGGGCCAGGCAGAGCATACGGACAGGGGCGGGTCGGTGCAGACGTTTCATGGGGGTTCCTCCTTCGCTGTGGTGTCGGGGTGCGGGTTTGCGGCGGGTTCGCGGCGGGTCCGCATTTCGTGGCGCACGCTGTGCGCCGCTACAGGGTGGCGGGTTCGCGGCGCACGGGGCGCGGGTTCGCGGCGGGTTTGCGGCGGGTCCGCATTTTGTGGCGCACGCTGTGCGCCGCTACAGGGTGGCGGGTTCGCGGCGGGTCCGCATTTCGTGGCGCACAAAGCGCCGCGGCAGGGCGATGGGTTCACGGCGCACGGGGTGCGGTTTTGTGGCGCACGCTGTGCGCCGCGGCAGGGCTGGGGCCTTATTTCGAAAGGCGGATGCTGGGGCAAACGGGCTGCGAGACGCTTGCAACCTGCTGAGACCGTAGCGGCGAACATTGTTCGCCATGGCGGTTCCCTGCGCGAGAAACGCACCGGGCCGGCCGGAACGCATCCCCCGCGGTTTTGTGGCGCACGGGTCCGCGGTTTTGTGGCGCACGCTGTGCGCCGCTACAGGCCGGCGGATTCGCGGCGCACGGGGCGCAGGTTCACGGCGGGTCCCGCATTTTGTGGCGCACGCTGTGCGCCGCTACAGGGCGGCGGGTTCGCGGCGCACGGGTCCGCGGGTTCACGGCGGGTTTGTGGCGCACGGGTCCGCGGGTTTGTGGCGCACGGGGCGCGGGTTCACGGCGGGTTCGCGGCGCACGGGTCCGCGGTTTTGTGGCTCACGCTGTGCGCCGCTACAGGGTGCGGTTTTGCGGCGCACGGGGCGGCGCGGCATTTTTCCCGCAGCCGTTCCGGTTCTATTGTACATGACCAAGGTGGAGTTCAGGTGGAGATTAGGTGGAGTTCAGATGAAGATTCTGAACAATCCATGAACGAACTGTGAAACTTTGGTGAAACGGCAAAACCCGGGTGTTTTTGCGAAAAATCCGGCCCGGTCCGGCGGAGCCGGGGCTGGCCAGCGCCCGATCCGCCGGGCCCCTGGCAGGAGCCGACCCGCCGGGCCCTGCCTGCCGGCGCGGCGCGCCTGCCGGCGGCAAAACAAAACGGCCCCCGGGGAAGCAGACGCTTCCCCGGGGGCCGTGCAGACTGTCGAAATGGTATAAAATCCGTCGCCGTCGGCGGGCGGTCTCCGGCCCAAGAGCCGGGGCCTGCGGCCCGCCGCTGCGGGGGCCGTGCGCCTATAAAGGCGGAAGCCGTCCCGGCGGGACGGACTTTCAGACCTTCCCGGGCTGCGGGGGGGTGCCGGTGGCCTGCGCCGGCAGGGCCGCCTGCGGCGCGGCCGGGGGCAGAAAGGCGGTGAACCGCACCCCGTCGGGGGTGTTTTCCAGGCTGTGGCGGATGCCGTGCCGGTCCAGGATGGTCTTTGTGATGTACAGCCCCAGGCCGCTGCCGCCGTGGTTGCGGTTGCGGGACTTGTCCACCCGGTAAAAGGGGGTGAAGACCCGGTCCAGCTCCTCGGCGGCAATGTGGACGCCGGTGTTTTCCACAAAAAACCGGTCCGGCTGCAGCTCCACCCGGACGTCGGCCCCCGCCGGCGAATAGGCCACGGCGTTGCCGATCACGTTGGTAAAAACCTTTTCCAGCAGCCGCTGGTCGCCCCGGACCCGCACCCCCGGCCGGATGTCGGCGGAAAAGCGCATCCGCTTGTCCCCCGCCCGGCCGGCAAACCGCCGGCAGACCGCCTGCACCATCCCGCTCAGGTCCAGCTCGGCGGCCGCCAGCCGGAAATCGCCCCCGCCCAGCCGGGCCGCCGCCAGGATCTCCTTGACCAGCGCCTCCATGTCGTTGGTGGTCTGCAGGCAGCTGCGCAGGTAGGTGTCCCGGTCCTTGTATTCGCCCACCTGGTAGATCATGCCTTCCAGCTGGCCCTTGATGATGGCGATGGGGGTTTTCAGCTCATGGGACACGGCGGTGAAAAACTCCAGCCGCTGCCGTTCCTGTTCCCGCTCCCGGCGGATGTCCTGCTGCAGCTGGCCGTTGGCCTGCTGCAAGCTGGTCAGCGCCTGGCTGAGCTGCTCGGACATCTCGTTGAGGCTGGCGGCCAGCACGCCGATCTCGTCCTTGCGGCGGACTTCGCATTTGCCGCTTAGGTCCAGCGCGGCGATCCGCCGGGCGGCCTCGCTCATGGCGATCAGCGGCTTGGAGTAGTAGCGGGAACAGACATACGCCCCCAGCACCGAGATCAGCAGGATCACCGCGGCGATCAGCGGGATCAGCCGCACCAGCAGCACCAGCGGCCGGGCCGCCGTGACCAGGGCCGCGCTGGCCAGCAGGTAGTAGCGGTCCTGCCCTTCTTGAAAGACCACGCCGAACCCCTGGCTGCGGGCCTCCACCGTCACGGGGGAAGCCGGCCCGGTGTCGCTGTAATTCACCGAAAAGACGTTTTTGCCCCCGTCGTCGATGATGTTCACCAGCGCATGGTTTTTCAGGGCGAACCGGTGCAGTTCTTCGGTGCTGGCCTGCCACCCCTTTTCCGAGATGGTGTCCAGCAGGCTGTTGAAATCGGCGGTGACCTGCCCTTCCAGGTCGGTGTAATAGTTCCGAGGCAGAAAGATCATCACCATGCCGTAGATGATGATGCAGCAGGCGGCCAGCAGCGCCAGCATGCTGGCGAAGGTCTTGGCCTGGATGCTGCGGCTAAACTTCCTTTTCAATTTTGTACCCCGCCCCCCGTATGGTCTCGATGCAATCGACGCCCAGCTTTTTGCGGATGTTCTTGATGTGGGTGTTGATGACCTTTTCGTCCCCCACATGGCTGTAACCCCACACGCAGTCCAGCAGGGTTTCCCGGGAAACCACCCGGCCCTGGTTTTCCAGCAGCAGTTTCAGGATGCCGTATTCCCGCAGGGTCAGGCTGACGCACTGCCCGTCCACCCGCACGGTCTGGCTGGCGGGGTCCAGCGTGATCCGCCCGCAGCAAAGCGGCCCGCCCGCTTTGCGCCGCGCGGGGTCGGCCGGCCCGGTGCGGCGCAGCACCGCCTCGATCCGCTTGAGCACCAGCGGCATCGAGAAGGGCTTGGTGATGTAGTCGTCGGCCAGGGCGTCGAAGCCTTTGAGCTGGCTGTCGTCGTCGTCCAGCGCGGTGAGCATGATGATGGGCACCCGGCTTTCCCGCCGCAGCACCTGGCAGACGGCAAAGCCGTCCATGCCGGGCAGCATCAGGTCCAGCAGCACCAGGTCAGGGGGGTCGGCCCGGAACCGCTCCACCCCGGCGGGCCCGTCGTCGGCCAGCGCCACCCGGTAGCCGGCGTCCAGCAGGAACGCCCGCAGGATGTTCTGGATGGCCGGCTCATCCTCAATGACAAGAATCAGCTTTGACATGCTTCGCACCTCCACCAGTAGTGTACCACAGAACCGCGCCCTTGGCGCACCGGCGGGGCGATTTTTTTGCGCGGTGGGGAAAAACAAAAGCCCCCCGGGGCGGGGGGCAGACTGTCAAAAATTCCAAAACCGTCGCCGTCGGCGGACATCTCCGGCCTAAGAGCCGGGCCTAGCGGCCCGGTTGGCCTCCGAAACGCGCCTGCGGGCGCAGTGTGCCGACGACGGCGACACCGACAGGGAAATTTTGCGGCAAATTGTGTGCGAGGAGC
>NBJMC04202__coassemble_4173_pt1 | contig 6597 bp, 5 predicted proteins | sample NBJMC04202__metabat2_low_PE_022 | metagenome-assembled genome bin NBJMC04202 | reverse complement strand
TGGTGGGCGCCGGGCGCACCGAGCTGCTGGAGACCATCTTCGGCGTGCGCACCCGCGCCGCCGGGCGGGTGTACTTCCGCAACCGGCTGATGAACTTTTCCGACGCCCACGAGGCCATTGAACACGGCTTCGCCCTGATCACCGAGGAGCGCAAGGCCAACGGCCTGTTCCTGAAAGGCGACCTGACCTTCAACACCACCATTGCCAACCTGGAGCAGTACAAGTCGGGGTTCGCCCTGTCCAAACCCAAGATGGTCAAGGCCACCAACAAGGAAATCAAGATCATGCACACCAAGTGCATGGGCCCCGACGACATGATCACCAGCCTGTCCGGCGGCAACCAGCAGAAGGTCATCTTCGGCAAATGGCTGGAGCGGGAACCCCAGGTCTTCATGATGGACGAACCCACCCGTGGCATCGACGTGGGCGCCAAGTACGAGATCTACGAGCTGATCATCCAGATGGCCAAGCAGGGCAAGACGATCATCGTGGTGTCCTCCGAAATGCCGGAGATCCTGGGCATCACCAACCGCATCGGGGTGATGTCCAACGGGCATCTGTCCGGCATCGTCAACACCAGGGAGACCAACCAGGAAGAGCTTTTACGACTGAGTGCGAAATATCTGTGAGCGGGGGATTGACAAATGGCAACTAGCACGATTCTTACGGCGGAGCGGGAACTGGAGCTCCGCAAACCCATTGACGAGTATGTGGGCAAGATCCAGGCGCAGATCAACGAACTGCGGCTGGACGGCACCGACCAGGTGGTGAACATCCAGAACGACCTGGACAACCTGAAGCGGGACCGCATCTACACCGCGCAGGAAAAAGCCGCGCGGGAAGCGCAGCTGAAAAAGGACCTGGAAGCCGCCAAGGCCGTCGAAGCCAAAAACAAGCCCGAGGTCGACAAGCTGATCGCGGACGCCGAGAGCTACCTCAAGGCCCACTACAAGACCGAATACTACATGCCGGTGTTCGCGAGCTGCCAGCGCGAGCGCGCTGACGCGAAGGCCCGCTACCAGGCCGCCGTGGCTGAGCTGGAAAAAGAGCACCAGGCCACGCTGGCCAAACTCAGCGACGCGCAGGAGATCAAGGACGAAAAGTATGTGCACAAAAACCGCCTGTTCGACGCCAAGATGCAGCGCGATAAGGAATTGCAAGAGATCAAGGACCGCCGCCACGCGGCCTTTGACTACAAGTACCACCTCATCGACATGCTGCGCCTGTCCAAGTTCACCTTCTACGAAAGCGTTGACCAGCGGTGGGAAAACTACAAGTACACCTTCAACACCCGGGACTTCCTGCTGAAAAACGGCCTGTACATCGCCATCATCCTGATCTTTATTGCGCTGTGCATCATCACCCCCATCGTCAAGAACGTGCAGCTTCTGACGGTGAACAACATCCTGAACATTCTGCAGCAGGCGTCGCCCCGCATGTTCCTGGCGCTGGGCGTGGCCGGGCTGATCCTGCTGGCCGGCACCGACCTGTCCATCGGCCGTATGGTGGGCATGGGCATGACCGCCGCCACCATCGTCATGCACCAGGGCATCAACACCGGCTCGGTGTTCGGCGTCACCTTTGACTTCACCGGCCTGCCGGTGCTGGTCCGGGTCTTCCTGGCGCTGGTGGTCTGCGTGGTGCTGTGTACGGTGTTCACCACCATCGCGGGCTTCTTCACCGCCAAGTTCAAGATGCACCCCTTCATCTCCACCATGGCCAACATGCTGGTCATCTTCGGCCTGGTGACCTACTCCACCAAGGGCGTCTCCTTCGGCGCCATCGAAACCACCATTCCCAGCATGATCATCCCCAAGATCGGCGGCTTCCCCACCATCATCCTGTGGGCCGTGGCGGCGGTGGTCATCGTCTGGTTCATCTGGAACAAGACCACCTTCGGTAAGAACCTCTTCGCCGTGGGCGGCAACGCCGAGGCGGCGGCCGTGTCCGGCATCTCGGTGTTCGCGGTCACGGTGGGCGCCTTTGTGCTGGCCGGCATCCTGTACGGCTTCGGCTCCTGGCTGGAATGCATCCGCATGGTGGGCTCCGGCTCGGCCGCTTACGGCCAGGGCTGGGAGATGGACGCCATCGCGGCCTGCGTGGTGGGCGGCGTGTCCTTCACCGGCGGCATCGGCAAGATCTCCGGCGTGGTGGTCGGCGTCTTCATCTTCACCGCGCTGACCTACTCGCTGACCACCCTGGGCATCGACACCAACCTGCAGTTCGTCTTCTCCGGCATCATCATCCTGGTCGCCGTCATGCTCGACTGCCTGAAGTACGTCCAGAAGAAGTGATCCTTCCACCCCGTCCCTGAACCCGATCCAAAAAGCAAACCGCCGCCGGCAGGCTGAGCCTGCCGGCGGCGGTGCTTTGTTTTGCCGTGTCTGCCGGGCCGGGGCGTCAGCCCTGGCCCAGGTTGCGGGCGAACCGGTCGGCGCAGTCGGCGCCGTAGGGGGCGTAGGTCCCGGCCAGCAGCCGGGGCAGGGCGGTGTCGATCAGCTCGGCCCAGCTGGCGGCCTCATGCCGCACCAGGATCGGGTAGAACCAGACGCCGTTTTTCTCCGCCGCGGCCTTGTCCCCCGGCGCGTCCCCCACCATCAGGATATGGTCTGGGGCATAGCCCTTGGCCAGCAGCCGGGCGATGCAGGCGGCCTTGCTGCCGGCGTCCTGGCAGCAGAGCACATCCACCGAGTCCAGCAGGCCGCAGCGGGCCCATTCCTCCTCCACCGCTTCCCGGTTGGCGCTGGACACCACCGCCACATCCGCCCGGCCGTGGGCGGCGGCCAGCCCTTCGGCCGCCCCCGCAAAGGGACGCTTGGCGGTTTCGGGCAGGGCGTTGATGGCCGCGTTGACCTTGCGGGACCAGGACAGCGCCTTGGCCATGCAGGGCCCCGCCGCCCCGGGCAGCGCCCGGGCCAGTCCGTCGTTGGAAAGTTCCGGCGCCGTGTCGGCCCAGGCCCGGAACTCGGCCAGGCCCTCGATGGGGGTATAGCGGGCGTCGATCTCGGTCAGGGCCATCGCCAGGCCCTTGAACCGGTTGACCCCGCGGGTCATGGTGTAGAGGTTGATCTCGTTCCACCGCGCCAGGATGGGCCCGGCCCAGGGCTGCAGGGCCCATTCTTCCACCATGCAGGGGCCGAAACAGCGCTCGTGCTTGATGTCCATGGTGTCCATGGCGCAGCCGTCCGAATCGACGCAGACGAGAAACTCATGGGCTTTGACAAAATGCTGCAGGTCGGTCATAGCATCCTCCTTTGTGTCACATGCCGTGGGCGGGCGCTGGGCCTGTCTGCGGCGGCATAACGGGCATAGTGTGTTTATTATACCATGGCGGGGCGGCAAAGGAAATCGCCTGTCCGCCTGCGGCGGGCAAAAAAGCGGCCGCCGGGCCAACTTTGTACAAACCGCGCAAAAATGCCGGTCAGATTTCGTCAGCCTGCCGAGGCACAAAACCCCGGGTCTGGCCCTGTTCAGCGCCGGCGGGTTGTGTTATCATTAAAGCAGGTTCCGGCGGCGAAGTTCAGCATCCGGCCGTGGGTTTCGCCGCCCCCGCCCGCCCAACGGCCGGCCCTGCGCACAGGGTTTGTACACAGAAGAAAGGAAGGATACACCTTGGTCAAAGTCAATCTCAAAGCGATCCCCTACTGCCTGTCGGACGAGGACATCGCCTGGGTCGAGCAGACCATCGCCGCCATGACCGACGAGGAAAAGGTCGGCCAGCTGTTTTTTGAGAACCGCGGCCAGGCCACCGACGAAGCGCTGATCGAACTGGTGCAGAAATACCACATCGGCGGCTACCGGTACAACGGCATCAAGGCGGATGTGGTGCAGCACAACATCCGGGTGCTGCAGGAAAATTCCAAGATCCCCCTCTTCGTCGCCTGCAACACCGAGTCGGGCGGCAACGGCTCGGCCACCGACGGCACCTACCTGGCCAGCGGCATCAAGATCGCCGCCACCGACCAGGTGAAGTATGCCTACGAGATGGGCCGCCTTGGCAACGAGGAAGCCGCCACCATGGGCAACAACATGGCCTTTGCCCCGGTGTGCGACATCCACTGCAACTGGGAGAATACCGAGATCGTCTCCCGGGCGTTCGGCTCGGACACCGACCGGGTGGCCGCCATGAGCAAGGCGTACATGGACGGCGTCCACGCGGTGCCGGGGTATGCCTCGGTGGCCAAGCACTGGCCGGGCAACGGGCAGGATTTCCGGGACGCGCACCTGTCCAACAACATCAACAACTGCACCCGGGAAGAGTGGATGGCCACCTACGGCAAGGTGTACAAGACGCTGATCGACGGCGGGCTGGACGGCGTGATGGGCGGCCACATCATGCTGCCCAACTACATGCGGGAACTGTACGGCACCAGGGATGAGGACATGATGCCCGCCACCCTGTGCTATGAGCTGATGACCGACCTGCTGCGCAACCAGCTGGGCTTCAACGGCTTTGTGGTGACCGACGCCACCCACATGGTGGGCTTTGAGGACCGCATGACCCGCAAGGAGGCTGTGGCCGCCACCATCAACGCCGGCTGCGACATGTTCCTGTTCTTCAACGACCCGGACGAGGACTTCGGCTTTATGCTGGATGCCTACCGCACCGGCGTGATCAGCGAAGAGCGGATGACCGACGCGCTGCGGCGCATCCTGGGCCTGAAGGCCAAGATGGGGCTGAACAAGAAAGCGCGGGAGGAACTGACCCCGCCGCCCGAGGCCCTGGCCGGCGTGGGCGACAAGAAGTACACCGAGTTTGCGGCCCAGGTGGCCCGGGACGCCATCACCCTGGTGAAGTACAAGGACGAGGGCGTGCTGCCCATCACCCCCGAAAAGTACAAGAAGGTGATGATCGTCTATGTCAAGGGCGCCGAGACCGGCATGACCCAGCTGATGAAGTTCGCCTTCGGCGCCGGGGCGGCCAAGAACCCGGCCCAGACCCTGTGCGAGATGCTCAACGCCCGCGGGTTTGAGGCGTTTGTCTACGAAAGCCCGATGGACAAGGCGGCCAAGCTCATGAAGGAGGGCAAGAAGCTGGACTTCATGGACATGTACCGGATGGGCAAAGCCTCGGTGGCGGCCTTCCAGGAACAGCAGGACCTGGTCATCACCCTCTTTGATGTGTCCAGCGGCCGGCCGGCCTTCGGCATGAGCAAGGGCGGCGGCGAGATCCCCTGGTATGTCCACGACATGCCCACCATCGGCATCAGCGTCAACGCCCCCACCATGCTGGCCGACGTGCCGATGCTGCGCACCTACATCAACGCCTACGACGCCAAGCCCTACACGATGGACGCCCTGGTGGACAAGCTGATGACCGGGCCCGAAGCCTTCACCGGCAAGGACCCCATCGACAGCTTCTGCGGGCTGTGGGATACCCGGATCTGACCCCCCTGCCCCGCCGCCGGCCTTTGACGGCGCCCCCCATACAAGAACAAACCGCGGCAGGCACCCGGAAACGGGCCGCCTGCCGCGGTTTTGTTCTTCGGCGCCTCAGTGGCACCAGATGTTGTTTTCCAGGTCGTGGAGGCGCAGCTTGTAGTTTTCCACCAGGGCCTGGGTGTCCTCCCCGTCCGGGAAGCTGAGCAGATAATCCTCCCCGGCCGGGTGGAAGCCCACCAGACCGGCCAGGCCGGCCATTTCGGCCACCTTCACGAGGGTGTGGTAATCGTATTCCTTGGAACTGAACAGGACATTCATGGGACGCAACTCCTTCCGCCGGCAGGCTTCACCCCCGCCGCCCGCCGCGGCCATGCCCGCAGCACTTCTATTGTACCACGCCCCGCCGCGTTTGAACATGTATTTTGGATGCGTCCCCCCGGGGCGTCGGTGGAGACAGGGGCGAAGTCGATCAGCAGCGCCTGCACGGCGGATTCCGGCGGCACGCTGTTGATGCCGCCGCGGGTCTGGGTGGAAAGGCTCGCCGCGCAGCAGGCAAAGCGGGTGATGGCGCGCAGCTCCCCCACCGTCAGCTCGGCGGGGGCCTTGCCTGTCCGGAGCAGCCGGCTCATGGCGCTGCCGCCGAAGATGTCCCCGGCGCCGGTGGTATCCGCCACACGGATGCCGGCGGGGCTGGCCACCTCGCCGCTGCCCTGCCGGTTGGCAAAACGGCAGCCCCGGGGGCCCAGCGTGGCGTAGACCAGCCGGACGCCGTACTCGGCCAGCAGCTTTTGGGCGCCCGCTTCGGGCGAAAGGCCCCACAGAAAGGCGATCTCCTCATCGCTGATCTTGACAATGTCGGCCTGGCGCAGCCCCCATTCGATCTGCTCTTTGGCGGCGGCTTCGCCCGGCCAGAGCGGTTTGCGCAGGTTGGGGTCAAAGCTGATGAGCCTATCCCCGGCCCGGGCGTGGGCCACGGCAGCCCGGGTGGCGGTGCGGGCCGGCAGCACTCCTTGCTGTCGCCCCATGGCCGTCCACTCTATTGAAATTACTGATTTTCCGCGTCAACAGGCGTAACAATGGGCTTTCCATCTTTATCAACAAGAACGGCTATGCCGCAACCGGTTGTCATGTTGGAAGAAATCAGCAGGTAATTCACACCTGTTTCCGTATCAACGATGATTTTCCGTACATTGGTTACTCCTTGTGAGTAGGTTT
>NBJMC04202__coassemble_3807_pt1 | contig 7245 bp, 8 predicted proteins | sample NBJMC04202__metabat2_low_PE_022 | metagenome-assembled genome bin NBJMC04202 | reverse complement strand
AGCAGCGGTCTCCAAAACCGCGTGCCGAGGGTTCGAATCCTTCTACCCCTGCCAGAAAAAACCGCGTACCTTCCGGGGTACGCGTTTTTTTCGTTTTGCCGCTTTCGCCGCCCCTGCCCTTTTCTGCGGCAGGGCCCGGCAAAGCCGGCTCCTTTTCAGGCGAAGGTCTCGTCGCTTTCGTGGCTGTTGGGCTTGTCCATGTCGGGCGCGGGGGCGCCGTCCGGCAAAGAGGAGCCGAAGGAATGGACAAAGGCGAACTTCCGGATCAGGAAGATCAGCCCGATGGACAGCACGCTGATGAGGTTTTCGGTGGAGGAGCCGTGGCCCATGATCATCGACCGGGCGATGGCGTAGAGCAGCACTTCCAGCGCGCTGCCGGGGCTGTGTTTGGCCAGCATCTTGATGAACTCGATGCCGATGACCAGGTTGAAGGCGTGGCCCAGGAAGGTCTGGAAGGCTTCGGTGCTGTTTTGGGAAACCAGCGAGAACATCTCGTTGGCAATGGGGATGGTGCTGATCAGCAGCCCGATGAGCACCAGAATGGACAGCACCACCTCCAGCAGACTGGAGAGGGCCGCCACCTGATTGCGCAGGATCTGGGTGACCCGGCGTTCCTTGGAGCGCAGGCGCAGGCGGTACAGGACGGTGACGAGGTTGTTCTGGCTCATGGCAGTTCCTTTCGCTGGCGGGTGGGGGCTTGTCGTTGATTGTATTATACCAAAAACCCGGCCCCCGGTAAATGCGCCGGAACGTATAAATCCGGGGGAGTTTTTCAGACAAAGCGCAAAAACAAAGCGCAAAAAAAGGGCCGGGCCCGGTCATTCGGCCGGGTCCGGCCCTGTCAGGGTATGGGGGAAGGATGCAAAAAGCCGGTCACCCGGGCGGCGTCAGCTGCACCACCGGCCAGCCCAGCCAGGCGGCGGCTTCGGCGTCGTGGGTGACAAGGACCGCGTCCCGCCCGGCGGTGAGCCGCACCACGGCGGCGGCGGCCCGGGCGGCCAGGTCGGCGTCCATGCCGGTGAAGGGTTCGTCCAGCAGCAGGGTGTCGGCCCCGGGGCAGAGCAGCGCCCGCAGCAGCGCGGCGCGGCGCATCTGCCCGCCGCTGAGCCGGGCGGACGGCAGGGCCAGCTCGGCGTCCCCGAAGCCCAGCGCCCGCAGTTCGGCTTCGGCCCGGGCGGCGCTGCCGCCGGGCAGGGTGATGTTGGCCACGGCGGTGAGCTGGGGGCACAGGCGGTTTTCCTGAAAGACCGCCGCCACCCGGCCCACCCCCTCCACGCGGCCGGCATCCGCCCGTTCCAGCCCCATCAGGATGCGCAGCAGCGTGGTTTTTCCGCGGCCGGAGGGGCCCATGAGCACGACCGGCCCCGCCGCCTGCAGGCTGAAGTTCTGCAGCACCGGCCTTGAGCCGAAGGATTTGCACAGCCCTTCGATGCGGATGCTCATGCCTTCACCTCCCCGCACAGCGCCGCCTTGGCCCGGCGCAGTCCCCGGGCCGCCAGGGCGGACAGCGCCGCCGACAGCAGCACGATGACCAGCGTCCAGGCAAAGACATCGGGGGTGGACAGGGTGATCTTGGCCCGGTAGAGCGCGTCGCCCATGCTGTGGTCGGGCAGGCCGATGACCTCGGCCGAGACGCCGCTTTTCCAGCACATCCCCATGGCGGCGATGCAGCTTTCGCAGAAGGAGGGGAACACCCCCGGCAGCCAGATGTACCGCAGCCGCTTGTGCAGCGGCAGGCGGTAGACGGCGGCCATTTCCAGCAGCTGGCGGTCGGTGTCGGCAATGCCGCCCAGCACCCCGGCGTAGATCACCGGCAGCACATGGGTGAAGCTGACCACCACCGACAGGTTGGCGCTGCTGACCCACAGCAGCGCCAGGATCACGAAACTGGCCACCGGCATGGCGCGGATGAGCGCCATGGGCGGGGCGATGAGCCGCCGCACCCAGACCCAGCGGGCCCCGGCCGCCCCCAGCGCCAGCCCGCAGACCACCGCCAGGCCGAACCCGGCCAGGATGCGCAGCGCGCTGAAGGCGATGCGGTGCCAGAATTCCGCCGTGGGCAGCTGCACCGCCAACGCCTGCAGCGTCTGCAGGGGCGTAGCCAGGAACAGCCCGCCGTGGCCCAGGGCCATGGCCAGCCCCTGCCAGGCCGCCAGCCAGAAGAGCGCCACCAGGGCGAACTGCCGGGGGCGGGGTTTGTCAGGCGCCATAGTAGAAGGCGTCGTCCGGCATGGCGCCGCCCACGCTGGCGGGGTCGGCGTCATAGAGCACCTGCAGGTAGGTGGAAAGGTCGGTCTTCATCTCGCTGCCGGTCTCAAAGACGATGTTGCACTCGGGCAGGGCCTTCTGGGCCAGGGCGGCCTTGGCGACGATGCCGTACTGCTCGCACAGGGCGGCGGTGCCCTCCAGGTCGGTGTTGGCGGCCTCGGTGCTCTGCTCATAGGCGGTCAGGAAGGCTTCGAAGGTCCCGGGGTCGGCCTCGATGGCGTCGGTGCGGGCCACCAGCACGCCGGTGACCAGCCGGGAGCCGGCGGCCTGCTCCCAGGCGTCGTTCATGTCAATGGCCACCCGCAGCCCCTCCACCTGGGACAGGGCGCTGGTGACAAAGGGCTGGGGCAGCATGGCGATGGTGCCGGCGCCGGCCTGCAGCTGGGAGAGGGCGTCGGTGGCCTCGCTGTAATATTCGATGGTCACATCATTGTCCGGGTCAAGGCCGTTGGCGCTCAGGACATAGCGCAGCACATACTCGGGGGTGGTGCCCTTGCCGGTGGTCAGGATGGTCTGGCCCTTCAGGTCGGCCACCGACTGGACGGTGTCGCCCTGTTCCAGGATGTACAGCACCCCCAGCGTGTTGACGGCCGCCACCTGGATCTGGCCGTCGGTCTTCTGGTACAGGGTGGCCGCCAGGTTGGCCGGGACGGCCGCGGCGTCCAGTTCGCCCTTGACAAGCTGGGGCACGATCTCATCCGCCGCGCCGTGCATGCTGAAATCCAGCGTAAAGCCGTACTCCCCGCCGTTGGCGGCGTCGTCCACCAGGTTGATCAGCCCCATGGTGGTGGGGCCTTTGAGGCCGGCCACCCGCAGCGCGCCGGCAGCGGCCTGCTCGGCGGTGGCGATGTCGGGGGTCTCGGGCGCGGGGGATTCGGCGGCGGGGGTCTCGGCGGGGGTCTCGGTGGGGGCCGGGGCGCTGGCGGCGCCGCCGCAGCCGGCCAGCGAGGCGGCCAGGGCCAGGGCGGTCAGCCCGGCCAGAACGCGGATTCGTTTCATAAACAACAGTCTCCTCCCAAAAAGGGCCGTCGGCAGGCGGAAAGGCCCCGCCCGGGGACGGCCGGATTTGATTTGCTTTTGCGGGAACACTATACTATAATAGAACCGATAAGTCGATTGCCGGTGCAACATTTTTGCCCCGGCAACATTGCCCGGCCCCCGGGCCGCACAGAAAGGAACCCCCGATGGATCTGCACCCTTACTATCCCCTGCTGCGGCAGACCTCGCTGCTGCGCGGTATGCGCGATGACGAGCTGGACCTGCTGCTGCGCTGTTTTGCCCCCCGGGTGCGCCGCTACCAGAAGGGCGAACTGCTGCTGTTGGCCGGGTACGAGACCCGGGAGGTCGGCATTTTGCTGGAAGGCAAGATCCTGGCGCTGAAAAACACGCCGGACGGGTCCAGCGTGGCCATCACCCAGATGGGCCCGGGCGGGCTGTTCGGGGATGTGCTGTCCGGGTCCAGCGTGCGCAGCCCGGTGAGCGTGATGGCCCAGGCCCCCTGCCTGGCCGTCTACCTGCCCTATGACAAGATCATCCACCCCTGCGCCCAGCTGCACGAGACCCACCTGCAGCTGATGCAGAATCTGGTGCTGACCATCTCCAACAAATACTTTGCGCTGGACCGCCGGGTGGAGCTGCTGATCTGCAAGAGCCTGCGCACCCGCATCAGCCTGTGGCTGCTGGAACAGGCCGAGCAGGCCGGCAGCGACACCTTTGCGGTGCCGCTGACCCGCGCCGGCCTGGCCGAGTACCTGAACTGCGACCGCAGCGCCCTGAGCCGGGAACTGGGCCGCATGCAGCGGGAAGGGCTGATCGAGACCTTCCGCGGCAGCTTCAAGATTCTGGACAAGGACCGCCTGCGCGCCCAGTGCCAGGTAGCCTGACCCATTCCGACAGGAGGAACCCCCATGAACCACCGCCAGCATCCGGTTTTGTACATCGTCATCCCCTGCTACAACGAGCAGGAGGTGCTGCCCATCACCGCGCCGCTGTTTCTGAAAAAGATCACCGACCTGGCCGCCGCCGGCAAAATCAGCCCCGACAGCCGGGTGCTGTTTGTCAACGACGGGTCGAAGGACAGGACCTGGGAGATCATCTGCGGCCTGGCCGCAAGCGACCCGCACTACATCGGCATCAGCCAGAGCCGCAACCGGGGCCACCAGAACGCCGTGCTGGCCGGGCTGATGGAAGCCAAGGACCGCTGCGACATCACCATTTCCATCGACTGCGACGGCCAGGACGACATCAACGCCATGGACGCGATGGTGGACGCCTACCGGGACGGCTGCGAGATCGTCTACGGCGTGCGCAGCAGCCGCGCCAGCGACACCTTTTTCAAGCGGTTCACCGCCGAAGGGTTCTACAAGCTGCTCAACGCCATGGGGGCCGAGGTGGTGTACAACCACGCCGACTACCGGCTGATGAGCGCCCGCGCCCTGCAGGAGTTCGCCAAGTTCAGGGAAGTCAACCTTTACCTGCGGGGCATGGTGCCGCTGGTGGGCTTCAAGAGCACGGTGGTGACCTATGAGCGGCATGAGCGGATCGCCGGGGAAAGCCACTATCCCCTGTCCAAGATGCTGGGGCTGGCCTTTGACGGCATCACGAGTCTGTCGGTCAAGCCGATCCGGTTCATCACCGGGTTCGGGGTGCTGGTGGCGGCCGTGAGTTTTCTAGGGGGCGTGTGGGCGATCATCGAGGCGCTGCTGGGGGCCACGGTGTCCGGCTGGGCCTCCACCACCTGCATCATCTGTTTTGTGTCCGGCGTGCAGCTGATCTGCCTCGGGGTGATCGGCGAGTACATCGGCAAAATTTACATGGAGACCAAGCACCGGCCCCGGTACATCATCAGCGACCGGACCTGGGCGCCAAACGAACCGACCGAAAAGGAGGATGCCCGATGAGCCGCCAGGTATGGAAAGGGTCCACCCTGCTCAACCCCGAGCCGCCGGTGCTGGTGAGCTGCGGCCCCCGGGAGCGCCCCAACCTGATCACGGTGGGCTGGTGCGGCACCATCTGCACCCAGCCGCCGATGCTGTCCATCAGCGTGCGGCCGGAGCGGTACAGCCACGGCCTGATCCGGCAAAGCGGGGTGTTTGTGGTCAACCTGCCCACCGAGCCCCTGACCCGCGCCGTGGACTGGTGCGGCGTCAAAAGCGGGCGGGAGGTGGACAAGTTCGCCGCCATGGGCCTGCACGCCGCCCCGGCCGCCCAGGTGGACACCGTTGTGCTGGAGGAAAGCCCGGTGAACCTGGAATGCCGGGTGACCCAGGTGATCCCCCTTGGCAGCCACGACCTGTTTCTGGCCGAGGTGGTCGCGGTGGATGTGGACGAAGCGCTGCTGGATGAGACCGGCAAACTCTGTCTGGAGCGGGCCCGGCTGATCGTCTATTCCCACGGGGAGTATCTGGCCCTGGGCCGGCGGCTGGGCAGTTTCGGCTACAGCGTGCGCAAGCGCCGCACCCCCCGCCGGCGCTGACCCGCGACCCTTGCCCCAAAAAACAGCAAACAAGCGATCCTCCGGGCGGGCGGCCTGCGCCGCCCGGAGGCAAAAACAAAAGACGGACGCTGCTGCGTCCGTCTTTTTTCGTTTGGTGAAGGGGGTCAGCCTTCCTTTTTCGGCATCCGCAGCAGGCTGCAGGGCATCAGCGGGGTGTCGCAGGGGATGGTGTAGCGCATCATCGGGTGGGGGGTGGCGTCCACCGCCGCGCCGTCTTCGCCCCGGATCCAGCCGGGGGTAAGGGTGACGGTGCTGCCGTCGGGCTGCAGCGCCTCGATGGTGTCGCCCAGGCAGAACTTACCCCGCTGGGTGCAGTGGGCCACCCCATCCGCCCAGGAATCCACCGTGCCGAGGAAGTCCCAGGGGCGCACATAGGTGTGGCTGGGGGTCTGCAGGGCCTTGTCCCGGCCGAAGTAGAACCCCGGGGAGTAGTGGCGGTGGCTGGTGCGGTTGAGCTCCTCCAGCACATCGTCGGGCAGGTCGAAGGACTCGGCCGCGGGGTTGGCCAGGTAGTGGTCCAGGGCGCGGCGGTAGGCGCTGGTGACCGAGGCCACATAGTAGAAGGTCTTGGCCCGGCCTTCGATCTTGAGGGAGTCCACCCCGGCCTGGCAGATCAGGTCCAGGAAGGGGGCGGTGCACAGATCGTTGGCATTGAGGATGTAGCTGCCGTCCCCGTTTTCCCCGATCTCCATATACTGGCCGGGGCGGCGTTCCTCCACCAGATAGTATTTCCAGCGGCAGGGCTGGGCGCACTCGCCCCGGTTGCCGCTGCGTCCGGTCATGTAGCTGGAAAGCAGGCACCGGCCGGACACGCTCATGCACATGGCGCCGTGGACGAAGGCTTCCAGCTCCAGTTCGGGCGGGGCGTTGTCCCGGATGGCGGCGATGTCGGGCAGGCTGAGTTCCCGGGCCAGCACCACCCGCTTGACCCCCAGCTCGCAGGCGGCGGTGGCGGCGGCGTAGTTGGCGATGCCCGCCTGGGTGGAAAAGTGGATCTCGGCGCCGGGGGCGTATTTCTGGGCCAGGCGCAGCACCCCCAGGTCGGCGATGATGAAGGCGTCCACCCCGGCGGCCGCAGCCTGCTCGATGACGCCGGGCAGGCGGGCCAGTTCCTCGTTGGTGGGCAGGGTGTTCAGCGTCAGGTAGACCCGGCGGCCCCGGGCGTGGGCGAAGATGCAGCCTTCCTGCAGTTCTTCGGGGGTGAAGTTGGGGGGCGCGGCGCGCATACCGAATTCCGGCAAAGCACAGTAGACGGCATCGGCGCCGTAGAGCACGGCGTATTTCAGGGTTTCCAGGCTGCCCGCCGGGGACAGCAGTTCGGGCTGTTGCAGCATACGGGAACATCCTCTCTCAAGGTTTTCTTGGCTTCAAAATGCCCGCCCGGCCGGGCCGGGCGGGCAGAGTTTGTCGAAAAAAAGTTCAAAATCCGTCGCCGTCGGCGGACATGCGCCGACGACGGCGACACCGACAGGGAAATTTTG
>NBJMC04202__coassemble_3682_pt1 | contig 7479 bp, 4 predicted proteins | sample NBJMC04202__metabat2_low_PE_022 | metagenome-assembled genome bin NBJMC04202 | reverse complement strand
TCTTTCCTGGGCCACATCGGCGAGAACAAGCACACCGTTGACTCCACCGACGACTCCATCATCGTCGATGGCAAGGAAATCAAGATCTATGCCATCAAGGACGCCAAGGATTGCCCCTGGGGCGAGCTGGGCATCGACGTTGTGCTGGAGTGCACCGGCTTCTACACCAGCAAGGAGAAGAGCATGGCTCACATCGCTGCTGGCGCCAAGAAGGTCGTCATCTCTGCCCCCGCCGGCAATGACCTGAAGACCATCGTCTACAGCGTCAACGAGAAGACCCTGACCAAGGAAGATCAGGTCATCTCCGCCGCTTCCTGCACCACCAACTGCCTGGCCCCGATGGCGGACACCCTGAACAAGACCTACCCCATCGTTTCCGGCATCATGACCACCGTTCACGCCTACACCGGCGACCAGATGATCCTGGACGGCCCGCAGCGCAAGGGTGACCTGCGCCGCGCTCGCGCCGGTGCCCAGAACATCGTGCCCAACTCCACCGGCGCTGCCAAGGCCATCGGCCTGGTCATCCCCGAGCTGAACGGCAAGCTGATCGGCTCTGCTCAGCGCGTGCCCGTTCCCACCGGCTCCACCACCATCCTGGTCGCCGTTGTCAAGGGCACCGACGTGACCAAGGAGAGCATCAACGCCGCCATGAAGGCCGCCGCTTCCGAGAGCTTCGGCTACAATGACGAGCAGATCGTCTCCTCCGACGTCATCGGCATGCGTTACGGCAGCCTGTTCGACGCCACCCAGACCATGGTCACCAAGATCGACGACGACACCTATCAGGTGCAGGTCGTGTCCTGGTACGACAACGAGAACAGCTACACCAGCCAGATGGTCCGCACCATTAAGTACTTCGCTGAGCTGTAATCGCACGTCCTCCCAATCGGACAAAAAACGCCGCCGCGCCTCCCTTCGGGGAAGCGCGGCGGCGCTTTTGTTTGGCGGCGTGTTTTGTTGCCTATTTTTCCGTCAGCGATGCAGCGCTGGTCGGTCCGTGCGTCCTGTCAGATAATCCAGCGACACTTGGTAATAATCGGCTAATTTTATAAGATGCTCCAGCGGAATCGTTTGAAACCCACGTTCATAGCGGGAGTATACGGTTTGCTGAATATGCAGAAGGTCTGCCACCTGCGTCTGCGACAAATCATGATCCTCCCGAAGATCCCGCAACCGCTGCAGATACACAAGGCACACCTCCCGCCATCAAGTATCAATCAGTACTATTGACGATACCATGATTGTGTGATAGAATGGCCATGTTAGTACTTAATAGTACTAACATGGCCATTTTATCGTTTAATTTCTATGTAACCAAGGGGAGATGTTAAAAATGAAGTGTTGTCCTCATTGTGGAAAAGAAGTACCTCCAGGTCAATAGTTTGTCTATTCAAGGCATAAATCGTCTTGACGAGGCCTTGGCGAAGGAGTACGTAATTACATCATTGACGATAGTTTCTTTAGAGAGGTATATCCCAATAAAGACGAAGACCTAGGCGAATTAAAAAACATGACACGAGTAGCAAACCTGCAAATTGTACTTTGTTAGGCAGAATGCCAGAAAATGTTGTTAAATAACACGGAGATCAAATAAGTATTTCAAAAAACAATTAAGGAGTGTGTTTTTATGGAAAAAAAGCAAGTACAGCAAAGCCTTATTTTTGTCGTTATAATCACAGCTTTGCTTTTGGGCTTTGCTATACTTCAACCTGAGGACGATATAGAACGTATCTCCCGCAATGCAGGTTTTTACTGTGAGCTTTGCGCAGAAAACCGCTTAAAGATCCCTGCATCCTATAAGGTAGTACAAAACGGCATCACCTACTATGTATGTTCGGCGCATAAAAACGGATAGGAGCACCGCCTATGATTGTTATCCTATTAGTAATTATTGCCTGCTGCCTTCTTTTCGGTTCAGATGTAACAAAAGAAGGTATAAGCGGCTGTCTAACAGTAATCCTTCTCTTTCTATTTATTCTATTCATTTTGGGTTCTATCGGTTCATTATTTTGATAGCACAACTCTCGTACCGTCAGGTCACACCAAATCAAACACTTACATGAGGAGGAACTTAATGAAACGCAATACTATTCTTGTTGGTACCGCTATTATACTTACGGCTTTTCTGTTTAGCGGCTGCACCACCAATACGTATTCAACAACAACCGGTCCTGATGACTCATATTATATTAGTGGTAAAGGTAGTGCCTGGGATGAAGAAGTCAATGATATTTATGATGAATATGGAGAAGACGTTGGCCTAACCCCTGAAGAAATTGACGCTGCTATGCGTGCAATGGAACAAGGCTAAAATATATAGGGTGTGGGTAAGCGGTACGTTAGCGCCGCCGCGCCTCCCTTCGGGGAAGCGCGGCGGCGCTTTTGTTTGGCGGCGTTCCAAGGCAAACAAAAGCCGCCCGGCCCCTGCGTATCGCAGGGGCCGGGCGGCCGTCGGGTATGCGTCAGCCCCGGGCGGGGCGGCGGGTCATTCGATCAGGATGCGGTTGGGCTGCTGTTCGATCTGTTGGGCGGGCTTGGGCAGGTGGATCTTGAGGATCCCGTCCTCAAACTTGGCCGAGATGTCCTTCTCGGTGATCTGGTCGCCCACATAGAAGCTGCGGCTGCAGGCGCCGGCGTACCGTTCACGGCGGATGTACCGGCCTTCCTTGTCCTGGTCGTCCTTATCCAGCCCCTTGGAAGCGGCGATGGTCAGGTAGCCCTGATCCAGCTTCAGGCTGATCTCGTCCTTCTTGAAGCCGGGCAGGTCCACGTCCAGCTCATAGGCGCCGTCGGTCTCCCGGACATCCGCCCGCATCAGATTGCGGGCGTGCTTGCCGTACAGCGGATCGCGGCCGGTAAAGAACGGCGTCATGGCGTCGTCAAACCAATCATCAAACAAACTCTCACCAAAAATGCTAGGCAACATAGGTCATTCCCTCCTATCATGCTCGCCGGCCCTGCGGCTTGTGCCGCCGGCCGGTCTCCCTTTGCTACCTGTCCGCCGGACGGCGGGCATTTTTGCTTGGATCGTCCGTTCGGGCTGTTCGCCCTTCCTTTCGATCTGACTCTATTATAGCACAAGCATTAGCACTGTCAATAGTCGAGCGCTAAAATTAACATATTTATCACAAGTATACAGTCTGTATAGAATCCAGCCAAAAAAACGGCCCTCCCCTGCCCTGCTTTTGTACAGAGCGGAGAGGGCCGGGCATGGCATTTATCGGGTGGTCCCAGGATTCCAGTTGCGGCGCCTGAAGTCCAGCAGGATGATGACCGCCACCACGCAGGTCAGCAGCGCAGTGCCGGCCATGTTGAACCACAGACCGTTGAGCCCGAAGGGCCAGAGCACGGCAATGAGCAATACCGGGAAGACCAGAGCCGTGGACACCGACAGGATGGAAGCCTGGATCGGGTGTTCCACCGCCGACATGAAGCTCTGGGTGGCAAAGCTGAGCCAGCGGGTCAGGTACCCCAGGCAGAACAGCCGCAGCGCCGGGATGGCCATGGCGTAAACGGCCGGTTCGCTGTCGGACACAAAGACCGAGGTGACCGCCTCGGGGAAGGCGTACAGCACCGTGGCCCCCAGCAGCGAGATGATGGCCGCCGCCGAGAAGCAGCGCTTTTCGATGGCCAGCACCCGGTCCCGCCGGCCGGCGCCCCAGTTATAGCCCACGGCCGGCTGCAGCGAGTCGCACATGCCGTACAGGAACTGCATGACGATGCCGTCGGCGTACATCAGGATGCCGTAGACCGACACGGCGGCCGCGCCGCCCACCCGCAGCAGCACCGTGTTCATGAGGATGGAGGTGACACGGCCTGCAATGTTGTTGAGGAAGGTGGGGGTGCCGCAGAAGACGATCTGCCGGATGATGGATCTGGTGAAATGCGGGCGGCGGAACCGCAGCTGCAGCTGCCCCCGGAAGAAGGGCCACATCCCCACCAGCACGCAGATGACCATGCCCATGCAGGAGCCGAAGGCAGCCCCCCAGACCCCGACGCCCAGGACGCCCAGCATGAGGAACTCACCCAGGGCGCACAGGGTGGACATAGCCACGTTGAGCCACATGCTGGCCTTGATCTGGCCGCAGATGCGCAGGTAGTTGTCCGTCGCGTACATCATGCCGGTGATGGGGGAGCTGACCGCATAGACCCGGATGTACTGGGTGGCCAGCCGCAGCAGGCTGCCCTCGGCCCCCATCCAGCGCAGCAGCACCGGCGATGCGAAAAACAGGAAGCTGCCCACCACCAGCCCCTGCAGCAAGACCATCAGGCAGGCGCAGGTGAAGATGTTGTTGGCTTCCTCCGGCCGCTTTTCCCCCAGGCGCACCGAGATCGGCACCGAAGAGCCCACGCCGATCAAGTCGGAGATGGCGAAGTTGATGATGACCAGCGGCATGGCCAGGTTGAGGGCGGCGAATGCTTCGCCGCCCAGCAGCTGGCCGACAAACATGCCGTCCAGCAGCTGATACAATGAGGATGCCAGCATCCCCACCGAGCCCGGCAAAGCCGCCTTGAAAAACAGGCGGGTCGGGCTCGTGTTCAGAAACAATGTTTTTTGATCCATATTGCCTTTCCCTCCATCATTCGGATGTGATGCGCCGTTGACAAAACGCCGGATAAAGTACGGGCATTTCAGCCCGTGCCTTATCCGGCGTATCACTTCAATTTATACAAAATCGTATGATCTGCCCTCCGCGCAATGAATACCATACCACAACCCCATCGGGAAGTCAAGCCATCTTCCCGGTGCTTTTTTCCGATTTTACAAGATTTTTTCCGGCCCGCTCCGGCCGGTGTCCGGCCCGGGCGGTGGCGGCGGGGGTCCGGCGGGCGGCGGATGTTTTCCCCGGAATCCGCCGCCCGGCGCCCCTGCCTTTTCCCGAAAACAAAGCCGGCCGCACCTTGCGGCGCGGCCGGCTCGGAATTTTGTCAGGGTCGTTCAGGCGCTCACATCCGCCTGGGGCACCGGCTGTTTGAGCAGCCCCAGCAGCAGCGCCGTGACCGCCGACCCCAGCGCCAGCGCCAGCAGCATCCAGCCGCCGTTGGTGGCCAGGGGCAGCACATACAGCCCGCCGTGGGGCGCCGGCACGCCGCAGCCCCAGGCCATGGACAGCGCCCCGGCCAGCGCCGAGCCCACCATGCAGCTGGGGATGACCCGCAGCGGGTCCCGCAGCGCATAGGGCAGCGCGCCTTCGGTGATGAAGGAGAAGCCCATCAGGTAGACCATCACCGAGGAATGCCGCTGCGAGGCGGAGAATCGACTGGGGAAGAAGGTGCAGGCCAGCGCCACCCCCAGCGGCGGCACCATGCCGCCCAGCATGGCCGCCGCCATAAAGGACTGCTGCCCGGCGCTGAGGGTGACCGTGCCGAACAGGTAGGCGGCCTTGTTGATGGGCCCGCCGAAATCGCAGGCCATCATGGCCCCCAGCACCGCCCCCAGCGCGATGCGGCTGCCCCCCTGCATGCTTTCCAGCACCGAATAGAGCCAGTCGTTGAAATGCCCCAGCGGCGGATTGAGGAAGACGATCACCAGCACCGCCATGACCCCCAACCCCAGCACCGGATAGAGCAGCGTGGTCTTGAGCGCCTCCAACCCGGCAGGCCACTTGGCGCAGAGCCGGCGCAGCCCGTTGATGAAGAGCCCTGCCAGCACACCGGAGAGGATCGCCCCCCAGAAGCCGGAGGAGACCCAGGTGCTGGCCGGGCCGGGCGCGACCCCCGCCCAGGCCAGATAGCCGCCCACCGCGCCGGGGAAAAAGGCCGGCTGCCCGGCGATGGCCATGGCCAGGAACCCGGACAGGACCGGGTACATCATGTCAAAGGCGATGTTGCCGGCCTGCCCCAGCAGCCAGGACAGCGAGGTGCCGCTGCCGAAAGTCAGGTCCGCCACGTTGGCGCGGTCAAGGAAATAGCTGAGCGCCAGCAGAATGCCGCCGCCGGTGACAAAGGGGATCATGTGGTTGATGCCGCTCATCAGGTAATTGTATGCCTGGTGCCCCATCCGGGCCAGCGGCTGGCCGACCTCCCCCGCCGAGGCGGCGGGCGGGGTCTCGGGCAGGGCGCGGGAGGGTTCCAGCGGGGCGGCCATGGGCGGTATATCCGCCGTGAGCGCCCGGCGCAGCAGCCGTTCGGGCTGGCGCACCGCCTCGGCCACCGGCACAAAGAGCACGGTGTGGCCGGTGAAGCGCTCGGTCTGCACCGACCGGTCCGCCGCCACAATGATGCAGCGGGCCGCCCCGATCTCGGCGGGGGTCAGCACATTTTTGGGGCCGTCGGCGCCATTTGTCTCCACCTTGATGCGCACCCCCATCTCGGCGGCGGTGCGTTCCAGTGCCTCGGCCGCCATAAAGGTGTGCGCCACCCCCATCGGGCAGGCGGTGACGGCCAGCAGCTCATAGCTGCCGCCGCCCGCAGCCGGGCCCTGTTTTTCGGCGTTTTCCCGGTCCAGCACCGCCAGGAAGGCGGCCGGGTCGGGCGCCTTCAGCAGATCGGCGCAGAAGCCCGGTTCCATCAGCCCCCGGGCCAGGCCGGCCAGCACCTGCACATGCAGGTCGGCGGCATCCGCCGGGGCGGCGATCAGAAAGACCAGCCGTACCGGCTGCCCGTCCGGGGCGCCCCAGTCCACCCCCTGTTCCAGCGTCATGGCGGCCAGCGAAGGCCGGGACACGCCGCGGCTTTTCGCATGGGGAATGGCCACCGCACCGCCCACGGCGGTGCCGCCCTGGTCTTCCCGCCGGAGCACATCCTGACGGAAGGTCTCGGTGTCTTTCAGGCAGCCGTCGGCGCCCAGCGCCTGGAACAGCGCAGCCAGCACCTCCTGTTTGGTTTTGGCCTGCGCGTGGAGCAGGATGCGCCGCGGGCCCAGCAAATCGGTGATGCGCATTTCGCACGTCCTTACTTGTGTGAACAGCCCGACCTTTCAAAAAAGGCGGCCCCGCCAGATTCGGCAGGGCCGCCAGAAAGTCGATCAGATTCTGGATCAGTTGAGCAGGGTCAGCTCGGTGTCGGGATCGAACAGGTGGATCTTGTGGGGATCCATGGCGACGGTGACCTTGCTGCCGCGGCGAGCCTTGGAGGTGGGAGCCACGCGAGCCATCATGTTCTGGCCCTTGTAGGTCAGGTACAGATAGATCTCGGCGCCCATCAGCTCGGACACTTCCACTTCGGCGTCCATGTGGCTTTCGGGATGCTTGGCCAGGAATTCCTCGTCGTCCTTCATATCCTCGGGACGGATGCCGACCTTCAGGCTCTTGCCAACATAAGCGTCCAGCTTGCCGTCGGCGGTCTTTTCCTTCGGCAGGGGGATCACGGTGCCGGCCAGGTCAACACAGTACTGGTCGCCCTTCTTCTGCAGGGTGCCGTCCAGGAAGTTCATCTGCGGGCTGCCGATGAAGCCGGCCACGAAGATGTTGCAGGGGTAGTCGTACAGGTTCTGCGGGGTGTCGACCTGCTGGATGACGCCGTCCTTCATGACGA
>NBJMC04202__coassemble_3653_pt1 | contig 7533 bp, 7 predicted proteins | sample NBJMC04202__metabat2_low_PE_022 | metagenome-assembled genome bin NBJMC04202 | reverse complement strand
GCGGCCACGCTGTACATCACCCCCACGGCGGTGGTCAAGCAGGTGAACCTGCTGGAAAGCTCGCTGGGGCTGACGCTGTTCACCCGCACCCACCGCGGCCTGGTTCTGACCGAGGCCGGCAAGTCCCTCTACAAAGACAGCAAATATATCATTCGCTACTGCAAAGCCTCGGTGCTGCGGGCCAAAAGCGCCGGCGGCGAGGAGAAGGTCATCCGCATCGGCACCTCGCCGATGACGCCGGGGCAGTTCCTGGTTGACCTGTGGCCCAAAGTCCACAGCCTTTGCCCCGACATCAAGTTCGAACTGGTACCGTATGAGAACACGCCGGAAAATGCCCGGGAAATTCTCGCAAACCTGGGCCAGAACGATGATTCGCCGCGGCTGGAACGGTTCGATGGATGCCCTGCGGGACGACCTGGCCCGGAAGCACCCCGAGATCGAGATCGTGGATTTCGACTTCTTCAACCTCGATACCTTCAACCGGTGTGAGAACGCCAACGACCTGATGGTGGCCATTGACAACTGGAAGAGCGTCCACCCGCTGCTCAAGGTGGTGCCGGTGCGCTGGAAATTCACGATCCCCTTCGGCATCCTCCACGCGCCGACCCCCTCGCCCACGGTGGAGCGATTTCTTGAAGCCATCCAGCAGGTCACCGGCGCCGGTGAGGAACTGCCCAAGATCCAATAACACGCTGACCCGGGGCTGTCTGCCCCGGGTTTTGCGTGCCGGGTTTACACGTCCGGATCGATCTGGTTGAACCAAGTAGAACTGCCGCTACGGGAGTGCAAGGAACCTGGATTTTCCGTAGACAAATCCTGGAAGTTTGGAGAATGGCAATCTTATATTTTCATTTTCGCTTTGCGGATATACCGAAAGACGGCTATATTTTTCTGTGCGGATGCAGTATAATGGAGCCAACGCAAAACGGAGGGTTCAAGGTGTGATGGCAATGGAAGAAAGAATCTATCAGACGCCCTGCGGGGCCATTCATTATTGGATCAGCAAGGCGCAAGGAGCGGAAACGACCACCCTGGTTTTTCTCCCGGGGTTGACCGCGGACCATCGGCTGTTTGACAAACAGATTGAGTATTTCCAGGGAAAGTACACTGTGTTGGTATGGGATGCCCCCGGGCACGGCGCTTCCTGGCCCTTCCGACTGGAGTTTTCCCTGATGGACAAGGCAAAGTGGCTGGATGGGATTCTGTGCGGGGAAGCCATCCGCCATCCGGTGATTGTGGGGCAATCCATGGGTGGCTATGTGGGGCAGGCTTATGCGGAGCTGTTTCCCGATAAATTGAAGGGGTTTGTTGCGATTGATTCCGCCCCTTTGCAAAGGAAGTATGTAACCGGTATGGAATTGTGGCTCCTGAAACGGATGGAACCGGTCTATCGCTATTATCCCTGGAAGGCCCTGCTGAAAACCGGCGCCAAGGGGGTGGCCACCTCTGCCTATGGCCAAAAACTGATGTACGATATGATGATGACCTACGATGGGGACCAGAAACGGTACGCCCGGCTGTCGGGCCATGGGTTCAGGATGTTGGCGGAGGCGATGGAAGCTGACCTTGCCTATGAGATAAAATGTCCGGCACTTCTGATCTGCGGGGAAAAGGACCACGCCGGTTCCTGTATCCGATACAACAAAGCCTGGCACAAAAATACCGGAATCCCACTGGCGTGGATTCCCGGCGCCGGGCACAACTCCAACACCGATGAGCCGGAAAAAGTGAATGCGCTTATTGAAAAAATGCTCGACACTTCGCTGTCCCCGGCCGCGCCGCCGATGCGATCAAGCCCAGGGCGGCGGCAGAGCTGAGCAGCCGCAGCTTCCGAATGAACATTTTGCAGCACAACCTTGCAAAATACGGCAGAATCGGGTATCATACTTCTGGAAGAGATTGAGAATCCGGAAAGGAGCCGCGAGTATGCTGTATAACGAGCGGGCAGAGTTTATTTTGCAGCAGCTGCAGCTGCAATCCACCGTCAAGGTCAGTGAGCTGAGCCGTCAGCTGCAGGTATCGGTGGATACGGTGCGCCGGGACCTGAAAACGATGGAACAGGGCGGGCAGATCCGCTGCGTGCGCGGCGGGGCCTGCCTGCCGGAATCGCGGGTCTCCTTCTCCAACTTTACCGGGCGGGAGATCATCCACAGCGACCTAAAGCGTGAAGCCGCCCGCAAGGCACTGACCTATATCAAGGAAAACGACGTGGTGGCGATGAACTCCGGCACCACCAATACCATCCTGGCGCAGGAGTTGGCCAATGCCGGGCTGCGCTGCACCGTTGTCACCAACAACTACGCGGCCATTCCGGCGCTGATGCAGGCGCCGGGGGTGCGGGTCATCGCGGTGGGCGGCACGGTGGACACCCAGGAGCGCTCCACCTACGGGACGCTGTGCGAGGAAATGTTCAGCCGCTTTTACCCCGATGTGGCGCTGCTTTCCATCAACGCCGTAAACTATAAAGACGGCTACACCGACTTCCGCATGGACGAGACCGGCGTGATCCGGCTTTTGGCGGCCCAGGCCAAGCAGGTGGTGGCGGTGATGGATTCCAGCAAGCTGGGCCAGCGCTCCAAATGCCGGGTGCTGGCGGCCGACCAGGTGGACCTGCTGGTGATGGATGACCATGTACCGCCGGAGGTGCGGGACAAATACAGGACAAAGGGCATCACGATCCTGTAAAATGTAAGAATAGGGAGAAAGCTGTAAGGCAGACGCAGAAAAAGCGTCTGCCTTACAGCTTTTTTACAGGATGTTTGCGGGAACTTGCTTGAAGATGCTGCAATATGCGGCGTATAATGCAGATGTATGCGGCAATAAGCCGCAAAGAAATGCAAAAACAAGCAAGAGGTGTTCAGAGTGGGAACCGAAAACAGACAGATTCAAATGGTCGTGTTCGACTGGGCCGGCACGACGGTGGATTACGGCTCCAGCGCGCCCAGCGTTGTGTTTGACCGCGTACTCACCGCGGCAGGGCTGCACCTGACGCGGGAGGAGATCAACCGCCCGATGGGCCTTGAAAAGAAGGCGCACATCCGCCAGCTGCTTTCCAGCGAAAGCGGCAGCGCCCAGTGGCAGCAGTTATACGGCCGTGTGTGGAACGAGCAGGACGTGGACAAGCTGTACGAAACTTTTGAGGCCACGCTGCACACCGCCGGCACTGGCAGCGAGGTGACCTGCTGGGCTACCATCTGGGACCCGGAACAGGATACAAAGCGCTCGCTGGAAAACCATGACAACTACGCGGCCGCTGCGCTCGTGGACCCGGAGCTGGCAGCCGGCATGCCGGTGCGGTTGGCGGTGTCCTCGGCGCTGGATGCGGTGGCCCACGCGGTGGAGAGCTACTGGGCCCGCCACACCAACGCCGTCTCCCGCGCATTGGCGCTGGAAGCCATCCGCACCGTAATGGGCAGCATCGACCAGTTGTTTGCCGGTGCGCCGGCGGCCCACGACGCGATGGCCCGCGGCAGCATGTTGGCGGGGCTGGCCTTCTCCAACACAAAGACCACGGCCTGCCATTCCATCTCCTACCCGCTGACCATGCACTACGGCATCCCCCACGGCGCGGCGGTGGCCATGCTGCTGGCCCCGGTGCTGGCCTGCAACGCCCCGGCCGTGCAGGATCTGGACGCCCTGCTGGGCGCCCTGGGGGTGGCGGACGCCGCCGGGCTGCAGCGCCGCATTGCGGGGCTGCTGGTGCGCTCGGCCCAGCCGGCCTCGCTGGAAGGCTGGGGCGTGGCCCGCAGCGACCTGGCGCATCTGGCGGGGCTTGGAATCACCAAAGGCCGGGCGGACAACAACCCGGTGGAACTGACCCCCGCGTTGATCGAAGAAATGCTCGAATCCATCTACCCGATGGCCACCATCCCCTGTGCGGGCTGACGCGCAGGGACACCGCTGGAAATATTGACAAGACAGATAAGAAGAGAATCGTATGAAACGCAACCGGAAACTGCTTGCCCTGACCCTGTCCGCCCTGATGACCGCCGGCCTGCTGGCCGGCTGCAGCGCCGCTTCCTCCACGGCGGAAGCCGGCGGCACGGCCTCCGCCGCAGGGACGGCCGCCGAGACCGGCAACCCCGGTGGGAAGGACGGCGTGTTCACCATCGCCTATGCCCCCAACGAATCCAACACCGAGGCGGCCGACGCCCGCAACGGTCTGGCCGAAGATCTCGGCGCGGTGCTGGGCTGTGAGGTGGAGGAGATCCAGGCCAGCGACTACAATGCCATCATCGAAGCGCTGCGCACCGGCAGCGCCGACATGGCCTACATGGGCTCCCAGGCGCTGGCGCTGGGGGTGGAGCGCACCGACCTTGAACCCATCGTGATGAAGGCGGAGGACGGCGACCCCGAAAAGGCCATCTACCATTCGGTCTTTATCACCAACGCCGCCAACACCGACATCAATTCCATTGAGGACATCAAGGGCCGGACGATGGCCTTTGTGGACCCGGATTCCACCTCCGGCAATCTGGTTCCCACCGCCGAGATCATCCAGCCGCCGAGATCATCCAGGCTTTCCCGGATGACGGCCTCAACTCGGATATGCTGCACACCAACGGCGATTTCTTTGAGGCGGTCAGCTTCTCCGGTTCCCATCAGGCCGGTCTGCAGGCGGTGGTGAAGGGTGACGTGGACGTGGTTCCCATCTCCGACCAGATCCTGGCCAGCGAGATCGCCAACGGCAACGCGGCGGAAAGCGACATCAAGATCATCCACGAATCCGGCGCGATCCCGGCCGAAGCGATGGTCGTGGCCGAACACGTGGACCAGGCCACCCGCGACAAGCTCACCGAGTTCCTGACCAGTTATGACAACGAACAGTACTTCACCGATGTCATCAAGGTCCCCGGCGCCCGCTTTATCGAGTGCGATATGAGCGATTATGAGGAGATCATCGAGCTGAACAAGATCATCAATGATTTCTGAGTACCGGCGCCGCGGGGGTGAACACTATGGAACCTATCTTACAGTTTGACAATGTGACCAAGAACTATCCCAACGGCGTACATGCCCTGCAGGGGATCAGTTTCACCGTGCAGGAAGGGGAGTTCATTTCGGTCATCGGGCCGTCGGGGTCGGGCAAATCCACCCTGCTGCGCGCCATCAACGCCCTGATTCCCATCAGCGGCGGCGCCGTCACGCTGGACGGCCAGAATGTCGCCGCCCAGCACGGCCGTGCCCTGCGGGAGCTGCGCCGCAAGGTGGGCATGATTTTCCAGAATTACAATCTCGTCTACAGCCTGTCGGTGCTGCAGAACGTGCTGCACGGCCGGCTGGGCTATATGCCGGGCCCCCAGGGGGTGCTTGTGTATCTGGGCATCGACTGGGGCAAAATGCTCTCCCGCATACCGGACATCGGCGTGGTGTTCTGGGATCTGGCCCATCTGGATTTTGCCAATATGAATTTGGTCTTCTCCTCGCTGGTGGAGACGATCTCCATCGCGGTGCTGTCGCTGCTCTACAGCCTGGTGCTGGGGGTGGTGTTCGGTATGCTGGCGGCGCGCAATGTGTTCCGCCTGCCGGTGCTTTCGGTTGTCACCCAGTCCTTCTTCACCTTCCTGCGGGCGGTGCCCACCCCGGTGTGGGTGCTGCTGATGCTGGTCTGCCTGGGCATGGGCCCCGAAGCCGGCGTGGCCGGGCTTTGCGTCCACACCACCGCCTTTTTCACCAAGAGCTTTGCCCAGAGCTTTGAGAGCATCCCTGACGAGACGATCGAGGCGCTGGAAGTCACCGGCGCGAGCCGGCTGAGCAACTTCTGCAACGCGATTCTGCCGGCGGCTTTCAGCCAGATCGTGGCCTGGGCCGGTATGCGGCTGGAAACCAACTTTTCCGAATGCGCGATCCTTGGCATGGTGGGGGCCGGCGGCATCGGGTACGTCATCTCCAACAGCCTGCAGGGCTACGACTACGGTACCGCCGGCGTGGCCATCCTGCTGGTTTTCGCAGTGGCCTACGCCATCGAACGCCTCTTCGTGCGGATCAAACGGCGGTTCAACCAGTAAAAAGCGGCAAGAAAGCGGCAGCCTTCCCCAAGCCAGGCGGAAGGCTGCCGCTGTTCGTTCAATATACGGGTGAAAGCGGGGGATGGCTTCTGATTTCAGCCGGCGAGCGAGTAAACCGCAACACGATGCAGCATACACTGTGCGGAACAAATGAGGGGTCGGACCAAGCTGGCAAAGGCGTCCCCGCACCTCCAGTGAATCGAAAACCGCATGGCGTCCGACCGCAGCATTCAAGAAAGATTCGCCGGGGCTGTTACGCCAGCCGGGTAAAGTCCCGCCAGGTGCGAAGAAACAGCGCCATGGCGATAGCGACCGAGGCAAGATCCGCCGCAGCCCGGGCGGCGGCCAGGCCGGGCAGGCCCAGCAGCGCGTGCAGCAGATAAAGCGCCGGGATCAGCAGCAGCCCCTGCCGCAGGGCGGAGAGCACCGTGGCCCCGGCGGCCCGGCCGGCCGCCTGCAGAAAGTTGGTGCTGAGGTAGTAAAGCCCCAGCAGCGGGCTGGCCGCCAGCAGCCAGGGCAGCAGCTGCCGCCCCAGGGCCAGGGCTTCGGCGTCGGACAAAAACAGCCCAAGCAGCGCGTTTTGCCCCAGCAGGCAGGTGGCTGCAAAGGCAGCCCCAACCCCGAAGGTCAGCCCGGCCAGCCGGGTCAGCGCCCCGCGCAGCCGCGGCAGGTTGCGGGCCCCCGCATTGTAGGCCAGCAGCGGCTGGACACCCATACAGATCCCCATCTGCACCAGGCTGACCACCATCGTCGCCTTGTCGGCGGCGGCCATGGCGGCCAGCGCCGCGGTGCCGTAGCCTGCCAGCATCCGGTTGCTGAAGCTGCCCGCCAGCCCGGCCAGCAAACTGCTGACCCCGTTGGGCAGCCCCAGCGCCAGCACCCGGCCCAGCCGGGCGGGGCGGCGCAGCGCATCGGCGGGGGCCAGGCTCAAAGCCTGAGACCGGCGCAGGATGTAGTCAAGATAGATTGCGCAGGCCACAAGATTCCCCAGCACGGTGGCCGCCGCCGCGCCGGCAATGCCCCACCCGAACACCAGAATAAACAGAGGGTCCAGCACCATGTTGGTCACACTGCCGGCCAGGTTCCCCACCAGTCCGCGTCGGATGGCCCCGTCCGCCCGCAGCAGGGTGGCGGCCGATACCGAAAGGATCATGGCCGGGGCGCCCAGCGCCAGAATGCGCAGATACGCCGCGGCGTGTGGCTGGATCTCCGCATTGGCCCCGAGCATCCTCAGCAGCGGCGCACAGCCAAGGTTCAAAACCACCGCCAGCACCGCGCCGACCAGAATGGCGCACCAGCCGCACAGGCTGGACACGGTGCGCACGTCCTGCTTATCGCCGGCGCCCAACGAGGAAGCCGCCGCCGCGCAGCCGCCCATCCCCAGCACGGTGGCCCCTGCCGAAGCCAGCGTGAACACCGGGCTGACCACCGAGACCGCGGCGGTTTGGGCGGTATCCTGCAAAAGGTTGATGAAAAACAGGTCGGTCATGTTGTAGATGACCATGACCAGCACCGACAAAATCGA
>NBJMC04202__coassemble_3561_pt1 | contig 7723 bp, 4 predicted proteins | sample NBJMC04202__metabat2_low_PE_022 | metagenome-assembled genome bin NBJMC04202 | reverse complement strand
CTGAAAGAACCAAAGGTCCCGCCGTTTCGATGCGGCGGCCGCCGACCAGGGGTCCAAAGGACCCCTGGACCCCCCGCAAGATTGCCTTGCGGGGCTTTTTTGTACGCTCCTGCCGCGCCGGCCCACCCTTGACGGGCCGGCGCACAACGTGCATCTCCATAACCCTTACGTTTGCGGCGACGCGGACCCTGCGGGCAACCCCGCGCCCTGCCGCGAAGGGGGCGTTTTTTGCGGGCAATAAAATGCCGCCGCCCCGGGACGATGTGAGCAAGCATCGCCCGGGGCGGCGGTTTTCGCCGGTTGAATCCGAAAAAGAGTGCGAGGTGTTCCACACCCGGCCGGCGATCCGGGTGGTGAACGGCTTATTTTCTCCTGCGCTGCCAGACCTTCAGGCCGATCAGGGCGAGCACTGCGGCGGCGGAGCCCAGCGCCAGCACCAGCCACAAGCTGATGGGGGCGGGGTCGCCGGTCTGGGGCACCGCCGGGGCCGCCGTGGGGGCGGCCGTCGGGGCCGCCGTGGGTGCGGCTGTCGGGGCCGCCGTCGGGGCCGCCGTGGGGGCGGCTGTCGGCGCAGCGGTGGGGGCCGGGGTGGGGGCGGCCGCGCCGCAGGCGGTACACACCCCGTTTACATAGGTGTGGCCGGTGGCGGGCAAGACCCCGTATTCATCCAGGTTGGTGATCTCGGTGCGTGCTGCCTCGTCCGCAAAGCGGCGGCCGCAGGTTCCGCAGGTATAGTAGGCGGCCTTGCCGGCGGCGGTGCAGGTGGCGGGCTTCTCGGCGGTTTTGGTCAGTTTATGGCCGGCGGCCGGGATGTCCTGCCGCTGGGTCGTGGACTGATAGCTCTTCCCGCCAAAATCCACCGTGGCGGTGTAGGCGGTGGTGCCGGTGGTGGTGCAGCCGGCCGCCGTTTTCACCTGGGAAGTGACGGTTGCTGTTGGCTTTTCTTCATGGTCGCACTTTGTGCAGGGGAAGGTCACGGTGCAGCTTTTCCTGTCCGCCGCCCAGGTCCAGGTGGGGGTGTCGTAGCTGTGGCCGGTGGCGGGGATGGCCGTTTCCGTAAGCTCGGTTTTGCCCTCTTCGTCACTGAAAATCTTTTTGCAGATTTCGCACGTCCAGTATTCCTTGCTGCCGTCTTTGGTGCAGGTGGCGGGCTTCTCGGCGGTGTGGGTCAGGGGGCCATGGGTGACGGTCACGGTGCAGGTGGCGGTTTTCCCGCCGTCCTCGGTCGTAACGGTGATGGTGGCGGTGCCGGGGTTCACGGCGGTGACTTTGCCGTTTGTATCCACCGTGGCAACGTTGGTATCACTGCTTGCCCAGGTCACGGCTTGGTTGGTGGCGTTGTCCGGTTTCACCGTGGCCGTCAGGGTCTCGCTGGCTTTTTCCTGTAAGGTCAGGGTGTCTTTGTCCAGCGTCACGTCGGTAACAGGGACACTCGCTGCGGTGACGGTCACTTCACAGGTGGCGGTTTTCCCGCTGCCGTCCGCGGCGGTGGCGGTGATGGTGGCGGTGCCGGCGCTGATGGCGGTGACGGTCCCGCTTGCGTCCACCGTGGCAACGGCTGCATTATCACTGCTCCAGGTCACGTTTTTGTTGGTGGCGTCGGCAGGCTCCACCGTGGCGGTGAGGGTGGCTGTCTCCTCCTCGGGCAAATTCAAAGTGTCATGGTTCAGCGTCACGCCGGTAACGAGAATATCTGGCGCTTCCTCAATAGTTAAAATAAACTGCCTGCGAGCAGGCGTACCCCAATCGCTCTCTGCCACCACTTCGAAGTCGAAATCCCCTGCTGCCGTCGGTGTGCCGGAAATCACGCCGGTATTTTTGTCCAGGCTCAAACCATCCGGCCAGGTACCGCTGTAGCCCCATGTAATCGGCCCGGTGCCAGTAGCTTCAAGGGTCGCGGTGTAGCTTTCCCCCACCGTGCCATTTTGCAATCTCTCGGTCGTGATGGTCGGCGCATACTTCGCTTGGTCACCCAAGGCATCCTCGGCGGGTTTGTGCAAAAGTCCGCCGTCCACAATCAGATTATGACCATTAAGATCCAGCCTTGCCCCCTCGGCCAGCGTCAGGCTCTCGCCTTTCTTAATGACAAGATCTTCCCTTAAGGTCACATTGCCATACACACTATACAATCCATTGTCAAAGACAATCCCGTCCCCCTTCGGGATTGTTGTAATGCTGCTGTTCGAAGCAATACCGCCAAGCGTGCCGCTGGCTTTTATGATCGCGCTGTCCGCTATGGACAGACCGTATGACTCGGAGTTATCAGAGGGTCCAATCTGAAACCAGATGCCCGCACCGTAGCTGTCCGCGCCGGCTGCGGTCAGGCTGGCGCCGTCCACAGTCAGGTCGGCGTCCTTGCCTGTTTCGGAATGCACATAAATTCCATCGCCGGAGATGGTCGCCGCTGCCGCGACCCGGGCCCCCCCTTGGATGGTCAGCTTGGCGTCGCCGGTGTTGCTCTGCACCCAGATGCCGCACTGAATGCCGCTGACAGCCAGAATGCCCCCGCCCGTGATGGTCAGGCCGGCCTTGCCGGCGGAAGGGGAAATCAGAAAAATCCCCCTGCCGACATCCCCGATGACATTGTCACCTTCCAGCCGGATGGTCAGCTCGGCATTGCCGTACTCATTCAGCACCCCAATGGCCGAGCCAGCGAGGTAGCTGCTGGCTGCAATATCCTCACTGTATGGCAACGATTTCTTGATCCAGGCGTTGCACAGGGTCAGGGTATTGGTATCGGCGTCATAATGGATATAGTTGTCCGCGGGCTTTGTGTCGCCGGCGGGGGTGACATTCCCCGCATTGTCCGTCACCCAGTAGCCGGTGGCGGAAATCCGTACGCCGCCGACATAAAGCTGCTGCCCCGCCGGCGCCGCCGCCCCCGCCGTGACGGGCAGCAGCCCCAGGCAGAGCGCCAGCATCAGGCACAGGCTTACGATCCGCTGTTTCATGGTGTTTCCCCCTTCTGCATCGGGGCGGCGGGGCCGCCCGACGGCCGCCCGGCGGCCATGTACGCCCGCAGAGAACTGCGCACCGCGCCCAGCTGCAGGTTCAGATATTCCTCGTCCCCAAACATTGCGTAGTGGACGCAGGCCCGCACAAAGACATAGATCATGCCCTGGACATAGTCCGCCGGCATGCCCAGCTGGCCGGAAAGCTGCACGGCGTACTGCCGGTAGCGGACGTTTACCCCCTGAAAGAAGGCTTTGCCCTGTTCCCGATATCTGGGGCTGGCGTACACCTGGTACATGAACCGGTATTTCTCGCCGTGGAGGCGGGCGGTGATGTAGGGCATCTCCCGCAAAAAACGGTCAATGTCCGCAAAGCTGCGGGGGGCCCGGGCCATAAAATCATCCTCCACCTTCGCCATGCAGTGGGCGGTGGATTCGATCACGATGTTATCTTTGCTGCCAAAGTGGTACAGCAGCGCCCCGTTGGTGACCCCGCAGGCATCCGCCAGCAGTTTCAGGCCGGTGTTTTCCAGCCCGTGCTGGCAAAATACGTCAAAGCAGGTCTCCAAAAGGGCGGTCCGCCGGTCGGCGCCCGGTTTTTCCACCGGAACGGCCCCCTTCCCTGTATATTCACTGACCGGGCAGTGAACAAGTCGTTACCTGCATTTTACCACAGCCGCCGCGGCTTTACAAGCCCGGCGCGGCAAAAAGCGCCGGGCACGGAAGGTTTTACAAGCCCGCCATTTTTTGCTATACTGAAAGGTAAAGGACAAAGGCCCCCGGGCCGGCGCGGCGACGGGGCAAACGATACAATGTGAAAGGCGGATTTCCATGCAGTTCAGCGAACTTCCGATCCGGCAGGCCATCATCCGGGCCACCGAGGCAATGGGTTATACCGAAATGACCGAGATCCAGCAAAAGGCGATCCCGCTGATGCTGGCGGGGCATGATATGATCGCCAAGGCGCCCACCGGCACCGGCAAAACGGTGGCATTCGGCATCCCGATTCTGGAAAAAGTCGCGGATGCCCCGGCCGGCAAGCCCCGGGCGGTGATCCTTTCCCCCACGCGGGAACTGGCCCAGCAGATCGCCGGGGACCTGGCCAACCTGGCCCAGTTTTTGCCGGGGGTGCGGGTGGTCTGCGTGTACGGCGGCGCCGGTATGGACAAGCAGCAGCGGCAGCTCAAGGCCGGCTGCCAGGTGGTGGTGGCTACCCCCGGCCGGCTGATGGACCATTACCGCCACAGGGCGGTGGACCTTGGCGAAACCGAGACCATCGTGCTGGACGAAGCGGACGAGATGCTCAACATGGGCTTTTACAAGGATGTGCGGCACATCATCGACCTGCTGAAAAACCGCAAAAGCCTGTCGATGTTTTCGGCCACCATCAGCCGCGAGGTGCTGGACATCGGCTGGCTGTACCAGCACAACGCCGCCGAAGTCAGCGTGCAGCCGGTGGAGGAATCCAGCCCCAAGATCGACCAGTACAAGCTGCTGACCACCGGGCGGGACAAGCTGGCCGACCTGGCGCAGCTGATCATCTCCAAGCAGTACCGCCGGGTGATGGTTTTTTGCAACACCAAGTACAACACCGGTATGCTGGCAAACCAGCTGGCGCGGCTGCATTTCAATGTGGACTGCCTGCACGGGGATTTGTCCCAGGCAGAGCGCAACCGCATCATGCAGCGGTTCAAGGCCGGGGAGATCGCGGTGCTGGTGGCCACCGACGTGGCGGCCCGGGGCATCGACGTGACCGACGTGGACGCGGTGGTCAACTACGACGTGCCGGAAGAAAACGAGCACTACACCCACCGCATCGGCCGCACCGGCCGGGCCAAAAAGGAGGGGGCCAGTTACCTGTTCTACACCAAGGACGAGCAGAAGCGGGTGGATACCCTGCTGCGCCTGACCCGCAACCAGGACCTTTGCCGGGCGGTGCATTTTGACTTCAACCACGAAAAGCTGGTGGTGGAAGAGGTGAAACCGGTGGACCGGTTTCAGATTCGGAGTTATTTTTGATTCCAGGGGGGCTCCGCCCCCCTGGGACCCCCTGGGCGGTGCCCGGTGCGTCCGGTGTTTTGCGGGGAGGGCCCGCGGCCTGACGTGACTTGTACGCTGCGGGGGTCCCCGCGGCCCCGCTCTGCCGCGCACGCTGATTTTTTCTTTATTGGCCTAGCGGGCCTACCGGAGCCGCACACGCTGCGGGAGTCCCCGCACCCCGCCCCACCGCCCACGCTGCCAAAATCGGCTAGCGGGCTTGCCGGCGGCTCTCACCCCGCAGGAATCCCCGCGCCCTACCCCGCCGCGAACGCTGCTTTTTTCTTTATTGGCCCTAGCGGGCGTGGCCTTGTTGCTTAGTTACCGGGTTTGGCTTGGCGGCCATCTTTTTACCAACATATCGTATTATCGTTGTTCTTTCATGACTGAAAGAACCAAAGGTCCCGCCGTTTCGATGCGGCGGCCGCCGACCAGGGGTCCACGGGACCCCTGGACCCCCCGTGTCGTTGCGTTGGCGGCGATTTTTCAACAGCATCCGCGCCGGCCCACCGTTGACGGGCCGGCGCACAGCGTGCGTCTCCATAACCCCTACGTTTGCGGCAACGCGGACGCCGCGGGCAACCCCACACCCTACCCCGCCGCCCACGCTGCCAAAATCGGCTAGCGGGCTTTCCGGCACAGCTCACCCCGCGGGACACCCCGCACCCCGCCCCGTCGCTCACGCTGCCAAAATCGGCTAGCGGGCCTTGCGGCGGCGGTCACTCCGTGGGCAACCCCGCACCCCGCCGCGCCGCCAACGCTGCAAATTCTCTTTATCGGCCTAGCGGGCCTTACGGCGGCAGTCAGTCCACGGGCAACCCCGCGCCCCGCCCCGCCGCGAACGCGGTTTTCAAACAAACGTCAAATTTCAAGGAATACAAAAGGAGGGTCTGTCATGCAGGAAAAGGGGGAAATCCTGTTTGTCAACGGCCGGTTCCCGACTTTGCCGGCGGGGGCGGGCGGGGTCTGGGTCCGGGACGGGCGGGTGCGGGCGGTGCTGTCCCGCCGGGACGCCGACGCCCTGCCCGCCGCCCTGCCCCGGGTGGACCTGCAGGGCGGGGTCGTGCTGCCCGGCTTCAATGACAGCCACCTGCATCTTCTGGACGTGGGCCGGGGGCTGGACGCCATTGACCTGTTCGGGGTGCGCAGCCCCGCCGAGCTGGCCCGCCGCTGCGCCGATTTCCTGCAAAGCCGCCGCCTGCCCGCCGGCCGGGCGGTGTACGGCAACGGCTGGAACCAGGACCTGTTCACCGGCCCCCACGCCCTACCCACCCGCGCCGACCTGGACACCCTCTGCCCCGATCATCCGCTTTTGCTGGACCGGGTCTGCGGGCACATCATGCTCTGCAACACCGCCGCGCTGCGGGCCGCCAGCATCACCCGCCGCACCCCCGACCCGCCCGGCGGCGGCATCGACCACGGCCCCGACGGCGAACCCAACGGCCTGCTGCGGGATAACGCCGTGGAGCTGGTCCGCTGGCTGCTGCCCCGCGAGACCCTCGCCGACTGCGCCGACCACTGGCGGGCCGGGCTTGCCCACGCCGCCGCCCACGGCCTGACCAGCGCCCAGACCTGCGATGTGCGCAGCCGGGACTGGCCCACCGTTCTGGCCGCCCTGCAGCAGCTGGAAGCCGAAGGCGACCTGCCGGTGCGGCTGACCCTGCAGTGCGCCATCGACACCCGCGCCGAACTGAAGGCTTTGTGGGACGCCGGCTACCGCCCCGGCGCCGGCGGCCGCCGGTGGAAGATCGGCCCCCTCAAACTGTTTCTGGACGGGTCGCTGGGCGCCCGCACCGCCTGGCTGCGCCGGGACTACGCCGACGCCCCCGGCTGCCGCGGCCTGCGCTGCATCACTTTGCCCGCCGCCATGGCCCTGGCCAGCATGGCCGACTCCGCCGGTATGCAGGTGATCGCCCATGCCATCGGCGACGCCGCGATGGAAGAGATACTGGCCATCCTGCAAGCTCTGGCCGTCCGCCGCCCCCAGGACGGCCCGCCCAACCCGCTGCGCCACGGGGTGGTCCACTGCCAGGTCACCACCCCCGACCAGTGGGACCGGCTGGCCGCCCTGGAGGCCGGGGCGCTGGTACAGCCCATCTTTTTGGACTACGACCATACCATCGTCACCGCCCGCTGCGGGCCCGAACTGGCCGGCACCAGCTATGCCTTCGGGGATGCGGTGCGCCGGGGCATCCATGTCAGCTACGGCACCGACGCCCCGGTGGAAAGCCTGGACCCGCTGCGCAACCTGTACTGCGCCGTCACCCGCCGGCCGCTGGCGGGCGGGGACCCCTGGCAGCCGGAACAGGCGGTCAGCCGCAGCCAGGCGCTTGCCTGCTACACCCAGGGTTCCGCCTGGCAGGAGTTTGCCGAGCAGGAAAAAGGCCGCCTGGCCCTGGGGTATCTGGCCGACTTCACGGTGCTGGACCGGGACCCCCTCACCGTCCCGGTGGAGGAGATCCCCCGCCTGCGGGTGCTGGCCACCCTGGTGGGCGGGCGGTTCGCCTACCGGGCGCCGGGCTGGGGGGAAAGCTAGATGCGCACCGTCCGCCGGCTGGAATACCACCCGGGCAGCCGGGAAGAAAAGATGGACTGGACGCAGGATTTTCCCTATGTTTTTCTGACCCGTGAATAGCCCCAAACCCCCGCCGAAAGGCGGGGGTTTTGTGTTGGGGGCGCGGGCGTAAAGGTTATGGAGATGCACGCTGTGCGCCGGCCCGTCAAGGGTGGGCCGG
>NBJMC04202__coassemble_2577_pt1 | contig 11132 bp, 10 predicted proteins | sample NBJMC04202__metabat2_low_PE_022 | metagenome-assembled genome bin NBJMC04202 | reverse complement strand
GCCAGGGTGGGATACCCGGCGGCGTTGGTGGAAACCGGGGCAAAGTCGATGAGCAGTTCGCCCAAAGCAACAACATCGATCATAAGGAGCCTCCTCGTATAGAAACAAAATACAGATTTGCTCCCGGTGTGGGGTCAATCCCGCCGCACCGGTTGGTCAGGGAACTGCTTGGCGATCTGCTCTTCCAGCCGGAAGGCTTCCTCCAGCTTGTCGTACAGCAAAAACAGAACGGCATACTGAATGAACCAAACGGCCACAAAGGGCAGCAGCAACAGCGTCCAGGGCGCAAACAGGACCATCAAAAGCCAGAATACCAGCTGCAGGGCAGACGCGCCCAGCACGCGCCAGAAGTATTTCAGCGTGAACAGCAACAGATTGCGCAGCCGCACCAGGTTGGACTGCTCAAACAGCACCAGCTGCGGCCAGTACAGCGTCGAGATCGCAAAAAACAGCAGCCAGCTGAACAGATACACGCAGATCGTGCCAGCCGTGGGCCAGACGCTGCTCCAGGCGAACAGCATCATGCCGGCAAAAGCGGCGGCGCCCACAAACAGGCCGGTTAGTGTGCCGGGCAGCAGGGCGCCCCGCCAGTTCTGGCGGAAGGCGCGGCGGAAATTTCCGCGCCAGCTGCCAGGGGCGTCCCGCAGCGCCCGCAGGATGCCGTCGTACAGGCAGGCCACAAAGGGGCCGGCAACAGCCCCGCCGATCATCGCGGCCGGCAGCAGAACGAGAATGCTGCTGCTCAGGATGGCATAGCCCACGCCCAGTGCAAAGGGGACAAAACCGGCCAGCGTCACCAAACCGCTGAGGAAAAACCGCTTCCAGCAACGGCCAAGGACATCCTGATAGCGGTCGATGCCGGTCAGGCGGCCGCGGGAGTCCCGCTGCGGTTCACCCGTGTTGAACGGGCGGAACAGACTGAATGCCATTTATTCATTCGCCTCCGTTTGCACACTGTCGCGGGTGGTGCCGCCGGGCTGGTAGCGCACCGGCAGGCAGATCAGCGGCGGTAGGCCGGTGAAATCGTTGGAAAGCACCATGTTCACCGCGGTCTCGGCAATGTCCTGCACCGGCTGCACGATGGTGGAACAGACATAGTCCAGGTTGCCGAACATCCGGGTGCCGTCAAACCCGATGACCTGCACATCTTCCGGAACGCGGCGGCCCATCGTGCGCAGCATGTTGACCACCTGCCAGGCCTGGGAGTCGTTGCCGCAGAAGATGCCGTCCAGCGGATGATCGCTTTCCAGGATGTGCCGCTTGAGGAACACCTCGAACGCCGAGAGCGGCGAACCGTCCGGCAGGTTGCAGACCTCAAAGGGCAGCCCCAGCTCCATGCAGCCGCTGACAAAGCCGTCCTTGCGCTTGCTTGGTTCGTTGACCAGCGAAGAGCCGATCCGCAGGCAGGCCAGATGTTTGCAGCCCAGCTCGGCCAGCTTCTGAGCCGCCAGCTTGCCGCCGCCGAAATTGTCTGAGGCGATGCAGGGGACCTCGACGCTGAAAAAGCGGTCTATGGTCACAAAGGGGATGCCGGCCGAGATCTCGAGATCCGGGGTATAGGTCAGGGCGATGATGCCGTCGGCCTGATTATGCCGCACCATGCGAATGAACTCCAGCTCCCGGTCGTTATCATATTCGGTAAAACAGAGCATCATCTTATACCCGCGGCGTTCCAGCGCCATGTTGACGTGGTGGGTCAGCAGGGCGAAGAACGGGGTGATGGTATTGGGAATGATCAGGGCGATGAAGCCGCTGCGGTTGCTTTTCAACGCTTTGGCGCTGGTGTTGACCTGGTAATCCAGTTTCTTGACGGCAGCTTCCACCTTCAGCCGGTAGCTTTCACCCACCGGCAGCCCGTTGATGACTTTGGAAACAGTACCGAGAGCCACCCCGGCCTCGCGGGCTACGTCGCTCATCGTGGCGGCTTGTTTGCTGCGCATACAGGCACACTCCTTTCTTTTGATGAAATATTCTGCTTGTGTTTGCCGATATTGTAACACGAAACAAATGAAATGTAAATAGATTTCATGTAAAAATATAATTATTTCACGAAAGGAAAGCGTTATTCGATTGGTGGCCAAGAAAGGAGGAAGGAAGTGGTATCCAGGAAAAGCACTAGAAGTTATGCCCAAAACAAAGGGGGCGAATTTGTTGCAGTTGCCAAAATTGTTGTCAGCAACGCAAATAGTTTTGAAATATTGTTGACGTTCAACGCGAAAAGTGCTATTCTAGCATCACAGAAAGCGTGAAACGATTCACAACAAAAGCGAAGGGTTTCACCTTGTCCGACGGTCAACCGATTTATCCCGAAACAGTAAGGAGGAGATTCTATGAGTAACTCTGCTGCGGCCGCAAACGCGCAAAAACGCTCGTTCCTTAAAAAGAAAGAGCTTGCGCCGGCGCCCGCACACCGAAAGCCGCTGGGAACACGGCTGAAGGAAAACTGGCAGCTGTATCTGCTGCTGCTCATCCCCGTCATCATTACGGTGATCTACAAGTACGGCCCCATGTACGGCATCCAGATCGCCTTCCGTGATTTCACGGCCAGCCGCGGTATCTGGGGCAGTGAATGGGTGGCCTTTGAATGGTTCGAGCGGTTCTTCTCCTCGCCAAACTGCGGCCGTATGATCGTCAACACGGTGCTGATCAGCCTGTACAGCCTGCTGTGGAGCTTCCCGGTGCCCATCATCCTGGCGCTGGCGCTCAATCAGCTGCGCTTCCACAAGCTGAAGCGAGTGGTTCAGACTGTATTGTACGCACCCCACTTTATCTCCACCATGATCATCTGCGGTATGCTGCGCATCTTTTTGAGCCCTTCCGGCGGCCTGATCAACCTGCTGCTGGGCACCAGCATCGACTTCATCAACGAAAGTTCGCTGTTCCGCACCATCTACATCGCCTCCGGCATCTGGCAGGAGGCCGGCTGGGGCACCATCATCTACCTGGCTACCCTGTCCAGCGTTGATACCTCGCTGTATGAAGCGGCCAAGGTGGACGGCGCGTCGGTGTTCCAGCGTATCCTGCACATCGATCTGCCCGCCCTGGTGCCGATGGCGGTGCTGCAGCTGATCCTCAGCGCGTCCAACCTGATGAACGTGGGCTTTGAAAAGATCTTCCTGCTGCAGACCGACCTGAACAAACCTGTCAGCGATACCATCGCCGTCTATGTGTATGAACAGGGCATCCTGGGGGCCGAGTACAGTTACTCCACAGCCATCGGCCTGTTCAACACGGCAGTCAACATCGTACTGCTTATCATCGTCAGCCGCATCGCCAAAAAGGCCAGCGACGTTCAGTTCGTGTAAAGGAGGGACTTTCATGGCTGCGAAAACCAAGGCTTTGGGCAAGCGCCCGGGTGGCCTGTCCGACAAAGCCAGCGACCTGGTGCTGGTCGTGCTCAGCGTGGTCATCATGCTGCTGGTGGCCTACCCACTGTATTATATTCTGGTAGCTTCCTTCTCCGACCCCTACGACGTCTACGCCGGCAAGACCTTTTTGCTGCCCAGCCAGTTTACGCTGGAAGGCTACGCCGCTGTCTTTGCCGACGACAGCATCCTGACCGGCTACTGGAACAGCATCAAGTACACGGTGGTGGGCACCATCTTCTCGGTGGTCATGATCTACATCACCGCCTACCCGTTGTCCAACCCGGACCTGCCGGGGCGCAAGTTCTTCAACATCTTTTTCGTCATCACCATGTACTTTGGCGGCGGTTTGATCCCCACCTATCTGGTGGTCCGCGACACCGGCCTGATCAACACCATCTTTGCCATGTTCCTGCCCGGCGGCGTGGCGGTGTCCAACATGATCATCGCCCGCAACTACTTCGAGACCAGCATCCCCAAGGAGCTCAAGGAGGCAGCCGAGATCGACGGCGCGTCCAAGCTGCGCATCTTCTGGGATATCATCATTCCGCTGTCCCGGCCGATCATGGCGGTCATGGTGGTGTTCAGCATGGTGGCCTACTGGAACGACTGGTTCACGGCCCTCATCTACATGACCGGCGAAGGCCGCGCCCCGCTGCCGCTGGTGCTGCGCAACATCCTGATCGCCAGCGAGACCTCGGCTTCCCAGGCCAGCATGATCTCCGGCGGCTACGCCGAGCTGAACAAGCTGACCGAAATGATCAAGTTCGCCTCCATCATCGTGGCCGCGGCGCCCATGCTGATCATCTATCCCTTTGTCCAGAAATACTTTGAGCAGGGCTTCATGGCCGGCGCAGTAAAAGGATAACATAGTTGCAAGGCTTTCAAGCCACATTTACCAAAAAAGGAGAAAACACCTATGAAAACACTTGCCAAACGTATCGGCGCATCCATTGCGCTGGTCGGCATCGCCGCCAGCCTGGCGGGCTGCGGGGGCGGCGGCAACGCCAATCAGACCGAGCCCGGCGTCGCCAACACCAACACCGACCAGACCGAGTTCAGCATCATCAGCGGCATCTCGGCCTTGTCCAGCGGCTACGACGACAACCCCGTGCTCAAGGAGATGGCTGAGAACGCCGGTATCTCCATCACCTGGGAGACGATGAGCGACTCCCTCTCCGAGCAGGTCAACATCCGCATCGCGGGCAACGACCTGCCCGACGCTTTCAACGCGGTCGGCTTCTCCAATTATGACCTGACCAACTACGGCCAGGACGGCACCTTCATCGACCTGACCCCCTACATCAATGAGGAGTACATGCCCAACCTGACCAAAATCCTCGACGAGCACCCCGACATCCGCGCCGCCATCACGATGGACGACGGCTGCATCTACGGCCTGCCTGCCGGCGAACAGATGGGCACCGCGGGCGTCGGCAAGGCGGAGGACTACAACATCTACACGATCCCCCAGTATTCGATGATCAACAAGACCTGGCTGGACGAACTGGGCCTCGAGGTGCCCACGACGCTGGACGAACTGCACGACGTGCTGGTGGCCTTCAAGGAAAACGACATGGCCACCATGTACGGCAACGACGCCGGGCAGACCATCCCCCTGTCCTTCGGCATCGACCAGTGGTGCTGGGGCCAGAACATCTACTACGCGGGCTTCGGCTTCACCAACTGGACCAACGATGTCTGCGCCGACCTGCTGCTGCAGCCGGACGGCACCGTCAACTTCGTCAGCGATGACGACAACTACCGCGCCGCGCTGGAATACTTCCATGACTGGTTCACCGAGGGCCTCGTCGACCAGGAAGTGTTCAGCCAGGACGACACCCAGTACATGGCCAAGTGCAGCCAGGGCCGCGTGGGCGTGGCCACCTGGTGGTACATCGAGGAGCTCATGGGCGACCACGCCGACGACTATGTGTTCCTGCCGGTGCTGGACGGCCCCGACGGCACCCACAATGTCACCGTCCGCGACGGCGGCGGCATCAACTCGGGCAGCCTGAGCATCACCTCGGCCTGCGAAAGCCCCATCAACCTGCTGAAGTTCTATGACCAGTGGTACATCCCTGAAAACACCATGCAGCTGCAATACGGCCCCATCGGCACCTACTTCACCGGGCAGGACGAGAACGGCCTGTGGCAGAGTGTCACCGACGAGGAAGCCCAGGCCCAGTTCGGCAAGAGCGCCGGCGAACTCAAGAGCGAGATGGAAGTAGCCGGTCCGAAGCTGATCCTCTCCGACTATTACGCCAACGTCTTTGAGATGGAACCCCGCGCCCAGGAGCGCCTGACCGACCTGTACGATTACTGGATGCAGTATGTGGACGACACCACCACCTACCCCATCGACTGCGTCTTTACCAGCGACGAACTGGACACCATCGACCGCTACCGCGTCGATTTTGAAAACTTTGTGGCCGAGCAGGAAGCTGCCTGGCTGCGCGACGGCGGCATCACCGACGAGACCTGGGCCGCCTACAAGGACAACCTGAACAGCTACGGCATGGACAAGCTGCTGGAAGTCTACCAGGCCGCCTACGACCGGTATGTTGAAACTGCCGGTGAGACATCCGTTGAACCCGCAACGGCTGAATCTGCTCAGTGACATCTTTCTCCCCGGCCGGCGCCTTGCGGCGCCGGCCCTTGGAGATTTTTCCCATCAGGCCATCTGAAAATCGCCCGCAGCTCTGGCGGATCAGAGGCACCCTGACATCAAAACAAACAAAGTGAGGATTTTCCCTATGCCGCGCAAAATGACAAAACTTGAAGCCGTCCGTGAATTTGAACACAAGGCGGCTGAAAGAATTTCAGCTTCCGACCGGCTTGAATTCCATTTGACGCCCCTTGTCGGTTGGATGAACGATCCCAACGGTTTCTGCTATTACGACGGCGCCTACCATCTGTTCTACCAGTACCATCCCTACAGCACCGTTTGGGGGCCCATGCATTGGGGCCACGCGGTCAGCACGGATTTGCTGCACTGGAACTATATGCCCTGTGCCCTGGCCCCGGACACGGTCGCCGATGCGGCCGGGTGCTTTTCCGGCAGCGCCGTGCCAATGCCGGATGGACGCCTGCTGCTGATGTACACCGGCGTACAGCCTGCCGGTACCGGCCACAAGGAGCTGCAGATGCAGTGCATCGCTGCAGGCAACGGCAGAGATTTTTGCAAGGACCAGCACAATCCGGTCATTTCGACGGAACAACTGCCGGACGGGTTCCATGCGGTGGATTTCCGTGACCCGAAGATCTGGCAGGAAGGCGGCACCTACTACAGCGTGATCGCCTGCCGGCATGAGAAACATCAGGGAAGCGTCCTGCTGTTTGAAAGCGCGGACGGCCGCCAGTGGAAGTTTGTCTCAGTGCTGGACTCCAGCTGTGGAGAATTGGGCAAAATGTGGGAGTGCCCCGACTTTTTTGCGCTGGACGGTATGCAGGTGCTGCTGGTCAGCCCCCAGGAGATGAGAGCGACCGCCGACAGCGAGTTTCACGCCGGGGAGGGAACGGTGGCGCTGCTGGGGTTATATGACCCCGCCACCCACGCCTTCGCCCGTCAGAAGGTGCAGGCTGTTGATTACGGGCTGGATTTTTACGCGCCCCAGACGACCCTGGCGCCTGACGGACGGCGCATCATGGTGGCCTGGATGCAGAGCTGGGCCACCGTACCGGGAACACCATGCGCCGGCGGAAAGCCCTGGTTTGGCCGCATGACTCTGCCGCGGGAGTTGACCATCAAGGACGGGCGTCTGTATCAGACCCCTGTGCGGGAAATCGAAACGCTGTGGCAGGGTAAGACCGAACTCTCAGGCGTTGCTGTGGAGGAGCGGGCCGCTTTGCCGGGGATCAGCGGCCGCAGCCTGGATCTGACTGTACGGATTGATGTGGATGCCAGCCCCGAATGCCGCCGGTTTACGCTGCGGTTTGCTGAAGATGCAGCCCTGTACAACGAGATCCGATGCGACCTCGATCGGTGCGAGCTGGCCTTTGACCGCAGCCATGGCGGCAGCCGGCGAGATATCCCCCATACCCGGCATATCAAGGCTGCCCCCCAAAACGGAAAACTGACGTTGCGGCTGATCTTGGACAAAGATTGCGCTGAACTGTTCGTCAACAACGGCGAGAGGGTCCTTTCCGCCGTGTTGGATACGCCGCTTGAGGCACAGGGCATTACCTTCGGCGCGGACGGTGGGCCTGTAAACCTGGATATTGTACAATACACCCTGGCCTGAAGGAGAGGAAAATGCCATGCAAGAACAATGGGAGCACCGCTTGGCCCGGCATAAGGATGAGCTGGAATGGCTGTTCATGGAGCTGTACAACGACCGCGCTGCACTCGACGCGCTGGAAGCCGAGATGTTCGCCGCTTATGCCGGGCGCAGCGCGGAACTGCGGGCACTGGACGCGGATCGAGAGAAAGATCCTGACTGGTACCGCCGCGGTTCTATGCAGGGCATGACCATGTACACCGACCTGTTTGCCGGCAACCTCAAAAAGCTGGTAAAGAAGCTGGCTTATCTGCAGCAACAGGGGGTCACCTACCTGCACCTGATGCCTCTGCTCAAAATGCCGCACCCCTACAACGACGGGGGATACGCGGTGGAGGATTTCGACACCGTGGACCCGTCCCTGGGCACGAACGCCGACCTCGCCGCCCTGACGAAGCAGCTGCGCATGGCAGGCATCAGCCTCTGCCTGGATTTTGTGATGAACCACACCGCTGACACCCACCCTTGGGCTCTCCGCGCCAAGGCCGGTGACCCGGTGTACCAGAACTACTACTGCTGCTACCCGGACCGGACCATCCCCGACCTGTATGAGCAAACGGTGCCGCAGGTGTTTCCCAATACCGCGCCGGGTAATTTTACCTGGAACGAAGAAATGCAGCGGTGGGTGCTGACCACCTTCCACCCGTACCAGTGGGATCTCAATTACCGCAATCCGGCTGTGCTGGTGGAGATGGTCAAAAGCATGTTGAATCTGGCCAACCTGGGTGTCGAGGTACTGCGCATAGACGCGGTGCCCTATATCTGGAAAACACTCGGGACGACCTGCCGCAACCTGCCGCAGGTGCATACCATTGTGCGCATGGTGCGCATGATTCTGGAATGCGTCTGTCCGGCAGTCATAATAAAGGGCGAGGTGGTCATGGCCCCACGGGAACTGGCCGCCTACTATGGCACGCCGGCAAAGCCTGAGTGCCATATGCTTTACAACGTCTCGGTAATGGTCAACCTGTGGGCGGCGCTGGCCACACGGGACACGCGCCTGCTCAAAGCACAGCTCGATGAGCTGAACGCCTTGCCGGAACACTGCTGGTTCATCAACTATCTGCGCTGCCATGATGACATCGGCTGGGGGCTGGATGAGGACGAAGAAGGTCGTCTGGGCATTGACCCGCAGCGGCACAAGGAATATCTTTATCGATTTTACGACGGGGAATACCCTGGCAGCTGGGCCAGGGGGGAACTGTATAATTACGATCCCGGTACCGGTGATGCACGAAGCTGCGGCACTACAGCCAGCCTGTGCGGCGTGGAAACGGCAGTGGAATACAAAAGTGACGCCGCAATGGACCTGGCCGTCAAACGCATTTTGCTGCTGCACAGTGCGGCGTCCTTTTGCAAAGGGACGTTGATGCTCAACAGCGGTGATGAGATCGGCCAGCTCAATGGCTGGGATTACAAAGATGACCCGAACCGGGCCGATGACAGCCGCAATTTGCACCGCACGGTATTCAACTGGCGCAAAGCCGCACTGCGCAGACGTCCCGGTACGTTACAAAACCGCATCTGGCAAGGGCTGGCCGAACTGCGCACCCTGCGCATCGGGCCCTGCTTTGGCCCCGACGCCGGCGTTACAACCTGGGGCGGCGACAACCCCGCCGTACTGGCCATGGTTCGCCGCGGCGGCACGCACAGATTGACCGGTTTGTTCAATTTCAGTGAGCAGCCGCAGACCGTTCATCTTGACAGCCCGGCACTGCTGGGTGTGGATGCGGCCATTTACCTGAAGCCGTATGAAGTGAAATTCCTGTAAAGGCGGTAGTTGCATACAATCCTGTGCACCCTTTCCCGGGATGAGGCGGATATTTTGTACTGGCATATCATACTGGACCTCAAATATGCGGAGATCCAGAAACTCACGGGAATACCGGCAGACAAGGCGCAGATCCGCTATTCCTCGGCAATTCGCAAGATCCGCAATGCTTTGCTGCGGGAAAAGAAAGTCAAATGATATTTGAGGAACTGATAGACCGCGCCATGAGCCAGGAACCGGAAGCGGTCTTGGAACTGTTTGAATGTTACCGCCCCATGATGATCAGCAGTTCCTTTGATGATGCGGGGCGATACGACCCGGATCTGCAGCAGGAGCTGTGCCACAGGTTCCTGATCGTACTGCAAAAGTTTGACAAGGAGCGCGTATTGGGAGAGGAGATACCCGGCACATAATAAATAGAAAGACCTTTGTAGCATCCCTTACGGCAAAAACAGCCGTGTACGGCACGGGAACCATCCCCGCCATACACGGCTGTTTTGCGTTTGTTTACAGCAGCTGGGCTGCGATCATTCTGGCAAGCAGCTGCGCGGCGTCTGCCAGCGCCTCCCGGCGGGCGGCCTCGCACCGGCCCAGCAGTACCGCGCCCACCGTGTGGATGTGCGGCTGGATGGCGGCAAGGATCCCGGTCTGCAGGTCGGAGCCTTGCAGCAGCGGCAAGGATGTCCGGGACAGTGCCTCATCGGTCTCCAGCCATCGGCGGAACTCCTGCGAGAGCGCAGGTTGCCCGGCTAGCCCTTTTTAAGATATGTTGCTAACGCCCGCTCAATTGTTATCTCGGGATCAATGGTTTCCTCGATGCGTTCCCGGCCCACTTGAGCCAACCAGAGCTTGAACGGTTCGGCTTTTGGAGAAGGAATCGCCTGAATAATGCGTAGCAGCTGCTCGGTGTCGGCCACGTCTGTCAAGCGTTTCTTGCCGTCTGCAGCCACCATTTTCAAACCGTGACAATTCGTCACGGTTTCATTGCCTTCTGCCTTCAAGCGCTGCTTGAGCTTGCGCCAATATGCCGCAGGATCAGCACTGTCTGTCAGCACTCTGACTACATCGACAATGGAAAAATACCATTCTTCCTTTTCTTCATCCCACGCAGTGCGAATGCGCTTATCTTCAAACACTTGGATCTTATCGTTTTGATCCATCCTGATCACACCTCGTTTCGTGTCACGTCAGAGATACCGAAGGTCGAGATGATCATTTTCGATTTCTTCGGAATCAGACAGAAATCAAACATATTTGAATAATATAGCATAAGAAACGCAGAAAAGAAACATGCGCAGGCTCAAATGCCACAGGCCACGGGGCGCGTACTCCTCAATATTGTTCCAGCACCAGCAGCCGCCGCAGATACAGGTTGGTGACGGCTTGCAAAACAGGAATCAACTGCTCCGAAGCCCGCACATAGGCGGGCAGGTTGTCGCAGGTCAGCTTCGGCTCGGAATAAAGTTTGTCCAGCAGCGATGCATCCGAGCGGGTGCAGTAGTAAGCCAGTGAGTAGTCGTCACAGATGTGCAGGTCTTTCTTGCGGCAGGCAAACTCGGTTTCCAGCTCTTTCTGGTCGCGGATGTGCCAGAGCAGCGAACTCCACAGCAGCATCTCGCAGAGGTCCGGCGCATATTCCTGCCGGCTGCTGATGAGAACGGGATGTTTCTCGCCGCGGTCATTGGTGCGCAGCTCATAGCGGCCGAGGGCGGTGTA
>NBJMC04202__coassemble_2524_pt1 | contig 11433 bp, 8 predicted proteins | sample NBJMC04202__metabat2_low_PE_022 | metagenome-assembled genome bin NBJMC04202 | reverse complement strand
ACCATCATCTGCCCGCGCTTCCGCCCGCAGATGTCCACCGTCCGCCCCGGCGTCATGCAGACCCAGCCCTATGACGAGGCCGGCGCCGCCAAGGTCGTGGTGGAAAAGATCACCCCCGCCCTCAGCGCTGAGGACATCCATGTGGAGATCCTGGACATCAAGAAGAGCGCCAAGAAGCTGGTGGACCTGATCGGCGCCGATGTGGTCGTCTCGGTGGGCCGCGGCATCAGCTCCGACCCCGAGAAGGGCATCGCCCTGGCCGAAGAACTGGCCGGCGTGCTGGGCGGCGTCGTGGGCGCTTCCCGCGCTGTCACCGACGAAGGCTGGCTGTCCGCCGACCATCAGGTGGGCCAGACCGGCAAGACCGTCCATCCCCGCATCTATGTGGCCCTGGGCATCTCCGGCGCCATCCAGCACATCGCCGGCATGCAGGACTCCGAGACCATCATCGCGGTGAACAAGAACGAGGGCGCCCCCATCTTTGATGTGGCCACCTACGGCCTGGTGGGCGACCTGTACAAGGTCGTGCCCGAACTCATCAAGCAGATCCGCGCCATCAAGGCTGCCCAGTAAGCGGCAGACCCGGCAAGCGCCGGATCGACCCTGTTTCCTCATACTTATACAGACTCATACAGAAAGCCGCCCCGGCCAAGCCGGGGCGGCTTTGTTTGACACGGCAGCGCAGGAAAGCAGGCTCTACTGACCCCTCAACCAACTGTCGAGCCCATCGGACCGGCGGTCGGTTGCCTTTTGGGCGGTGCTGTGGTAGGCTGGTAGCAAACCAAAGGAGGAATTGCAACCATGGAACAGGAAACAAAAACCCTGGGGGCGGCCATTGCCACGCTCCGCAAGCAACAGAATATGACCCAGGCCGATCTGGCCGCCCGCATGGGGGTGACCGACAAGGCGGTGAGCAAGTGGGAACGGGACCTGTCCTGCCCGGAGGTAACCGCTTTCCCCCGCCTGGCCGAAGCACTGGGCACCACCCCGCAGGAACTGCTGCAAGCCAAAGCCCCCGCACCGGGCAAAAGCGAGGTACAGGGGCTGGTTAAGCTGATTGGCCGGTGTGTAGGGCTGGCCGCCGGTGTGGCGGTGGTGGCCCTCAGCGCTCTGGGGCAGATCTCCGCCGATGCGGCCCTGCCTCTGCTGGGCCTGGGTCTGGCCGCTCTGGCGCTGGCCGCCTTGCAGGAGTAAGCCACCCCGCCCGCCGCCCCGGCTTGGCCGGGGCGGCTTTGTTTTGGCTGCGGTGCTGCCGGGTCAGTCCTTCAGCCGCTCCAGCGCGGCCATGGCGCGGGGATCGGCCCGCAGCGGGGCGTAGAGCGGCTCGGCCAGGATCTGGCGGTACAGCACCTGCCACATGGCATGCAGGTCCGGGTCCTCGGTCATGGGGCCCTCGCCGCGCTGGGGCAGGGTGGGGGCAAACAGCGCCTGGTTGGGGGTGGGCAGCGGGCCGGTCAGCACATCCACATAGGCTTCCAGCGCGGCAGCGGCCTCCTCCACCCGGCCCAGTGCCAGCAGCGGTTCCAGCTTCATCAGACCGCTGGAATCCAGCAGCCCGAATGTTCGGGCCAGCATGCCCGCCGCTTCGGCCACGGCCAGCCGGCGTTCCGGTTCGGGCAGCAGGGTCTCGCTTTGCAGCAGCGCCAGCAGGGAGCAGACGTGGTGGACATGCTTGTACAGCTGGTTCTGCAGGGTGGCCCGGGCGGCGTCCGTCTCGCCCCGTTTGAGCTGCAGCAGATAGCGGTTGTTGGTGGCGTCCACCACATGGTCGGGCAGTTCCTGCAGGTAGCGCTCGGCCTGGTCCAGCTGGCCCCGGGCAATGGCGCAGGAGGCCAGCTGGTTGGCGGCATACTGGGCCATGGCCGGGTCGGGGCCGGCGTGCAGCTCCGCCCACAGGGCGGCGGCGTTGTCCTGCCAGCGGTCCTTGTCCGCCTGGTCGGCGTCGGGGAAAAATACCCGAAAGGCCGCCCACCCCACCGCCGCCTGCATCTGCAGCGCCGCACAGCCGGGGTATTCCCGCAGCAGGGCGGTCAGGGCGGCTTCCGCCCCGGACCGGTCGCCTGTCAGGGCGGTATGCAGGATGCCGTTCAGATGTTCAACGGCTTCCGCCTCGGTCATGGCGGGGGTGAACTGCAGCAGCTCGTCCACCCGGCAGCCCAGCGCCCGGGCCAGCGGGCAGAGCAGGGTGATGTCCGGGTAGGAACTGTCGGTCTCCCACTTGCTTACGGCCGGGGCGCTGACCCCCAGCCGGGAAGCCAGCTGCTCCTGGGTCAGCCCGCGGGCGCGGCGGCGGGCGGCGATGTTGGCGCCGATCTGTAACATAGGGATCATGGAATGTCCTCACTTTCCTGATAAGTTCGGACCGGCCGGCTGGTCTTGTCCCTATTGTACCCGCCCGCCGCCCCCGCTGCAAGGGAGGCAAAGTTAAGCGGCAGGCAGAAAAACCTGAGCGCCGTTCAAGGGGCCGGCCTTATTCGTACCGCAGGCCGAAGCCGGAACGGTAGTAGTTGCCGTCGGCATCGCAGTAGGCATAGCTGCCGCCCGGCACCCGGGCCAGGATCTCCGGGTCGATGTAGGGGTCCTTGGCGTAGCCCGGCACGTCGTTGGGGGAAGCGCAGACCTCCCGCATCACCCCGTCCAGCTCCTTGTGGGTGATGGCGATGACCTCCTGGGAGGAGACCATCGTCAGGCTCATCCGGCCGGTGGGGTTGTAGTCGCCGGTCAGCACGTCCAGCTGGGCGCCCAGGGCGTTGGCCATGGCCACCGGGCTTACGGTGTACTGGAAGGTCAGCCCGTCCACATGGGGCTCCAGCTTGCCCAGCAGCCAGGGGTTGCAGACCACACAGGTGGCGATCACCTTGCCGCCGTGGTCATGAACGGTGCGGCACAGCCCGGGGATCTGGTCCACCCCCCGCAGGGTGTGGATGGCCACCTTCCGGCCGGAGAGCTTCTGGCTCTTGTTGACCTCCCGCTCGTCAAACAGCTCGCCGTCCACCAGGTCGATCACCGGCATCGCATACTGCCGGAACACCATCCCGTTGGACCGGGGCCAGACATGCAGGTAGGCGTAGTCGCAGTCCTCGGGCCGGTCCACCACCGCAAAGCCCCGGGCGGCGAACAGCTTGGTCAGCTGGGCCCGCAGCGCCTCGTTGCCCTCGTCGCCGGCCACGCCGGCGCCCATGGCCTGGGCGACCGCCGCGCCCGGATCATCGCCGGAAAACACCGCGATGTACACCTTTTTGCCCCGGGCCAGCGGCAGCACGCCGCCGTGGTTCTTGGCCAGCACGACCTCCTTCTGGCAGGCTTTGTAGGCGGCCTTCTTGGCGCCCTCAAAGTTTTCGGCCCGCACCCGGTCGGCCTCGTCGGGGTCCAGGTAGGGGTTGTCCACCCGGTTCTGGCGGAACAGGCTCAGCAGGCGGCGGTAATTGGCCCGGTCCAGGTCGGCCTTGGGCAGCAGGCCCTGCTCCACCGCGGCCAGGATGTTCTCCACATCCGAGTTGCCGCCGATCACGTCGGTGCCGGCGCTGATGCACCGGGCGTACCGCTCGGGCACCGTGCAGTTTTCCAGCCCGTACATCTGCACCGTGATCACGCCGGAGTCGGAGTTCACATACCCGTCAAAGCCCATGATCTCCCGGGCCAGGTCGTGGATGAGCTCCTTGGAATAGGTGGAGGGCACGCTCTCCCGGGAGGTCAGCTGCCCGCGGTAATACTGGGGCCGGGTGCGGCTGTCGTTGGCAATGCGGGAATAGTCCGGCATGATGGCCGAAGCCTTCATGTCAAAGGCTGCCTGGAAGGGGGGCAGGTGGTAGGTTTCCATCGAGCCTTCGGTGGGGTACAGCCGCCACTGGCCGATGGGCATGTGGGGCTCAAATCCGTTTTCGGCCGGGCCGTCGCCGGGGAAATGCTTGACCGTCAGCACCACCGAGCCCTCGTTCAGCCCGTCGGGGCCGTTCTGGTAGCCGCGCACCAGTTCCCGGGTGATGGCGGCGGTCACTTCCGGCCGTTCGCCGTAGGTGCCGGAGTTGCGGGGCCAGCGGGGGTCGGTGGACACATCCACCTGGGGCCCGTACATGATGTTCAGCCCGGCGGCCTTCATCATCTTGCGGTCGGTGTCGGCCATCTCGTACACCAGGTCGGCGTTGCCGTCGCCCAGCACGGCCGCCCCCATGCCCAGGAAATCCGGGTACCCGATGTTGATGGGGTTGGTGTGCAGCGAATAGGGGATGGCCGCGCCGCCCCGGCAGGCTTCATATTCCAGCATCTGGGTGCCCAGGTTGTGGTACAGCGCCACCATGCCGGCCTCGCACCGCATGTCGCCCCGGTACACGCCGGCCGTGATCTTGCGGTCCAGCACGTCGGAATCGTCGCACACCATCCTTACGCCGGGCAGCAGCGAAGGCGGCTCGGCGGCGTCGGGGTCATGGTGCAGAAAGATCCGCTCGGGCACCAGCGCGCCGGTCTCGTCGGCGGCCTCGGCCCGGGTGGGAACCACCGGGGTGTTCCACAGGGTGTTCAGCACCAGGCCGGCCTGCTGGTCCAGCCGCAGGTGGGCCACCATGTCCCGGGCGCGGGTCTCGGGGTCATTGCGCCAGTCCTCATAGGGGGACAGCACGCCGTCGTTGTCCATGTCCTTGAAGAACAGGCCGTCCTGCACGATGACGCCGCAGGTGGTCACCCCGATGGTGGGGCCGTTTTCGTTGCGGAACAGCACGGGTTCCAGCACCTGGGCGTTGATGCGGTCGCCTTCCTCCAGCTCATAGGGCGGGCGGATGTAACCGTTTTTCATGGCGGGGTCGTATTGTACGGGATTTCGTTTCATGGTACGCCTCCTTGGGGGGCCGCCGCCTTGACAGGGCGGGCGGCAGAGCCTATACTGTGGTGGAACCGAAAGCGGAAACGCTGTTTTCAGGATCCATCTTCATTATACTAGAGGGCAAAAAACCCTGCAATAGCCGCCGCCTCGGCAGGTATGCCAGAAAAAAGGAGGGCTTCCCTATGCAAAGTGACCAAGACTTCACCATCCGCCCCGCCGTTTGTGGAATTCCGGATGCGGCAGCCTTGGCCCGGGCGGGCGGACTGAGCCCTGCAGCGGAACACAAGACCCCGGCCGGGGCGGTTTGAACCGTTCCCCGGCCGGGGTCTTGTGGGGTCCTGGCGGGTCAGCTCCGCCTCGCCGCCCAGGCGAAGCCAGTCGGCGGCGACGCAGCTCCCGCCGGCCGCGCCGCAGCCGCCGATGGCCGGGCCCGGGCAGCGGTCCTTTTCAGGGGTGGTTGTCATCTTGTTTCCTCCAATCTGCGGCGCCGGTCTGCGCCATTTTACCCCATTGTACCCCGCCGCCCCGCCCCGGGCAAGGCCGGACTTGCCGGCCCGGACGGATGTGCTATAATGGGTCCGGGCGGAGCTTTCCGTCTGTCATATACGCTTATGCGGAAACGGGCGGCCCTGCCGCCGAAAGGAAGGTCCTGTATGCAGCCAAAGATTTTTGCACACCGCGGCGCCAGCCGCTATGCCCCCGAAAACACCCTGCCGGCCTTTGCGCTGGCGGCCGAACAGGGCGCCGACGGCGTCGAACTGGATGTCCACCTGACCCGCGACGACCAGCTGGTGGTCATCCATGACGAGACGCTGGAGCGCACCACCGACGGCATCGGCTGGGTCAAGGACTGCACACTGGCCCAGCTGCAGGCCCTGTCCGCCGCCAACGGGATGGATGGCTTTGCCGGCACGCGGGTCCCCACCCTGCGGCAGGTGCTGGAACAGCTGCGCCCCACCGGGCTGCTGGTGAACATCGAACTCAAGACCAGCGTGATCTGGTATGCGGGCATCGAGCAGAAGACGCTGGCGACGGTGCGGGACCTGGGCATGGCCGACCGGGTCATCTACTCTTCCTTCAACCACTACAGCATCCAGAAGGTCCGGGCGCTGGACCCCTCGGCCCGGACCGCCTACCTCTATGCCGACATCTTCTGCGATGTGGAAAAGTACGCTGCGGCCCGGGGCGTCGGCGGGCTGCACCCGGGACTGTGGAATGTAAAGATGGCGGATTTCCTGCACACCTACCTGAACAGCGGTCTGGATGTGCGGGTCTGGACCGTCAACGACCCGGACGACCTGCGCTGGCTGCTGGAAGCCGGCGCCGATGTGATCACCAACGACCCCGCCCTGGCGGTGCAGGTGCGGGACAGCCTGGGCCGCTGAGCCGGCCCGAAGCCCTGCACGGTCCGGGCGGCTGCCCGGCAGGGGGCGGACGACCCCGCCGGGACCCGGACCCCGCCGGGACCCGGGCGAATCCGCCGCCCCGGCGGTTCTGCCGCCGCCGGCCGCCGCATACCCTGCCATAAAAGCGCAACGGGCGGGGGTGTGGCTGTGTTTGGTATTTTTTGGGTGTTTTTGCAGGCGGCAGCGGCACAGGTGGTCTACCTGGGGCTGCGGCTGGAAGGGGGCAGCTTCCCCCGGCCGCTGCGCCCGGCCGAGGAGCGGGCCGCCTTTGCGGCGCTGCAGGCCGGGGACCCGTCGGCCCGGGACCGGCTGATCCACCACAACCTGCGGCTGGTGGCCCATGTGGTCAAAAAGTACTATGCGGCCGACGGCAGCAGCGAAGACCTCATCAGCATCGGCAGCATCGGGCTTATCAAGGCGGTGGACGCTTTCCGCCCCGAACGGGGCGTCCGCTTTGCCAGCTATGCGGGCCAGTGCATCGAAAACGAGATCCGGATGCATCTGCGCCGGGTCCGGCGGGAGGGCACGGTCCTCTCGCTGCAGGAACCGCTGGAAGGCGGGGAGGGGGACGGCGGCCTGACGCTGGGGGACGTGCTGCCCGAGGACGCCGCCATGGAGGAGCGCTGCGAGCAATCCGACGAAGCCCGCCGCCTGCGGGCGCTGGTGGCCGGCCTGCCGCCCCGCCAGCGGGAACTGCTGACCCTGCGCTACGGCCTGGACGGCCGCCCGCCCCGCACCCAGAACCAGGTCGCCGCCCGCTTCGGCATCAGCCGCAGCTATGTCTCCCGCCTGGAAAAACGCGCCCTCGACCAGCTGGCCCGGCAGTGGCGGCAGAACTGAGCGCCCCGCAAAGGCGCATCCCCCGCCCCGGAACCGCCCCCGCAAACGCCCCTGCGGGCCAATGGGCGGGTGACAGGGAACCGTGCAGAAAGGGCGGGCAGCCTTTTCTTGACGCTGCGGCGGGGAACATGCTACAATGAAGGCGCAGACCGGCGAAAGCCTGGTCTGCGCCCATTTTTTGGCCGGGGAGGGGTATGACGCCCCGGCTCAGATCGAGGAGGTCCCCGCAATGCCGATCCTAGCGCTATTGGTCAGCGCCGCCCTCAGCTTGGGGCTGGGGGTGCTGCCGGCCCGGCTGACCGGGCGCCGCCCGGCCGGGGCAGACCTTGCGGCCGGCGTCGCCGTGTGGGGCGGTGTTTGGGTGTGGGCGTTCCTGTTTTTCGGCAAACCGGGGCTGCTGGTAAATTTCGGGCTCTTCCGCGCAGCCGCCCTCTGCGCGGCTGCGGCTGCGGCGTCGGTCTGCGTCTGCGGGTGGCGGCTCACCCGGCGGTGCCGGGGCTGGCGGCGCCGGGCCCTGGCGGCGGGAATGCTGGTGGCCAGTGCGCTGGGGGTCGAGGTGTTCTTTGGCAATGTGAAGTATTTCACCACCCACGACTACCAGCCGGTGCAGCTGTTTGACTACCTCGACCCGTCCACCCCCCGCAACCCGGACGGATCGGTCACCTTGTCGGGGGAAAGCACGGTCCTGCACTTTTCCGGCCTGGACCAGCCGCTGTACAACCTGCAGCTGGACAGGCTGCAGTATCCCGTGGAAAACGCGGCGGTACAGAACCCGCTCTTTCTGATCGAGATCGCCGCGGCCGATGAGGCCAACGAGAACGAATGGCTCGGCGGCAGCTGGGATGTGGCGCTGCGGGCGCCCCGCAGCTGGAACCGGGCGCTGGATTTCGCCGGGAACATCAGCAGCCTGACCCTGACCGCGCTGCCCTATGACGGCGAGTTTATCTGGTATACCTTTCAGTTTACCATCACCGGTGTGACGGCCAATGCGCCGCAGCCTTTCCTGTTTTCCTGGGTGCGGTTCGGCGTGCTGCTGGCGGCGGGGGCGGCGGCCTGGGCTTTCCGGCCCGGCAGCAGCCTGTGGCGAGCCCGCTACCTGGACAATCCCCGGCGCTTCCGCCCCGGCGTGATCCTCTGCGCCGGGCTGCTCTGTCTGCTGGCTGTCCTGACCCCCTTTGCGGACCCGGCCGGTTCCGGCGTGGCCACCGCCAGCTACAACGCCAACAACTGGGACGGCGTCAGCCGCATCTCCTTCACCAAACATATCAGCGATTGGCAGCACGACGCCGACAATCAGCTGGGGGCGCTGGCCAGCTCGCTGCTGGCTGGGCGGCTGGACCTGCAGCTGGACCCGCCGGACAGCCTGGCCGGGATGGAAAACCCCTACGACACCATTGCCCGGCAGTACCAGGCCCCCGATGCCCTGTGGGATGTCGCCTACTATAACGGGCGGTATTATGTCTATTTCGGGGTGGTGCCCTGCCTGCTGTTCCAGCTGCCCTTTGAACTGCTCACCGGTATACCCGACCTGCCGAACTGTGTGGGCATGATCGTTATGGCGCTGGCAACCGTCGCGGCCGGGTTCGGCCTGGTACGCCAGGCCATCCGGCGGTGGTTCCCGGGGGCCAGCGCGGCCGCCTATCTGCTGTCGGCCGCGGCGGTGGGGGGCAGCAGCCTGATGTACTACCTGCTGTTCCAGCCCAATGTCTACCAGAATGTGATCCTGAGCGGCGCCGCCTTTGTGATGCTGGCCCTCTGGCAGTGGCTGGCGTCGGCCAACACGCCCGCCGACCAGTCCAGGTCCCTGCTGGCCCACCTGGTCGCCGGCAGCCTGTGCATGGCGCTGGCCGCGGGCTGTCGCCCTCAGATGGAGATTTTTGCCTTCCTGGCGCTGCCGATCTTCTGGCCGCGGTATATCACCGGACGCCGCCTGTTCAGCCGCCGCGGCATCGGGGAGCTGGCGCTGGCGCTGCTGCCCTTTGTGCTGGTGGCCGCCGGCCTCATGTGGTACAACTGGGCGCGGTTCGGCTCCCCCTTCGACTTCGGGGCCAACTACAACCTGACCAGCAACGATATGACCAAGCGCGGCTTCAACGCCGGGCGGATCGGTCCGGCGCTCTTCTACTACCTGTTCGCCCCGCCGGCGCTGCAGGCGGTGTTCCCCTATCTGGCCGATACCCGCATGGCCACCAACTATGTGGGCCGCTCGGTGAGCGAGCTGCTCTATGGGGGAATCCTGTCCACCACCCCCTTCCTTTGGAGCTTCGGGCTGCTGCCGCTGCTGCGCCGCCGCCTGGCCCGCAAAAAGCTGCGCGCCCTGGTGGGATGGGTGCTGGCGGCCTCGGTGCTTCTCTGTGCGCTGGACGCCGTGATGGCCGGGGTGCTGCAGCGCTACCTGATGGACTTTGCCCTGCCCCTGACCTTTGCGGCGGCGCTGTGCTGGCTGGCGGCGGAAGAGACCCTGGCCGACCATGTGGCCGGCTGCCGCCCGGTCGCCCGGCTGCAGGCGGTGCTGCGCACCGGCCTGGCGCTGTCGGTGGGGGCGGGAGCCGTCTATGGCTTTTGCCTGGTGTTCGCGGCGGCGCCCTGGCTGTACGGCCAGAACCCCGGCCTGTTCCAGACGGTCAGCCGCCTTGTGCAGTTCTGGGTGTGACCGGGCTGCATACGAGGGTAAGAAAATAAAAAAGGGAGAGAGCCCGTCGGCTCTCTCCCTTAAATTTTCTTGAGTTCTGTCACGGCCGCCTGCCAGGTCTCACATCCGGTGGTCGGCAAAGATGGGGTCGTCCTGCCACAGGACGGTGTGGCCGGCGGCGCGGGTCTTGTTCAGGTCGATGATCCGCTGGTTGCTCGAACCCCGGAACCGCAGCGTGATGTCCTTCTCGTCGGTCAGGAACTCGCCGTCCACCAGCACGTCCAGCAGGCTCAGCATCTCGTCGGTCACCTCGCACCGGGCGGGGCTCGGCTGCAGCAGTTCCCGCTCATAATGGTTGCCGGTGTAGCACCAGATGGTCTTGTGGGGGTACAGCACCCGCACGTCGTGCAGGAAGGGCACCAGCGCCCGCTGGTTCTCCGGCTCGAAGGGCTCGCCGCCCAGCAGCGAAAGCCCGTCGATATACTCCGGCGCCAGGCTGCCCAGGATGGCGTTGCGCGCCGCCTTGTCAAAGGGCTGGCCGTAGCAGAAATCCCAGGCCACCGCGTTGAAGCAGTCCTTGCAGTGGCGGCGGCAGCCCGACACGAACAGGCTGGTGCGCACCCCCTCGCCGTTGGCGATGTCGCAATATTTGATGTTGGCGTAGTTCACAAAAATCTGCCTTTCCGTGCAAAGTCTTTCCGGCGCCGCAGCCCCATATCTGGTGGGCCGCGCCGGCCGGCGCCCCTGTATCTCGCGGGGGGGCGCTCCCCTAGTATACCAGCCGGCGGGGAAATAAGCAAGGGCAGGGGGCCGCCGAATGGGTCAAAAACCATCGCTGCAGCGCAAAAGAATAAAACTGGACGTTTTTCATACAAAAACCGGGCGAAATTTCGTCACTTTGCAAGGCGGTTCGTTTTCCGCGTCGCAGCGCCAAAAACGGAATATATTGCATAGATTTGCATGGAAATACACAATATATAGTGGGTCCTGGCCTTGACTTTCCTGCCGGGATGGGATAAGATTGTATTTGTTCGCCGGCAGGACCCGCGCCCCGAAACCCGGCGCGGACCCCGGCGAACTGAGAACATTCCGGTGAGGTAAGGAGACAATCATGAAGATCATCAAGCGCAACGGCAGCGAGGCTGTCTTTGACATATCCAAGATCATCGCGGCGGTCAGCAAGGCCAACAATGTGGTGCCGGCCGGCCAGCGGCTGACCAAGGAACAGATCCTGCAGATTGCGGACGAGGTGCAGGCCGTCTGTTCGGGGCGCAACCATGCCATGAATGTGGAGGAGATCCAGGACCTGGTGGAAAACGCCATCATGGGTTCCGGCGCCCACGAGGTGGCCCGCAAGTACATCACCTACCGGTATGTGCAGGGCCTCAAACGCACCCACAACACCACCGACGACCGCATCCTCAGCCTGATCGAGTGCAACAATGAGGAGGTCAAGCAGGAAAACTCCAACAAAAACCCCACCGTCAACTCGGTGCAGCGGGACTACATGGCCGGCGAGGTCTCCAAGGACCTGACCATGCGGATGCTGCTGCCCCCCGAGGTGGTCAAGGCCCATGAGGAAGGCATCATCCACTTCCATGACGCTGACTACTTCGCCCAGCACATGCACAACTGCGACCTGGTCAACCTGGACGACATGCTGCAGAACGGCACCGTGATCTCGGGCACGCTGATCGAAAAGCCCCATTCCTTCTCCACCGCCTGCAACATCGCCACCC
>NBJMC04202__coassemble_1635_pt1 | contig 22550 bp, 18 predicted proteins | sample NBJMC04202__metabat2_low_PE_022 | metagenome-assembled genome bin NBJMC04202 | reverse complement strand
ATTACCCCAGCAATCATATTTCCCTTGTTTTCTACTTCATAAAACATCCGTTGAGTACACTCGTCTCTATTTCTCTATAACCGAAGTGCTGTTTTATACATTCGAACCCCGTATACCTTGCAATGACGTTTTTCTAAGTGTTGGATTGTTGAATCGAACCCTGTCGGTGCATAAATTTTGTTAAAACTGTATATATCACCCGGTCCTTTTCTCGCCATTCATTATTCATTATGAACAAATCATTCACTCTCACTGCACAAAACATGTATTTATCATCACCATCCATGCTCTACTCAACAGCTGTTTTATGAAGTAGAAACCATCTGTTTTTCTCTAATTTTCATGACTCAACAAACCGTTATGATGTAGGTGTCATTAGTAGGTCAGATAGTGTACTCAACAGCAGTTTCAGACGTTAATGATAAACTCATGGATTTTTGTTGTTTTCTCTTGTTTTCCGCCATTTCTATGATTCTTCTGAAAAAGATGTGCCAATTTTGTGCCACATGGGTCAAAGGTTCAGCGTTTTGTATAAGCATCTGTCATTTTCAGTTCATATAACTGTGAAATATAACCAATTTCAGTGCCCCGTATAGTGTGCAAAACAGGTTCTTTTCGACTATGTTACGTTAATACGGTTTGTTGAGTAGACATTTGTAGGTGCTGCAATCACAACAAAATCCGCAGCACTATACGCCATCTCTGCGTCAAGCGTTGCGATCAAATCCAAGTCCTTCTCTGCCAGATATTTTTCGATATATTCATCCTGAATCGGCGATTTATGGCTATTCACCATATCAACCTTTGCTGGAACAATATCCACAGCATAAACCTTATGATGTTGGGACAGCAGTGTGGCAATCGACAATCCCACATATCCAGTTCCAGCCACAGCAATCGTATACTTCTTATCCATAACGTACTTCCTCTTTCCGTCCGGCAGAGCCGGAATATTTTCTATGATTGAAATCACTGTGAAAAGTCAATGACATTCTCAACTGCGCACGTGTCAAAGCGCTGTGCGCTTGCTCTCTTTTCACCCACTATCCTTGCCTGCTTCATGACAGCAAGCCCATACCTGACACAATCGTGCCAGGTACAGGCTTGCTCCAGATTTCATTTCCCGATGTCATGCTGCCGGGCGGGGCAACAAGGGCCAAAAAGGCCTTATGCTGCGGCTTTTGATCTCTCCCAGCCTGCATGAAAATCAGGTGAGAAATTTGGATCAAGCCTGCAGAGGCCCGGTGAATTTTATTGCCGTGCCTCTTATGGCACCGTCAATCAACACCAACGCGCCGCATGTCCCACATCGTTTTCCTCCGCACATCTCTGTTCCTTCCTCTCTCAAATCAATTTGAACCGCAGCTCACCGCCGCCACGTCCACCACAAATACCGCAAATTGGTATCGAAGTATCGCTTGAACAGCCGCTTCGGGTCTTGCAGCAGGCGGTAGAGCCATTCGAGGTTGTGCTTCTGCATCCACTGCGGTGCGCGCTGGATGTTGCCGGCTTCGTAGTCGAAGGCGGCGCCGACTCCGATCATAAGAGCGTGGACGCGGTCCTCATGGGCGGCCATCCAGCGTTCCTGCTTGGGGGCGCCGAGCCCCACCCAGACAAAGTCCGGCTTCGCAGCGTTGATCTGCTCGACGATCTCCACATCCTCCTGGGGCGTCAGCTCCCGGAAGGGCGGCGAGTACATCCCCGCGATGATCGCGCCAGGGTAGCGCTCCTCGATCTTCTTTCGCAGCAGGTCCAGCGTCTCCTGGGTAGAGCCGTAGAAATAGTGCCGCCAGCCCTTTTCGGCGCTGATCGCCAGAATCTCCTTCATCAAATCGGGGCCGGTCACACGGCGGGCTTCCGAGAACCCCTGCTTGCGGCTGTACTGGGACAGCGGTCCGCCGTCCGGCAGGGCCATGACCGCGTTGTTCTGGATCTGCTGGTAGCTGGCGTCCTCGTGGGCCGTGACCGTTGTGTGGACGTTGGCCACGCAGATGTACTTGCCGCGCCAGCTTTCCAGCTGGCTCTCGATCAACGTGAGGGTCTTGCTCATGCTTGTGACCACGATGTTGACCCCCATCACCTCACAGGTCTGGCTCAGGTGCAGGTCCACTGTGTACAGTCCGGAATCCGACGCTTCCTCAGCGTGGGAATAGAGAAAATCGCTGTAGATCGGCACCACGCTCAACCGGATGTGATAGCTCTCGGCCAGGGCCACCAGATGCCGCATCTGGTCGGTGTTCTGCACATCCTGGGCCGCCACGATCCGGTCCACCTTGTGCTGGGCCAGCACTTTGGCCACGCTGCGCTCCGGCCCCAGATAGTCAGGCAGGCCCGGCGTTTCACACCGAGCCAGATACCCCACATATTTCACACCCTTCTGTTTGGCGATCACGTCCTGATAATAGCGGCGGGCCAATGCGCCCCCGCCGACCAGCAGGATGCGGGGCGCCACATCATGGCGACGGGTGTAGGCCGAGCCGATTTTTTGGAAGATCCACCGCTTTATGACGATCGCCACCACCGACAGCACATAAAAATAGGCCAGCAGCAGGCGGGAAAACTGCGACAGGCTGAACACATACAGCACAGTGGCCGCCAGCGCAAAGCCGATCAGGCTGGAGACCCCGACCCGCATGCCTTCCCGGATGAGTCCCCGGATGCGGATGGTCTCGTAGCTGCCCTGGAAGGCGTAGACCGCCACCATGACGCCCGCATAGAGCAGTGCCAGCGGGAAATACCGCTTGACATCGAAGAAGAAAAACAGTGCGCCCCAGGGGGTGACGACCCGCAGGAAGCCGGCCAGTACGAAGGCCAGCAGCAGGACCACGAACTCGGTGACGGCATTGAGGATGTGCAATGGTTTGGAAGTTTTGTAGTGCATAACGGATGTTTTCCTAACTTTATTTGGTGGATGTATGGAGTTACGTTTTCCGGAAGAGACCAAGAGACCTTATTCTCTTAAAATCTCACTCGCCCAGCAGCGAGGGCGGCAGGATGCCGCAGATCAAAGCGTCGGCATCATACAGCTGCCGGAGAAGTTTTTCGGTCTGGCGGCCAGTCAGGTGGGCGGGATACAGAAGGGTCTCCCGCGGGGCCTCCAGCGACGGGCTGGCTACAAAGACCAGACGGCAGCCGGCCCCCTCCCCTGCCGCTCGGACCAGCGTCTGCAGACGGGTCTGTTCCTCCCGGGTAAAGGCGCCGCAGACGGACACCGCGGTCAGCCCTGCCAGGGTCCCGACCAGGGCATCCCGGTCAGATATTTTGGGGTATGCCCCCAGCTGGGCGGGCATTTTTTGTTGGGTCGATGTTGTCATCGCTTTCTCCTCTTCCCGGTTCGGACGGCGTGTTGCCGTTCTCATTCGGCCCCGCGGCCGGTGAAGACCACCGCCACCGTCTTGAACAGCAGCTTGATGTCCCCCCACAGGGACCAGTTGTCGATGTATTTCACGTCCAGCGCCACCACATCCTCAAAATTCTGGATGCTGCTGCGGCCGCTGACCTGCCACAGCCCCGTGATGCCCGGCTTCATGGACAGGCGGCGCTTATGGTGGCTGTCATACTGGCTGTACTCGTCCACCGTCGGCGGGCGAGTGCCGACCAGGCTCATGTTGCCGCATAGTACATCAAAAAATTGTGGAAGTTCATCAATGCTCGTCTTGCGGATGAACTTGCCGACTTTGGTGATGCGGGGGTCCTCCTGCATCTTGAACATCAGGCCGTTCATCTCATTTTTGGCCATCAGCTCCTTCTTGCGTTCCTCGGCGTCCATGTACATGCTGCGCAGCTTATGGATGTAGAAGATGCGTCCGTTGAGTCCCACCCGCTTCTGCTTGAAGATCAGCGGACCGGGGCTTTCCAGCTTGAGGGGGATCGCCGTGATGGCAATGATCGGCAGGCTGATGAGACAGCCCACCAGGCCGCCCAGGATGTCCATGCACCGTTTGAGCAGCTGGTCCCGCAGTTTCAGCGTGACCGTCCCGATGGTCACCACATTTCCGCCGGCGCACCGGGCAATGCTGCGGCTCAGCCGGGCCGCACTGGTGGCGCCGCAGCAGACCTGCTCGATCCGGTCCAGCATCGGAAGCCGGAAATGAACGGTCAGGCCCATGCTCTCCATTTCCTCCAGGTAAGGCAAAAAGCTCTCGCCGCTGTCCATCGGGATGTCCACGAACACCTCGTCCAGCGCACTGCGGCGCAGCCAGTCCATAAAGTTGTCATAGTTGGCTGCCAGCGGAACGCCGGCCACCTGACCGCCCAGTTCCTCCCGGCTTGCTTCCAGCAGTGCCACCCCCATGACGCGCCGGGACCAGTCCTTGCGCAGATCCTCAATCAGGGCTTCGGCGTGGGGTTCTGTGGTGATGATCCCCACATAGGTTTCCAGGCCCCAGCGGTGTTCGGCGCCGGTGAGCAGCTTTTTGAGAGCCGTGTGGAACAGCGGCATCACAAACAGGTTGACCAGCGGCACCCCCACCGCAAAATAGCGGGAATCCAGCATCTGCGCCTTGGTCACCATCATCAGGGCGGCGTACAAAGCCCCCATCAGGATGTTGAATTTGAGGGACAGCTTGATCTCCGCGCCCAGGCGCCGGCCCACGATGTTCTCATCCTGATTGAAGTTGAGAAAGGTGACCGTAAAGGCGATGGCCAGCAGCGTGAGGGTCTGCACCCAGTCGGTCCAGTCATAAGGCAGGATGCGGGACCAGATTCGCCCCGCCACCAGATGCACCAGCGCCACGCTGACAAACAGCGCCAGCACATCGGTCAAAAAGACATAGGCATACTGCAATTTTTCGCGTTTCGTTACCATGCGGACTTCTCTTTCCTTTTCTTCTCCTTCTATGGGGCCCGGGGGTCAGGCTCCCGGTTCCCGGTTCTGCGCAAACAGGGTGCGCAGTTTTTCCCGCCGGGTTGGATCTTGATTATACAGCGGAACGCCGTAGTCATAGATTTCAGGGCATGCAAAATGCCCCAGACGATGACTTCGCCCAGGGGTATTTCGAAGACGGCAGCCGTCGAACAGTTCGTCGGCCAGGTTGCACTGGTTATCCAGGTAGATGTAGCGTTTGCCGATGGGGTGAACAGCCGCTGCCTTGCCGGTCTCGGCCAGCGAACGGACGGCGCTTTCATGGGTTGCACGGTTATGGGCATACAGGTCCAGCACATCCTCACCCCCTCGGTCCACAGCAAAATCGGCGCTTTGCTGCAGCGCTGCTCAAACATTCAAAGGATACATTCCTTGCATTATGGATATTATAGTACAAGAAAACTGATAATTCAATACAATTATCGGGAATCGGCAGTTTGAACAAAACCGACGGCGAAAATGGCGCCGTCGGTCTATTACGCGACTCTTCGTATAGATTTAGATCATTTCCAGGCTTTTGGGTTGATTCTGTGCTTTTCGGTTCAATCACCGCACTGCTGCGTAGGTGCAGCCGGTTTTTTGAATTTCTGACTTTCACAAGGCATCTTCGCCAGGGGCGCAAAAGCTCCAAGCCGTGTTTACTCACTTCCCTCTTCCGGCAGCGTCTGGAAGAAGGCGTACAGCGCATCATTCAGGACCAGGCTGCGCATGATTTCGATGGCGTCATCGTTTTGCAGTTGGAGGCGGTCCATCGGGTAGTAGCGGGCGAAGGCGGCGGGGCTCGCCTCGATTTGCGCGAAGATTTGCTGCCAGTCGCTGTCGCGCAGCAGGATCTGCCGGTTGTTGTCAGCCAGCCACCGGCATCGCTGCCGGGCGGACTGGCCGGCCAGATCATGGAACTCCGGCTCCTTCGGCAGCGATTGAAAGAAGGGGCGGAACTGCTGCAATTTGCCCATGACCAAGGGATGGATTCGGTCCCCGGCACGATAGTCGAGCAGCTGCTCGCATTGGGCAATGTCATATTGGGCGGCGTCTTTCCGCCACGCATCACGGCGGGCCAGAAAACTTGTCCGCAAAGCCTCGGCCGGTTGGGGTTGTTGGCGGTTTTCTTTGTCTTTGAGGTAACGGTCGATGACCGCATTGGCATCGCATACGCCGTTCAGTCCGGCCGCCAGGGCCTCCCGTACCTGTTCGAGTGGGATGTAGCGGTCAACATACTTGTTGCGCGCTGCGGAAAAGACGAATTGCATCAGCAGGTTTCCAACCCCGTAGGACGTTTCCGACTGCGGGTCGATTTCCAGCGCATCCGAACAATCTTTGGCGGTCAGATAAACACCGGTATCCATCACGGCCTGGATCAGGGGTTCGCCGTAGGTTTCACCCTCCTTGGCGGCGTATGCGGCCAGTTCACAGAGTTCATGCAGACCAAAGCCCCACAGAAGGTACTGCTGCACGCTCTTCTCAAACGAGATGGTCGTCAGCCCGCTGCCGCGGAACCGCGCCTGCCAGTAGGCACGGCACGCCGCTTCAGAAAAGTTCTCGTGAAGGAACGCGCCAAACTCACCGCCTTTCTCCCCCAGGTACAGCCGCTCAAATGCCGCGGCCTTTTGTGCTTCGGTGAGCGGCCATGCCAGCACGCGCTGATACCAACGCTGGCAGTCACAGAAATCCGGCATCGTGATGGGGGTGTCCAGCACCTGATTGGCCAGCTCGACCGCCCTGCGGCACTGGCCAAGCGTGATGTCGCCATGTACATAGACCTTGCGCCCCAAGCGGTCCGCCAGCAGGCAGCCGATGGCCAGCAGGGCGATGTGGTAGGGTTCGCCCTGCGTTTTGCCGCCCCACAGATGGCGGACCGCCGGCGCCTTTGGCGTATCTTCTTTGCGGAACAGTGCATCGACTGCATGGGCCAGTGCGGCGTCGCCGCCCGCCGGGTCGTAGGCGAGTTCGTTTTCCAGGTCACGGGGCAGGCGGAATTCCTCCGCCGTGCGCAGGGTGAGCATATCGCCGTTGGCGGTCCAGCCGGTCCAGGCGCCGTTTTTTCGCCAGGCGGCGGGCTGCGTGCGTTCCTCCGTGGGGGTCAGGCAGTACACCGGGACGCCTGCGACTTCCTTTTCGCGCAGTTCGCCGAGTGAAAATGCCCGGACAAGTTTCAGCGTTTCCTGATAGGCGGCCTGCCAGTCGTTCGGCGTGACCGCGCCGGAAACCAAAAGATGCATGTAAATTCCCATGGTCGTCTCCTTTCGTTCTTGCTATATGGGGATTGGGTGGTTAAGCCAATCCCTTCTCTTCGAGCAGCGCAATTTCAAAGCAGTAAGGCTGGCTGGGGGTACCGTCCGGCAAGGACGGCGTGGGCAGGGCGTTGAACTTTTCCAGCATCAGCAGAAGGCTCTTGCTGTAGGCCCGCACGATCAGGGTCGCCTGGGTCGGCTGAACGCCGGTCAAGACCAGGCCATCCCAGTACATCCGCAGCTGCGCCAGGTGCTGCGGTTCGGCTTTGCCGCATTTCAGCTCAAAGATATGGTATTTGCCCTGCCCGTCTGTGTCCACCACATCAATGCGGGTACCGGCGTCCCAGACCGAGACCTCGGCGCTGACGGTATCCTGCGGGCAGACTTCCCGCAGTTTTCGCATCCACTGCTCGCAGAGCTTGCGCTCCGATTCGGCCACCGGGGATTTGGGCGGCGGGAACTGGCGCAGCTTTTCAAAGATGCGCTGCCACTCGTCCCTGGAAACGTCCGGGCCGGTTTTGTTGTTGAGGGTGGGCAGGACCCCACGCGGCAAAGCCGGGATCCGCAATTCCCCGCAAAACAGGTTGTAGCTGTTGTGGCGCTCGAGCGGGTCGCCCTCCGGGTTCTGCCAGATCTCCGAAAACTGGGACTGCGCAATGACGCGGCGGCCCAGACGGATGTCGATGCCCTGTGTCGGGCGGTTGCCCTGGTAATGGGCGCGGATGTCAAACCGAACGTTGTCCCCGGCAAGCCGCCCCTGGCAGAGGTCGCGGTCCAGGACCCCGTACCGGTAGGTCAGGGGGACCATCTGCCCGCCGAGGTCGATGTCAAAATGCCGTTCTTCCGCCTTATGGACCGGAATTTCGATGGGCGGGACATAGACATCGCTGGCGCCGATGCGCAGCAGGATTTTGACGTTGGCGTCCATGGTCGTCAGGTCCTGCTCAAGAAAGCCGCGGTAGGTAATGCCGAGATGCTCCAGCAGCCATTCCCGGAAGCTCGCCAGCGACACGGTGCGGCTGCCGCGGTAGGTCAGCGTGCGGGCATAGGACAGCGGCACCGTCACGGCGATCACGGTGGCGGGGTTTTCGCGCGGCAGGGTGACGCCCGGGGGCAGGCAGGGCGCTTCTTCTTCACAGGCAATCATCTGCGGGCGAAGCGGGCCGCTCACCTGGTAGTAAGGGCCGTTTGCCGCCCGCCGGGTGGAGAGACTCCAGCGGTCGGAGCCCGCACTGAGCATGGACAGCGCATTTTTGAGCCCATACCCGTGTTCGTGGAGCGGGTCGTCGGTGGACGGCGCCGACCCCAGCTGCAGCGCCTCGCTCAATTCGTTAAGCCCCATTCCGACGCCCCAGTCGGCGACGGTAAAGGTGACGGCATTGGCGTCGGTTGGGCATTCGGAGAGTATGATGGCCACAAGGCCCTGCTGCTGTTCGGGGTAGGCTGCGATGGCATTGTCCACCAGTTCGCACAAAGCCTGGATGCAGGTCATATTCTGATGGGCAAGGCCCGCGAAGGCACGTTCGTTGACCCCGATGTTGATGGGGTAGGTATGGATGGGGATTTCTGGATTCATGGGGGACCTCCTGTGGTTGTTGCGTTTCTCCGGTTCAAACATCCTCCAGCGCAAGAACGGCGTCCTGCAAGCTGTCGGCGGACATGTGGAGATAGTGGTTGGTCGTGTTGATTTCGCTGTGGCCGAGCAGCCGTGCGATGGTCTCCATCGGAACGTGTTCACGCTGCAAAAGGGTCACATAGGTGTGGCGGCAGCAGTGCGGTGACAGCGGCCGAACACCGGGAATCGCCGTCAAAGCCCGATAGTAACGCCGCCGGACACTGCCGGTGTCGTACAGCAGGTTTTCGCGTTTTGTAGAACACCAGAGATACACCTGCCCGCCGTTTTGCCGCAGCCAAACGGCAATGCTGCGGTAGACCGGCGCAATCGGAATCAAGCGGTTGGAGGTGTGACTCTTGGGTGTGCCGAGGATCGGATGCCCGTCCACCATTTTGACCGCCTTATTGACGCGCACCCAGCTGCCATCCGCCGCCAGATCGTTCGGCGTCAGGGCGATGAGTTCCTGTAAGCGAAGCCCGGTGACCAGCATCAGGCGGATGCTGTACCCGATCAGGTTTTCAGGCAGCTTTGCCAGCAAGGTATGAAATTCGTCCACGGTAAAGGCTTCCTTCTTTTTGCGGCTTTCCTCTTCCACCAGGCTTTTCACGCTGCGGAAAGAGAGCCGGGCGTAGTTTTTGCTCACGAGGTCGTCGCTTTCCGCCATATCAAAGATTTGAACCAGCATGGCGTGGCATTTGCTGATTTGGGACTGGGAATACCCTTGTTGCGCCAAGTCGCTGATGAAGCGGTTGATGTCCGAAGTCTTGATTTCGTTGAGGGGGAATGTGCCAAACCTTGTTTTGAGAAACACCAGCGTGTACCGGTAGGTGCTGTATGTGGACGGAGCCACCTGACTTTTGTAGCTGGCATACCAGTGGTCCGCGTATTCGCCAAAGTTCCGGATGCTGTCGGCATGGATCAGCGAACCGTTGGCGGCTTCCTTTTCGACCCAGTAACGGCGGATTTGATCCAGCACTTCGCTGCGTGTCGGGGCGGAAAAGTTGAGAATGTTGCGCTTGCCGTTGTCGCGGTAGCCGTCCATGACCTGGCCGCGCCATACGCCGCTGGGCGTTTTGAAAACGGTCCCCTCCTTCCCTGCTCGCTTATGTCCCTTACCCGGCATCGGAGGTCACCTCCAACGGGGTGTATGCCGCCTTGAGTTCGGCAGGCATGTGGGTGTGCGCGTCGATCCAGGCCAAAAACGGTTTGGTGGGGACGCGGATGCTGGAACCGAGCCGGCAGACCGGAAAGTCCTTGCGGTGCGTCAGTTCGTATGCCGCCGATGTGCTGATGCCAAGATAACTTTTGATGTCGGAAACCGACAGGTAATGTTTTTCAAAAATGCTGTTCGGATTATTTTCACTGTTTCGCATGGGAGTCCTCCTAGACTATTACAGGTGGAAAAAAGGATTTATCAGACGTTATTTCTGCCCGATGCGCCACTTGCAAAAGTGTGTTGGATATGGTACAGTAAAGGGGCAGAAATTGGTGTGAAACTTATGTCTGCGTCACGGCCTTACAGGGTGTTGCAGCACTTTGTATGGCCTTTTTGCTCGCGGCAGTTCACAGTTGCCCTTCTTACCGCCATTTGGGCGGGGCAGCAGCCGAAGTGCCGGCTGCGGTGGTCGGGCACATGAACGCAATTCCACGGTCCGCTTACGCTGTAGCGGGTGAATCGGGCCAGGGTGTGTTTCCTTTTCATAAAAGGTAGACCTTCTTTCTTGATTTATTGTTTCGGAAGCGCGGGATCGTTTGCGCTTTCGATGATTCTATTATACACCGATTTCTGTGCATTTTCCATTCGCATTATGCACCGATATTTGTGTATACATTTGTTTGTTTTGGCTATTGCGCGACATATCTCGCTGTGCTATACTTCGTGAACGCTAAACCGTATCTTCTGAGGAGGGATTGTATGCCAATCTATTATAAGTTTGACATCCTGGCTGCCCTGAAAGAAAAGGGGTTCAGTTCCTACCGTATTCGCAAGGACAAGCTGCTGGGTGAATCCACCCTGCAGTCCCTTCGCAAAGGCGAGCCCATATCCTTTGACAATGTTGCTCGCATTTGTGAAATGCTGGACTGCCAGCCCGGTGATCTCCTGTATTATAATAAGGAATCCGCCGAGAGCCCTTGCGAGTAAGAAAGATGCTGGCTCCTTCAAAACCGGGCCATGTACTTTTCGCAGCCGCTTCCCTCTTGGCCGGATCTTGCTTTCTTGGGTATTCCAACTTTGTGGTGGATAGGCGTCTCAGGATGCCCTCTCGCACCTGTTTTCTTTTGCCGCTTTTTTCTGAATTTCGTCCATGCCGAGTTGAATAAGCTGACGGTACATTTCGGCATAAGGCTTGTCATAGAAAAGATTTTTCTTTAACGCTTCTGCTTTCTCCGCCATGTCAACTGGTACGGTAAACATAAATCTTGTCGCTACGTTTGCCATGCTAACATCTCCTTTCGTTCATGTCTGGTGAAGTGGTGAACCTCTTGAGTATTATTATAGTGGTGAACCGGTGAAAAGTCAATACTTATTTTTTCAGATTTTCATCTTTTCGTATTTTCATCTTTACATCTGTGGTGAACTGGTGTATATTATATGTGGAGGTGAAAATAATGCCAACTGAAAAACCACGTTACACAATTACGCTCGATGAGGAAATGCTCAAAAAGATAGATGATTTCCGTTTCGAGAATCGCTTCCCCAATCGAACGCAAGCAACACTTGAGTTAATTCGCATTGGTATAGAAGCACTTGAAAAGCAACAGGAGGAGCAAAAAAAGGCGCAAAAAAATAAGCCCTCCAGTGAGGAGACTGAAAGAAAAGGGCTTTAGTACGTACAGGATTCGCAAAGACAAATTATTATCAGAATCGACATTACAGGCTTTTCGGAATGGCGAACCCGTCTCGTGGGATAATATCGCCCGCATTTGTGAAATGCTGGACTGCCAGCCCGGTGATCTCCTGTACTATAATAAGGAAGCCGCCGAGGGCCCTTGCGAGTAAGAAAGCTGCCGGCTCCTTCAAAACCGGGCCACGCACTTTTCGCAGCCGCTCCCCTCTTGGCCGGACCTTGCCAAAGCAGACTTTTTTCTATAAAACTGCCCCGCCGTCGTTCAGTTCGCGGCGGGGCTTTGTCATACCCGTTTCACCTGCATCTGCGGCAGACAACTGCCTTCACTTCGCCCCTTTCGAGGGCGACTGCCCAAGCCCTGCACCCTATGCCAGGATGCAGCGACCGGGCAATCCGGATGCAGACAGGAAAAAGCCGGCCCCCCGGGGCCGGTCTTCTTTATCGAAACGTTCACCCTGCATCACACCCCATACAAAAGCCCACCGGCGTACTCTCCGAGCAGGTTTCTGACTGCCTGGACGGAAAGTGCGCCGGTGGGCTTTTGTATGTTTTTTCCCCGAATTTTATCTTCCAAAATCGGCGCTCGCAGAAATTGTAATTGAATTGTAATTGTTTTTCCCTCCAATTTGTCCCCCATCCGGCTGAGAAAAAGTCCGCGGAAGCGCAATAACGACGCATCATCGTCGAATCGTTTATTCATGCACCGAAAATGATGCCTGTCGCAAAGTGAGTATAGTACAAGCATGAAAGGGGGACATACGTATGTCAAACCAAATCACATCGATTGCCGTATCCATACTCATCCCATTTGCCGGGAATCCTTTCGAGAGCAGCACGGCGGACGTTGCTGCCCTGGCTGCCAGCATTCGGGGCACCGGCATTATCGAGCCGCTCATTGTCCGGCCGAAGGCGGGGCGATACGAGATCATCGCCGGGCACCGGCGCTGGGCCGCCGCGACACAGTTGGGAATGGAAACGGTTCCGTGCCTTGTGAGTAGCTGCTCCGATGAAGAAGCCGTCATCAGGCTGATTACCTCCAACATGACGCGGCGGACGTCGATCCCGGCTGGTGAGTATGCCGTCGCCGTCAAAATGATGATGGACGCCTGCCGGCACCAGGGTTCCAGCCAGTCGGATGCGACGGCGGGTGAACGCGCCAACGTATGGGTTGCGCAGCAACTGGACGTCAGCGTGGCCCATATAAAGGCCAACGTCCGCGCGGCCGAACTTGACCCGGCGCTGCTGCATCAATATGCCATCGGCCGTATGCCGCTATCGGCAGCCTCGACCCTGCACGACCTTGCGCCGGAGTGGCAGCGCCAGATCGCGGAGTGCCTGACCGATCGGCCCACTCGCCTGACCTACGCCGTGGCGCGACAGCTGGTAATCGCTTATAAGAACAGGCAGCTCACGCGGGAATCCCTGGAAGCCCTGCTCTACCCGCCTGCGCCGCAGCCTGAGGAGAAGAAGAGCGACAAGGCGATTCGGCTTTCTTTCGCTCCCGAGGCTCTGCGTCCATTCGTGGATATAAACGCAACGCCTGATGACATCCAGCGGGAGATCCTCCGCCTGCTGAAAAAAGCGCTGCCCGATGCAGCCCTATCGAATAAGTAAGGCGCGGCATTCTTCGGGTGGCGAATGTCGCAAAGTGAATATACTCTACATGTCCGCAAGAAAATCTTATACCTTGATCCAAAGGAGGAATAGAAGTTGGGACGTTCAAAGAATGACGTGCCTTGCGGCGGTGGCACGGCGCGGATCAAAACGCTCGTCACCAAGTACAAGACATACTACGCCGTGATCGCATTAATTAACCCGCGCACACACAAACCTTATCGGTACGGCGAGATCATCCAGGATCTGCGCACACAAGCGCAGAGTTTCCCGGAATACAGCGATGAATATACCCGCGCGATTGATACGATAACGGCCAAATGTAAAGGCAATCTATCGGCAGAAGTATGGACCGGTGTGACCGGGCCGACCCCGCAAGCAGCGGAGGAACGCCGCAAGACCCTTGTCTGGCCCTGGGTTGAACAGATTGCCCGGCTGCTGACCCGAACCTATGTACGTCAGAGGACACGCGCCGGTACCATCACCATACAGGAGTATGTCACATACTTTATGGATACCCTGTTTACCGCCCTTAATCCAAAAGCGGAAAGCCAGTGTCGTTCGCTGACCAATCGCATCATCCTGCCCGCCATCGGCACAGTGACCGTACTGTCCCTGCAGGACCCGACCAAGCGGGCTGCCATAATGGCGCGGGTTGACGCTTCCTTGCGCGCGAACGGCCTACAGGAAACACAGTGCGGGTATACACGGCGGGCCATGACCTGCCTGCTGCAGCATCTGGTGGCAGCAGGTTTCGTAATAAAAGCTGACCCACAGATGGTGGCGGCCGATATCGGCAGGCATTCCACCAACCGTACGCCGATGTACCGGGCGCTGACGCCTGACCACCTGGACGCACCGGCGCGGGAGCAGATGTTCCGCTGCCTGCGTGATCGGCTGGAGGAGCCTGCCGTGCTGGCCATCGCCGCATGGATCGGCCTCGTGTACAGCGGCCTTACCTTTGAAGAGATTGCCTGTCTCACCTTCGGTGAAATTCAACGGGTGGTACTGGCACAGGGGAGCATTTTTACCGCTCTGATTTATCGTACAAAGCGCAAAAAGAGTGAATCGCGCTATGGCGTGTTGTCAGCAACAAACGACCGGTATGCCGTCTATCATTTCCGCCGCATTGTCGTCACAAGCTGGGGTGCCGCCCTTGTGGAGCGGTATGCGCGGTATCTGCAGGCACAGTACTCGTATATTTCGATTCAGAACGTGAACCTTGCCTGCGACCCGCAGGCACCCTATCATTCGTATGACCCAGACGTGATGACCGAACTGGTAGACAGTTTTCTGGCATGCTGTCCTGTTGGCAACAGCTCCGCTCTCCGCGCAGACAAGTCCGGAACGCCGACCGTTGTTGCCCGGCACCCTGACGCCGCCATGCTGCCCGGGGATGCGCAGTATGTGGCACGGCAGCTGTGCGGCCTGGGTGACGTAGCCTTCCATGCCACTTTTGGCACCCCAAAAACAACGGTGGACGAAAAAGATTACCTGTACGCCTTATCCTACCGGTATGCACTGCAGCGGTATGTGCAGCTGTGCCGGTATTGCCCGGATGCCTTCGCGGCGCCGGACGACTCGGTGCGGTACGCGCATTCTGAGACCTGGCGCAACCCGGGCGACTCACCGCAGCCGCTTGAATTCCATGCCAGATTCGGTACGAGTTACGTTGTACACACTTCGCACGGCGGTCCCGATGATACCGCTGTGCAGCACGATCCGGAGGGCACAACCGATGCGCAGCAATAAGTACAACCATTTTACTTCGAACGGGGTTTCCTTTACGATCCGGTACTCTGCCTACGGGAAGTGCCAAACCCGCGCCCTGGTGACGCCGCTGGACCCTCGCAATGGCAAGCGTCTCACCAAGCGGCAGCTATACGGGACAGACTCGGACTACCCGGTGGAGGCGACGCTGTACGGGACAACCCGCGAAGAGATCTATACCCGGCAGGTTCCCGCTCTGGCGGCTGATTTAGTAAACGATATGTTCCGTGCCGGGATCCTCCACCCCACAGCGGAGTACCACGACCTGTATGCCCTGGCGACGCAGGTCGAATCCGAATTTTTGACGTATTATCGGAACGTCCGCCATTGGCGGGATACCACCGCCCACGGGTACCGGCAGCAATACCGGCTTATGCTGCCGCTGCTGCGCGGCATCCGGGCCGAGCGCCTGGATCAGACCGCCTATCAGTCGGTCTGCGACCGGATCACCCAGGAAGCCGAATCCACCCGCCGCCGGGACGCCATTGATGAGAAAGACACCTCTTCCTCCGCACAGACGCGTATTTTTCTGCTGGGTCTGCTGATCGATTACCTGCGGGGAGTCGAAGGGATCGAGATCCCCGCCGTGCCACAGGCACAGTCCGCCAAGGCCAGCAACCGTTGGCTGCTGATGCAGCAAATGGATATGGCGCGGGAATATCCGGCCGACATCATCACGGCGTTCTGCCGCCGCCTGTCGGCCGATTCGCCGGTCGAGCATCTGATTATCGGCATCATCATGGACACAGGTCTTCGTATTGCCGAGGCTCTGGGGCTGCTGTTCGGTTCGATCCGGCAGCTTGCCGGGCCGCAAGGGCCTCAGTATTATCTGATGGTCACCGGCCAGATCAATGATGCCGGGAAACGCAGCGTTGTCGTCAAAACGAAAGCCGGCTATCGCTGTGTCCCGCTCTCTGCCGAACTTGGGGCGCTGCTGTGGCAACGGCGTGAAAGGCTGGCCGCCTGCTGCCGGCACATTGACTCCCGGCTGTTTCTGGCGCAGTTTGCGGATGGCACGCTTGCGGATGACTCCACCGTTGTTCAACAGGTGCGGCAGCGTGTTGCCGATGCGCTGCGCGCCTACCTGGATGAATCCCACGCGTTTGCGCGCTTGACAGCTCTTCGGCCGTATACATTCGATGCGTCCGTGCAGAACCGCCAACTGACAGCCAACATGAGCCACCACTCCCTGCGGCGGAATTACTGCACCGATCTGTACGCACAGGGCGGTTGGTCGCAGCAGCAGATCGACCGCCAGATGGGGCACGACAACGGCACCCCCGCACGCGGGCTGGCGCCACGCGAGCTGTACGCGCTCTGCCTTCAAAAGCAGGTCGTGGTAACCCCTTTCCACGATCAGCAGCCGCTGAGCATCCCGCCAGACGCAGCGGACAACCCGACGGTGCCGGCCAATCGGCTGTTGGTATCCGTTCCGCCGCACAGCGCCGTAACCGTCACCTGGTGCGACCCGGAACCGGGCAGCGAGGTTTCGTCAACGGGAAACGGATGTGTTTGCACCAACGTGGAAAAGCTGCCTCTGCCAGCGGACTCTTTCTACCGTGACTCGCCGCTGCTGGATGCGGACGCCTATAAGATCCTGCGCATAGAATCGGCGTTTGGGTGATGGGAGTGAGTATGCCTCCATTGCCGGCTGACTTCACTCATGCCAGACCCTGCGAACCATTTTGCAAAAATGCTCGACACTGCCATGCCACCTCCTTGACACTACCCTTTCGGACAAGCCAGGCCAGAGGGTAACACGGTTACGGCAGATCGGGCTGGCCGGAAGTCATGACAAACCAAAAGGTCGCCGCCCTTCCGTGCAGCGACCTTTTTTGTGACCAATCCGCCGAGCTGGAACCTGCACGGCAGATGGTTACTATCCTGCGGGGTAAAAAGGCAAATCTGTTATCCGTCTTTCCACCCAATCGTTTTTTGTTCGGCATCCAGCATGTTGTCATAGATCTGCCGGGCCTGTACTTCCAGGTCGCGGCGGATGCCGTCGGCAATGGTCTGATACAGTTTATGTAGGGCGCGGGGCGTGGCTTTCTCCGGCGCAACGCGGGCCTTTTCTGCCAGCTGCTGAATGACCCAGGTCACGACCGCACGGTTCACCGGTTTGCCGCCCCGGCCCACAAAGATCGGCCCGCTTGTGATGGCCTGGCTGCGGGCGTATTCCAGCAACTCCTGCCGCAGCACAGCGGGCAGGTAAACGAGACTGGGTGCATTGCCAGCCAGCGGAATATGCCCGGTAGCAACATTCTCCACCGTGACCGCAGCCAGGTCCCGCAGCTGGATGTCGGTGTTGGCCAGCAGCTTGACCAGCAGATAATCCCGAGGGTTGTCCATCAGGCGGGCGGTCTGCAGCAAGCGCAGATACTCGCCGCGGGTGATCTCGGGCGAGGGCGTTGCGGTCCAGTCCAGCATATCAGCGGCCAGGTCGCTGCGGTGCAGATAACGCAGCAATCCATTGGCGGCAGACATGTGGGCATTGATGGTGCTGTTGGCATACCCGTCCTGCTGCATCTTCTTCTGCCAGGCAGCGATGGTGCCGGGGTAGATGGTGCTGTCCGGTCCCAGGAACTCCTGCAGCTTTTCCAGGGCTGTGGCGTAGGATTTCAGGGTGTCTGGGGAGAGACCTTTGGATTGCTGTTGGGCGAGGAAAGATTGCACGATTTCGGGAGTTATGGAAATAGTGGGTGAATCAAAAGCATTATATTTCATTGCTTAAACCGAGAAGTCGATTTATTCTGTTGAGACACTCTTACTTTTTAAATAATTTACATACCATTGTCGAACTGTTTGTAATTGAAATTCGAAGTCACGCTTATCTTTGGCAAGTTGACTGTCCAGAATTACGCCGGACATAAAGGTCAATAGCGCCGCAATTAGGGTTAAGCCACAAACAATCAGAGTCGGGAAGCGGGAGACCAGACCAGTTGCAAAGTAGGCATGCAAAACAGGAATGAGAAAACCGATGCCTAAAATAGCCAAAACCGCTGCAATCAAGCCGAAAAAGGCCAATGGACGATAGTTCTTATACAATCGCAAAATCGTACGCAACACTTTGAATCCATCAGAATAGGTATTCAGTTTGCTTTCGCTTCCTTCTGGGCGGTCACGGTATTCAATGACAACATTTTCTACCTGCATATTGCGCTGCAGGGCATGAATCGTCATTTCGGTTTCAATTTCGAATCCCTTGGACAGTACCGGATACGATTTTACAAACTGATAGCTGAAGGCCCGATAACCGGTCATAATGTCCTTGATTTCGCCGCCAAACAGGTGATTCGTGCAAAAGCGTACAAGATCATTGCCAAAGTTGTGGAAGGGGCGTTTGTTTTGTGTGTAGTAAGTACTGGAAAGCCGGTCACCGACTACCATGTCTGCATGGTGGTCCAAAACACACTGCACCATTTCAGGGGCGGCTTCTGCCGGGTATGTGTCATCGCCGTCCACAAGGACATAGGCATCGGCATCTATCTCCCGAAACATCCGGCGCATCACGTTGCCTTTGCCTTGCAGGTATTCATGGCGGACAATTGCACCGGCCTTTTGTGCCAGCGCTGCAGTGCCGTCGGTGGAGTTGTTGTCATAGACATAGACTGTGGCTGTCGGCAGCACACGTTTGAGATCTCGGACTACCTTCTCAACGGTTTTTGATTCGTTGTAGCATGGAATAAGAACTGCAATTTCCTTCATCATGTTTTCCTTTACATAAGTTAGATCATCGAGCAGTTTTCTGGTGGTTTTGTACGTCATCTCGGTTGCCCTGAACTTGTTTCATATAAACTGGAAATAGGAGTATGAGAGGTATCGCATAGAACGATGCCAGAGCATATCTGGGCCAATAAGCGCTTGGCGCAGCGAGAAAGAGCGTAATTAAGTTTCCAATGATGGGAACAAACATCAATATACCAGTGTCCTTTCGACAGAGGACACTCCATAAGCACAGGAAGGCCATGGCCCATGTCAACAACCCGGCAGCGGGGAGTGGTGTTGTCAAAGAGAACACAGATGTCAACTTATCGTTATGCAACAGGTTCTGTGGATAGATTGGCAGCGAAATCCACCAGGTGCTCAACGCATTAATATTTCCAGATGTTATATTGGATGTATAGTCATTTAATTCCCACAAATTCGGAATCCAATATCCATATGTGCTTAGGCACCATGACTCAAAGTACCTGACAGGATTTTTGAGGAACGTACGGAACCAGACCGCCAAAAATTCCCCTTTGTGCCCGTCAAAATAGGCCTTTGAGAATTCAGCGTCCCATTTTATATTGTCAACCAGCCCAGGAGTGTAGACATCGTCCCATTTTTCTAGAGGAAGCATGTGATCCAAAAACGCTTTGTCCTGGTCGCTTATGTCACCATCATAGACAACCGTGCGCGCCAGTTGCTGCAAAGGGATGCCAAAGCTTTCAATATCGTCTTTCCCGATGTTGAGGAAATTATAAACAGGACCAGTTAAAAGAAGTATGCCAACGATACAGGCCGCCTGCAAAACAACAGCAGATTTTATAACAGAGAGCCAACGATTCTTCCCGGCATGCACTAGGATACAGAAAAACGAAAAAATCAGAATATAAATACCATTGTTGCGTGACAGACAGATGAGCAGCGCTGAGATGCAGAGTTGCAGCAGGAAGGACCTGTGCTTGGCCAAAGTACCTTTGCTCAAGCCCAAGTCCAAGAGCTTGATGCCATAGAATACGACCGTGGCAGAAAATACAGGGTCTTTCCACATACTAATCGCATGTTGCGGAAAGCAGCTCATTGTCGCATAGATCAGCAAAGCAAAGAGACAAAGCCGCTTTGGCACGCCTTTGTTGTACAGCCAGCAGACGATATACGACAGAACAAAAGCCAAATACAGCATCTGGATGACGGTGTATATCGCGCAACCAAGCGTCAGGCTGCCAAATATAAGCCCAATTCGAAGGCAGAGTTCAATAAAAAGTGTGTAAAAAAGTGGGAAATGATTTTCATAGGCAGCATAATGCAACGCCTCTGTAATTGAGTTAAGAGAATCCCCAAATATCAAGCCCGGATAATAGATCAGAAAATAAGGTAGCCAAGCTACAAGAATAAAAAAGGCAGCCCCGAACAACGCTTTGTATGGATGGGCAGGCAGACCAACCGCTGCATCATGTGGAGTTACGTCATTAGGTGTATGATTCTTTTCAATACGACAAAAGACTGTATATAAAACGATAGAAAGGCCATACGTTAAAACAAAGAAAGCTACAATATCTTTTAATTCTAATGGTGAAAAGGCGTTTTGGTCTGGTTGCCCAACCAAATATGTGTTTGCCAGCTGAATATGTTTGCCACACAGTAAGGAAACTGCCAAAACAGCAGAAAAGCAGGAGATAATCCATACTGTACGTGTCTGCGTTAAACGCACTTTTTTTACAAAAAAAACTCTGTGACACATGTACAAGATGGCGGTTAAAGAAAATAGTGCAATTGGGGTGCTGCCTATTCGTAAATAGGGAAGAATCACCAAACTGCTTACATAAGAAATGAGCAGGCAGAGGCCTTCATATAAAATCGAATGCGACTTTTGTGCTGTAGGCATATGTGTAAACTCCTAAAATACTATGGACATCTGAGCGGCTCTTTGACTTATCCAGGGAGACGGTTTCATGTGGTGCAAGAACAATGAGTAAATGTTGCCAGTCTTATGACCTGACTGACTTTCAATTCATCATTGTTTAGAATGATATTGCCAAAATGATTTACTGGAGTCTTTAAAACTATTCTGTAAAATGGCATAACCATCCATAAAGCTGACATTACGCCTTTTCGCTCAATGCGTTAAGTTTATATTTTAGCCAGCCCTTTATACGCCACATAGATTTATTCTTTTTCATCCCAAGTGCGGTCGCTGATGATGTACCGCGGCCGTGCCTTGGTCTCCATGTAGATCTTACCGATGTACTCACCTATCACACCCAGGCAGATCAGCTGCACGCCGGATACAAAGCAAACGATGCAGGTGGTGGAGGCCCAGCCGGACACCGTGGCCCCCAGCAGCGCCTCGATGATCGCCCACACGCCCCCTAGAAAACTCACGGCCGCCACCAGCACCCCGAACCCGGTGATGAACCGGATCGGCTTGACCGACAGACTCGTGATGCCGTCAAAGGCCAGCCCCAGCATCTTGGACAGGGGATAGTGGCTTTCCCCGGCGATCCGCTCATGCCGCTCATAGGTCACCACCGTGCTCTTGAAGCCCACCAGCGGCACCATGCCCCGCAGGTAAAGGTTGACTTCCCTGAACTTGGCGAACTCCTGCAGGGCGCGGGCGCTCATCAGCCGGTAGTCGGCGTGGTTGTACACCACCTCGGCCCCCATGGCGTTGAGCAGCTTGTAGAACCCTTCGGCGGTGAACCGCTTGAAAAAGGTGTCGCTGGCGCGGCTGCTGCGCACGCCGTAGACGATCTCGCAGCCGTCCCGGTAGGCGTCCACCATCGCGTCCATGGCGTTGATGTCGTCCTGGCCGTCGCAGTCGATGGAAATGGTGATGTCGCAGCGGTCCTTGGCTTCCATCAGCCCGGCCAGCACGGCGTTCTGGTGGCCCCGGTTGCGGCTCTGGCTGATGCCGATGTAGTGCGGGTCGCTTGCGGCCAGGCCGCAGATGATCTCCCAGGTCCTGTCCTTCGACCCGTCGTTGACAAACAGCACCCGGCTGTCGGGGCTGATTTTGCCGGCGGCGGCCAGGTCGGTGATTTTTTTCAGAAACAGCGGCGCGGTGATGGGCAGTACCTCCTGCTCGTTGTAGCAGGGGATGATAATGTATAAAGAAGGGCATTTGTTAGTCACTAGAATTCATCACCTTATTACAATATTCCACTAAAGAATCAGCAAAACAGGCGCAAAGAAAACCGCTTGCAGCTTAAATGAAAAAGCTATGCCAAAAGCACAACTAGCCAATCCCCCATTATCCTTTAACAGAAAATATATACAAGCGACTAAAGCGGTTGTATACATTGCGTCGCACTGAGCCCAAGCGCTACTATTTAAGACGGTTTCGGGCCAAAACAGTACTAAGATATAGAACACTAGGGAAATTGTTTTATTGCCGGTCATTAATAAGACAATCTTCTTTGCAAACCACGCAAGAATGAAGTCAAATAAGCAAGAAAGTAGTTTTATGGCAAATATCGGAGGCCATGGGAAATAAGTCAAGATTGCCAAAAGAAATTAATATAAAATGTTGTAATCACCTATAGGAACTGCCAAAGCTGCCAAGCCGCCATTTTCTTTGATTTCAAGATACCACGGCTCTAGAAAGATGGTGAAATCCCCTGATTGCAAGGGGAGCCAATAAAGACGTACTATAATGGCTAGTATGATAACGAATATGCAAAATATATCATATCTTTTTATAATTGGTTGCTTCATAAATTTTTCCTCTTAAGCGCGGCAAATAGTTCTTGCTTAAAAGCACGCCATCCTAGAATAGAAGCGATTACGAAATATGGATAAAATTGTACGAAATATCTTGAACGGCACTCAAAAATAAGCAGAAAAAGGCTTTGGCCTAGTAATGAAAGACGTATCGTAAGTGATGCAGAATCGTAAGAATAAGA
>NBJMC04202__coassemble_1597_pt1 | contig 23910 bp, 15 predicted proteins | sample NBJMC04202__metabat2_low_PE_022 | metagenome-assembled genome bin NBJMC04202 | reverse complement strand
GCAAAGTTATCCCGGCAAGTAAGTTGCAAGGCCACGCCCGCTAGGCCAATAAAGAAAAAATCAACGTGCGCGGCGCGGCGGGGCGCGGGGTTGCCCGCAACGTAACCGCCGCCGCAAGGCCCCCGGGAGGATCAATGATCCTCCCCTACAAAGGAAAGGGAAACTTTCCCATAAAAGGCGGACCGTGCGGCGTGGTGGACGTTTCCTTGCCGGCGGCGTCCCCATTCATCCGCCGCGTCCTCTCGCTTGAACCTGTAGGGGAGGGTCAGTGACCCTCCCGCAACGTAAAAAATACCGCACCGCCACATGAAACCAACGGCGAAAAGGAAAGGAAAAAAGAAACGTGAGCGACGGGGCAGGGTGCGAGGTTGCCCGCGGGGTGCGGGGTGCCGGAAAGCCCGCAAGCCGATTTTGGCAGCGTTCGCGGCGGGGGTGGGTGCGGGGTTGCCCGCAACGTAACCGCCGCCGGTAGGTCCGCTAGCCAATAAAGAGAATTTGCAGCGTTCGCGGCGCGGTGGGGTGCGGGGTGCCCCGCAGAGTAACCGCCCCCGTAAAGCCCGCTAGCCGATTTTGGCAACGTGCGCGGCACGGCAGGGCGCGGGGTTTCCCGCGGACTGACCGCCGCCGGTAGGTCCGCTAGCCAATAAAGAGAATTTGCAGCGTTCGCGGCGAGGCGGGGCGCGTGGTTTCCCCCAGAGTGACCGCCCCGGGAAAGCCCGCTAGCCGATTTTGGCAGCGTTTGGGGCATGGCCGGGCGCGGGGTTTCCCGCAGCGTTCGCAGTGCCGCAAACGTAAGGGTTATGGAGATGCACCTTGTGCGCCGGCCCGTCAAGGGTGGGCCGGCGCGGCAGGAGCGTACAAAAAAACCCCGCAAGGCAATCTTGCGGGGGGTCCAGGGGTCCCGTGGACCCCTGGTCGGCGGCCGCCGCATCGAAACGGCGGGACCTTTGGTTCTTTCAGTCATGAAAGAACAACGATAATACGATATGTTTTTAAAAAGAAGGCCGCAAAGTTATCCCGGCAAGTAAGTTGCAAGGCCACGCCCGCTAGGCCAATAAAGAGAAAATGCAACGTGCGCGGCATGGCAGGGGTGCGGGGCCCCCCGCAAAGAGGACGTCGGCCGGCCGCGGGGGGCGCCCCGCCGGGCCAAGGGCGGTAAAATTGCGTTCCGCCTGGTTGCGGTTCAAACCAAAAACTCCCTGATCTCCCGGTCCACCGCTTCCACCTCCTGCAAAAAGGCCCGCGCCGAAACCCGCAGCCCTCCATTGCCAAGAATGATGATCTGTTCCGCCCCGTCCGAGCTGACCACCCGCACCCGATGCCGGCGGCCCAGCTCGTGGGTGGTCTTTTCAATGTACATGTCGGCGGTCTCGGCTTACCGGGTGAAAACCACATGGATGTTGTGGTAGGTCTCCACGCTGCCGGCCCCGCCCCGCACCTTGTAGGCGTCAAATACGCAGATCACGGTGCAGCGGCGGTACCCGGCATAATTGCACAGGATGTCCTGCAGCCGGCGGCGGGCGGTTTCCAGGTCGGTTTCGGCCAGGCGGCGCAGGTCGTCCCAGGCAAAAATCACGTTGTACCCGTCCACCAGCAGGTACTCGGGGCCGTCGGGGGGCGGGGCTGCCGGGGTGCGGGGCGCGGCGGGCTTGCCCAGCGCTTTGCGGGCGGCCAGGGCGTCCGGTTCGCCGGGGCGGGCCCGGCGTACCGGGCCGTAGGTGCGCTCAAAAATCGCAAGCAGTTCCTTGTCCTGTTCCAGCGTGCCCCGGTAGGCGCCGGCCCGGCGCCGGGCCCGGGCGGCGGGGTCGCCGCCGGCTTCGCCTTCGTCGGGTTCGGGGTCCGGCCCGGCCAGCCGGCGGGCCAGCCCGCTGGAAACATGCGCCTTGGCGGGCACCTGATCCCACCGGACCAGCACCCCGGCGCCGTGGCTGCAAAAAATCGAATCGGCGGGGTTTTCGGTGTCGGCGTCGGGGTCATAGCCGGCGGCGGCCAGCACCGCGTCGGGGTTGTGGCAGGGGGCGTACCCGGCCGGGGTACACTGCAGCCGGCCTTCGCCCCGGGTGTAGGCGGCTACCTCCCGGGCGTAGCCGCGCAGCTCGGCCACCGGGGCCCGGCCGGTCAGCAGGGTCAGGGCGCCGCAGGGTTCGGGGGTATCGGTCTCGCCGCCCATCCGCTGCAGGTCGGTCATGGCGCGGCCCACCGCCTCGGCGGGCAGTTCCAGCCGCAGGGCGTACCAGGGTTCCAGCAGCCGGGCCTGGCCGGCCCGGGCGGCGGTGCGCAGCGCCTGGCGTACCGCCCGGTAGGTGGCCTGGCGGAAGTCGCCGCCCTCGGTGTGTTTCAGGTGGGCGCGGCCGGCGGTCAGGGTGATTTTCACATCGGTCAGCGGCGCGCCCATCAGCACGCCGGGGTGGGTGCGCTCGGCCAGGTGGGTCAGCACCAGCCGCTGCCAGTTGCCGTCCAGGGTGTCGGGGCGGCAGGCGGCGGCCAGCTGCACCCCGCTGCCCGGGGGGCCGGGTTCCAGCAGCAGGTGAACTTCGGCGTAATGGCGCAGCGGCTCGTAATGGCCCACCCCTTCCACCGGGGCGGTGATCGTCTCTTTGTACAAAATGCCCCCTTCGTCAAAGGCGGCGTCCAGGCCGAAGCGGTCGTGCAGCACCGTTTGCAGGATCTCCAGCTGCACTTCGCCCATCAGCTGCAGGTGGATCTCGCCCAGGGCTTCCTGCCAGAGAACGTGGAGCATCGGGTCTTCGGCTTCCAGCACGCGCAGCGCCCGCAGCGCCTGGTGCGGGTCGGCGGATTCCGGCAGGCGAAGGCGGTAGTTCAGCACCGGTTCCAGCAGGGGCAGGGCGGCGTCCGGCTGCACGCCCAGCCCCTGGCCGGGGTAGGCGGCGCTCAGGCCGGTCAGGGCCACCACGTCGCCGGGGTGGGCTTCGCTGACCAGGCGGTACTTGCCGCCGGCGTATTCCCGCAGCTGGTCGGCCTTTTCCCGGAAGGCGGTCCGGGCGTCCGGCCGGCTTTCGATCAGGTCTTTCACATGCAGCACCCCGTCGGTGACCTTCAGGTAGGTCAGCCGGGCGCCGGTGTCGTCGGCCCCCACCTTGAACACCCGCCCGCCGAACGCGGCGGCGGCTTCGGGCTGGCGGGTCAGGGTGTGCAGGCCGTCCAGCAGCGCGTCGATGCCGTCCAGCCGCAGCGCCGCGCCGAAGTAAACGGGGAAGACCTCCCGCCGGGCAATGGCGGTGAGGATGTCGGCCTTGGCGGGCTCGGCGCCGGCCAGCACGGCTTCCATCAGCGGTTCGCTGGCCATGGCCAGGGCCTCGGCCCGGGCGGCGGCGGGGATGTCGGGGCCGAAATCCACACAGCCGTCGCCGAAGCGGGCGCGGAGTTCCCGCAGGCGCAGCGGGCGGTCGGCGCCGGGCAGGTCCATCTTGTTCACAAACAGGAAGGTGGGCACCCGGTAGCGGGCCAGCAGCCGCCAGAGGGTCTGGGTGTGGGCCTGGACGCCGTCGGTGCCCGAAATGACCAGCACCGCGTAGTCCAGCACCTGGAGGGTGCGCTCGGCTTCGGCGGAAAAGTCCACATGGCCGGGGGTATCCAGCAGGGTCAGGCGGGTTTCCTCCGCCCCGGGGGCGGCGGGCAGGGTGAGCGGCGCCTGCTTGGCAAAGATGGTGATGCCCCGGGCCCGTTCCATTGCGTCGGTGTCAAGGAAAGCGTCCCGGTGATCCACCCGGCCCAGCTTGCGCAGCGCCCCGGCGCGGTAGAGCAGCGCTTCGGCCAGCGTGGTTTTGCCGCTGTCCACATGGGCCAGCAGGCCAACGACCAATCGTTTCATACGTCCCCCTTCCGGCGGCCCCGCCGCCGTGTTCGCTGCCCCTATTGTACCCCATCCGGGCATGGGTGGCAAGGGTGGGGGGCGCCCTTGGCTCCGGCTGCCCCTGCTCACTTTGCGGGCGACCCCGCAGCCTGTTCTGCCGACAACGCTGGCGAAATTGGCTTAAGCGAGGTTTGCCTTGCAGGTTAGTTGCCGGGGGTGACTTGGCGGCCTTCTTTTTAACAAAATATCGACATATCGTTGTTCTTTCATGACTGAAAGAACCAAAGGTCCCGCCGTTTCGATGCGGCGGCCGCCGACCAGGGGTCCACGGGACCCCTGGACCCCCCGTAAGGGTTGGTCTGCGGCCGACTATTTACGCCCATCAGCCCCGGCCCACCCTTGACGGGCCGGGGCCCAACGTGCATCTCCATAACCTTTACGCTGGTGGCTGCTGCGCCGGCCCACCCTTGACGGGCCGGCGCCCTTGGTGGTTCTCCATGACCTTTACGCCGGCGACCACCGCACTTAGTACGTTTTCTCAAAAGAAAAAGCAACGCTCACTGCGGGGCGGGACGCGGGCGCCCTGCACCAAAAAATCCCCCTGCGGAGCAATCCGCAGGGGGACAACTTTCTCTTTACGATCTGGGATCGGGAACCGGGCCCCTTCGGCGGGGCGTGTTCGGATCAGGGGATCGCAACCTGACGGCGGGCGCGGGCAGGGGTCCCGGCCGGGTGCCGCGGTTCATGGGGCATGTTTACAGCCCGAGGGCGCGGAGATAGGCGGCCTCCTGGGCGGCGATCTGGGCCTGATAGGCGCGGATGGCGGCCTCATAGGCGGCGTTCTCGCTCAGCTGCTGGGCATGGGCGGCGTTGGCGGCGGCTTCCACCGCGCTGTTGGCGGCCAGCTGCTGCTGATGCGCGGCCTTGCCGGCGGCGATGATCGCTTCGCCTTCAGCCTTCGCCTTGGCGGCGGCCTGGGCCTGATACGCCTTTACGGCGGAGAGGTACGCGGCTTCTTTGGCGGCGATGCTGGCCTGATAATCCGCAATAGCGGCCTCATAGGCAGCGTTCTTGTTCAGCTGTTCCTGATGGGCGGCGTTGGCGGCGGCCATGATCGCGTCATTGGCGGCGAGCTGCTGCTGATGGGCCAGCTTGCCCGCGGCGATGATCGCTTCGCCTTCGGCTTTTGCCTTGGCGGCGGCCTGGGCCTGGTAATCCTTCACGGCGGCGGCGTAGGCTTCTTCCCGGGCGGCGATCTGGGCCTGATAGGCGCGGACCGCGGCCTCATAATCGCTGTTCGCGTCGGCAAAGGCAGGGATCGCCAGCACGCAGAACATCGCAACGGCCAACAGGGAAGCAAACAGTTTTCTAGCTTTCATCACAGGAACCTCCTTTTTTCTTGCCGATCGGGTCTCGGCTTGTTAGTTTCAGTATACGCTCCGGGCGGCGGAAATGCAAGTAAAATGCGTTTGCCTTTTTCACAGAATTTTCGCATTTCTTTTTATGAAATATCACAAGTTTTACACATTTTGTTTGAATTTTGTGGAAATAGACGGGAAGGCAGGGGGATTTTGCGGGGGCGGGCGTCCCCCGCGCCCCCCTCGCGCCGCCGCGCAGACCCTTGCCCCGCTGCCCGCGCTGCGGGCTACCCCGCGCCCCGCCGCGTCGCTCACACTGCCAAAATTGGCCTAGCGGGCTTTCCGGCACCTTTCACTCCGCGGGAATCCCCACACCCTCCCCCGCCGCTCACGCTGTTTTTTTCTTTATCGGCCTAGCGAACCTTCCGGGGGCGGTCACTCTACGGGGAACCCCCGCACCCCGCCCCGCCGCTCACGCTGCTTTTCTCTTTATCGGCTTTAGCGAACCTTCCGGGTACGGGCACTTTGCCGGGCACCCCCCACCCTCCATCTTTTCATCCCCGCCGCATTGTGGTATACTCGGTATGGAAACGCAGAATGAACGACAACGTACCGACAAAGGAGTGTTTTTGCCATGCCAGCTTCTTATGTGATCTTTACCGAATCCACCGGCGACCTGACCCCCGCGCTGATCGAAGCCGCTGACCTGCGGGTGCTGCCGATGGCCTTTACCCTGGACGGGAAGGAGTACCGCAACTACCCCGACGGGCGGGAGATGTCCTCCCACGATTATTACGAAAAACTGCGGACCGGCAGCCTGTGCACCACCAGCCAGGTGACGATGCTGGAATTCCAGCAGGCTTTCACCCCGGTGCTGGAAGCCGGGCAGGACATCCTGTACCTGGCCTTTTCCAGCGGGCTGTCCGGCACCTACCAGAGCGGCTGCATCGCCGCCGAGGAACTGAAGGAAAAGTTCCCCGGCCGGCGGATCGTGTGCGTGGACTCGCTGCAGGCCAGCATGGGCGAAGGGCTGTTCTGCTACCTGGTGGGCAAAAAGCGCTGCCAGGGCGCCGACCTGGACACCGCCGCCGACTATGCCCGGCAGATCGCCCCGCAGGTCTGCGCCTGGTTCACGGTGGACGACCTGATGTTCCTGAAACGGGGCGGCCGGGTCAGCGGCGCGGCGGCGGTGGCCGGCACGCTGCTGGGCATCAAGCCGGTGCTGCATGTGGATGAGGAAGGCCACCTGATCCCCAAGGAAAAGGTCCGCGGCCGCCGCGCCAGCCTGGACGCCCTGGTCAAGCACTTTGAGGCCACCGCCCTGGACAAGACCGGCGGCACCGTCTTCATCAGCCACGGCGACTGCGCCGACGACGCCCGCTATGTCATCGACAAGCTCCGCGCCCTGGGCGTCAAAGAGATCGAGATGGGCGACATCGGCCCGGTCATCGGCGCCCACAGCGGCCCCGGCACCGTCGCGCTGTTCTGGCTGGGCAGCGCGAGGTAACAGCGCGCCATGTCCGGGTATCTGTCGGCCATCGGGCAGGGGCTGGTCTTCTTCCCGCTGGCCGCGCTGCTGCTCACCCTGCCCTACATCGCCTGGAACTACCGCCGCTACGGGTCGGTGCTGAGCCTGCGCATCCTGATCGTCTATTCCTTCATCCTTTACCTGATCTGCGCCTACTGCCTCGTGATCTTCCCGCTGCCCTCGGGGGCCGAGGCCGCCGCCCTCTCCGGCCACAGGATGCAGCTGGTGCCCTTCTCCTTTTTGGCCGACTTCGCCAGGGAAGCCCGGGGCGCCGGCAGTTTTCCGGCGGCGGTGCGGGCGGTGGTTGGCAGCAGCGCCTTTCTGGTCACCGGCTTCAACCTGCTGCTGACCCTGCCCTTCGGGGTGTATCTGCGGTATTACTTCGGCTGCGGGGCCCGGCGGACCCTGCTGCTCGCCTTTCTGCTCTCGCTGTTTTTCGAGCTGACCCAGCTTTCGGGGCTGTACGGCATCTACCCGGGCAGCTACCGGCTGTTTGATGTGGACGACCTGATCGTGAACACCGCCGGCAGTATGCTGGGCTACGCCCTGGAACCCCTGGCCGCCCGGCTGCTGCCCACCCGCGCCCAGATCGACCGGGCCAGCATGGCCCGCAGCCGGCATGTGTCGCTGCTGCGCCGGTTTGTGGCGCTGGGGTACGACGGGGTGGTCTGGCTGGCGCTGGGGGTGTCGGTGTCGGTGCTGCTGAGCCTGGCCGGCCCGCTGCCCGAACCGCTGCGCCAACTGGGCGCCGCGGTGGATGGTTTCTGGCCCGGCGGGCTGGGGGCGCTGGGCTGGACGGCCTACCTGTCGGTCTGCCCGATGCTGCTGGGCGGCCAGACGGTGGGCCACCGGCTGACCCGGCTGCGGATCGTGGAGCCGGACGACCGCCCCCCGGTGTGGTACCAGTACCCGCTGCGCTACGGCAGCCTGATGCTGGTGCTGGGCGGCGTGCCCCGGCTGGCTGCCCTGGCCCTGGACGCGCTGGCCGCCCTGCCCGGCCTGCCGGCGCTGGCCCCGGCGCTGCTGCAGCTGGCCCTGATGGGGCTGTGGATGCTGGCGCTGCTGTTTGAGGTGCTGCGCATGGCCATGCACGAACCGCTGTTTTACGAGCGGTTCAGCCACACCCGGCTGGTCACCACCATCCGCCCGCCCCGGGACCCGGACTCCTTCTATCTGCCCGAAGGCCGGGAGGATTCCGAGACCTTCGCCACCACCGGCCACCGATAAGGCCGGACGCATCCAAAATTCCTCACCGCCGCCGGCGCTGCGCTGCCGGCGGCTTTTGCTTTTTGCGCCAGGCTTTCGCGCCGGGCGGGAAAAATCTTCCCCCTGCCCCGGGCGTCCCGGTTGACCGGGGGACGCCCGGGGCGGTATAATTGTTCCGATTACTACATACGGTCGGCGGGCCGACAAACCGAAAGCCAGCCCCCCCTGCCCGGCGACCGGGGAAGGAACCCACCGTGAATGAACTTGTTTTTCCCAAGGATCAGGAACTGTTTCAGGGCATCGACGAAAAAGGGAAGGTGATCCCGTTTTCCGGCCCCGACACGATGGCCGCCCGGTATGAGAGCAGCCTGGAATTTTACCGCGGCCTGAACGACACGGTGCATGTGTCAGGCAGTTCGGAGGAGGAGCTGAAGCGGGACCTTTCCAGCAAACTGCGGCAGATCCAGTCCTCCCAATGGGAGTCGCTGGACCAGCTGGTGGAAGATGCGTCCCAAGATCCCATCGGGCGTTTCCCCAAAACCAGCTATGACCTGTACCTTTATATCAGCAAGCGGGACAAGAGCCGGCAGTCTGTGACGATGAACCACTTTTTTGAGCTGGATCAGGCGCTGCAGCTGTATGACAAGGACCTGGCCCCGGCGGGTCCTCTCGGCAAGCTCTTCAACGAAGTGGAGAAAAAGGCCCGGCAGCTGCGGGAGCTGCGGACAAAGCGGCGGAAACTCCTGCTGGAACTGCCGGTCATCGCGCTGCAGATCCTGGCGGCCCTGCTGGTGGAGGCTTCGGGGTTCCGGTTCGTCACCGGCACCGAAAGCACCCGGCAGATCCTTCTGTCCTTCGCCTTTCTCGCCTTCCTGCTGCTGGGGCTGCTTGTCCCGGCGCTCAGCAAGGTCCACGACAAAAACACCTTCAGCGGGCTGCTGTTCCACCCGGTGGCGGTCATTGCCATGGTGATCGTGAGCTGGTGCGTGCTGGGCGGCCTGCTGGTGGACGACGACATCCTCAGCCTGGCCTTCCGGGTGCTCTTTTTCGGGTTTTACGGCCTGCTTGTGCTCAGCGACCTGGGCTTTCTGCTCAAGTACAGCCGGCTGCGCCGGAAGTTCCGCCCCCTTTTTGCCGAGCGGGCCCAGGCGATGTACCGCTACATCCGCCTGCGGGTGCTCTGGTGGAAAAACGTGCGCCCGGGCGATGAGGAACCCAAGGGCCTGCAGCGGCTGCAGAAGATGTTCCGGGACTACCAGGCGTTCTGCCGGTGACCTGACGGGGGCGGTTACTTTGCGGGGGTCCCCGCGCCCCTGCCGCGCCGCGGGCGTTGCTTTTTTCTTTATTGGCCTAGCGGAGTTTGTCTTGCAGGTTAGTTACCGGGATAACTTTGCGGCCATCTTTTTGACAACATATCGAATTATCGTTGTTCTTTCATGACTGAAAGAACCAAAGGTCCCGCCGTTTCGATGCGGCGGCCGCCGACCAGGGGTCCGCAGGACCCCTGGACCCCCCGCAAGATTGCCTTGCGGGGCGATTTTTTTACAGCATCCGCGCCGCCCCACCGTAGACGGGGCGGCGCACAGCGTGCATCTCCATGCCCTTTACGCCATCGGCTGCCGCCCCGGCCCACCCTTGACGGGCCGGGGCCCTTTGTGCGTCTCCATAACCCTTACGCGAGCGGTTGCGCGGCGCCCCACCGTAGACGGGGCGCCGCCCTTGGTGCATCTCCATATCCCTTAAGCTGGCGGCTGCCGCGCCGGCCCACCGTAGACGGGCCGGGGCACGAGGTGGGTCTCCATGGCCTTCACGCGGGCGGCTGGCGCACAAGGTGGGTTCCATAGCCTTTACGCCGCTAGTTTCATGTGGCGTTGCGGTATTATTTACGTTGCGGGAGGATCAATGATCCTCCCCTACAGAGATAAGGGAAACCTTCTCATACAAGGCAGACCATACAGCATGGAGATGCACCCAGGGCGTCGGCCCGTCAAGGGTGGGCCGACGCGCCCGCCGCAGACGTAAAGGTCATGGAGATGCACCAAGGGCCCCGGCCCGTCTACGGTGGGCCGGGGCGGCAACCGCCGGCGTAAAGGCTATGGAGATGCACGTTGTGCGCCGCCCCGTCTACGGTGGGGCGGCGCAGCAGGGGCCTTTAGGGATGGCCACATAACCCAATCGTGCGGGGGGTCCAGGGGTCCTGCGGACCCCTGGTCGGCGTCCACCGCATCGAAACGGTGGGACCTTTGGTTCTTTCGGTCACGAAAGAACAACGATAATTCGATATGTTGTTAAAAAGATGGCCACCGAGTCAAACCCGGTAACTAACCTACAAGACCACGCCCGCTAGGCCAATAAAGAAAAAATCAACGCCCGCGGCGCGGGAGGGTGCGGGGTCTCCCGCAAAGTAACCGCCCCCCCCGCCAGGCCAATAAAGAAAAAAACAGCGTTCGCGGCGCGGTACCTTTGGTTCTTTCGGTCGAAAGAACAACGATATGTCGAGAAAATTCAAAAAAAGAAGGCCACAACCCCAACCTTGTAGAGAGAAAAAGAGGGGGGTACGGGGGGCCGAGGGCCCCCCGAAAAGACTCCCCCCGGGAAGATCCCGGGGGGAGTCACTCCTTATACTGTTTTGTCCGCCGTCCCCCCGCCAGGGAAATTCACCCGAATGGTGGTGCCGGTGCCGACGGTGGAATGCAGCTCGATCCTGGCGCCGTGCAGCACCGCAATGTGCTTGACGATGGCCAGCCCCAGCCCGGTGCCGCCGGTGGCCTTGCTGCGGCTTTTGTCCACCCGGAAAAACCGTTCGAACACCCGGTCCTGGGCGTCCTGGGGGATGCCGATGCCGTTGTCCTCCACCTGGACATAGGCCCCGCCGCCCCCGGCCGGGCCGCAGCGCAGCACCACCTGCCCGCCGGGGCGGTTGTACCGGATGGCGTTGTCGCACAGGTTGGTCACCAGCTCGGTGAGCATGTCCCGGCTGCCCTGCACGGTGACGGGGTCGCCCTCATACCGCAGGGTGACATAGGCTTTTTTGGCGTTCATCGTCATGGTGGAGGCCACGTCCCGCAGCAGGGTGCTGAGTTCCACCGGCGCAAAGGCCGGGGGCCGGTCGGCGCCGGCCTGCATCCCGTCCAGCTGGGACAGTTCCAGAATGTCCGACACCAGCCGGATCATCCGCCCGGCCTCGCTGTGGATGCGCTTGCCGAACACCGGCACGTCCTCCGGCTTGGCCATGCCGGTTTCCAGCAGTTCGGCAAAGCCCGAGATGCTGGTCAGCGGGGTTTTCAGCTCGTGGCTGACGTTGGCGGTGAATTCCCGCCGCATGGCCTCGTTGTTTTCCCGCAGGCTGCGGTCGGACTGGATGGTGTGGGCCAGCGGGATCAGCTCCACATAGGGCACGTTGTCCTCGATGGTCTCCAGATGGTCGGCCATGCGGGTGATGGGCTCCACCAGCCGCCGGGTGAACACCGCCGCCAGCACCGCCGACGCCAGGATGGCCACCAGCCCGCCGCCCACCAGCAGCGGCAGCACCTGGTTGTAGCTGCTCCACAAACTGTTGGTGTCTTCGGCCAGGCGCAGCACCTGGCCGCTTTCCAGCCGCAGGGCGTAGTAGTGGGTCTCCTGCCCCAGGGTGGGGCTTTCCCGCACGCTGTGGCCCTGGCCGCTTTCCAGCGCCTGGGCGATCTCGGGGCGGGTCAGGTGGTTGTCCATATCCGACTCGTCCCGGTGGTCGCTGTCAAACAGCACGGTGCCGTCGGTGTCGATCAGGGTCAGCCGCAGCGGGCTGCCGGGCAGGTAGTCGGCCAGGCTTTCGGGGTCCTGGGTGGCCGCGCTCTCATACCCCACGGCGATGGCGCGGGTCATCCGTTCCAGGTCCCGATCCACCTGCTGCCCGAACGCCCCCTGGAACAGCAGCGCCGCGGCCGCCGCCATGAACACCACCGCAAACAGGCTGATGAGTTCCAGCGCCCGCCGCAGCCGGCGGGACATGCGCTGGGGGGCGGGGTTGTCGGCTCCTTCAGGTCTCATCGGTCCCCTCCGTTCCCCGGGCGCTGAGCTTGTAGCCCACCTTGCGCACCGTGCGGATGCTCTCCCCCGCTTCGCCCAGTTTCTGGCGCAGGGTCCGCACATGCATGTCGATGGTGCGGGACTCCAGCAGGTCGTCGGTGTCCCACACGGCTTTCATGATCCGTTCCCGGGCCAGCACTTCCTCGGGATGTTCAAGGAAAAAGTGGAGCAGCGCATATTCCTTGAAGGTCAGCTCGACGGTTTCCCCCTCCACCGTGACGGTGCGGGTCAGGTCGTTGAGTTCAATGGCACCGAAGCGCAGCGCCGCCGGGGCGGGGTCGGCGGACTGGGCCCGGCGCAGCACCGCCTTGACCCGGCTGATGAATTCCATAATACCGAACGGCTTGCACAGGTAATCGTCGGCGCCCTTGTCCAGCCCCTTGACCACGTCGATCTCGCTGGTCTTGGCGGTCACCATGATGACCGGCACCTGGCGGGTGGCGGCGTCCTCCCGCAGACGGCTGAGGATCTGGTAGCCGTCCTCATCGGGCAGCATCACATCCAGGATGACCAGTTCCGGCACGCTGCGGCGCACCGCCGACCAGAAGCTGCTGCCGTCCTCAAAGCCCTGGACCTGGAAGTTGTTGGTCTGCAGTGCGTACTGTTCCAGTTCCCGGATGCTGGCGTCGTCCTCTACAATATAGATCATGGGGGTCCTTCTTTCTCTTTGTTGAACTGCCGCGGCGCCGGATTCGGCGCAGTTGGCCACTTTTATTATACCGGAAACGCCCCGCCGGCCGACACCAGCCGGCCGTAAAGTGTTTGTAAAATTTCTGTAAATAGCTGCGGGACCTTGCACTTTGGGGAAAGGTCTGGTATTTTGAAAAAGCAGAGCCTGACGGGGGGTTACTTTTGCGGGGAGGCCCGCGTGCCCTGTTTTCCGCCGGGGGGCGGCGGGTCATTTCCCGCACCCTCCCGTGCCGCTCACGCTGCCAAAATTGGCCTAACGGGCTTGCCGGCGTTGCCCAGGCCGCGGGACACCCCGCACTCTTCCCCGCCACGGACGCTAAATTTTTTCTTTATTGGCCTTGCGGACCTACCGGCACCACCCACCCCGCGGGCAACCTCACACCCTCCCGCGCCACGCACGCTGCTTTCTCTTTATCGGCCGGCGGGCGGGTTTAGCTTCCCTTCCCTTATAAAACTCCCCTTTACAAATCTATATTCCCAATCTCATGACAGGAGGCGTCCTTTTTGCAGCATTCCGAACAGCTTTCCCCCGCCGCGCTGCGGCGGCAGGCGGGGGCGCGGCGGGCCGGGTTCGCGGCCTTTTTTCTCAGCGGGCTGTGCGCCATCAGCAGCGGCGTGGTGGTCAGCCTGCTGCAGCAGCGGTACGGGCTGGCCTACGGGCTGACCGGCACCCTGCTTTCGGTGATGAGCGCCGGCAATCTGCTGGCGGCTTTTCTGGCCGGGGTCCTGCCGGGGCGCATCGGGCTGAAAGCCACGGCGCTGACCCTGTGCGCCGGCTACGCCCTGGGCTACGGGCTGATGTGCCTGACCGGGCTGCCGGTCTGGCTGGCGCTGGCCTTCGGGCTGGTGGGGCTGGCCAAGGGCTGTGCGCTGAACGTATGCACCATCCTGGTGGGGGACAATGTGCCCGACCGCACCCGGGGCATGAACGCCATGCACAGCTGCTACGCCTGCGGGGCGCTGCTCTGCCCCTTTGTGGCGGCCGCCGCCGGGGCGCTGGGCCCCGCAGGCCCCACCCTGGCGCTGACCCTGGCCGGCCTGGGGCTGTGGACGGTGTTTCTGGCGGCGCCGGGCATGGCGGCGGCCGGCGGTGAAAAACAGGCCATCGACTGGGGATTTCTGCGCAGCGGGCAGTTCTGGATCCTCACGGCGCTGCTGTTCTGCCAGAACGGCGCCGAGACCAGCGTGACCGGCTGGCTGGTGACCTACTTCACCGATCAGGGCATTCTGTCGGCGTCGGTCAGCCCCTACACCGTCACCCTTTTGTGGGGCGCCACCATGGCGGCCCGGCTGTGGCTGGCCTTTGTCCGCCCGCCCCGGGCCCCCCGCCGGGCCATGATCTGGATGGGCCTTGGCTGCACGGTGTTTTACGCCGGGCTGATGCTGGCCCGCACCCAGGCCCCGGCGCTTTTGCTGCTGCTGGGCTTCGCGCTGTCCATTGCCGGGATGAACCCCACCGCGGTGGGCTGCGCCGGCCGGATGACCAGCGTGACCAGCCTGGGCGTGATGCTGCCTGTGGCCGGCCTGGGCGCGGTGGTGATGCCCTGGGCCATCGGCCTGGTGGCCGACGCCGTTGGTCTGCGCCTGGGCATGGCCTGCAACCTGCTGCCCTGCGCCGGGCTGCTGCTCTTCGCCCTGCTCGCCGCCCGCGCCCCCGAAGCCGACTGACCCGGGGTCGCGGTTGCGGGTTCCGCCCTGCCGGACAGGGGCCGGGGACCAGCCCCTTGGATCGCCCGCCGCCCCCTCCCCTTTCCCTGTTTTCCAAAATCAACCACACTGCAAACCGCCCCCCAAGGCTTGGCCTTGGGGGGCGGTTTTGTCCGTCATGCCGGCTGCACACCCAGCCGGGCTCACAGCGGCTTTTTGGCGATGGTGCCGCCGTTGCGGGGGTAGGCGGCGGGGGTGGGGGCGGTCTTTTCGCAGACCACCAGGCTGCGGGCGCTGCCGTCGGGCAGGGTGAAGTTCCGGCATTCCACCAGCCGGCCCCCCAGCTTGCGCAGGGCGCCGGCGGCGGCCGCGCACTCGGCGGCGGCGTCGGGGCCCTTCATGGCGATGAACCGCCCGCCCGGCTTTACCAGCGGCAGGCAGTATTCGCAAAGCACCGGCAGCGCGGCCACCGCCCGGGCCACCGCCAGGTCGCCCGACTCCCGCCAGCCTTTGCGGGCGGCTTCCTCGGCCCGCTCTTTGGCGAACTCCACCCCGGTCAGCCCCAGTTCGGCGCAGAGATACCGCAGGAACTCCACCCGCTTGCCGGTGGGCTCCATCAGGGTCAGGGCCAGGTCGGGCTTGTAGATCTTGGCCACCACGCCGGGGAAGCCGGCGCCGGTCCCCACATCCACCACCCGGCCGGCACACTCGGGCTGGGCAGCCAGCAGCAGGCTGTCGGCAAAGTGCCGGTCCTCGATGCCCTCGGGGGTGGTGATGGCGGTCAGGTTCACCTTTTTGTTGTAGTCCACCAGCAGCTCGGCGTACCGGTCCAGCAGGTCCAGCTGGCCGGCGGTGAGGCGGATGTTCCATGTGGAACATTTCAGCGCCAGGCGCTCTTTGTCGATCATGGGTTTTCCTCCTTGTCATGGCGCAGCACGGCCAGGCTCAGCTGGGCCAGGTCGCTGGGGGACACCCCGGGGATCCGCCCGGCCTGGGCCAGCGTCCGGGGGCGGATTTTGGCCAGCTTCTCCCGGGCTTCCAGCGTGATGGTGTGGATGCCGGCATAGTCGAAGCCGGCGGGGATGCGCACATTCTCGTGGCGCTGCACCTCCCGGATGGTCCGCTGTTCCCGGGCGATGTAGCCGGCGTAGCGGATCTCGGTTTCGATGCGCAGCGCCATGGCTGGGCTTACCCCCGCCCCCCGGCCGATCACCGCGGCGATCAGCTCGTAGCTCACCCCGGGGCGGCGCAGCAGCTCGGCGGCGGTGCCGCCGCTCTCCCCCAGCCGGGCCGGGTCCTGGCCGGCGGCCTCGGCGGCGGCGCGCAGGGCGGCCAGCGGCACCCGGGTCTGCTCCAGGCGCTGCAGTTCCTCCTGCTTGATCTGCTGATCCCGGCAGAAGATCTCCCACCGGTCGTCCTGCACCAGCCCGTATTCCCGGCCGATGGGGGTCAGCCGCTCGTCGGCGTTGTCCTGGCGCAGGCTCAGCCGGTATTCGCTGCGGCTGGTCATCATCCGGTAGGGGTCCAGCACCCCCTTGGTGACCAGGTCGTCCACCAGGGTGCCCAGGTAGCTGGTGTGCCGGGGCAGCACCAGTTCGGGGCGGCCCAGCGCCCGGCGGGCGGCGTTGAGCCCGGCCAGCAGGCCCTGGGCGGCGGCTTCCTCATAGCCGGAAGTGCCGTTGAACTGCCCGGCACCGTACAGCCCCGCCACCACCTTGCTTTCCAGCGTCGGGTAAAGGCTGGTGGGGTCCACGCAGTCATACTCGATGGCATAGGCCGGGCGCATGATCTCAAGGTGCTCAAACCCCCGGATGGTCCGGTACATGGCGTTCTGCACCGCTTCGGGCAAACTGCTGGACAGCCCCTGCAGGTACATTTCCTCGGTGTCCTCGCCGCAGGGCTCCACAAAGACCGGGTGGCGGTCCTTGTCCCGGAAGCGCATGACCTTATCCTCAATGGAAGGGCAGTACCGGGGCCCCACCCCCTGGATGCTGCCGCCGTACAAGGGGGAGCGGTGGATGTTTTCCAGAATGACCCGGTGGGTCTCGGGGTTGGTGTAGGTGATGTAGCAGTCCACCTTGTTGTGCATCGGCCGGCGGGTCAGGAAGCTGAAGGGCTGCAGCGTCTCGTCCGGGTCGCCGGGCTGGCAGGTCAGGCGGGAAAAGTCGATGCTGCGGCGGTGGACCCGGGCGGGGGTGCCGGTCTTGAACCGGCGCAGCGGCACCCCCTGGTCGGCCAGGCAGCGGGTCAGGGCGGTGGCGGCGTGGGTGCCGTCCGGCCCGCCGGCGTAGGATGCCTCCCCCACAAAGATGCGGCCGCCCAGCGCGGTGCCGGTGGCCACGACCACCGCCTTGCCCTCATAATAGCCGCCCAGGTTGGTGAAGACCCCCTGCACCCGGCCGTCCCGGATGTCCAGCCCGGTGATCTCGGCCTGGTGGATGTCCAGGTTGGGGGTCTTTTCCAGGGCGTGTTTCATCCAGGTGTGGTAGCGGGCCCGGTCGGTCTGCACCCGCAGGCTGTGGACGGCGGGTCCCTTGCCCCGGTTGAGCATCCGGCTTTGCAGGAAGGTGGCGTCGGCGGCCAGGCCCATCAGCCCGCCCAGGGCGTCCACCTCCCGCACCAGATGCCCCTTGGCGGTGCCGCCGATGGAGGGGTTGCAGGGCATGTTGCCGATCATATCCAGCGTCAGGGTAAAGACCGCGGTCCGGGCCCCCAGCATCGCCGCCGCATGGGCGGCCTCAATGCCGGCGTGGCCGGCGCCGATCACAATGACATCGTAGCTTCCGAGTTTGTCCATGGGGATGTTCCTTTATCGTCCTTCCGGCAGGCACGGCCCGCCGTGCAAAATCACTTTCCGACGCAGAAGGTGGAAAATACCTCGTCCAGCGTCGCTTCGGTGGCGTCCTCGCCGGTCAGTTCGGCCAGGGCGCGCTGGGCGTCGGCCAGGCAGACGCCGGCGGCGTCGGGGCCAAGGCCCTGAGCCTGGCTGTCGATGGCCGCGGCCAGGGCGTCCCGGGCGGCGGTGGCCGCCGCCAGCTGCCGGGCGTTGCACAGCGCCGCGGCGCCGGTGTCCACCCGGGCGGTGCCCAGCAGTTCGGCCACGGCGGCGCTGAGCACCGGCAGGCTGGCCGGGTCCCGGGCGGTCAGCGGCAGCACCCGGGCAAAACAGGGGCGCAGCGCCGCTTCCTGGGCGGCCAGGGCCGCGGGGTCGGGCTGCAGGTCCTGCTTGTTCAGCACCGCCAGCGCCGGCCGGCCCTGGCAGCGGGCCGCGATGGCCCGGTCCTCTTCGGTCAGGGGGGCGCCGGCCTCAAACACCGCCAGCACCAGCCCGGCTTCCTCCAGCTTGCGCCAGCTGCGGCGGATGCCCTCCGCCTCGATGGCGTCGCCGTCCTCCCCCACTTCCCGCACGCCGGCGGTGTCGAACAGGTTCAGCCGGATCTCCCCCAGCTGCACGGCCTGCTCCACCACGTCCCGGGTGGTGCCGGCCACCGGCGTCACGATGGCCCGGTCAAACCCGGCCAGCAGGTTCAGCAGGGTGCTTTTGCCCACATTGGGGCGGCCCAGCAGCACGCAGTCCACCCCCCGGCGCAGCACCGCCCCGGCGCCGTACCCGTCGATCAGCCGGTCCAGCCGGGCCTTGGCCCGGGTCAGGGCGGCGGTCAGCTCCCCGGGCTGCAGCTCGGGCACATCCTCCTCCGGGTAGTCGATCCAGGCGGTCAGGTGGGCGCTCAGGCTCTGCAGCCCGGTCTGGATCTCCCGGATGGTCCGGGCCAGCGCCCCGTCCAGCGCGGTCTTGGCCAGGGCGGCGCCCTGCCGCCCGCCCGCCGCGATGATCTCCATGACCGCCTCGGCCTGGGTCAGGCTCATCCGGCCGTTGACCACCGCCCGCCGGGTGAACTCCCCCGGTCCGGCGGGGGTGCAGCCGGCCAGGCAGAGGGCTTCCAGCAGGCTTTCGGCCATCACCGACCCGCCGTGGACCGACAGTTCGATCACATCTTCCCCGGTATAGCTGTGGGGGGCGCGGAAAAACAGCGCGATGGTCTCGTCCAGTTCCTGCCCGCGCAGCGAAAAATGCCCCAGCATGGCGGTGTAGCCCCGGGCCCCCGCCACCGTTTTGCCGGCGGCGCGGGGGGTGAACACCTTCGCCACCATCTCGTACGCCTGCGGGCCCGACACCCGCACCACCGCAATGCCGCCGGTGCCGGGCGGCGTGGCCAATGCGCAGACAGTCCGGTCCAGATTCATTTTCTACCCCCTTCGGGCCAAGGCCCGCTTTGTCCCAGTATTATATAGAATAAGGATAGCACAAAATCCGGGGGGCGGCAAGGCGGGCCGGCGCCCTTTGTTTCGACACCTTGCCCGCCGCCGCCGTGGTATGCTGGAAAAAACACCTGGATACAGGCGGGGAGGAGCACAGCACCATGGGGAAAACCAAGGAGAAGAACAAGGCGGGGCGGGTTTTGCTGCTGCCGGTGGACCAGATCGAGGCATCGCCCTACCAGGCGCGGACCAGCTTTGACGACACCGAGATCGCGGCGCTGGCGGTGAGCATTCTGCAGAACGGGCTGCTGCAGCCGGTGAGCGTGCGGCGCACCGGGGTCCACAAATACCAGCTGGTGGCCGGGGAGCGGCGGCTGCGGGCCTGCCGGCTGGCCAAGCTGGAGAAGGTGCCGGCCATCCTGGCAGAGTTTGACGACAGCGAGTCGGCGGCGCTGGGCCTTTTGGAAAACCTGCAGCGGGCCCAGCTGGACCCCTTCGACACGGCCCGGGGCATCCGGGAGGTGATCCGGCTGTGGGGCTGCACCCAGGCCGAGGCGGCCCGCCGGCTGGGGCTGAGCCAGAGCGCCCTGGCCAACAAGCTGCGGCTGCTGACCCTGACCGCCGACCAGCAGCGCCTTTGCGCGGCCAGCCACCTGAGCGAGCGGCACGCCCGGGCGGCGCTGCGCCTGCCCGAGAACCGGCGCACCGCGGCGCTGGAGAAGATGGCCCGGGACGGCCTGAGCGTGCGGGAGGCCGACAAGCTGGTGGACGCGATGCTGGCGGCGCCCAAGGCGGGGCCCAGCCCGGTGCGGCGCACCGTGCCGATGGTGCGGGACGTGCGGTTTTTCGTCAACACCCTGCAGCACGCCGTGGACATGATGGCCCAGAAGGGCATCCCGGCCACCGCCACCTGCGGGCGGCGGGACGGGTGCCTGGAATACACCGTGCGCATCCCGGTGGGGGAAGCCGCCGGCCCCGACGCCTTCGCGGTGGTGCCGGTTCCCCTCCCCCACGCCGGCGCCCCCCGCACCCCCCACCTGCCGCCCACGGCGGCGGACCCTGCGGGGGACCGGGCGGTTGTGGCCGGGGCGGCGCCCGTGCCGGCAGACCCCGCCGCGCCCCGGGACGGGACAGCCGCAGCCCGGACGGCGGTGGACGGGACGGAGGATCTTGCGGGGGCGGACGTTGCGGGGGCATCCCGCCCGGAGACACCGTCGGCCCCTGCGGGGGCCATGTCGGCGGACCATGCGAGGGCGGATGTTGCGGCGGCCCCTGCGGGGGCCATGTTGGCGGATCCAATCACCCCCGCCCGGACAGCCATGCCCGAAGCGGCGGCCGTGGCAAACCCTGCGGGAGCCCGGGCAGCGGTGGCCGTGCCGGCGGACCCTGCGGGAGCCATCCCGGCGACACCGGCGGCGGGAGTGGGGACGGCAGCATCCGCGGCGGCCATGCCGGCGGATACAATCACCCCCGCCCCCTCGCCCGAGGTCCCCTCCCCCGCCGAGCCCGCAGCCCTGGCCGAGAACGCAGACACCCCCGACCTCACCCCCTGCGCCGCCCTGCCCTGACCGCGGCGGGGCGCGGAGTTGCCCGCAAAGTAACCGCCCCCGGCAGGCCCTCCAGGGCCAATAAAGAAAAAAGCAGCGCTCCCGGCGCGGGAGGGTGCGGGGTGTCTCACGGGGTAAGTGGTCCCGGCAAGCCCGCCAGCCAATAAAGAGAAAAATAACGCTCCTGGCGCGGGAGGGTGCGGGGTGTCTCGCGGGGTAAGTGGTCCCGGAAAGCCCGCCAGCCAATTTTGGCAGCGTGGGCGGCGGGGCAGAGTACGGGGTTTCCCGCGGTGTACGAGGTGCCGCCGGCGTAAAGGTTATGGAGATGCACGCTGTGCGCCGGCCCGTCAAGGGTGGGCCGGCGCGGCAGGGGCTCACAGGGATGGCCGCGCAACGCAATCTTGCGGGGGGTCCAGGGGTCCTGCGGACCCCTGGTCGGCGGCCGCCGCATCGAAACGGCGGGGCGAGGCGCTTGAGCGGCTATGCCGCGAAATCGCGCAGCGATGCGCCGACGGGCGGAGCGCAAGCGAGCCCGTTCCTCTGTTTCCGGCCGCCGTACAGGCGGCCAATGCAAAAGGGATGGGGCCTTGCCTTACCTCCATACGGTCACGAAAGAACAACGAAAAGGCGATATGTTGTAAAAAAGATGGCCGCCGAGCCACCCCGGGAGCCAACCAACAAGGCCATGCCCGCCAGGCCAATAAAGAAAAAGCAGCGTGCGCGGCGAGAGGGGGCGCGGGGGGTCCCCGCAAAAATGCCCCCTCCCCGGCAGGGCTCCCCAATGTTCCCCGTGGAACATTTCCAACTCAAAAAACTCAAAAGCCACCCAAAAATCCAAACAAAACCCTTCCAAACCCCGCCATCCTCTTTTTATTGGCGGGGTTTTGTGGTATAATCGAAGCCGACAGACCGGTTTCCGGCCTGCCAATACAAAAAAAGGGGGATGTGCCATGGCGAAAGTGGTGGCGATCGCAAACCAAAAAGGCGGTGTCGGCAAAACCACCACCTGTGTGAACCTGTCGTCCTGCGTGGCTGCGCTGGGCAAGCGGGTGCTGGTGGTGGACCTGGACCCCCAGGGCAACACCACCTCCGGCTACGGCGTGGCCAAACATGAGCTGGATTCCGATGTTTACACCTGCCTGATCGACGACGAGGATGTCCGCCAGGCCATCGTCAAAACCCAGTACAACGCCGACCTTCTGCCCTCCAACACCCAGCTGGCCGGCGCGGCGGTGGAGCTGGTCAGCCTGCCCCGGCGGGAAAACCGCCTGCGGGCCGTGCTGGCCCCGGTGGTGCCGGTGTATGACTACATCTTCATCGACTGCCCGCCCTCGCTGGACCTGCTCACCGTCAACGGGCTGTGCGCCTGCGACACCGTGCTCATCCCGATCCAGTGCGAATACTACGCGCTGGAAGGGCTCTCCGAGCTGATGAACACCCTGAAGACGGTGCGCAAAAAGTACAACCGCTACCTGGACATCGAGGGGGTCGTCTTCACGATGTACGCGGGCCGGCTCAACCTGACCATGCAGGTGGTGGCCCAGGTGAAAAAGTACTACGGCAACAAGGTGTACAAGACCGTCGTGCCCCGCACCGTCCGCCTGTCCGAAGCGCCCAGCTTTGGCATGCCGATCAACTTCTATGAGCCGAACGGCAAGGGTTGCGACGCCTATATGGCGATGGCACGGGAATTTTTGCAGAACAACGAACATTGAGAAAGTGGGTGTCGAATTGGCGAAACGCAAACTCGGCGGGCTGGGCCGCGGGCTGGACAGCCTGTTTGCCGACCTGCCGGAAGAGGACGCCGGCAGCGTGACCAGCCTGCCGCTGCGGGAGATCGAGCCGGACCCCGACCAGCCCCGCAAAAACTTTGACGAGGAAGCCCTGGCCGCCCTGGCCCAGAGCATCGGGGAAAACGGGCTGCTGCAGCCCATCGCGGTGCGGCCGAAGAAAGCCGCCCCCGGCTACACCATCATCGCGGGGGAGCGCCGCTGGCGGGCCGCCCGGATGGCCGGGCTGGAGGAGGTGCCGGTCATCGTCAAGGACGTGACCGACGAACAGGCCGCCGCCCTGGCCCTGATCGAGAACCTGCAGCGGGAGGACCTGGACCCCATCGAGGTGGCCGAGGGCTGCCGCCGGCTGATCGACCAGTACGGGCTGACCCAGGAGCAGGCCGCCCAGCGGCTGGGCAAAAGCCGCAGCGCACTGACCAACACCCTGCGGCTGCTCAGCCTGCCCGACCCGGTGCGGGCCCAGGTGCGCAGCGGGGAGATCAGCACCGGCCACGCCAAGGCGATCCTGGGGCTGCCCACCGGCGAAATGATGGAGGCCGCCGCCGCCCAGGTCACGGCCAAGGCGCTGAACGTCCGCCAGACCGAGGCGCTCTGCCGCCGGCTGGCCCGCCCGCCCAAGGCCCCCAAGCCGGCCCCCGACGCCTTCACCCGCCCGGTGCTGGCCACCGAGGTGGAAGCCGCCCTCAAAGAAGTCACCGGCTGCGAGGTGCATGTGGAGTACAAAGACGGCAAAGGCAGCCTGCGCATCGACTTCTACAGCGACGACCAGCTCCGCACCTTCGCCGGACTATTGGGGCAGTATCAAACCACCATCCCAGAAAACCAGTGACCGGAACGCCGCACGAAACCGCCGGCGTAACGGCCATGGAGATGCACCAAGGGCGGCGCCCCGTCTACAGTGGGGCGCCGCGGCAGCCACCGGCGTAAAGGACATGGAGACCCACCTCGTGCGCCGGCCCGTCTACGGTGGGCCGGCGCGGATTGGGCGCAAAGAGATGGCCGCGCGACGATACCGTGCGGGGGGTCCAGGGGTCCCGCGGACCCCTGGTCGGCGGCCGCCGCATCGAAACGGCGGGACCTTTGGTTCTTTCAGTCATGAAAGAACAACATAGCAACGAGAAGTTGTCAAAAAGATGGCCGCAAAGTTATCCCGGCAAGTAAGTTGCACGGCCACGCCCGCTAGGCCAATAAAGAAAAAAGCAACGTGCGCGGCGCAGCAGGGTGCGGGGTTCCCCGCAAAGTAACCGCCCCCGGAAAGCCCGCTAGGCCAATTTTGGCAGCGTTCGCAGCGCGGCAGGGCGCGGGACTTCCCGCAGGGTGCGAAACGCCGGCACCCCCGCTAAAGCCAATAAAGAAAAACCAACGTCACAAAAGAACAACACTATGTCGATATGTTGTAACAAATCATAATAGCCAAACCTAAAAAAGAGAGGAATCATTATGTTAGACATCCGCTTTGTCCGTGAACACCCCGAGGAAGTCAAGGAAAACATCAAAAAGAAATTCCAGGACCAGAAACTTCCCCTGGTGGACCAGGTCATCGCCCTGGACGCCGAATACCGCGCCGCCATCACCGAGGCCAGCGACCTGCGGGCCAACCGCAACAAGCTCTCCAAACAGATCGGTATGCTGATGGGCCAGGCCAAGAAGGACCCCGCCAAGGCCGCCGAGGCCGAGGCCGTCAAGGCCCAGGTCACCGCCCAGGCCGACCGCCTGAAGGAACTGGAAGCCCGGGAAGCCGACCTCCAGGCCCAGATCCAGCAGATCATGTACCAGATCCCCCAGATGGTGGACCCCTCGGTGCCGGTGGGCCCCGACGACAGCTGCAATGTGGAAGTCCAGCGCTTCGGCGAATGCACCGTGCCCGACTACCCCATCCCCTACCATGTGGACATCATGGAAAGCTTCGACGGCATCGACCTGGACGCCGCCGGCCGGGTGTCCGGCAACGGGTTCTACTACCTGCTGGGCGACATCGCCCGCCTGCATGAAGCCGTGC
>NBJMC04202__coassemble_1569_pt1 | contig 24937 bp, 17 predicted proteins | sample NBJMC04202__metabat2_low_PE_022 | metagenome-assembled genome bin NBJMC04202 | reverse complement strand
GTTCGGCTCCGACCCGAAAGGCCGCAGGTTCGAATCCTGTCAGCCGCACCAAAAAGGTCGCTGTACTGCGGTACAGCGACCTTTTTACTTTGGCCGGGCGCATTCTGTCATTCCGCCTCATCGCATTCTGACTGGCCGCTGTGTGGTCTGCGCCCTCATATCGGCCATGTCCGTTCCCAATGCCGCAAAGCGGATGGGGCTGCAGGGCGCCGGTCCCCCGATTTGGCGGTGTGGAAGGGAACGGGCTGCCCGGCAAAAGCAGTTTCGCCGGCTTCTCCCCATAAGACAAACCTGGCACCCGGCAAAGCCGCACGGCTTTGTCAGGTGCCGGGTCCTTTTATAAAGAGCGCACACTCCGGCCGTGCTCACCGGGCCGTGGCCGTCTGTTCCCGGTACGCGAACCCGCCGAAGTCTGCAAAGCTGCGGTGGGCGTCCATGTCCTGGGCGCAGAGGGCGACCATCGCGCCGGTGAAGGCGCAGCGGCCGCGGCGCTGTTCGATGTAGTCGTCGCTCAGGTGGTCGGCGGGCTGGGGGCCGCCCAGCGGCCGCCAGCCCGTCTCGTCCGCCGTTCCTTCCGCCGTAGCCAAAGGCCAGGTCCGCGGTAGGTTTTCCGCAGCGCCGCCGGCGGGCCGGGCCGGGATTTCCTGCCCCGCCGTCCCCGCCATCCGCCAGGCAAACCGGGCGTCGGGGCCGCGCACCGTCACCCGCAGTTCGATCGCCCCGGCGGGCAGCAAAACGGCTTCGCATCCATAGGAAAAGTCCTTGTTATCGCAGCGCAGGATGCGCAGGGTCCGGGTCTCGTTCTCCTCGTCCCAGGTCACAAAGGCATAGATCCAGTTGCAGATGTCGTAGAACAGCGCCAGGCCCGCCATCTGCTGGAAGTTTTCGGGCGCGAAATCCAGCGTCGTCTGTGCCGTAAAATCGAACGCCTGCCAGCGCCGGGCAAACAGCGTCTGTTTGTGGTGGCTGGACAGGCTCTGCCCGCCGTACAGCCGCAGCCACCCCGGCCGGGTGGTCAGGCTGTAGTCCTGTTCGGGGGTCAGCGGGCCGCGCAGCGTCTTGAAGCCGGGCGGCAGCGGGGTGTCGGGGGCAAAGGTCACCGTCTCACTGTGGTCGGCGCGCTGCACCGCCCCCGCCGCGAAGGCCGGGGCCGGCACCGCCAGGTCGGGGTGGCAGGTTCCGTTGGCGAGCCGGGGCCAGCCGTCCACCCACTCGATCTTCTGCAGTGCGGTCTCCCGCCCCAGCGGGCAGCGCCCCCGCGGGGTCAGCGGCCGGGCGCAGAGGTGCAGGATGTACCACTCCGCCCCGGCCTGCACAAAGCAGGCGTGGCCGCTTTTCTGCAGCGGATTGTCCGGGTCGTCCCGGCTGGTGAGCAGCGGAAAATAAGGGCTTTCCTCAAACGGTCCCGCCAGGCTGCGGGCCCGGGCCACCGTGGCGGTGTGCAGGTACCCGGTGCCGCCCGCCGCACAGAGCAGATAGTACCACCCGTCTTTTTTGAGGATCTGCGGCCCTTCGCAGACGCCGAAGGCGTTGCCCTTGTAAAAATGCCGCCGCTGCCCCACCAGCTGCCGGGTCCGCGGGTCGAATTCCTGGATCACGGTGCCGGCGAAACCGGGCTTTTCCAGCCGCCAGTCGAACAGCATGTTCAGGAAGTAGTGCCGTCCGTCCTCATCATGGAAGAGGGACGGGTCGAACCCGCTGGCCGTGACCAGCGTCGGTTCGCTCCAGGGCCCGGTGACGGCGGGGGCGGTGATCACATAGTTCAGCGTATCCTTGAAGGCGGTGGAACTTTTCACATCGGTGTAGACCAGCCAGAACAGCCCGTCCGAATACGAGAGGTGCGGCGCCCAGAGCCCGCCGGAATTGTAGTTGCCGGCAAGATGGCTCGGGACAAGACCCGGCCGGTCGATGGGCGCAGCTACCCAGTCCCAGTTGACAAGGTCGCGGGAATGGTAGATCTCGATGCCCGGCCACCACTCAAAGGTGGAGGTGGCGAGGTAGTAGTCCGCCCCCACCCGCACAAGGCTCGGGTCGGGCGCGAAGCCGGGCAGGATCGGGTTTTGGATCATGGTGGGCAGAGCCATTGATTACTCCTCCGTTTCCAGCAGAATGGCGGCGGCGTCAAAGTCCCGCAGGCCGGTCACGGTCAGGCAGCCGCCTGCCGCCGCGACCCCCAGCCCCGGCCGGGCCAGCACGGCCGGCTGTGTGCCGCCGACCGGCAGGGCGATCTGTTCGGGCGCTTCGGCAAAGGTATGCAGCACGACAAGCGTTTTGCCCGCGCCGCGGCGCACCACCGCCTGCAGCCGGCGGGGGCCCGGTAGCTGCGCACCGGCGGGCCGAGCCGTTCGCTGCGGCCCCGGTCGATGACCGGCGCGGCCTGGCGATAGAACGCGACGCCCCGCCGGATGACCGCCCACTGGTCGGCCCGCCAGCTTTCGGCGTCTCCCGACAGGCAGAGCCGGCCCAGCAGCCCGCTGCAGAGCTGATAGTAGAGTTTCGGCAGGCTCTGGCCCGGGCGCACCACCGCCCAGATCTGGTTTTGCCGCGGCAGCAGGATGCGGTGCATGTTGGCCGCGATGACCGGGATCTCGTCGCACTCGTGGGCGTCGGAGAAGCTGGCCATGCAGGCCAGCTCGAGAAAGCTGTGGCAGAGCCGGTGCCCGCCCGAAGCGCAGAGTTCCACCGTCACGCCGGGCAGCTCCCGCCGGATGCGGGCATAGAAGCGCTGCACCGCCTCGATGTGGGCGCGCAGGGCTTCGCCGGGGCTTTCGGCGCCGTCGCAGCCGGGGCCGGTGTCCTCGTTGTAGTCGATCTTGATGTAGTCAAGGGATTCCCGGCGCAAAAAGCCGATGACCCGCTCGGCCAGATACTCGACGACGGCCGGGGTGCGGAAATCCCAGAACCGCCGGTCCCCCACCGTGATGGGCCGGCCGTCCCGCCTGAGCTGCCACTCGGTTTTGGCAAAACAGTCCGGTTCGCTGCGCCCGGCCACCTCGAACTCAAACCAGACGCCCGCCTGCATCCCGGCGGCGTGGATCGCCTCCACCACCGGCCCGAGCCCGCGGGGGAAGGCTTTGCGGCTGACCTGCCATTTGCCGAACCGGCTGGCCGCCTCAAAGGCTTCGTCGTCAAACCAGCCGGCGTCGATCACATAGACGCCGACGCCGGCGTTGTTCCTGCGCAGGGCCTCCACCTGGGCCAGCACCTTCTGTTCGGTGGGTTCGCCCCAGGTGGCGCAGAATTCGTTGAAGAGCACCGGCATGGCCCGCTCGGGGGCGGGCAGACCCGGCTCAATGGTCCGGCGGGTGTTTTCGGCCAGGGCTTCGGCCGCCCGGTCCACACCGCCCGCCACCGCCGTGACCACGGCTTTGGGGGCGGTGAACCCCTCGCCGGGGGCGAGGGTCTTGTACCATTGCCCGAACTCCCGGTCGGCCAGGCCGCCGGCCAGCCGCAGCCCCAGGTCCTGGCGGGTCAGTTCCATCTGCCAGCTGGAGGCATGGGTGGTGGCGGCGGCCCAGGTCACACCGTGGACGGTGTCCTCCACCCCGCAGAAGGGCACGAACCCCTGCACCGGATAGTTGCCGATGCAGCCGAACCGCAGGTTGTTGGCCGAATAGTTCTTCCAGCTGGGTTCCAGCTGCAGGTCCTCGGCCGGTTCGGTGACCAGCCGGCCCTCGGCGCTCCAGTTGGCCCGCATCCGGTGGATGCGCAGCGTTCCGGGTGCAAGGCCGGCGGAAAAGGGGGACAGGCTGCCCAGCGTGAAGCTGGTGAGCAGTTCGAGGGTGACGGGGGCATCCCCGCCGTTTTCGTACCGGGTGGTGAGCTCGGCCGCCGGGTTGTCGGCAAACAGGGTCAGGGTGTGGAGGGCCCGGTGGCCGCGGGGGTCGCGCAGCGTCGTGGTGACGGTCAGCCGTCCGGCCGATTCCCGCGTCTGCTGGCCGGCGAAGGCCAGGGCGCGGGTGGTGGGGCCGCTTTGCAATGTGCGGCCGCCGCTGAAAAAGGCCGGGCTGTCGTCCTCGGCCAGCTTGGCCTGCACCAGCGGCGCGGCCGCGCAGTCCTGCCGGAGAGTTTCCTGTTCCCGGCCGGCGGGCAGCAGAAGCAGTTCGACGGCGCCGTCCCCTGTCTCCTGCCGGTAGAGGGCGGTCAGGCCGCCCCGGGTATAGCTTGCGATGATCCTGCGCATGGGGTGTCCTCTTTGCTGTGGATCTCACCACAGATCGACGCCGCAGCCGGCCAGGGCCAGCAGCGCTTCATAGAAAAAGGCGTCGCCGTAGGTGTAGTTGACGTTGTGGAGCTGGCCGTGGTAATCGGCCGAGCAGTTGCGCAAAAAGCCGTCATGGTCCGGATCCCAGTCGGCGGTGTCGGCCAGGCGGCGGAGCAGCGTTTCGGCAGCGGCGGTGTAGCGTTCGGCTTCGGCCGGGGCCAGGCGGGCCAGCAGAAGCAGCCCGCAGGCCGCGGCGGCCGCCGCGATGTCGTCCTTGTAATCGGGCTCGGCCGGCTGGCAGAAATCCACCGGGATCTGCCCGTTTTCCGGGATGTGGGCGATGAAGCAGGCAGCGATCTTTTCGGCCATGGCCAGGTAGCGCACCGCGCCGGTGCGCCGGGCGCTCAGGGCAAAGCCGTACAGCCCCCAGGCCTGGCCCCGGGTCCAGCTGGAGCCCCGGGCGTAGCCCTGGCCGCCGTGTTCCCGCACAAAGGCGCCGGTGTCGGGGTCAAACTCCACGATGTGGCGCACGCTGCCGTCCAGCCGCACAAAGTTGGCGGCAACGGTGTCGGCGTGGATGCGGGCGATCCTGGCATAGCGGGGGTCGCCGGTCTCCTCGCCGGCCCAGTAGAGCAGCGGGATGTTGAGCAGGCTGTCGATGATGACCCAGCCCCGGGTGTCGCTGTCCTGGCCGGGGATGTCGTTCCAAGCGCGGATGAACCCGGCCGGGTTGAACCGCCCGGCCAGCAGGCTGGCCGCGTGCAGGCCGCGGCGGCGGGCGTCCGGGTCGCCGGTCAGGCGATAGTCGGCCACGGCGCTGGGCAGCCACATGAAGCCCACGTCATGGTGCAGGCCGTAAAAGCCGGTTGTGAAGCAGGCGTCCAGCTGCACCTCGGTAAAGCGGGCGGCCTCGGCAAAGGCGGCTTCGCCGGTCTTGGCAAAGGCGCGCCAGAGCATCCCGGCCCAGAAGCCGTTCGTCCACCAGCACAGCCCGTCGTCCGGGTTGTACGCCCGGCCGTCGGCCTTGTTGTCATGCACGCCGTCAATGGCCCGGGCCGGGATCTTGCCGGCACTGCGCCGGCAGACCTCCCGCAGCTTGGCCGTGAACCGGTCAGCCGTCCCGGCTGCCCAGAGAGGAGTGTCTTGCCGCATAAGGGTCTCCTTTCCGTTCAGCCTTTGACCGAGCCGACGGTCAGGCCGGAGGTGAAATACTTCTGCACGAACGGGTAAAGCAGGATGATGGGCCCGATGGCCGCCACCACCGCCGCCATGCGGAAGGAGTAGGTGGGCAGCGCGCCCTGGTAGAGGTTGACATCCGCCGGCACAGTAGAGGCGTAGTTGATCTGCCGCATGATCCGCATGATCAGGTATTGCAGGGTGTAGAGTTTTTCCTCGCTGATGTACAGCATGCACTTGTACCATTCGTTCCAGTAGCTGAGGGCATAGAACAGGCCCACGGTGGCGATGCCCGGCGTCGAGATGGGCAGGATCACCCGGAACAGGATCTGCATGTCGGTGGCGCCGTCCAGCTTGGCGGCTTCGGACAGGCTGGCCGGTATGCCGGAAAAGAAGTTGCGCATCAAAAAGATGTTGTAGGCGCTGAGCATGCTGGGCAGGATCAGCACCAGGATGTTGTCCCGCAGGTGGAGCACCTGGGTGTTCATCAGGTAGGTGGCCACCAGGCCGCCGTTGAACAGCATGGTGAAGTAGCAGAACATGGACAGCGCCCCCCGGCTGCGGAAGTTCTGGCAGGACAGCGCGTAGGCGATGGCGCAGGTGCAGAGCATGGACAGCAGCGTGCCCGCCACCGTGATGAAGATGGTGACCTTGTAGGCGTCCAGCACGTTGTTTGTCTGGGACAGCAGCTTGAATGCGTTGAGGGAGAACTCGCTGGGCAGGAGCTGATAGCCGTTTTTGACCAGGGCGGTCTCCTCGGTGAAGGCGGCGGACACCACCAGCACAAAGGGCAGCAGGCAGGCCAGGGCGAACAGCGTGACCAGCGCGCCGAACACCAGCGACACGGCGCGGTCCCCGGCGGTGACCCGGATCTTGTTACGCTCGAAGGTTGCAGGACGGGACATGGTAAAACCTCCTTCTGTATTCAGAACAGCGCCGAATCGCTGTCGATCTTTTTGGTGACCTTGTTCATGATGACCACCATGATGAAGCCCATGATCGACTGCCAGAGCCCGACGGCCGAACTCATGCCCATGTTGGACTGTTCCATCAGCTGGCGGTAGACATAGGTGTCGATGATGTCGGTGGTGGGGTAAAGCAGGGTGTTGTTGCCCACAATGGCATAGACCATGCCGAAATCGCCGTTGAAGATCTTGCCCACCGCCATGAGCAGCAGCAGCACAATGGTGGGGCGCAGCAGCGGCAGGGTGATGCGGGTGATGCACTGCAGCCGGGTGGCGCCGTCCACCCGGGCGGCCTCGTACATGCTCTGGTCAAAGCCGGTGATGGCCGCCAAATAAACGATGGAGGAGTACCCCGCCCCCTGCCACACCCGCAGGATGGTGAGGATGGCCGGCCAGAGTTCCGGGGTCTGCATGAACTTGATCGGTTCGGCCCCGAAGGCGGCGAGGATGTTGTTCACGAACCCGCCCTCGGTTTTCAGGAAGGCTTCGATGAGCAGCGCGACAACGGTCCAGGAGATGAAGTGGGGCAGGATGATGACGCTCTGGCTGACCTTTTTGAAATACTTGTTCTTGATCTCGGACAGGGCAATGGCCATCAGGATGGCCACAAAGTTGGTGGCCAGGATGAACAGGGTGTTCAGGAGCAGGGTGTTGACGGTGACCCGGACAAAGTCCTGGGAGCCGAAGAAGAAGCGGAAGTTGTCAAGGAAGACGAACTCCGACCCGAAAATCCCCTTGGCCGGGCTGTATTTCTGGAAGGCGATGACCAGGCCCAGCATCGGCGCGTAGGCGAACACCAGGAACCAGGCCACGGCCGGCAGGGTCAGGCCCAGCAGGCCCTTGTTGTTCTTCAGGTCATAGCGGAAGTTGGCGACAAGGCCGCCTTCGCCCGACTTGCGCGGGCGCTTTTTGGTTTTGGCTGCGGTAGGCACGGGAACCATCCTTTCTCTTGTGGCGCGGGGCTTGCCCCTGCTTGCTTTTCTGCGCCCAGTATACCAGGGCTGTCCGGCGGAAAAAATACGATCTTTTTACGCTGGGGCGCATCGTTACTTTTCGGGGAGGCGCGGGGGGCGGGCGCTGCATTTCAAACTTCACTTTCCGCAGTCGGGCCGCAGTCGGGGGACGCGGTCTCCCGCCGGGGCGCGGGGCCGCCGGTCTCCGCAAGGGTCAGGTCGGGCGCGCCGGCCTCAAGGCCGGTCAGGGTCAGCCGCTGCACCCGGCCGTCGGCCAGGGTCACGGTCAGCTCGTCGGCGCTCTCGGCCCGGACGGTGCGCACCATCCGGCGGCTCTCGTAGGGCTCGATGACCGTAACGAACCGGGCCGTACGCCCGCGGGGGGCGCGCACCGCGTAAAAGCGGCGGTTCTCGCCCTCGTCGCCGGGGAAGGCGTCCGCCCCCACCGCCGCCCGCAGCCGCACCACGCCGGCCGGCAGCTGCCAGGTCAGCCGGCCTTCCCGGTTGTGGCTGCGCGGGCTGGCGGGGATGGCGTCGGGGTATTCCCGCCCCATGATGGTCACCCGGCCGCCGGCATAGTCCCGGCCGATGCCCCGGCCCGGGTCGGTGTTGTCGCTCTCATAGGGCAGGTCGGCCAGCCGCCGGGCGGTCCCGTCGGCCATCGTCAGCACCGCCCCGGCCCAGAAGGCCGCCGCCGGGGTGCGCACCGGCCGGCCCTTCTCGTCCTGCACATCCCCCTGGCTGATGCACAGCGCCAGGGTGCGCCGGCCGGCCAGGTCAACCGCCAGTTCCTGCCGGCCCAGCACCCAGGCGTCCAGGCTGCCTTCGGCCAGCGTCTCGCCGTCCGCCTCGGCCCGCCAGCACAGCGGCAGGTTGTAGCCGTCCCGGTCGGCAGGCCAGCCAAAGTAGGTGGCGGTCTGGCCGGTGACCTGGGTGGTGGCGGGGGGCCAGGCGGTGTAGACGTCGGTGTGCAGCACACCGGGGATGTTGTGCCCGCTCCGCTCGCCCCGCTGCACCCCGTCGTCACCGGCAAAGTGCTGGCAGAACCGGGCCACACTGCCCCCCTCCGCCGCATACCAGCGGCAGTCGGTGATCATCTGCCCGTCGCAGGCGGGTATGGTGGAATACTGGTCGGTGTGCCCCAGGTCGGTGAGCCGCGGGGCGTCCAGGCTGCGCAGCCCCTTGAGCTGGAAGGTCGTCTCGTACTGGTGGTCGGTCTCGCCGGCGGCATAGTCGAACAGCACCAGGTAGTCGTCGGTCACAGCCAGCACCCGCCTTTGCAGCACCGGCTCGGTGAAGCCGGTGAGCCTGGCGTAGGGCAGCGACCGGTCCACCGGGAACCAGGCCACGTTCATCCGCAGCCGCTTGGCGAAATCCCCGGGGGAATCGTCGTAGTCCATCCCGCCGTAGGGGGGCCAGGCCCACTGGCAGCGCCATTCAAGGGCGGCGGCCTGCAGCGCCTCGCCGCTGTACAGCAGGAGCCGGCGGGAGGGCGCCGGCAGCTGCATCTTGTCGTCCACATTGACCAGGTTTTTGGTCAAGGAGTTCTGCACATGCCATTTGTACAGGAAGTGCCGGTACCCCCACCAGTTGCACTCGGGGTTATACAGGCTGCGGCCGCAGCGCATGACCGAAAGCAGGTTGCCGATGTCAAAGTGCCCGTGGGCCCCGCCGTGGCTGCCGTAGTGCAGCGCGGCCTGCAGCTGGTCGGCGGCCGGGCGGCCGGGGGTGCGGCTGCGCAGCAGGATCAGCCCCATGTTGTCCGAACAGGCGGCCGCGGGCAGGGGCGGGTCGGGCTTGTCTTCGGTCAGGTCCACCCCGAACACCGGGTCGGGCGCCGCAAAGCTGCGGATCACCCGCCGGTAGGCGTCCTCCCCGTAGCAGGTGTAGGCCAGGTCGTAGGTGGAGCCGAAATGGACCCCGTCGATGGTCTTCTCGTCCGAATCGTTGACCCCGAACATCACCCCCCGCCAGTCAAGGAAGGGCAGCGGCGCGTCGAACAGATCCCGGATGCGCAGGGCGTTGCGCCGCCAGCCGCCCCATTTTTCGTTGACCATCCCGAAGGGGGGCAGGTCGGCCGGGGCGCCGGGGCCAAGCGCCGCCGGGCCGGACCCGGCCGCCCCGCCCTGCCGGTGGGCCCCGGCCGCCCCGCCGTAGCAGGAACTGACCGACCGGCTGTAGTTGACCGGGAAGGAGGCATGGGTCAGGTCGATGCCGAAGGGCCTGAGCGCCCGGGCGCAATGCAGCACCATGCTGGACACCCAGGTGTTGTAGCCGATGGACCCTTCGTGCCACCAGCCGTCGCCAAAGGTGCCGCAGCGGAACTGTTGCACCACCCCGCAGGGGCCGAAGGCGAACCGCTCGGCCAGCGCCCAGTCCTGGATGGCCAGGGCGCAGTAGAGCGCGCCGGTCACTTCGGACAGCACCCAGTTGGAGATATGCCCCCGGCGGATGTCCTTGTCCAGCATCGCCATGTACAGCCGGAAGCAGCCCTCGATGGCGGCGTGGTCGGCGGGGGTGAGCACCCCGGAATCCCAGATCAGGTCATAGGGGATGGCCAGGTGCTGGAAGAAGTGCCCTTCCTGCACATAGCTCTGGTGGCAGCCGCGCAGCCGGGCCGGGTAGCCGGTCTGTTCGTCGGTGAAAAATCGGAAGAAGGCGGCGAGCTTTTCGGCGTAGCGCCTTTCGCCGGTGATGGCGTAAAGGTAGCCGCAGGCCATCGTGCAGTCTTCGATGTCGGTGTAATAGCAGTAGGGCTGGCCGGGAGCGGGCGGCGCGGGGGTCCAGGCATCGGCGTCGGCGCGCCAGCGCTCAAACTGGGGTCGGTAGCGGGCCCCCTTTACGGGGTCGCGCAGGCGGGCGGCCACGGCGGCCCAGCCGTCTGCATCGTGGTAAATGTAGGGGTGGGGCAGCTCGCACAGGGTGGACAGGCGCAGTTCGGCGGCGGACGAGCCGTCGCCGTTGGGCACGAACCGCAGCACCGTGTCCTCGTGCCCGCCAGGCGCCATGCCAGCGGGCAGGGTCAGGCGGACGGCGACCGTCCCCTCCCCGTCCGGGGGCAGGGTCAGGGCGGGCGGGTCAAAGGCTGCCGCCATGCCCTCCCAGCCGGCAAACACCTGGCGGGGCTGCACGGCCGCCGGGTCGGGGCCGGGGTTGTACAGGGTCACCCGGTACACCACCGTGCCCCCCGCCGGGGCGTGCCGCCCCCGCACCGGGCATTCGGCCGCCAGCCCCGGCGTGCGCAGCAGCCGGGCAGACTCGAGGGTGCAGCCGGTGACGGCCACGGCGGTGATGAACTGCCAGGCGGCCTCGTCGGCGGTCTCCACCGGGAAATCCCGCCAGGGCAGCCGCAGGGTGCGGCGGCCGGCGGCCGGCACCGCCGCGGTGAGGGTCAGCGGCCCCCGGTCGGCGGTCTCCACCGTGACGGTCACGGCGCCGGGGGCGGCGAGCGAGACGGTCAGGGCGAGCCCCCAGCAGCCCATCCCGTCAAAAGCGGCGTCGCTGCGGCGCACAAAGCCCGCATCATAAAAGCCGCGGGCGTTCGGCGGCGCCGGGAAAGCCAGGCGCACCCCGCCGGGCAGCGGCTGCGCCCGCCATTCGGCCAGCAGGTCAATGTTCTTCTGCATACAAAGCACCTCATCCATGCACAACGGGCGCCCGCTGGGGGCGCCCGCTGATTGTGTCGTGAACTCTTTTTCTCCTGCCGTGTTCCGTTACGCCGCCAGGTGGGCGTTGATCTGGCTGATCAGCTCGGCCATGATCTGGTCCGCGCCGGCCGCCATGCAGGCGTCGGTATTGGCCTTGAGCATCTCCTTGATGCTTGCGTAGGTGTTGGACCCGTCGCTGGCGATGCCGTGGAGCTTCGTGGTGCCCACCATATCGGCGATCGCCTTGACCTGGGCGGTGATCGTGGCCATCTCGCTGGAGGAGGAGTCAAAGGAGAAGCCGGTCACCGGCTGGGCGGTGAAGCTGGTCTGCTGGGTTTCCCACTTGCGGTAGGCCAGCACATCCTCCGGCAAAGCGCTGGAGAACTTGACATAGTTGGGGTTCCAGGTGAAGCCGTACCCGGGGAAGGCGGAGGCATAGCCGGTCAGGTCGGTGTACTGGTCCTCGCCGAGGGCCTCCCAGTCGGTGCCCTCGATGCCCAGTTCAAACAGGTCGTGGTTGGCCGCGTCGGCAAACATCCAGTCAAGGAACTTCATCGTGCGGTCGGTGTTCTTGCTGGAAGCCGGCACCGCCATGCCGTTGTTGGCGATGTAGGTGGTGGGGTAGGCGCCTTCCTCCATATTGCGGATGGAGTCGATGTACACGAAGGTGGCGAGCTGCGCGTCGGGGGAGTAGGTGGTGATGTTGTTGGCGTTGTTCTCGTACTCATCCAGCGTGCCGATGGTGGAGGCCGCCTGGCCGGCCCAGAACGGGGTGTCGGCGTCCTTGGTGGTCATCGAGTCGGCGCTCACATAGCCGGCCTGCTGCCACTCGGCAAACTTCTCATACCGCTCGGCGCCGAAGTCGTAGTTGTACCCTTCGGGGAAGTCGGCAAAATTCTCGTCGCCGGAGCCTTCCAGCGCGCAGGCTTTGACCTCGCCGTCCTGGATGTAGGTCCAGAAGGTGCAGCCGGCGATGTTGAAGTTCTGCACGCCGGCCTCGGCGCTGCTGACCCGGTCCGCCGTCTCCGGGTAGGAACCCGTGATGGTGTACAGCTGGTAGAAGCCGCGGGTATCCCGGGCCGAGAAGGGGATCAGCCCGTTCTCCTTGGCGGCGGCCCAGTAGGCTTCCAGGTCCTCCATGCTGTCAATGGTGCCGACGCCCCAGCTGTCGGCCAGGTCCTGGCGGTAGTACACCACCGGGATGCCGGTGCCATAGGCCCGGAACAGCGGGATGTAGCACATCTGGCCGTACCACTTGTTGGCCTCCATCGTCTCGGGGGAGAAAGCCGCCTTCAGCCCCGGGTACTCGTCGTTGTTGAAATAGGCGGACAGGTCGGCGTAGTAGCCGTCGGCCGCCAGCTCCTTCAGGTGGATGAAACTGGCGTCAAACACCAGGTCGTAGTCCGCGCCGGAGGTCATTTCCAGGTTGAGTTTGTCCTTGTAGTCGGCGTGCTCCACAAAGGTCATGTCCAGCTCAGTGTTCAGGGTGTCCCTGGTGCGGTTCAGGAATTCCTCGTACACCGCGTCCCAGCCTTCCGGCTTGGGGCCTTTGAACAGGATCTTCAGGGTCACCGGCTCAAGGGCGTCGTCGCCGCTCTCGGTGGTGGCAGCGCCGCTGCCGGCGGCGGCGCTGCTGCCGCTGCCGCCGCAGCCGGCCAGCAGGGTGGCGGCCAGGGCGGCGCTCATCGCACCGGCGGCCAGCCGTTTGACAAGGTGTTTGCGCATCTTCATTTCCTCCAGTTCTGTGTTCTTCGGGTAACTTCGGTCGGGCGCTTCGCCGCAAGGCGTTCGCTTTCGTTGCCTTCAGCATACACCCGCGGCGGGGCGGTTGCAATTCCACAATGTAACGGTCGGGCCCGGGCGGCCGTTTCCGCAGTTTCAGCCGGCCCCGGCGGGCGGGTGCGAAAGTTAACACCGGGAGTTTGATTTTTACACATCACGCTGCGCCGCGCTTTTTCCCCCTGTCGCCGCTTTGACAACCCGAACCCCGGCAGGGTATACTGGTTGTAAACGGAGCCCGGCCCCGCCGGGGACCCTGCCGAAAGAAGCGCCGAAAGAAGGATGATGCCATGTCCCCCACCCGCCGTGTGCTGCTGCCCTTCCTGGGACGCAAGGGCGGCTACCAGCGCAAACTGCTGGCCTGCTTTTTGCTGGTGAGCTTCGTGCTGTTTTTCCCTTTTTCGCTGCTGGTGCTGCGGGCGGCCGACAGCCGCTACCGGGCCGAACTGCAGGAGATGGGCCGGCGCACCATCGCCCAGGCCCGCAACACCTGCGACACCCTGCTGCTGGAGGTGTTCCGCTACGGGCTGGAATCGGTCACCGGCGACCCGGACCTGATCCGCCTGATGTACGGCGACACTTTTGACGCCGCCGACGCGGTGACCGCCCAGAACCTGCTGGCCAACATGCAGCGGTACAACGCCTATGTGAACAACATCTACATCATCAACTTTGCCAGCGGCGGGGTGCTGACCCGCACCGGCCGGGTGCAGCTTGAGACCTTCTACGACCCCGCCCTCATCGAATTTGTGGAGGCGCTGCCGGTCTCCAGCGTGCCGGTGCGATACATGCCCCGCGTCGCCACCGTGCGGGACAACGCCAGCCGCCTGACCGAAGAGCGGGTCTGGTCGGTGATCTTCCGTTCCGGCACGGCCGGGGCCTTTGTGCTCAATGTGAACTACGACGACTTCACCGGCCTGCTGAATATGGGCGGGGACGGCAAACTGCTGGACAACTACATCATCAACGGCGACGGCCAGGTGCTGGTGGCCAGCGACGGCGACCTGTTCGCCGCCGACATGACCGACGACCCGCTGTACGCCGCCGTGCGCGCCCAGCCCGACCGGGAGGGCAGCTTTTCCTTCACCCGGCCGGACAGTGGGATGAGCTGCACCGTCTACTACATTCAGAACGCCTACCTGGGGCTGACCTATATTTCGGCGGTGCCCAACACCCTGTTCGGCACCGGCAACGCGCTGTTCTTCACCATCCTTGGCTGGAGCCTGCTGTTCCTGCTGCTCTCGGCCGTGGGGTCGGTGCTGTTGGCGGGGCTCGTCTACCGGCCGGTGCGCAGCCTGACCAGCGAGCTGCACCTGCAGGCCCCCGAGGAGGGGCGGGACGAGTTCGACCAGTTCCGGGCGGCCTACGCCGCCATGCAGGAGCACAACGACGAACTGCGCACCACCGCCCAGCGGGCCGAGGAACGCCGGATGCTGCTGAAATGGGCCGACCCGGCCGCCGTGGGCAAAAAATACCGGGCCGAGGAATACGAGGCGCTGGAAAGCTACTTCGTCCACCGGTTCTACTGCTGCGTGCTGTTCAGCATCGACACCCCGCCCGACCTGCCCCACCCCGAGCAGGAGCTGAACCTGCTGCGGTATTCCATCACCAATATGCTGGAGGAACTGGCCGAAGGGCAGTTCCTGCTCCGCTCACTGGACTACACCGCCCGCCAGACGCTGCACATCTGCAATTTTGAGGAGACCGCCCAGTGCCTGCGCCCGGCGCTGGAGACGGTGCAGCGGGTGCTGCGGCAGCATTTCCGGGTGACCGCCACCGTGGCCGTGGGCCTGACCGTGCCCGACACCGACGACCTGCCCCAAAGCCTGCAGAGCGCCCGCCGGGCGGTCGAGCGGCGGTTTGCCAACGGGGCCGGCACCCTGACCTTCTGCGACGACACCCCGCTGCCCGCCGCCCAGCAGACCGCCTATCCCCAGGAGGAGGAGACCCGCCTGCTGCAGGCGGCCCGCACCGGGGCCAAGGCGGAACTGCCCGACCTGCTGCGGGATTTCTTTGACCGGCTGCGCCCCTACCCGCTGGGCAGCATTCTGCTCTACCTGCTCCAGCTCGACCTGGCCTGCCAGAAGCTGGAAGCCGCGACCCACCTGGACCAGCAGCCGCTCGACGTCAACGACCTGGCCGGCGGCGCACAGACGCTGGAGGACCTGCAGGCCCGGTTTGCGGCCCGGCTCAGCGCCGTGGCCGACGCGGCCGCCGCCCAGCGGGGTTCCAACGCCGAAAAGCTCGTGACCACCCTCCACACCCTGGTGGAAGAAAACCTCTGCGACCCCAACCTTTCGGTCGCCTACCTGGCCGACCGGGTCAACCTTTCGGTCAACTATCTGCGCAATGTTTACAAGGAGGCCACCGGCGAAAGCCTGAGCGGCTACATCACCAACGCCAAGCTGGGGCTCATCTGCCACCTGCTGCAGACCTCCGACATGACGATCCAGCAGGTCAGCGACACCCTTGGCTTTACCACCCGCAACTATTTCTTCACCTTCTTCAAAAAGCACACCGGCATGACCCCCAAACAGTACCGGCTGCTGCAGGGCAACCTGCAGGACTGACCGCCCCGAACATTCCGTCAGGAGGCTTTCCCATGAACCCACCCCTGTTTTTCGACCCCCGCGACTACGGCGCCGCGGCCGACGGCCGCACCAAAGACACCGCCGCCGTACAGGCCGCCCTGGATGCCGCCGCGGCGGCCGGCGGCACGGTGCGGCTGGCCGGCGGGCGCTTCTGCTGCGGCACCCTGTACCTGCAAAGCGGCGCCGCGCTGGAGATCGCCGCCGGGGCCGTGCTGCTCGCCAGCCCCGATATTGCCGACTACCCCGCCAACACCCACCACAACCGCTACCGCAACGAGCCGGAACTTGACCGCTGCTTTTTGTACGCGCAGGACGCCGCCCGCATCACGCTGCGGGGGCCCGGGGCCATCGACGGCAGCGCCGCGGCCTTCCCCAATGCCGGCGACCCGGGCCGCAGCCGCCCGATGCTGCTGCGCTTCCTGCGCTGCGAGGACATCCGCCTGGAGGGGCTCGGGCTTTACAACGCGGCCGCCTGGACGGTGGCCTGCCTGGACAGCCGGCGGATCTGGGCGACCGGGCTGGACATTGAAAATCACGACAACTACAACGGCGACGGCCTCGACTTTGACGGCTGCGAACAGGTTTTTGTCCAGGGCTGCCGCATCATCGGCACCGACGACAACCTCTGCCTGCAGTCCAGCGGGCGGCCGGTGCGGGATGTCCACATCACCGGCTGCCACTTTTCCTCGGTCTGCGCCGGCATCCGCATCGGCCTCAAATCCATCGGGGAGATCCGCTCGGTGGTCATCTCGGACTGCACGATGCGGGAGGTCTGGCGGGAGGGCATCAAGATCGAATGCACCGAGGGCGGGGCGATCTCCGACATCCTGGTCCGGAATGTCACGATGCACAATGTCCGCCGCCCGATTTTTGCGATTTTGAACAACCGCTACCGGCCGGACGACCTCGGCAGCAGCGTGGAGCTGGACCACATCCCGCCGATCGGCCGGTTGGAGCGGCTGCAGTTCAAAGGGATCACGGCGGTGGACGACGAGACCATGGCCGCCGTACACCGCCGGTTTGGCAACGATGTCATGGGCGAACCGCGCTTCGGCGGCTGCCGCCTGGACGCCCACCCCGACCACCCGATCCGCGACGTGCTGATCGAGGACCTGTGGTATACCGCGGTCGGCGGCGCCGACCCGGCCAGCCTGCCGCCGGACAGCGCCTACCCGCCGGTGCCCGACCGGCTGCGGGAACCGAATGTCCCCGGCAGCGAGAACCACTGGCCCGACTGGTCGCGCACGACCCATCTGGACGCCCGCAACGTCCGGGGGCTGACGCTGCGCGGGCTGCGGCTGCGCCTTCTGCACCCCGACCCGCGCCCGGCCCTGCGCACCGAAGGCTGCACCCCGCCCGAAACGACAGACCCGGTCTTTTGACGGGTCGGCAGGAGGTTTTGTTTATGCTCCCCATCACCCTGAAGATCGTCGCCGCCGACGGCCGTATCCGCCAGGCGGCGACCGCGGAAGGCCCCGTGCATCTGATCTACCGGGCCCCCTACGAACCCGGCGACCGGCTGGTGCTGGACGCCGGGGCCCCCGGGCGGCATCTTGTGGTGCAGCTGGAGGACACGATGCCCCCGGCGCTGCTGTACGGCGCCGAGGCACAGCTGTGCTTCCCCGTGCCGTTCGGGGACGCGGCCATCGTCTACAGCCCCAAGGCGTTTTCCGGGGACTGCCATGTTCTGCGGGCGCGGCCCGCCGCGCCGGCCGAGACAGCCGCCCGGCGCAGCCTGGCTTTCAACCCCTATGATCTGCACCAGCCCACCGGCTGGTACCCCCATGCCCGCGCCAATGTGGAGACCCGCGGCGAAGCGGTGTTCGCGGCCCGCAACGCGATCGACGGCGTGTGGGAGAACGACGGCCACGGCCTGTGGCCCTGGCAGAGCTGGGGTATCAACCGGGACCCCCGCGCCGCCCTGACCGTGGAGTTTGGCCGCCCGGTGCGGGTGGAGGAGATCCGCCTGACCCTGCGGGCGGATTTCCCCCACGACAGCTGGTGGACCGCCGCGACGGCAGCGTTCAGCGACGGCAGCCGCGAGCGCCTGTCCCTGCGCAAGACCGCGGCGCCCCAGACCTTTGTGATCCCGCCCCGCACCGTGACCCGGCTGACCCTCTGCGAGCTGCAGAAAGCCGACGACGAAAGCCCCTTCCCCGCCCTGACCCAGCTGGAGGTCTGGGGCAGCGATACCCCGATGTGAGCTACGCGAGCGCAGCCGCCTTCTTTTTGACACATTATTCTATCCGCGTTGCTATCAGTGATGGAATGACATTACGAACGGAGCGAAAGACCGGCTTGCACGAGGGCGAGACATCGGACTGCAAACGGATGTAAGACGCAAGGCCGCGGCAATCCTTCAGGCAGCGGCCTGCCCAGCATCCGCGCCGTCTGGCAGAAGCAGCGCTGGAAAACGCCGGAGATCACCGAGAGTTTCGGCCCCGACCGCACCTCGCTGCTGCCGTTGGTTTCGGAAAAATGGCGATAAAAAGCGGCGATACATCCGGCCGCATTGCCGAGCGCGCAAGGCCGAGATCTTGCAGTACCTGACCGACACGCCCCATGCCTCGGCCACAGAAATCGCCCGGGCCATCGGGCTGCAGACATCGGGAACCAGAAAATGTCTGTCCGAACTGACTGCCGATGGCACCATTGTGGCCGAGGGCGAGAACAAGGGCCGTCGGTATCGGCTGAGGGCGTGAGGCAGCGGTGACTGTCGTTTGGCCGCTTTTCGTGCCTAGCAGGCTGGCTATGACTTTTTCAGATAATTTTCACGCTCTCACACTCTTTTCCTCTCACAGCAACCAGCGCGGGAATTTGCGCACACCGCACAAATTCCCGCGCTGTATCATTGTCTATCGCCGAATGTCACAGTTCTCCGACCCGAAAGGCCGCAGGTTCGAATCCTGTCAGCCGCACCAAGAAAGCACGCGCTTACGTTATGTGGGCGCGTGCTTTTTCTGTTGTATGGAATCGGTCCCGGCGCGGGCCGCCTTACAGCCCCATCACTTCGCCCAACTTTTCCTGGGCTTCCCGCTTCTTTTTGTCAAAGGCATGGGCATAAATGTCCAGCGTCGTACTCGCCTGGGAATGGCCCAGCAGGCTGGCTACCGTGCGGACGTCCACACCCTGGGCGATCAACAGGCTGGCATTTGTATGCCGCAAACTGTGCACATTCAGATTCTCCGGCAGCCCGTTCTGGCGCAAAATCTTCTTGAATCGGAAGGTGAAGCTAGTGGGAACCATCGGGTCGCCGCTGGGTTGGCGGAACAGGTAGTCATCTTCCTGTAATACCTCATCATTCTGTTTGCGATTCCACACACATTGCTGCTTCCACGACTTCAACAATTTGGCCATCTCCTTGCTGACATACACCACCCGGTCACCGCTGGCTGTTTTGGGCGGCTTCACGAAGATGGGTTCGCGGCTCAGCTTTACCACATTGCGCTGGATGTGGATTGACCGCTTCTTCCAGTTAATGTCAGACCACCGCAGCCCGCAGGCTTCGCCCCGGCGCATCCCGGTGGCCAGCACCAGTTTGAAATAGGTCTCGTATTTCAGACTCTGACCTTCCAGCGCCGTGATCAACCGCTGCACCAGTTCTTCGTCCGCCACCGGGCGCTCCTTTTTCTCGCCTTGCGGTTTATACATTTTCCAGGCCGGGTTGTGGAGCAGGTAACCCTCCTCCACGGCGTCGGTCAGGATGCTGCACAGGGTGTTGTGGATACCCTCCACGCTTTTCTCACTCAATGGTTTGCCGTCAGTCAACTTGGGGGCCTTGCGCATTTTCTTGTAAAAATCCCGGATTACTTCTTTGCGCAAATCGGTCAGCTTGTAGTGCCCCAGCGCGGGCAAGATACGCCGCACGTCCTGCCAGTCGCGGGAATAGGTGGTTTTCGCCAGTTTCTTGGGCGCGACATCCGCCAGCCAGTGGTCGATGTACTTCGCTAATGTAATGCTCTTATTCACCGGCTCCAGCGTATGGTGGACTTCCCGTTCAAACAAGACCGCCTGCTCTTGCAGCCACTTCTCGCGCTGCTTGGGTTTTAATTCCACCGGCGGATGCACAGTTTTCTGCGCCGATTTCAGCCGGTTGCCCTCGTAGTCATACCCACGAGATACAACGATTAAATAACTGTTCTCTCCCCGCTTGCGAATGGATGCCATACCGCCACGTCCTTTCCGTGTCACTTTGTGTTCGCTTTTGTACGTCTGGCCATTGTTTTTGACCATCCATACCACAAAGCATACCAACCTCTGTGGCATATAGCTATCACCAAACCCAACAGACTTTGGCGGCAAATTTGTCCGAACATCCACCACAACCAACAACAGCCTGGACGTTCCATCCAGACTAACGCATATACAGAAAAGGCTGAATGCCAACCTGTGGCATCCGGCCTTTCTCCTTATTTTTCTTATTTCTCGCCCGGATCATCCGCTCCATCTGTCTCACATTTTGAGGAAACACCGTAGAGTTCAGTCATGATGCCGATTCCCAGGCGAAGGCCTTCTCCAAAGTAGGCCACCCCTTCCAAATGGAAAGAGTCTGAAAGCATATCCCGATAGTGTTCCACCTTGCCATATTCCTCGCTATTGAGTTCCTTCTGCAGCTCTTGGCTCAGGTCAGCAATTTCTCGACGAAGTTTCCTGTATGCTTCAGTGTGTGGCACTACCTGCTCATAGGGATAGACGGAACCGTCAAAAAGATCCATGATTATACTCATTTCGCATCCCATCCTTTTCTTTGTCAATGTGTCTTGGTTGGTGCAGCACCGTTTTCCGTTTGCACTGCACAGCATACCAACCTCTGCGCCAGATAGCTATCACCATACTCAACAGACTTTTGATGCAAATTTGTCTGAACATCCACCAGAACCAACAACAGCCCGGACTTTCCATCCGGGCTGTTGTCCATATGGTGGTCGTGGCAGTTTATCCTAGCGGCCAAAACGGCGGCTTCGCTTTCACCAGTTTGAGCAGGGCTGCATCAGCTGCATCAGTATATCCGCCCGCAGAGATGCGCGCATTGCGCAGGTTGTTGAGCGAGTTGCGAGCCAGGCGGAACTCGGCGCCGTTCAATGGCAGTTTGCCGGGTGGGGTATTATGTACCTTCACGATGAGAGCCGCGTAGTGCTCATTCGGTCGCCCTGCTTCCCTGTTGGCACAGAAATCCGCATACAATGCCCGCATCAGGATGCTGCGGTTGTTGCGATCCATCTTCATAATGCGGATGTCATCCTTTCTCATGATTGCCTCCTGTCCGTGTAGAAGCTCGCTATCTGGTTTCACACTACCACAATGGGGCGAATATAGCCATTACCAACCCCAACAATCTTTCACCGCCCAATTTGGTCAAAAGATATCAGAACCGACACCATGGAAGCCTCGCACAATGAGGCTTCCATGGTGCAATGTTTTCTTTCCTTTGGAGCGGCCTTACCGTTCATCTCCCCGATACTTATTCTTATGGGCAGGGGGGTGTTTCATTTGCCTTTGCTTTTCTTTCAGTTCTTGCAGCTGCGCCCGTATCGAGGCTCTATCCGCCTTTTGCTGTAAGGTGTCTGCAATGACATCCACATTTTTGTCTGTCATCACACCGGGATACTGCTGTTCAAATGTCAGCAGCAGCTCTCTATTTTGACGCTCGCCTTCTACAACTCGTGCATACAGCGTTTCAATTTGACCGCTGCTTATCGTATTCTGTATAAATTGACGGGATAGTTCCGGCAGCGTTTCCCAGCTGCCGTACAACTCTGTCACCGCACGGTGGATTTGTTCCATTGTGATCGGCGTTCCCCGTTTCCAATGCTCCATCAGGATTCCTATCACATCCGACAAATCATTTTTGTACCGCCGACCCGCGCGCAGTTTCATGGCAATCAGGTACTCTGCTGAAACGGTGCGAACACGCACCACATTGGAAAAAGTTCGATAGTAGACGGAAACCTCTGCCAATTTGGGGGAGTAGGATGCCGTCTGCCGGAAATCTGCATTCAGCCAGCCATTTGGCAGCCCCATGCGGTCGCCAACAGCATTGATGGCGTCTTTCATGCTGGACGCTGCCTCGATGACTGCATCCACGTCCGTGGTGGCGTTGCGGAATCCGTAGTTGATCAAGACGGAAGCGCCGCCGATCAAGATCAGTTCCGCCGGCATACCTTTGCCAACGCGTTTTCGATACTCTTTAGCCACTGCATTCAGATACAGATCAATGTTTTCCTTTGTAAACTCGAACGGCTTTTCAGATGACATTCCGCACCTCGCTTTCTACGATATTAAATCTCATAAATTCAGGGATCGCTTCTCTTTCGGCTTGCTTTAGCGCCTCATCATTGCCTGCGGCCAAAGACATCGCCATTACGCTGGCCGGATAGACCGTTTTTTCCAGCTTGCACTGGCGCAGATCATCGTAGTCGCTGCACTGCGGCAAGTTATGAAGGCGGCTGAGGTAATCGAGCATGGCCAGCAGATACAAGCTTTCGGGGTACCAGTGACGGTCATAATAGGTTCGGATGGCATTGCTGTCCAGCAGATCCATCATAAACTCCACATCACCCATTTCCATCACGCGGTGGCAGACGGTGCTTTTGAAGTTTTCAAAACTGGTGCGCCTGACCATAAAGGGGCGCAGCAGGTCCTCCATGGAGATGTCCAGTGCCTGGGCCAGACGGTACACCGTCTCGGCGCTGCATTTGGTCAGCTGCGTTTTTCCGTTGCAAATGTCGTTGAGGGTCGCATAGGGTACCTTGCTGATTTTTGACAATCGGTACATCGATATATTTTTTTGCTGCAATGCGGATTGGATGGTCACTTGCTCTCACCTGCCTTTTCTATATTATACCGGCATAGCGATATAATGTCAACATGCAACTTGGGCTAATGACGATGATGACGGTGATGACGATACCGTTGGGGTACTCCTGGCGTGGGGATATATCAAAATCAGCGTCATCATCGTCACCACCGTCATCTTTGCAGATAATGCAACAGGGAAGCCTGGAACACGAGACTTCCCTGTTGCATTTTGACTTATTTGCTGTTTAGTTGTTTACTGGTGCCCCTGCCCCGCCGTCAGCAACTGTTGCTCCCGCTCCCGGGCAATAGCGTCTGCGGGCTGCAACATAGTATCCAGAAGCCCTGCCGCCTGCTCCTTGCAGGTGTCCTGTGGGTGGCAGTAGGTGCGCTCCAGGAAGGCAGTGTCGGCATGGCCCAGCAGGTCGGCGGTCACCTGCTTGCTTGTACCATTCTCCAGCAGGTAGGTGGCGAAGAAGTGGCGCATCGTGTGCAGGTGGTAGTCTTTGGGGAAGCCGTTACGGTCATATAGGCAGCGTAAATGCCTGCTAAAAGTATCCGGGTGGATGGGTTTTCCGTTTTTGGCGAAAATCAAATCATCGGGGCAGATGCCATTGTTTTCCACAATCTGATCAAAAAGAAGCTCGCCCAGATAATCAAATACCAGCTGGGGCAGCACCACCACGCGGGTGCGGTGGCTTTTGGTGTCGCTTTCTACCACGCCCTTGCCCACCACTGTGCTGCGGGAATGTTGGATCAGCAGTTGGTTCCCACCGTGCAGATCCCGCCAGCGCAAGGCGCACAACTCTCCACGGCGCAGGCCGGTGGATAGGGCCAGCAGATAGTACACCCGGTAAAGCAGTGGTTCCTGCAAAATGCATTGCAGCAACTTCTGCATTTCCCACGCCTGCGGGATACGCTGGGGCGTGGGTTCCACACGCAGTTTGTCCACGCGGCGGGATGGATTGTACAGCAGGATGTCGTTTTTCACAGCATCCTGCAAGACAGCGGAAACGGTGTCCAAGTATTTATGTACTGTGTTCTCCGACATCGTTTTGCCATTGCGGCCGGGACGCTGACGCAGTTCCTCGCAAAGTTCCTCCAGCACCATTGGGCGGATCTTGCACAACGGCAAGCCGCCAATGGTTGGGTACATCGCCTCCAGCATACGGCGGTAGCCCTCCAACGTGCTGGTTTTGTAGCGTTTGCCCATCCGCTCCAGCCAGCGGTTGGCGTAGTCTTCGAACCGGGTGTTCTCGCTCTGATCGATGCCGGTGCGGAACCGTTTTTCCAACCGCTCCGCCTCTGCCATGACGTATTGCTGGATGCTCCGTTTCGGCACATCCATGGGAACATCGACAGTCCGTGCCTGCATCCGCTTCTGGCCGTTCGGTTTGTATCCATTACAAACTGTAATTTTATACTTTCGTTCTCCGCGTTGTTGAATATATGCCATACAGGTCCCCCTTATCTATTCAAAGTTATGACGCCAGTGACGGACGTGACGCCGGTGACGGCATACCCTTGGTATAGCTGTATCTGTCACACCCGTCACTTGTGTCACAGGCGTCACCAGCCTGGGCATCATAGCGCAGGCACAGCAGCCGTTTGCTGTTGGTGCGCTTGGTCTCCAACAATATCCCGCACTTAGACAGTGCTTCATCACGGCTTTGCAGGTATTTGGAAAGGATTGCCGGGCTCCAATAGTTGCCCTGTTTTTCCAGTTGTGCTGCCAGTTCAGTGGCGGTTCCCCGGAACTCCCCCGCCGCCAGCAGCTTTTTCAGGGCATTCACAACCAAAGTCAGTTGCAGCTGCTCCGGCGGCACGGCCCGGCTCCACCGGCAAACGGCAAATTCCAGTTCTTCCTCCACGTCCTCGATGTCCCGCCCGGTGGCGTAGAGGGTGGCGGTGCCGTCCTGGCGCTTGTTGCGCATCAGGATCAGGGTACCATCTGCCGCACCGGCCAGGCCATTGGTGCCGGACAACCGGTTGAACGGGTCATCGTCCGCCATCTTGCGCAGGTGATGGATGACCAGCAGACAGATGCCATTGCGGTCAGCCAGTGCCTTGAGTGCCCCGGCGTCCTCGTAGTCGCTGCCGTAAGAGAGCCCGCTGCCGTTTACACACCGCACCTTTTGCAGCGTGTCCAGCACCACCAGCCGGATGTGCGGATGTTCCGCCAGCTGTGCCTCGATCTGCTGTTCCAAGCCCTGGCCTATGGACGCAGCACGGTGGCAGAGGTGCAGCCCCTCCGGCGCGGTGTCTGCCAGCCGCAAAGCCCGGCTGTGCAGCCGCTGTGGGCCGTCCTCCAGCGCCAGGTAGAGCACCTCGCTTTTCCGTGTTGCGCGCCCCAGAAAGGCCTTTCCGCCGCACACAGCGAGGCACAACTGCAGCGCCATCCAACTCTTGCCCACCTTGGGTGAACCGCCCAGTATGTACAGCCCCGGTGCCAGCAGCCCATCCACCAGATATTCCACCGGTTCCAGGGGTTGGTCGCACAGCTCCTGCATGGTGTAAGTTTTCAGTTCTTTGGTTTCATTCGTCATCGCATTTCCCTTTCTGCCTCGCGGCCTTACTTGTTGTGCTTTTCCCAGCCAGGTAACCAGGGGTTTGGGTCGCCCAAAAGTTTGCGTTTGGACGTCCAAACGCTATGCTTGCAAAACCATCTGCCAGCAGGTGGGGGGCTTTTGGGCCCCTCTTTCGTCCCAGTCGGTGAGAAAACCGGCTGGGAGAGTGAATCATGCTATGATTCACTCTCTGCCGACATTTCCAGTTCACTCAGAAAAAGTGAATCATAGCATGATTCACTTTTTCCAAAAAATAGTGA
>NBJMC04202__coassemble_1559_pt1 | contig 25446 bp, 21 predicted proteins | sample NBJMC04202__metabat2_low_PE_022 | metagenome-assembled genome bin NBJMC04202 | reverse complement strand
GGTACAGGTCGCCCCAGGGGGTCACGGCCATGTACTCGGTGCCCGAACCGCAGCCGGCGATCCGCTTGTAGATGCAGGGGCCGTGCTCCAGGTCGAGGATGTAGTGGTAGAAGGTGATGGGCCGGCCGGCCTTTTCCCGGCGGAGCATGTCCTTGGCCAGCAGCTCGTACTGGTCAAAGAGCTTGGGCAGGTCCGCTTCGGTGAGGGCTTCGGGGCTGGCGGGGTCGGTGACCACCGGCTCCATCGACAGTTCGGTGAAGCCCAGGTCGTCGGCCATGTGGAACAGGTCGTTGGTAAAGTCGGTGTTGTGGTGGGTGAAGGTGCCCCGCATATAGTACCCCTTGCCGCCCCGGGCCTTGACCAGCTTCTGGAATTTGGGGACGATGCGGTCATAGCTGCCGTTGCCGGCCAGGTCCTTGCGGAAGCGGTCGTTGACCTGCTTGCGGCCGTCCAGCGAAAGGACCACGTTGTGGCATTCCCGGTTGGCCCAGTCGATGACTTCGTCGGTGATGCCGATGCCGTTGGTGGTCAGGGTGAAGCGGAAGTTCTTGCCGTGCTGCTTTTCGATGGAGCGGGCGTAGGCCACCAGCTGCTTGCAGACTTCGAAGTTCATCAGCGGTTCGCCGCCGAAGAAGTCCACTTCCAGGTTGCGGCGGGTGCCGGAATGCTCGATCAGGAAGTCCAGCGCCCGCTTGCCGGTCTCGAAGCTCATCAGGCCGGCTTCGCCGTGGAACTTGCCCTGGGCCGCGAAGCAGTATTCGCAGTTGAGGTTGCAGGTGTGGGCCACATGCAGGCAGAGGGCCTTGACCACGGTGGAGCGGTTTTTGAAGTCGAAGGCGTAGGGCTCGTAGACATCGGGGGCGAAAAGGCGGCCGTCGGCGGTGAGCTCGTCGATGTCGGCCAGGCAGTCGGCGATCTCGGCTTCGGTGACCTCGGGGTTGTGGCGGTATTTGGCCAGCAGCTTCTGGGGGATCTCGGCGCGGGGGGTGCCGGCGTCCACCAGGGCGATGGCGTCGTAGGCCAGCTCGTCCACCGCGTGGACGCTGCCGCTGTACACATCCACCACGATGTTGTAGCCGTTGAGTTTGTATTGATGGATCATAGCAAAAACCTCGGAACCGGGCACAGGGCCCTGTGACGGGACGAAGGACATAGAAATACCGGAACGACCCTTGCGCAAGGGTGGTCCCGGCATGACAGATGCGAGAAAAAGCGATTACTTCTTTTCGCAGGGCTGGTTGGCGATGCCGCAGCTGGTCTTGCAGGCGCTCTGGCAGGAAGTCTGGCATTCGCCGCAGCCGCCGTTGCGCAGGCTCTTGGCCATATCGCGGGTGTTCAGAGTCTGGATGTGCTTCATAAAACAGTCACCCCTTTTATCATTGGTTTCCCCTATTGTACACGCTGGGGCGGGGGTTTGTCAAGGCGGCGGGGCGGGGGGCGGGGTTGCCCGTGCGGCGGGGCACGGAGTTGCCCGCGAAGTGAGAGATGCCGGAAGGCCCGTCAGGCCGATTTTGGCAACGTGAGCGGCGGGGCAGGGCGCGGGGTTGCCCGCAAAGCGAGAGATGCCGGCAGGCCCGCTAGGCCAATAAAGAAAAAAGCAGCGTTTGCGGCACGGGAGGGTGCGGGGTGTCCGGCCGGGTGAGCGACGCCGGGACGCCCGTCAGGCCGATTTTGGCAGCGTGAGCGGCGGGGCGGGGCGCGGGGTTGCCCGCAGGGTCCGCAGAGTCGCAAACGTATGGGCCATGGAGATGCACCAAGGGCGGCGCCCCGTCTACGGTGGGGCGCTGCGGCAGCCGCCGGCGTAAAGGTCATGGAGATGCACGTCGGGCGCCGGCCCGTCTACGGTGGGGCGCCGCGGCAGCCGCAAACGTAAAGGCCATGGAGATGCACGCTGTGCGCCGGCCCGTCAAGGGTGGGCCGGCGCGGATGCTGTTGAAAAAGCGCCGCGCAACGATACCGTGCGGGGGGTCCAGGGGTCCTGCGGACCCCTGGTCGGCGGCCGCCGCATCGAAACGGCGGGACCTTTGGTTCTTTCAGTCATGAAAGAACAACGATATGTCGATATGTTGTTAAAAAGAAGGCCGCAAAGTTATCCCGACAAGTAAGTTGCACGGCTACGCCCGCTAGGGCCAATAAAGAGAAAAAGCAGCGTTCGCGTCGGGGCGGGGGTGCGGGGTTTCCCGCGGGGTGCGGGGTGCCGGAACGCCCGCTAGGCCAATTTTGGCAGCGTGAGCGGCGGGGCAGGGTACGGGGTTGCCCGCAGCGTGCGCGGCGGGGCAGGGTACGGGGTTGCCCGCAGCGCGGGCAGCGGGGCAAGGACTTGCGCGGCAGGGCGGGGGGCGGGGGCTCCCGCAAATCGACCGCCCCCCGGCGAACGGCAGCGAGCAAGGTTCAGGTCAGCCAGAGGTCCCGCAGGGCGTCGGCTTCCCGGGCGGCCAGACCGGGGAAAGCGTCGTTGGCAAACAGCGAGTCGTACCGGTACAGCCCCACCCCCTGCCCGCCCGCCGCGGCCAGGGCTTCGGCCTGGCGGGCCAGGGCGTCGCCCCGCTGCCACTCGCTGTCCGGGCCGGTGCGGTCGCCCCCGTCCCCCGCCCCGATCCGGTAGGCCCCCAACCCGAAGTACAGCGCCACATCCCCCCGCCGGGGCATGGCCAGCCAGGCGTCGGCCAGCTCGGCCAGACTGTGGGAGGTATCCGCCCCCCGCTGATACTCCAGCCCCCAGTACAGCTGGGGCATCAGGTAGTCCACATACCCGCCCTCGGCCAGCCAGCGGGCGGCGTCGCTGTACTGGGCGTCCCGGTTCTGGGCCGGGTCGCCCTGGGGCGCCACCCCGAACCGCACCCCATACCGGTGGGCGGTCTGGCAGCACAGCGCCACCAGCGCGTCCACGTTGGAACGGCGCCAGTCGGCCAGCGGCAGGGGGGCGTCGGCGCCGGCGCAGTAGGCCGCGTAGGCGTCGGCGTCAAAGGCCGGGTCGGTGGTGGGGTAGAAGTAATCGTCAAAATGGACGCCGTCGATGTCGTACCCGGCGCAGAGTTCGGCCACCCCCGCGGCGATGTAGGCCCGCACCCGGGGCTCGGCCGGGTCCAGGTAGAGCCCGTCCCCCGCCCGGCGCACCCAGTCGGGGTGGACGGCGGCCAGGCTGCCGTCGCCCGGTTCCGGCACCCCGCCGGCCTGCAGCCGGTAGGGGTTGACCCAAGCTTCCAGCTGAAGGCCCCGGTCGTGGGCCGCCTGCACCAGAATGGCCAGCGGGTCAAAGCCCGGGTCCCGCCCCTGGACGCCGGCGGCCAGGTGGCTCCAGGGGAAGAGCTCGCTGGGGTACAGCGCATCCCCGAAGGGCCGCACATGGGCCAGCACCACGTTGGCCCCCAGCCCGGCGATGTCGTCCAGCATCGCCGCGGCGTCCGCCCGGAAGGCCGCGGCGTCGGAAAAGTCCATCCGCTGCCATTCCAGGTAGGACACCCACACCGCCCGGTACTCCCCCGCCGGGAAGGCCACGGCCTGGCCCTCCCCGGCCGGGTCGGCGGTGATCTCCCCTGCGCCCTCGCCGGGGGAGGTCCCCCCACCCGGGGCGGCGGTGGCGGCGGTCTGCCCGGCGGTCTCCCCCGCTGTCTCGTCGGGGGCGGTCTGCCCGCCCGGGGCGGCGGTGGCGGAAGTCTGCCCGGCAGACAGGCCGGTCCCCGCCCCGCCCGGTCCGGCGGGGCCCAGCAGCGCCGCCGGCAGCAAAAGCACCAGCAGGCCCAGCACCCCTGCCCCCAACAGCCGCCCCCAACGCCGCCAGCCCATACCGCACGCCCCCTTTGGCACAGGGTATGCGGCGGCGGGCAAAAACTTCCCTGCCCCGGGGGCGGGATTTTGCCCGGGCGGCCCGGCGGGGCGGGTCACCGGCAGCCCAGGGCAGCCCCCGGCCCGGCGGGCGGGCGCGGCGGGGCCCCGCGGGGCCGTGCGGACAGACAGCGGCAGACCGCCGGGCAGCCGGGCCGCCGGCCCGCAGACAACCGGCCCGCCCCCCCTTGGCAAGCGGGGAAAAATCTGCTATAATGAAAAAGTTTTCACGGGCCAGTAGCTCAGTTGGTCAGAGCTGGCGGCTCATAACCGCTTGGTCCCGGGTTCAAGTCCTGGCTGGCCCACCAACACAAACGGCGCACCGCAGAACCATCTCTGCGGTGCGCCGTTTTCTATTGGGGGGCAAGGTCATCGGCGGCCGGGTGCAGGCGCGGGGGCACCGGGCGCCGGGGCGCCTGTCCGGGTTCGGCCGGGGCGGGAAGGGCGCGGGGCCGGGGGATCAGGGCCAAAACAGGCGGCTCATTCGTGCCGGATGGCTTCCAGCGCGCTGATCCGGACGGCCCGGTTGGCCGGCGCGATGCCGGACAGGATGCCGATGCCGGTGGCGAAGGCCAGCGCGGCCAGGATCAGCCAGGGGGGGATCTCGGACATTGTGCCGCTGGAGGTCATGCCCCCGTTCATCAGGAAGCTCAGGTCCAGGTTGGCCTGGATGCCCAGCGACTGCAAAAGCCCCATCAGCAGCCCGGCCAGCGTCATCAGGTTGTTGAGCACCAGGCTGACCAGCCAGCTGAGCAGCGCCCCCGCCACCCCGCCGATAAAGCCGATGAAGCCGCTTTCGATCAGGAACATCTGGCGGATGTTTTTCAGCTCGCACCCCAGCACCTTCATGACGCCGATCTCCCGGGTGCGCTCGTAGATGGCCATGGTCATGGTGTTGGCGATGTTCAGCGCCGCCACGAACAGGCTGATGGCCGCCAGGCCGCCCAGCATCATCTGGTTGCGGGCCACCTGCTTCTGCATCTCCTTGCGTGTGTCGGACATGGAGTAGGTGCTCAGCCCATATTCCTTGATGGCTTCGTTGACGGCGTCCACATTCTCGATCTCGTCCACCTTCACATAGACGTTCTGGTACTCGGCGTTGTCGTCATACTTGGTGTTGAGCAGGTCGGCGCTCTCCTTCATCAGCATCTTCATGTCCTTGAGGCGCAGTACGATGCCGCCCTGGGTCCAGTAGTTCTTTTCGTCCACCGCCATCGTCCCCACCACCTGGAGCTTCCAGGTCATCTCCTTGGGGTTGTCGGCGTCGCCGTTGGACAGGGTCAGGGTCATGTCGTCCTTGTTCACATCCACAAAGGGGGGCAGTTCGTTGCCGTTGGCGTCGGTCATGCCCTGGAAGCGGTACCGTTTGGAGGAACTGGGGCTGCGGCGGGTGTCCTCGAAGTTATAGCCGGTATAGGGGCCCACCAGCACGGGCAGGGTGTCCTTGGGGTAGGTGGCCGAGTCGGACAGCCAGGTCCCGTCGGTGAGGGTGAAGCCCATCGGCTCCATCGCCGCCGGGTCGATGCCGTACAGGTTGTACAGCCCCGAGGTCTGGTACCGCTCGTTCATGCCGGCGCTGACCCGGCCCTGGAGGTTGTAGCCCTCATAATAGGGGGTGGCGGCCACCACATGGTCCATGTAGCGGAACACTTTGATGAGGGCGTCGTCCAGCTTGGCGGGCTGCTCGCTGGAGGAGGAGCTGGTGGTCACCCCGCCGATGGACACCGCCATCCCCATGTTGCCGCCGTAGACCTGGATCTGGGTCAGGTCGCCCCAGCTCTGGAGCATCTCGTCATAGGCTTTGTTCTGGGCGATGCCCAGGCTGATCATGACGATGACCGCGCAGGTCCCCACCACCACGCCGATGACGGTCAGCGCGGTGCGCCCCTTGCGGCGGGACAGGTTCTTGGCGGCCAGGGCCACCTGATCAGAGATCTTCATCGTCAGCCTCCAGGTCGGCCAGGGCGGCCGCCTTCTTCTTTTTGCGGCGCACCACCAGGATCACGGCCACCACCGCGACGACCACCGCCACCGCGATGAGCACGATGCCCCACACCGGCAGGCCGGGCTGGGCGGTGGGCTCCACCATGCCGGGGTCCATCGCCGTGTCGTCGTAGGCGGGCATCTCCATCACGTTGATGGAAAAGTCCTTGGATACGGTTTTGAGGGAGCCGTCCTCCGCCTCATAGTTCAGCACGATGGTGCCGCTGACCGTGCCGGTGGTGGTGGGCACCAGGTCAAAGTCCACGCTGTTCTCGGTGCCGGCGTTCACGTTGCCGATGTACTGCTGGGTCATGTCGGCGCCGAGGTTTTCGCCGGTGAGGGAGGCTTCCAGGTTGGCCACCGGGTTTTTGCCCTTGTTGACAAAGTTCAGGGTGACGGTGGCGGTGTCGCCCAGGTAGATGCTGTCGCTGACCTGGAGCTGGCCCAGCTCGAACCGGTCGGGCTGGCTGATGGGCACCGACACGGTGGTGGAACCGCTGACCGCGGTGCCGGTGTCCGCCCCGGCGCCCACCATGTTCACCGTGATGTTGGCCACCCCGGCGCTGAAGCCGGCGCTGGCCTGCAGGTTGAAGCTGACATCCCGGGTGGAGCCGGCGTTCATCGCCCCCAGGTAGGTGGACAGGCTGCCGCCGGTCATGGTGACCCCTTCGGGCAGGGTGACCGAGGCCACCACGTCGTTGACCGTCTCGGTGCCGCCGGTGGCGTACAGGGTCAGCGAAAGGGTGAAGGGGCTGCCGGCGGTGATGGTCTCGGTGCCGTAGCTGGAGCTGCGCACGATCAGGCTGGGGGTCTTGTTCTGCTTGGCCTCGGTGTTGCACTGGCCCAGCACCGGGGCCATCTGCTGCATGGCCATCGAGGTGTTCTGGTAGCTCAGGTTGATGGCGAACTGGTTGCCGCCGCCGTTGAAGATCACGTCCCGGAACAGCAGCACATAGGTATAGTAGGCGCCCTGGGCGTCCTCCCCTTCGGTGAGCTGGCTGACCTCGGCGGTGCCGGTGTAGGTGAAGATGGTGGAGTTCACCCGGGCGACGATCTCATCCGCCGTGACGTTGTAGGTGGCGGCGGGGTGGTCCACCAGCCGCAGCACCACGTTGATCCGGTCGCCTTCCTGGACCTGCTGGACCTCGCCGCCGGCGGTGTCGGTGACCGCCGCTTCGGTGACATAGACCTCGCCGCTGGTGGCGGGCACAGTGCCCGGGTCCTGGGTGGGGGCGGGGGTGGGTTCGGGCGCCTGTTCGCTGGCGGCGGGCGGGGCGGTCTCCTCGCCTTCCGCCAGGGCGGGGACGGACAGCGGCCCGGCAAACAGGCTCAAGGCCAGCAGCAGGCCGGCGGTGAGCCGGGTGAATGTCTGTTTCAAAGGGAATTCCTCCTTGGTTGGCCCCGCCGGGGCGGGGGTGGTGGTAAGCGGGCTCAGGAGGCCCGGGCGGCGGCGCCGCCGATCTCCAGGTTGCCTTCGATGGAGGCGAACAGCGCCTTGCGGTTCGCCTCCTTCTCGGCTTCGGGCTGCAGGACGTTGGACTGCACACGGCCGTCCAGGATGGTGATGATCCGGTCGGCGCAGGCGGCCAGCGAGGGTTCGTGGGTGACCATCACGAAGGTGATGCTCTCCTGCTTGGAGAGTTCCAGCATCCGGTACAGCACCTGTTTGGAGGTGACCGAGTCCAGGTTGCCGGTGGGTTCGTCGGCAAAGATGACCTTGGGCCGGCCCACAAAGGCCCGGGCGATGCCCACCCGCTGCTGCTGGCCGCCGGACATCTCGGTGGGCAGGTGGTTGGCGCGGCCGCCCAGGCCCATGTTTTTCAGTTCCTTGCGGGCCAGGGCCAGCCGCTGTTTGGCCGGCACGCCCTTGAACATCAGCGGCAGGGCGACGTTTTCGGCGGCGGTCATGCTGGGCAGCAGGTTGTAGCTCTGGAAGATGAACCCCAGGTGGGCCTGGCGGAAGTGGGCCAGCTGGGTTTCGTCCATGCCGCTGATCTCATGCTGGCCGATGAAGACCTTGCCGCGGGTGGGCTTTTCCAGCCCGGCCAGCTGGTTGAGCAGGGTGGACTTGCCGCTGCCCGACTGGCCCACGATGCAGCAGAACTCGCCTTTTTCGATGGCGATGTCCACATCGTTCAGGGCCACCACCCGCTCTTTGCCGACGGCATAGACCTTGCGGAGTTTTTCGGTTCGGATGATCGGGGCCATGGGCACCTCCTTCGGGTTGTTGCGCTCCCCGTCTGCGGGGAATACATGGCTTTATCATACCATGAAACCCAGGCGCTGAAAACCCCGGAACTTGTAAATTTTTGCCGGGTTTTTGCCGGGGCCCGGCCGGGCGGGGGATTTTGCCGGCGGGTAACAAAAACTTTACTTTGTCCCACCTTGTTTTTGCCCGGGGTTGCTGTATAATAAAGGTAGGGAGCGGGGCCGTGCCCGCCCCGGTTTCCGACCGATGCAACCACGGCTTTCAGCAACAAAGGAGGAACCGCCGATGCAGCAGTTTGACCTGGAAACGCAGATCCTGGCCGCGGCCGCCCAGCTGGAGCGGCAGGGCCGTTACGCCGACACCCGCCGCTTTGTGCAGCATGGCGGCGTGACGGTATACCGCCACTGTGTGCGGGTGGCCGTGCTGAGCTGCCGGCTGGCCGACGCCTTCGGCTGGCAGGTGGACCGGGCCGCGCTGATCCGCGGGGCGCTGCTGCACGACTATTTCCTGTATGACTGGCATGAGAAGGACGACAGCCACCGGCTGCACGGGTTCACCCACCCGCGGACGGCGCTGCGCAACGCCTGCGCCGACTGGACCCTGACCGACCGGGAGCAGAACATCATCCTGCGGCACATGTTCCCCCTGACCCCGGTGCCGCCCCGCTGCCGGGAAGGATGGCTGGTCTGCCTGGCCGACAAGCTCTGCGCCGTGCAGGAGATGGTCACCACCCGCACCGCCCGGCTGCGCCCGCGCCGCGCCGCCGCCTGAGATCCGTTTTCCGCCCCCCGCCAAGCCCGGCGGGGGGTATTTTTCTGCCCGGGGCCGGCGCGCCGCCGGCAGGGCCGGGCGGTCGGCCGGGCCGCGGGCGGCCGGCGGCGTTTTGTTGCCGGCGGGCCTTGACAGGTTTGTTATAATAAGGTTAGCAGTTAGACAAGCCAACTGCCAGACATTGGAACAGATTTTCATAGGATAGATCCACAGGGAAAGGTGAACCGCCATGGCAGAGAACAAGACCAGAATCGACATTTTTTCGGGGTTTTTGGGGGCCGGCAAGACGACCCTCATCAAAAAGCTGATCCACGAAGCCTTCGGGGGCGAAAAGCTCGTGCTGATCGAAAACGAGTTCGGCGAGATCGGCATTGACGGCGGCTTTATGCGGGAGGCCGGCATCCAGGTGAACGAGCTGAACTCCGGCTGCATCTGCTGCAGCCTGGTGGGGGATTTCCGCGAAGCGCTCAAGCAGGTGGTGCAGACCTACCACCCCGACCGCATCCTCATCGAGCCGTCGGGGGTGGGCAAGCTGTCCGACGTGACCCGCGCCGTGGAGGGGGTCGCCGAGACCCTGCCCGTCGCCCTCAACAGCTTTGTGACGGTGGCCGACGTGAACAAGGTCAAGCTGTATATGAAAAACTTCGGCGAGTTCTATGACGACCAGGTCAGCCATGCTTCCTGCCTGATCCTGAGCCGCACCGGCAACGCCCCCCAGGCCAAGATCGACGCCGCGGTGGCCCTGCTGCAGCAGAAAAACCCCACCGCCACCATCGTGACCACCGACTGGGCCGCCCTGACCGGGCCCCAGATCGTGGCGGTGATGGACGGCAAGCGGGACCTGGTGGCCGAGCTGATCGAGCAGGCCCAGGCCGCCAACGCCGCCCATGCCGGCGAGGAGGAGCACCACCACCATCACCACGATCATGACCATGACCACGAGTGCTGCCACCATGACCATGAGCATGAACACGACCATGACCATGAATGCTGCCACCATGACCACGACCATGACCATGACCACGAGTGCTGCCACCACGACCATGACCACGAGGGCCATGTCCACCACTATGACGAGCACGGGGTGTGCAGCTGCGGGCACCACCACGACCACGACGCCGACGAGGTGTTTACCAGCTGGGGCCGGGAGACCGCCCACAAGTACACCCCCGAAGGGCTGGAACAGGCGCTGACCCGGCTGGATTCCGGCGAGTTCGGCCAGATTTTGCGGGCCAAGGGCATTGTGGACGGCGGCGCCGGCTGGCTGGAGTTTGATATGGTGCCCGGCGAGCATGAGGTGCGCCGGGCCGGCCCCGACGTGACCGGCAAGCTCTGCGTGATCGGTTCGGGGCTGGACGAAGCCCGGCTGGCCGAACTGTTCGGACTGTGAGGTGCGGCCATGGCAACCAGAGAGATCCCGGTCTACCTGTTTGTGGGCATGCTGGAAAGCGGCAAGACCAAGTTCATCCAGGAGACGATGGAGGACCCGCAGTTTGATTCCGGCGACAAGACGCTGCTGCTGGTCTGTGAGGAAGGCGAGGAGGAATACGACCCCGAAAAGTTCGGCTTTGGCGGGGTGACGGTGGAGGTGCTGGCCGACAAGGCCGAGCTGAACACCCCCAACCTGCAGCGGCTGGAAAAGAAGAGCGGCTGCGGCCGGGTGGTGATCGAGTACAACGGCATGTGGCTGCTGCAGGACCTGGCCGACGCGCTGCCCCCCAACTGGGTGCTGTACCAGTGCCTGGCCACGGCGGACGGCACCACCATCAAGACCTATGCGGGGGACAACGCCCTGCGCAGCCTGCTGCTGGACAAGCTGCGGGCCAGCGAGCTGCTGGTGGTGAACCGGGCCGAGCAGGTCAACGACGAGGAGAGCCGGCAGCTGATCCACAAGCTGGTGCGCCAGGCCAGCCGCCGCTGCGACATCGCCTACGAGTTCCTGGACGGGTCGGTGGCCTACGACGACATCCCCGACCCGCTGCCCTTTGATGTGAACGCCCCGGTCATCGAGATCCCCGACGAGTTTTTCGGGGTGTGGTATATGGACTGCATGGACGACATGAAAAAGTACGACGGCAAGACGGTGAAGTTTCTGGCCCAGGTCTGCCAGACCCCCCAGGCCGGCAAGGACAGCTTTGTGCCCGGCCGTTTCGCCATGACCTGCTGCGTGCAGGACATCCAGTTTGTGGGCTTCCCCTGCCGGTACGACGACTGCAAGGCGCTGAAGCAGCGGGACTGGATCACCCTGACCGCCAAGGTCAACTGCAAGTTCCACCCCATCTACAAGGGCCAGACCCCCGACAGCGTGGGCCCGGTGCTCACCGCCCTGACCGTCGCCCCCGGCAAAAAACCGGTGGACGATGTGGTTATGTTCTCTTAATTCGCGCTCCGCTTACGCTGCGCGTCACAAGGGGCAACAGCCGCGCACCGTACACAAACGCAAACAGCGCCATGCTTTCGCATGGCGCTGTTTTTTTGGTTATTCGGCGGGGGTCTCGGCGGTTATGGCCTTGACCGTTTCGGCGGCGGCTTTTTGGGCCGCGGCCTTCTGCTCGGCTTCCCGGTCCCTGGCCGCCTTCTTCTTTTCGGCTTCCTCCCGCTCTTTTTCCAGCAGGACCTCCTCCAGCGTCCGGAACTGGTACAGCGGCGTGTTGAGCTGCACCAGCGGGGCGCACTTTCTGGCCAGCCATTCCTTCTCCTGCTTGTTCAGCCGGGGGGCCAGGAGGTGGTAGACCTTGGCGTGGTAGTCGTTGATCCAGTTCCGCTGGGCGACGGTCATCTCGTCCCAGATGACCGGGTCCAGGTTGATGGGCACGAAGGTCAGCGGCTCGAAGGCCAGCCAGCGGCCGTACTGGTTGGTGCCGGCGTCCACGCATTCCAGCTCGTTTTCGATCCGGATGCCCACCTTGTCGGTCTCATAGACGCCGGGCTCGTCGGTGATGGTCATGCCCGGCCGGAAGACCACCTCGTTGTGGGGCCGCAGGCTCTGGGGGCCTTCGTGTACGCTGGAGATATACCCCACGCTGTGGCCGGTGCCGCAGCGGTAGTTGATCTTGTGGGCCCACAGCGGCCCCCGGGCGAAGGTGTCCAGCGCAAAGCCGGTGGCGTAGTCCAGGAATTTGGCCCGGGCCATCTCGATGTGGGCCTGCAGCACCCGGGTGTAGAATTGCCGGTCTTCGTCCGACATGCGGACCGCCGACTCCAGCGAGTAGGTGCGGGTGATGTCGGTGGTGCCGCAGTCATACTGGCCGCCGGTGTCCACCAGCAGCAGCCCTTCGCGGCGGATCTCGGCGTCGGGGCCGCCCTTCACGGCGTGATAGTGCATCATGGCGGCGTTGGGGCCCCAGGCCGCGATGGTCTCGAAGCTGTCCTCCAGGTAGCCGGGCTGTTCCCGCCGGCGGGCTTTGAGCATCTCCTCGATGTCGGTCTCGTGGAGGGTGCGGCCCTCGGCCAGCGCTTTTTCCAGGTCCATCTCGAACCGGACCATGGCCACGCCGTCCCGGATGTGGCATTCCCGCAGATTTTCAAGCTCCACCGGGTTCTTGACCCCCTTGAGGGCGGTGATCGGGTCCCGGCCCTCCACCACCTTCAGGCGGGGGTTGGCGGTCAGGGCGGCGTAAAGGGCGTAGTTGGTGGCGCCCTTGTCCACCAGCACCGTCTCGTCGGCCAGGGCCTGCACATAGGGCAGGAACTCCTCATACCCGCGCAGGGCGACCCCCTGCCGGGCCAGGGTTTCGGCGTCGGCTTCGGTCAGGCGCCCCGGCGCGAGGAAGAGGGTGCAGTCCCGGTCGGTGACAAAGCCGAAGGCCACGGCCAGCGGGGTGCAGGGCAGGTCCCGGGCCCGCAGGTTCAGCAGCCAGCCCAGGCAGTCCAGCGCCGGCACGGCCAGGGCGGTGGCGCCGGCCTTGTGCAGTTCGGCGCGCAGGGCGGCGAGTTTTTCGGCGGCGGTGGCGCCGGTCTGCTCCACGCTGAGCAGGAAGCAGGGGGTGTCGGGCAGGGCGGGGCGGTCCTGCCACAGCGGGCTCACCAGGTCCCGCTCGGCCAGGGCGGCGCCGGCCTTTTCCAGCGCGGCCCGGTACTTTTCCACCGTGGCGGCGGGGGCGCAGCTGCCGTCCAGCAGCAGGGTCTGGCCGGCGGTGAAGTTCGCGGCCAGGTACTCCTCCACCGTGGGCACGCCGGCGGCCCCGGCGTGCATGCAGGTGATCTCGGTGCCGGCCAGCTGCTTGTCCCCCTGGACATAGAACCGGCCGTCCACCCACAGGGCGCTGCCGGTCAGGGTGACCACCAGGGTGGTGTTTTCGCCGGTGAAGCCGGTGAACCAGGGCAGGGCGTTGTAGTGGTCGGGCAGGTATTCGTTGTTGTGGGGGTCGCTGGTCATGACCAGCACCCCGTGGCCGCCGGCGTCCCGGGCGGCCTGCCGCAGCGCGGCGATCTTTTCGTTGACAGTCATGGGTGCAGACTCCTTTTGTTTTGTAGGCAGGGCCGGCCGGGCGCCCCGGCCGGCGCGTCACCCGGCGCGGCAACGCCGGGCACTTACCATTGTAGCACGCTTTTATTGTAGCACGTTTGAGAAAAAGGTCAATCGGTGCTTCGCTTGCGCTTCGCGTCACAAGGGGCAACAGCCGCGCACGGCTGCGCCTAACGCGTCTGTTTCCCCTTGTGTATCCCCTTCGACAAAATTTCAAACAAAACCGCGCACTCGTCGCTAACGCTCCTCGCACACAATTTTGCTTGAAATTTCCCTGGCGGTGTCGCCGTCGTCGGCGCATGTCCGCCGACGGCGACAGTTTTAATTTTTCAACAACCGGGAACCGGGCCCGCGACACGCTCAAACCAGAACGGGGCCCCGCCATGGCGGGACCCCGTTCCGGTTGGTATAGGAAAAAAGGGAATCGCAGAATCAGACGATCTTGCAGGACTTGTGCACGCCGGTCTTGAGGAACTCCACCCATTCGGCCACGTTGACGGCGTGGTCGCCCAGGCGTTCCAGGTACTTGGTGACCATGAACAGGTCCAGCGCGGTCTCGGCCTGGGTGGGGTGGGCGGCGATGTACTTGGCGATCTCGCCGCTGATCCGCACGAAGGACTTGTCCGCCTGGTCGTCCCGGGCGATGACCTCGGCCGCGGTGGCCAGGTCCACCTGCACATAGGCGCCGATGGCCTGTTTGACCATGCCCAGCACCAGGTCGCCCATCTTGTAAATATCCTCCATGAAATCGAAGGTCTCGACGGTCTCCCGGTTCAGGTGCAGCACGATCTCGGCAATGTCCGAAGCCTGGTCGGCGATGCGCTCGATGTCGGTGACCATCTTCAGCGCGGTGGAGACTTTGCGCAGGTCGGAAGCCACCGGCTGCTGGCGCAGGATCAGGGTCAGGCAGCGGTGTTCCACATCATGTTCCACCGCGTTGATCTCGCTGTCCCGGGCCACCACGCTGCGGGCCAGTTCCAGGTCGCCTTCCCGCAGGGCGGTCATGGCGTTGGCGATGGCGTTGCCGGCCGCGTGGCCCATGCGGGCCAGCATCGAGTCCAGCTGCAGCAGTTCCTCATCATACACTTTGCGGCTGCTTGTTGGCATAGTGAATGCTCCTTTGCTCGTTGTATCTCAGCCCCATCAACCGAAGCGGCCGGAAATGTAGTCTTCGGTGCGCTTGTCCACCGGGTTGGCAAAGACCTGCTCGGTGGGGCCCATCTCCACCAGTTCGCCCAGCAGGAAGAAGGCCGTCTTGTCCGAGATACGGGCCGCCTGCTGCATGTTGTGGGTCACGATGATGATGGTGTAGTCTTTCTTCAGGTCCATGGCCAGCTCTTCCACCTTGGAGGTGGAGATCGGGTCCAGGGCGGAGGTGGGCTCGTCCATCAGCAGCACTTCGGGCTCCACCGCCAGGGCGCGGGCGATGCAGAGCCGCTGCTGCTGGCCGCCGGACATGCCCAGGGCGCTTTTGTTCAGCCGGTCCTTCACTTCGTCCCAGATGGCGGCGCCCCGCAGCGAGCTTTCGACGATCTCGTCCAGTCTGGCCTTGCTGTGGATGCCGTGGGTGCGCGGGCCGTAGGCGATGTTGTCATAGATGGACATGGGGAAGGGGTTGGGTTTCTGGAAGACCATGCCCACCCGCTTGCGCAGCACGTTCACATCCATCTTGTCCTTGTAGATGTCCACCCCGTCCAGCTTGATGTCGCCGGTGATGCGGCAGCCTTCCACCAGGTCGTTCATCCGGTTCAGGCTTTTCAGGAAGGTGGACTTGCCGCAGCCGGAAGGTCCGATAAAGGCGGTGATCTCCTTTTCGGGGATGGAGATATTGACATTCTTCAGCGCATGGAAATTCCCGTAATACAGGTCCATGTTGGAAACTTCAAATTTGTTCATCGTCCTTACTTTCCTTTCGCAAGTTTGCCCGCAATGAAGCTGGACAGGCTGTTGATGAGCAGCACCAGCACCAGCAGCACCACCGCGGTGGCGTAGGTGGCGTCCACATGCAGACCTTCGTTGGACAGCAGGTACATGTGGACCGCCAGGGTGCGGGTGGAGCTGAAGACGCTTTCGGGCACGGCGGCGACGGTGCTGGCGGTGTAGATCAGCGCGGCGGTCTCGCCCACGATGCGCCCCACCGCCAGGATCACGCCGGACAAAATGCCCGGCATGGCCGAGGGCAGCACGATGGTGAACACGGTGCGCAGCTTGCCGGCGCCCAGGCCGAAGGAGCCTTCCCGGTAGGAATCCGGCACGGCGAGCAGGGCTTCCTCGGTGGTGCGCATGATGACCGGCAGCACCATGATGGCCAGGGTGAAGGCGCCGGAGATCAGCGAGTAGCCCCAGTGGATCTGGGTGACGAAGAACAGCATGCCGAACAGACCGAAGACGATGGAGGGGATGCCCTGCAGCGTCTCGGTGGTCAGGCGGACCACCTTGACCAGCTTGTTGCCCCGCTTGGCGTACTCCACCAGCCAGACCGCCGCAAAGATGCCCAGCGGGGTGGCGATGAGCAGCGAGAAGGCGGTCATCAGCACGGTGTTGATGAGGGCCGGGGTCATCGAGACGTTTTCGGAGTTATATTCCCAGGCGAAAAGGCTGGGGCGCAGGTTGGGGATGCCCATGACCAGGATGTAGCCGATCAGGAAGACCAGCACCGCCACGGTGAGCAGCGCCGCGATTCGCACCAGCCAGCGCATGACGGCGGCCCAAAGGCGGGCGGCGGGGCGGTTTTCCTGGCTGCGGGCGGGGGGGATCATCCGGGCGCCGGCGTCGGAGAGGGCGTTTTCCCGCCCATTGGTGGTGGCAACAGACTCAGGCATTTTTCTCCCTCTCTTTCACGATGCTGAAGCACAGGTTGATGATCAGAATGAAGACGAAGAGCACGACGCCGGTGGCGATCAATGCTTCCCGGTGCAGGCCGGTGGCGTAGCCCATCTCGATGACCACGTTGCTGGTCATGGTGCGCAGGCCCTGGAACAGCCCCTGGGGCATCCAGGTCTGGTTGCCGGCCACCATCACCACCGCCATCGTCTCGCCGATGGCCCGGCCGATGCCCAGGATCACGGCGCTCATCACGCCGGACTTGGCCGCCGGCAGGATGGTGCAGAAGACGCTGCGCTCATGGGTGGCGCCCAGCGCCAGCGAGCCTTCGTAGTAGCTCTGGGGCACGGCGTCCAGGCTGGTCTTGCTGACCGTGATGATGGTGGGCAGGATCATGATGCCCAGCAGCAGCGAGGCGGTGAACAGGCTCATGCCCCGGCCGTTGTTGATGTGCAGCACCTTGCGCACAAAGTCGGTGCGCAGGATGGCCTGGATGCCCGGCACCAGCACCACCATGCCGAAGAAGCCGTAAACCACCGACGGGATGCCGGCCAGCAGCTGCACGGCGGGCAGCAGCACCCGGTTGATGCGCTTGGAGGCGAACCGGCTCATGTAGATGGCGGTGAACAGGCCGATGGGCACCCCCACGACGATGGCCCCGGCGGTGACGTAGATGCTGCCGAGGATCATGGGCAGGATGCCGTAGATGTCGTTGGAGGGTTTCCAGTTGGTACCCAGCAGGAAGTTCAGCGGCCCGATCTCGAAGATGGTGGGCACGCCGTTGGCGAACAGGAAGACGCAGATGAGCACCACGGCCAGGATGGACACGCAGGCGCAGACGGTGAAGACCCACTGCATGACGTTTTCCTTGTTCAGAACGGATCTCTTCGAATTCATTCCTATACCTCGCTCTCAAACCCGGAAGGAGCGGCGGCCCGCCGGCCGGCAGGCCGCACCCCCAGACAACAGGAAGCGGGACAAAGCGCCTGCTTCATCCCGGTTCCGGTTTCCATGTTGGATGTACCGCTTACAGCTGGTCCCAGGTGGTGGTCTCGCCCAGGTAGATGCTGCAGATCTGCTCGGTGGTCATGTCGCTGACCGGGTTGGCCGGGTTGACGACCACCGCGATGCCGTCCAGCGCCAGCACGGTGGCGGTGGCGCCCTGGGCCTGCTCGTCCTCGCTCAGCTCACGGCTGGCCATGCCGATGGTGTAGGTGCCGTCCATCGCGCCGGTCACGCCGGTGGTGGAGTCGGTGGTCATCAGCTCAATGGTGGCGTTGGGGTTGACCTCGCCGTAGGCTTCGATCAGCTTCTCCATCAGCGGAGAGACGGAGGAGGAGCCGCCCACGGTGATGTTGCCGGAAGGCTGGGTGGAGGTGAAAGCCTCGGCGCCGTCGGTGCCGATGTAGCCTTCCTCGGTGGCCAGGGCCTGGCCGTCGGCGCTCATGCAGAAGCCGATGAAGTCAACGGCCACGGGGTCGGTGGCTTCGCCGTTGGTCACGATGTTGAAGGGGCGGGACAGGGTGTAGGTGCCGTCCTTGACGGTGTCGGCGGAAGCGGCCACGCCGCCCACGCTGACGGCCTTGACGCTGTCGTCCAGGCTGCCCAGGCTGATGTAGCCGATGGCGGTGACATCGTTGGCGACGGTGGTCATGACGCCGTTGGTGGAGTTCTGGGTGGCGGCGCCCTGGGTGGTGCGGTCGCCGGAGTCATCCTCCACGCCGGTCAGCTCGACGAAGGCGGAGCGGGTGCCGGAGCCTTCCTCGCGGGTGATGACGTTGATGGCCTGGGTGGCGTCAAAGTCGGAGCCGGCGGCGTCGGCCTCGGCGCTGTCGGCGGCGTCGGAAGCCGCGGTGCTCTCGGAGGCGGTGCTGTCAGAGGCAGCGGTGCTCTCGGAGCTGGAGGTGGTGGAGCCGCAGGCGGCCAGGCTCAGGGCCATGGCGGCGGCGCAAACCAAAGCGATCTTGCGTTTCATTGTCTGTCTTCTCCCTTACCATGTTATTGATCCAAACATCGCGGCGGTCCTTACCAAACCTCGCCGCCGCGGGGGCCCGTTCGTCGGGCGCAAGTGTATTGTAGCGCAACCGGTCCCCCGCTATCGACCATGGCCGCGTACAATCGCCGTAAAACTTCGGCAAAATGGGCCGCGTTTGTGTAAAGAAGCGGTAAGGTTTGTAAAGGGCGTGTAAAATGCCGCGGCGGCAGCTCTTGTGCGGCGGCGGCTTTTTCTTTATAATAAGGGACAGAGCGCGGGGGCCGGCGCCAAACGGCCCGGAAAGGCTGTGTGTACCATGAAGCAATCGACCGTTTATTATACCGACTTCCGGGTGCGGGGCGGGCAGACCCTGCAGCAGAAACTGGACCGGCTGGTGGAGGCCGCCGGCCTGGGCACCCTCGACCTGGAAGGGCGGTTCGTCGCCATCAAGATCCATTTCGGCGAGCCGGGCAACCTGGCCTACCTGCGCCCCAACTACGCAAAAACGGTGGCCGACGCCGTCAGGCGCCACGGCGGGCTGCCTTTTCTGACCGACTGCAACACCCTGTACCCCGGCCGGCGGAAAAACGCCCTGGAACACCTGGCCGCCGCCCAGGAGAACGGCTTCGGCCCGGTGACCACCGGCTGCGAACTGATCATTGCCGACGGGCTGCGGGGCACCGACGATGTGGAGGTGCCGGTGCCCAACGCCGAGTACTGCCCCACCGCCAAGATCGGCCGGGCCATCATGGACGCCGACGTGGTGATCTCGCTGAACCACTTCAAGGGGCACGAGTCCACCGGCTTCGGCGGGGCGCTGAAAAACCTGGGGATGGGCTGCGGGTCCCGGGCCGGCAAGATGGAGCAGCACAAGGCCGGCAAGCCGGTGGTGCAGGAAGGGCTGTGCCGGGGCTGCCGCCAGTGCGCCAAGGAATGCGGGTCGGACGCCATCACCTACGAGGGGGGCAAGGCCCGCATCGACCAGGACCTGTGCAAAGGCTGCGGCCGGTGCATCGGCCGGTGCAACTTTGACGCGATCTACGCCCCGCAGGACAACGCCAACGCCCTGCTGTGCTGCAAAATGGCCGAGTATGCGGCGGCGGTCTGCCACGGACGGCCCAACTTCCACATCAGCCTGGTGATGGACGTGTCCCCGCTGTGCGACTGCCACGCCGACAACGACGCCCCCATCGTGCCCGACATCGGGATGTTCGCCAGCTTTGACCCGGTGGCTCTGGACCGGGCCTGCGCCGACGCGGTGCTGGCCGCCGAGCCGATGCCCGGCAGCCTGCTGGGCGAACACCGGGCCAACCCGGGCTTTGGCTGCTGCGGCGACAATTTCCTGGACGTGACCCCCGGCACCACCTGGCGGGAATGCCTGGACCATGCCGAAAAGATCGGCCTGGGGGTGCAGGCGTACACCCTGAAAAAAGTGTGACCCCGGCCGGGCCCCCGCCCTGCCCGAACCTTGCCCGAACCCTGCAAAGGAGGCAAACCATGCCGCTGCACAATGAGATCCTGGACGCGCTGGCCCGCCGGAAGTCGGTGCGGGTGTTTACCGACGCGCCGGTCACCGGCGAGGAGCGCGCCGCCATCCTGGAAGCCGCCTTCCAGGCGCCCACGGCCGGCTGCCAGCAGCTGTACACCATCCTGGACATCACCGACCCGGCGCTGCGGGCCCGGCTGGCCGACCTGTGCGACCACCAGCCGATGATCGCCGCCGCGCCGCTCTGCCTGATCTTTCTGGCCGACTGCCGCCGCTGGCCCCGGGCCTACCGGGCGGCGGGGGTCACACCCCGGGACCCCGGCCCCGGCGACCTGCTGCTGGCGGTGGCCGACGCCTGCATTGCGGCCCAGAACGCCGTGACCGCCGCCGAGAGCCTGGGCATCGGCAGCTGCTACATCGGGGATGTGCTGGAAAACGCCGAGGCGATGCGCCGGGCGCTGGACCTGCCCGCCCATGTGGTGCCGGCGGCCATGCTGATCTTCGGCCGGCCGACCCCCCAGCAGCAGGCCCGGCCCAAGCCCCGCCGGTTCGCCGCCGGGGCGGTGGTCTGCGAGAACACCTACAAGGACCGCCCCGAAGCCCTGCTGCGGGCCGACTTTGCCGCCCGGGAAGACCGGCCGGACTACGACTTTGACGCCGACCTGCAAGCCTTCTGCGCCCGCAAGTATGACAGCGATTTCAGCCGGGAGATGAGCCGCAGCGCCGCGGTCTACCTGCAGGACTTCCTGCCCGGGCCGCAGCAGGAATAAGCCGGCCGAACCCAAGACAAAAAACCCCGGCCCTGCGGCAAACAGAGACCCCCGGCCCTGCGGCGGAGCGAAAGCGCTTCGCCGGGGGTCGGGGGTCGTTTGTTGTCTGCGGTTGTCGGGGCGGGCGGGGGCGGCGGGCCGGCAGGTTTTCCACAAGTTCCCGCCGGGGTGTGGAAAACGGGGGGGTCAGCCCTCCCACCGGACCGAGAGGAGGGTGAGGGTGTCCCCCTCCACCCGGAAGCGGACCGCCCAGCCGGCAAAGCTCAGGCCGTAGACCCGGCCGGGGTCCTGCTGGTAGCCGGGGCGGGGGTCGTTTTCCAGCACGCCGCACAGGGCTTCCCGGGTCTGCGGGTCCAGGGCGTCCAGGCAGCGGCCGGGGTCCCGCAGCGCCAGGGCGTGGGCCGCCGCCGGGCCGGAAAAGCCGGCCGCCGCGCCGGGGTGGGCGTCCACCTGGGGCAGATAGGGCTTGATGTCGTAGATGGGGGTGCCGTCCAGCAGGTCGGCGCCCCCCACCGTCAGCACCGGGCCTTCGGGCCCGGCCGGCTCCACCCCCAGCAGCCGCACGCAGCTCAGCCCCAGGGCGTTGGGCCGGTAGGGGCTGCGGGTGGCAAACACCCCCATCCGCCGGTTGCCGCCCAGCCGGGGCGGGCGGACGGTGGGGCGCCAGTTGGCGCCGTCCTGCCCTTCCGCCACCACCTGGGAAAACTGCCAGATCAGCCAGAGGTGGCTGTAGGCTTCCAGCCCGCGCAGGGCCTCCGGCCGGCGGAAGGCCGGCTCGAAGACCACCCGGGCCCGCAGCGCTTCCACCAGGCCGCTCTGCCGGGGGATGCCGAATTTTTCCTTGAATTCGCTGCGGATGCGGGCGATGGGGGTCAGGGTGTAGCCGGCGTCAGACATGGCAGCCTCCGTGTTCGGCCCCGCCGGGCGGGCGGGGCGGGGGTGTCCTGCGCGGGCCTCAGCGGCCCAGCAGCCGCCGCCAGAGGGGTTTGGGGCGGGCGGCCTCTTCGGCCAGGCGGTGGAAGTAGCGCAGGTCGTTTTCATAAATGCTGCCCCAGCAGCTGCGGTTGCGGCGCAGGTGGGGGCCCCGGCGGAACACCGCCCCGAGGAAGTCGGCGGCGGGGGCGTCGGTGACATAGGCGGCGGCCCGGCTGCCCGGGGCCAGGATGGGCGCCCGGCACAGGGCGGTGAAGGCCGCCTCGTTTTGGGCAAGTTCCGCCAGGGCGTCGGCCAGGGCGGCGGGGGTGGGGTAGTCGTCGGCACAGACGAAGGCGGCGGGGTTGAACTCCTGCCGGACCAGCGGGTCGCCGCCGTAGACCGGCACCGCGCCGGCGGCCCAGGCGTCCACGATCTTTTCGGTGCAGTAGCCGGGGTCGGCGCTGTTCTCCATGGCAAGGGCGAAGCGGTACCCCTGCTGGAAAGCCTGTTTGTCGGCCACCGGGCCGCCCACATTGTTGGCGTAGCCGCCGCCGCTGGCCAGCAGGCCGCGGCGGTCCAGCTCGGCCATGACGGCGTTGCGCGCCGCCGAGTAATCGTTGCTGACCACCGCGGCGCAGAACCCCGGCCGGGCGAAGACCTCCCCGGCCGGGCGGGTGTGCTTTTGCAGCGCCGAGGCCCAGGTGTCCCGCATGGCGTACAGGGGCAGGCGCAGGTAGCGGTCGCCGTATTCCAGCAGCGGGAAGCCGATGGCGTAGTCGTACAGGTTCAGGTCGGGCCAGCTGTCCTCGCCGGAATACTGGATGCGGCAGCAGTCGTAGTCCAGCGCCCGGTGGCCGAAGGTGCCGCAGAGCAGAAAGTCCGGCCGGCTTTCGGGGCCGTCGCAGAATTCGATCTGCCAGCCGGCCCGGCGCAGCGCCCGGGTGAAGTAGTTGTCATGGGGGTCCCAGTCGGCGGCCAGGTCGCAGAGCGCCAGCCGCACCCGGTGGGCCATCAGGCTTTCCCCTCTTTGCGGAGCAGGGCGTATTTCAGCACCGCCGCCACCGTCTTGGAGTCCTTGATCTCGCCGGACATGACCATGGCCAGAACCTTCTCAAAGGGCAGGGTGACCACGTCCAGGAACTCGTCCGGGTCCAGGTGCTGGCCGGTGGCGGTCAGGTCCCGGGCGGCCCAGATGTAGATCTTTTCGCTGTCATACCCCACGGTGGGGTAGATGCAGCCCAGGTCGGTGTACCGCCCGGCGGTGACGCCGCATTCCTCGGCCAGTTCCCGCTTGGCGGCTTCGAAGGGGTCCTCCCCCGCTTCCAGCTTGCCGGCGGGCAGTTCCCAGATCTCTTCGGCCAGGGCGTAGCGGTACTGGCGCACCATGTACACCCGGTCGTCGTCGGTCAGGGCCAGCACGCAGGCGCCGCCGTGGTGGTGGACCACCTCCCGGTAGCTGGTGTCGCCGTTTTCCAGCAGCACCTTGTCGTGGGTGACGCGGATCACATGGCCGTTGAAGATCTCTTTGGTTTCCAGGGTTTTTTCGGTGTGGGGCATGGGTGGCATCCTCCTTGGGGCCGGCCGCGGGCTGCCGGGCCGGGAAATGGGCTTTTCTCCATTCTACCCTGCCGCCGGGCGAGCGTCAAGGCTTTGCGCCCCCCTGCGGGGGAAACGGCGGGGGAAACGGCGGCGGGGGCGGCGGGGCCCCCGGGGCGGCGGGGCGGACAAGTTTCCCTTTTGCCCCCCTCACGCCTTTTCCGGGGGGATGCCCAGCAGTTCCTCGGCCCGGCGGACCTGCTCGGCGGTGGGGGTGGGCACCCCGTCCAGGGTGTAGGGGATGCCCAGCTTTTCCCATTTGAAGAGCCCCAGGGTGTGGTAGGGCAGCACCTCCACCCGCTGCAGGGTGGTCAGGCTGTCCAGGAAGGTCCGGGTGGCCCGCAGGGCGTCCTCGTCGTCGGTCAGGCCGGGCACCAGCACATGGCGGACCCACATCGCCTTGCCATGGTCGGACAGCCACCGGGCCATGGCCAGGATGTTCCGGTTGTCGTGGCCGGTCAGGGCCTTGTGGCGGTCCGGGTCCCACTCCTTGATGTCCAGCATGACCAGGTCGGTGTACTGCATGAGTTCGCGGAACTTTGTGTAAAAGGGCTCCCCGGTGGTGAAGGGCTGGCCGCAGGTGTCCAGCGCGGTGTGGACCCCCTTTTGTTTTGCCAGGCGGAACAGCTCGGTGAGGAAGTCGATCTGCAGCAGCGGTTCGCCGCCGGAAACGGTCAGCCCGCCGTTGTTTTTCCAGTAATTGTGGTAGCGGTAGGCCGCGTCGAACGCCTGGCGGGGGGTCTGGGCGTTGTCCTTGGCAAAGGCCCAGGTCTCGGGGTTGTGGCAGTAGCGGCAGCGCATCCGGCAGCCCTGCAAAAACAGCACATACCGCACCCCCGGCCCGTCCACCAGGCCGAAGGTCTCGACCGAATGGATGTACCCCAGCGGGGCGTTTTTGTTGGTTGACATACAAACCTCCTTGTGGTGTTGGGAAACCGACCCGGCGCGGGTCTTTTCTTAGCTGGTTTTTAACCGGTTGGGCCGATCGTCCGCCTTGACAGTCTGTAAAATCGACAGTATCATTTACCATTAAGAAAAATACTGTTCATTATGCTGCATCACTCAGAAAAAGCAGCTCTGACATGATTCCTCTTTCACGGCATTCCAAGCCACAAACAAGGTGTGTGAGCGCATGAAACAGGCAGTGATCGTACTGGCGGCGGTGTTGCTGCTGGCCGGGTGCCGGGGTGCCGGCGAGATGCAGGTGCCGGAGTATCCCTGGGACAGCACACAGTCGGCGCTGGCGGAAACGCTGGCGGATGACGCCGCGGTTTCGGATAACGGAATCCAGCTCGAATCCGGCACGCTGTTCGGGGTGCAGGCACAGGACATATCCCTGGTTTTTGAAGGCGGGCAGCTGAACAGCGTGCTGGCCACGGTGCCCGCCGAAAACCGGGACGCCATGCTGAAGGCGATGGAAGCGGCGCTGGGCGCCCCCGCGGACAGCTACGCCCCCGCTTTTGTGCAAGCGCTGGCCACACAGTTCAGCGTCATGATCAGCAGCGAACAGGTAATTCCGGGGCTCACCTTCTACTGGCACAGCCCGCAGCCGCTGTCACAGACCTGGCCGGAAGCCGCGCAGGAAACCCTGATCTCGGCCTGGCGCGAGCATTACGAACAGACCGACGGCCTTTCGTGGGAGAACCGGCCCGCCACGACCTCGGCTGTCAACGGCGAGGAGACCGTCACCTATTACGGCGACGAGGCGGCCCGGGCGTACCTGGACAACAATTACGAGGTCATCCTCACCTGCCAGGGTGAAGATGGTGAGGATTGCTTCTTCCTGGCCAGCCGGATCCTGCCGCCGGGCGAATGAAGCGCTGCACGCCGGCAGCAGTGAAATCATCAGCCCCTGCAAAGTAAGGGGAACACCGCAGCCACCCGGGTAATATGCACTGCGCAAACGCCGCGTGCCATCCCCTCCCGCGCCGCCCCGTCCAAGGTGGGGCGGCGCACGCACCACATAAAGGTCATGGCAGAGGGACCTCCGGCCCGGCCCCGTCCGCGGTGGGGCCGGGCGGCAGGGCGTAAAAATATGACTGCATCATAAACCCTGCGGGGGGTCCAGGGGTCCTTTGGACCCCTGGTCGGCGTCCACCGCATTCGAAACGGTGGAACCTTTCTTGGTTCTTCTTTCGGTTGGCGAAAGAAGAACGCTCCCGCGGCCGAGCGGTAAAAACAAATATCCTGCGCCCCGCCAATCATCGAAGCAAGCCCCCTCCCGCCGGGAGGGGGCTTGCTCTTGCCGCAGCGGGCCGCTGGGGCCGCCCAAAGGCGGGCGGCCGGGTCAGGGGTCTGCCGGGGCGGTTACATCTTTTTGTGGCAGGTGCGGGCGATGACATCCAGCTGCTGTTCGCGGGTCAGGTCGATGAACTTGACCGCGTAGCCCGAGACCCGGATGGTGAAGTTGGCGTACTCCTCCTTTTCGGGGTGCTCCATCGCGTCGATGAGCTTTTCGGTGCCGAAGACGTTGACGTTCAGGTGGTGGGCGCCCTGGTCAAAGTAGCCGTCCATGACCTGGACCAGGTTGTCCACCCGCTCGCCGGCGGAATGGCCCAGCGCGTCGGGGCTGATGGTCTGGGTGTTGGAGATGCCGTCCAGCGCCCAGTGGTAGGGCAGCTTGGC
>NBJMC04202__coassemble_1400_pt1 | contig 32928 bp, 24 predicted proteins | sample NBJMC04202__metabat2_low_PE_022 | metagenome-assembled genome bin NBJMC04202 | reverse complement strand
ACCACCAAGATCGTCCGCGGCGGCGACCGTGTGGGCATCTACTACAACGAGAAGGGCGCTTCCCAGCGCGGCTCGGTCTGCATCTACGACCGCGCCCACTCCGCCATCCAGGAGGCTTCCACCGCCGATTTCGACTGGGACGCCATCTTCGAGGGCGTGGACTGGTTCCACTTCACCGGCATCACCCCGGCGCTGGGCCCCAACGTGGTGGACATCTGCCGCGAAGCCTGCAAGGCCGCCAAGGCCCACGGAGTCAAGATCAGCTGCGACCTGAACTACCGCGGCAAGCTGTGGACCCGTGAGGAAGCCCGCGCCGCCATGACCGACCTGTGCCAGTATGTGGATGTCTGCATCTCCAACGAGGAGGACGCCAAGGACGTGTTCGGCATCGAGGCCGAAGCCACCGACATCTACGCCGGCGAGATCAACCGGGAAGGCTACAAGAGCGTGGCCAAGCAGCTGGCCGACAAGTTCGGCTTCGAGAAGGTGGCCATCACCCTGCGTGAGAGCCATTCCGCCTCGGACAACGGCTGGAGCGCCATGCTGTACGACGTGGCCTCGGGCGAATACTGCTTCAGCAAGAAGTACGAGCTGCGCATCATCGACCGCGTGGGCGGCGGCGACAGCTTCGGCGGCGGGCTGATCTACGCCCTGCTGAACGGCAAGAGCACCCAGGACGCCGTGGAGTTCGCCGTGGCGGCCTCCGCGCTCAAGCACTCCATCGAGGGCGACTACAACATGGTCACCGTCGCGGAGGTCGAAAAGCTGGCCGGCGGCGACGGTTCCGGCCGCATCCAGCGCTAAGCGTTTTCCACCTTATACGGTTTACCTTCCCATAGAAAATACCCCCGGCCTTTGGGCCGGGGGTATTTCAGCGTGTCGAGAAACTCGACACGCTGCACAAGAGGCAACAGCCGCGCACTGCCGCCGCAGCGGCGTGTCGAAGGCCAACCGGGCCGCAGGCCCGGCTCTTAGGCCGGAGACCGGCAATTGCCTAACGCGGCTGTTTCCCCTTGTGTATCCCCTTCGACAAAATTTTACGCCAAATCGCGCACTCGTCACTTCGTTCCTCGCACACAATTTGGCGTAAAATTTCCCTGGCGGTGTCGCCGTCGTCGGCGCATGTCCGCCGACGGCGACGGTTTTTGAATTTGCCCAACCTGGCCGGAGTTGTCCGCCGACGGCGACGGTTTTGTATTTTACGGTATTTGCCCGGCGGGTCAGGCGGGCAGGTCCACCGTGAAGGTGGCCCCGCCGCCCGGCGTGTCCGCCAGGGTGAGGGCCGCGCCGAGCCCTCGGGCCAGCTCCCGGGCGACGCTGAGCCCCAGGCCGAAATTCTCCTTGCGGGTGCGGCTGGCGTCGGCGCGGAAAAACCGGTCGAAGACCTGCTCCTTCCGGTCATCGGGAATGCCGGGCCCGTGGTCGATGACCCGCAGCCGCAGCCGGCCGGGGGCGGGCTGCAGGGTCAGTTCCACCGGCGTGCCCGGCGGGGTGTGGTCCAGGGCGTTCTGCAGCAGGATGGTCAGCAGCTGGGTCAGCCGGCCGCCGTCGGTGACCAGCGGGGGCAGCGGTGCTTCGGGCAGCTGCAGGGTCAGCCGGCGGCCCTGGGCCCGGGCCAGCAGGTAAAACTGCTCATACACCTCAATGCAGAGGGTGTCCGCCGCCACCGGGCCGGGGCGGACGGTCAGCGCACCGGCGTCCCCGGCGGCCAGCAGCTGCAGGTCGCCGGTCAGCCGGGCCAGGCGGTCGGCCTCCCGCTGGGCGGTGTGCAGAAAACCGCGGCGCCGGGCTTCGGGCAGGGCGGGGTCCTCGGCGGCGGCAAGGCTCGCCTTGATGACCGCCAGCGGGCTGCGCAGCTCATGCCCGGCCGCCGCCACAAACTCGTTCTGCCGCTGCCAGGCCCGGCGGGTGGGGGCCAGCATCCGGCCCGCCCCCAGCCAGCTCACCGCCGCCAGCCCGGCCAGCCCCGCCAGCCACAGCCCGCCGTAGCCCAGCAGGGTCAGCCGCCAGCCGGGGCCGGCCGGCGCCAGCGGCTGCAGGGCGGTCAGCCGCAGCGCCCCGCCGCCCCGGGGCAGCACCGCCGTGAGCCCCCGCCAGCGGGCGCCGCCGGGTTCGGTCACGGTGTAGTCCACCTGGCGGGGTTCCTCGCCGGCCGGGGCGTCCGGGTCCAGCCCGGCGGCCAGCGCCGCCCCCTCGGCCTGGTCCAGCAGGGCGGCCAGGTCGGCGTCCTGCCGCTGCCGCACCGAAAAATGCACCGGCCGGCCCCCGTCCATCAGGTCCAGCACCCCGCCCAGCTCCAGCTGCCGGGCGGCCAGCCAGCCGTCGGTGACCAGGTCGGCCACGGCCAGCTGGTCGCAGAGGGCGGCGAACCGGCTGCGGAAGACCAGGTCGGACGCCCGGGTCTGCTGCTGCCAGCTCAGCCACAGCCCGGCGGCCGCCACCAGCGTCAGCACCAGCGCCGACAGCAGCGCCAGCAGCAGGGCCAGCCGGCGGCGCAGCGCCCTCAGCACGGGGGTACCTCCAGCCGGTAGCCGCTGCCCCGCACCGTCACCACCCGGGCGGCGCTGCCCACCGCCCGCAGCCGCCGCCGCACAAAGTGGATGTAGCAGTCCAGGTTGGCGTCCTCCACCTCGGCCAGCGGACCCCAGACCCGGGCCAGCAGCGCCGCCCGGGGCTGCAGCCGGCCGGGGGCCCGGAGCAGGGCTTCCAGCAGGGCGCACTCCTTGCGGGAAAGCTCGGCCGCCCCCGCCGGCCCGGTCAGGGTCAGTTCGGCGGGGTCCAGCCGCAGGTCCCCGGTCTGCAGCACCGCCCCGCCGCCGCTGCGCCGCAGCAGCGCCCGCAGCCGGGCCTGCAGCACGGCGGTGTCAAAGGGTTTGGCCAGGTAATCGTCGGCGCCGGCGTCCAGGCCGTCCACCACCTCGCCGGGGCCGGCCAGCGCCGTGAGCAGCAGCACCGGCGTGGTCACCCCCTTGGCCCGGGCCGCCCGCAGCAGGGTCACCCCGTCCAGCCCCGGCAGCATCCGGTCCAGAATGCACAGGTCATACCCGCCGCTGGCCAGCAGCGTCAGACCTTCCGGCCCGGTGTGGCACACCTCCAGCCTGCCGAAGTCCCCCAGCGCCGGGGCCAGCGCCGCGCACAGGGCCGTGTCGTCCTCGATCAGCAGCAGCCGCATATCCACCCAACCTTTCGCGTCCGTCCTTTTTATTTTCTTCTATTATACCACCGTTCCCTTGAAAAAGCCTTGAAAAAATTCCCCGCCCTTTCAAGGACAAATCAAGACGGATGCGGTACAATCAAGACAGAAAAGCGAAAAGGAGGGCACCAAGATGAAACGCAACGCCATGACCGCCGCCGGGCTGGCCGGGGTGATGCTGCTGGGGCTGGCGGGCTGCGCCGCCCCGGCGGCCGAAACGCCGCCCGCCGCTTCGGCCGCCACCCCCGAGAGCGCCGAGGCCCAGGCCGCCGCCCAGGTGCTGGGCGGACATTGGGAGGAACAGGCCATCGACATGACCGGGAAGGACCTGGTCAGCTCCTTCCTCTGCGGGGCGGACGGCACCGTCCAGATCTATCTGCAGGACTGGAAGACCGGCGAGACCACCCGGCAGATTTCCCGGGACAACGGCGCCACCTGGACCGAGGAGGCCCTGCCCGACTGGATGGACCAGGTGATCGAGGGGGAGGGCTGGGAACTGTCCTACGTGGACAGCACGCCGGACGGGCGGTGGACGCTGGTCTGGACGCTGCTGGAAGGGTGGACGCCGGAACAGAACCAGGGCCGGCAGTGGATCGTGGACCCGCAGGGCACGGTGACGCCGCTGGACATCGGCGCCCTGTTTGAAGGGGTGGACTGGGCGGTGATGCCCACCTTCCTGGACAACGAGACGCTGGCCCTGCTGCCGATCCAGCGCAGCGCCGACATGGAGGCGGACTGCTACCGCTGGCAGATGACGGCCCTGAACCTGACCGACAAGAGCTGCCGGACCCTGCCGGGGGTGAGTGACTGCAGAACGACCTCTTATGAAGAAGATCCGCCGGGCAGCGGCAACTGGGTGGGGCCGATCGGCGGGATGATCGCCTACACCGGCACGGCGGGGCGGTATGTCTACTTCGCCGGCATGGAGGAGGGCGCCCAGCTGCGGGTGGTGGACCCGGAGACCGGCAGCAGCGAGGTCTGGCTGGAGGAACTGCCCGGCAACCGGCCCGCCGCTTTGTGTGCCGACGAGGACGGCAACCTCTATTACCTGACGGTGGAGGGCATCTACCGGCTGGCCGCCGGCGGCACCCTGCCCGAACTGGTGATGGACGGCGCCGGCACCCACACCCGGGAGATCGCCAGCCTGGAGCTGAACTCCCCCTTTGAGGTCGGGATCGGCTCGGTGGCGATGAACCGCACGGCGGACGGCAGCTTCCTGGTCATGCGGGTGCGCCGCGGCGCCCAGACGCTGTACCGGTACAGCTGGGTGGAGGGCTGACGGTGGAGCCCGGGAACGACACGGTTTTTCGGAAGAACTTTTGAGGCGGAAGGTCCCGCCCCGGCGCGCTGCGCCGGGGCGGGGTTTTTTTGCGGATTTTTTGCGCAGCGGCGCGAAAACGGGGAGAGGGGCGGGACGGACGGGCAAAAAAGTTTGCCCGCCTTGCCAAAAAATGCGGGGCTGCCGCGTTGTAATAGACAGAGGGGCTCGGCCCCCCGCAGCGTGTCGAGTTTCTCGACACGCTGAGAGGGGTTCAGCCCCCGACCAAGGATGGACAAGGAGGGTGTGACGATGAAAGTTCTGCTGACCACCGACTGGTATACCCCGGCCGTGAACGGGGTGGTGACCTCGGTGCTGGCGCTGCGCCGCCAGCTGCAGCGCCAGGGGCATGAGGTGCGGGTGCTGACGCTGGCCGCCGGCCTGCACAGCCACCAGGGCGACGGGGTCTGGGCGCTGGGGTCGGTGAACGCCGGGCTGATCTACCCGGGCGCCCGGCTGCGCACCCCCGACGCCGCCGCGGCCCTGCAGGCGCTGACCGCCTGGGGGCCGGACGTTGTCCACTCCCAATGCGAATTCAGCACCTTTGCGCTGGCGCGGCGGATCGCCCGGGCGGCCGGCGCACCGCTGGTCCATACATACCACACGGTGTACGAGGACTACACCCACTATTTCTCCCCCAGCCGCCGCTGGGGCCGGGCGCTGGTGCGGGGGTTCACCCGGCACATCGCGGCCCGGTGCGACACCATCGTGGCCCCCACCGCCAAGGTGGCCCGCCTGCTGGAAGGCTACGGCGTGGCCTGTCCGGTCTGCACGCTGCCCACCGGCATCGACACCGCCCGGTTCGCGGCGGCGGACCCAGCCCGGGCCGCGGCCCTCAGGGCCCGGCTGGGGCTGCCGGCCGACCGGCCGGTGCTGCTGTTTCTGGGGCGGCTGGCCCGGGAAAAGAACCTGGATGAACTGCTGGACCTGATGGGCCGGCTGACCGCCGACGGCACCCCGGCCACCCTGCTGGTGGTGGGCGACGGCCCCGACCGCCCGCGGGTGCAGGCCCTGGCCGCCGGGCTGCCGGTGGTGTTTGCCGGCATGGCCGACCCCGCCGACGTGCCGCTGTACTATGCGGCGGCGGACCTGTTCCTGAGCGCTTCCACCAGCGAGACCCAGGGCCTTACCTACCTGGAAGCCCTGGCCGCCGGGCTGCCCGCCGTCTGCCGGGCCGACCCCTGCCTGGACGGGGTGGTGGAAAACGGCCGCAACGGCTGGCAGTACCGCACCCCCGCCGAGCTGGAGACCGCGGTGCGGGCGCTGCTGGCCGACCCGGCCGCCCGCCGGGCCATGGGGCAGCGGGCCGCCGCCGGGGCCGACGCCTTCAGCGAGGAAGCCTTCGGCCGCGGCGCCGAGGCGCTCTACCGCCGGCTGATCGAACAAACCCATAACCGGGCGGCTTGCCCCGCCGAAAGGAGGGACCCACTGTGGATTCTATAAGGAGTACCCCGATGCAATGGCTGCGCAAAGCGAAACAGGCCCTGGCGGCCCTGGTGAAAAACCCGTTCCAGCTGATCTCGGTGCTGGGGCTGGCGTTCTGCCTGGTGGCGGGGGTGTGGATGTGGCGCCGCGGGCTGCTGACCTCCCGCGCAGCGCTGCAGGCTTTCCTGGCGCCCTTCGGGCCCTGGGCGGCGGCGCTGTTCGTGGCCTTCCAGGCCGTGCAGGTGGTGGTGCCCATCCTGCCCGGCGGGCTGGGCTGCCTGGCCGGGGTGGTGCTGTTCGGGCCCTGGTGGGGGTTCGTGTACAACTATGTGGGCATCTGCCTGGGGTCGCTGGCGGCCTTTGCCATCGCCCGCAGCTGCGGCCGGCCGCTGCTGTACAAAATGTTCCCCCGGCCGATGATCGACAAATACGACCGCTGGACCGGCGAGGGCGGCCGCTTCGCCCGCTGGTTCGCCCTGCTGATCTTCCTGCCGGTGGCGCCGGACGACTACCTCTGTTTCCTGGCCGGCACCACCACCATCCGCTGGCAGCTGTATACCGCCATCATCCTGCTGTGCAAGCCCTTCGCCATTGCGGCTTACAGCCTGGGGCTGACGGTGCTGTTCCAGCAGGTGCTGGGGATCTGGGCCTGAAAGACAAAGGAGGCTACGGATGCGTGTTCATTTGTATACCGGTTCGCTGGAATTGGTGCGCCGCAGCGGCGTAGGCCAGGCGGTGGCCCACCAGCGGGCCATGCTGGAAAGCGCCGGGGTCGAGGTGGTGGAAAGCTGGGCGCTGCCCGCCGACGCCGTTCACATCAACACCGTGCTGCCCGACGCGCCGCTGGCCGCCTGGCGGGCCCGGCTGCGGGGCGAGCGGGTGGTGGTGTACGGCCATTCCACCATGGAGGATTTCCGCAATTCCTTTGTGGGGTCCAACCGGCTGGCGCCGCTGTTCAAACAGTGGCTGCGGCTGTGCTACAACCGGGGGGACGTGGTGCTCACCCCCACCCCCTATGCCCGCAATATTCTGGACGGCTACGGCCTGCGCCCGCCGGTGCAGGTGCTGTCCAACGGGGTGGACACCGACTTCTTTGCCCCGGACGCGGCCCGGCGGGCGGAGTTCCGCCGCCGGTACGGCCTCGGGGACGGGGAGAAGGCGGTGGTCAGCGCCGGGCATTTCATGCAGCGCAAGGGGATCCTGAGTTTTATCCGGCTGGCCCGGGCGCTGCCGGCGGTGCGGTTTTTCTGGTTCGGCTACACCCAGCCCGCCCTGGTGCCCGCCGACATCCGCCAGGCCATGGCCGAAGCCCCGGCCAACCTGACCTTCCCGGGGTTCGTGAGCCAGGCCGAACTGAGGGACGCCTACTGCGGCGCCGACCTGTTCTGCTTCTGCAGCCATGAGGAGACCGAGGGCATCGTGGTGCTGGAGGCCCTGGGCTGCGGCGTGCCGGTGCTGGTGCGGGACATCCCGGTGTATGAAGGCTGGCTGACCCACGGCGAAACCGTCTACAAGGCCCGGAGCGAAGCCGACTGGCCGGCGCTGGCCGCCGGCATCCTGGACGGCACCCTGCCCGACCTGACCGCCGCCGGCCGCCGGGTGGCCGAAGCCCGCAGCCTGACCCGCCTGGGCCGCCAGCTCTGCGAGGTGTACCGCCGCCTGGACCGCGCCGCGCCGCACCCCCACCCCGCGCCGCTGCGGGCGAGGTGAGGGAGGAAATGCCAGCCACAGCGCCGGGCGCAGAATATCGAAGAAAAACCGTCCCCCGGGGAGCCGCCGCCCCCGGGGGACGGCTTTTGCCTGCGGCGGCAAACCGCGGAAAGTTTGGCACGGCAAACAAATTTTGGACGGGAAATTTGTGGAGTTTTGCTCTGGACAAGGGTACGTAAAATGCCTATAATTCCTTACACAAAGTTTGAGTGAACGTTTACGTAAATGTTTACGTAAACCTGCGTAAACGTTCGTGCCGGCCGGCGATCAAATGAGGTGTGATCATGTCCAATTCCAACGTGACCTTGAAGCAGATTGCGGCACTTGCAGGGGTGTCCATCACCACCGTTCACCGGGTGCTGAACAACAAGGAGGGATGCAGCGAACAGCTCAAGAAAAAGATCCTGCAAATCGCGCAGGAGCAGGGGTATCAGGTCAACTACGCGGCGGCATCCATCCGAAAACATACCTTGTATTTCGGACTGGTTTTCCCGGCCACAGGCCAGGGACACAGCTGGTTTTTGCAGCCGATGATGGATGGATACCTGCGTTACCGCCAGGAGGCTGGCCGCTTCAACGTGGTGTTTCAGGAGCATTATATAGGCAGTTCAGGCGATCCGTCGCTTTATGGCGGCCACGACATGAACGCTGCAGTGGCGCACATCCTGAGAAACATCGTGAACGAACGGCCGGTGGCCTACGACGGCCTTCTCCTTTATGACATTGACTGGAATGACGAGGTGCTGAGCTGGTTGCACCGGCTGCTGGGCCGTGATATTCCGGTGGTAATGCTTGAAAAGGGGCCGGCCGATGTTCCGGGGCTTTGCCGAGTCAATGCTGACGATGAGACCGCCGGCCGGATGGCGGCGGAATTGCTGTCCAAGTTTGTGCATGGACCGGGCACAGTGGCCCTGGTGGAACAGCAGCTCCATAATGCCGACCCTTGCGGTGCAGCCTTTGCCCGGGAACTGGTCAAACGCCGCCCTGACCTGACGCTGCGCACCGCCACCTTACCCGCCGATACCCACCAGACAGAATCGGTCTGCCGCTTTTTGAACGACCTTCCCGCTTTGCAGGGCGTGTATTGTACCAGCGCCCGCCACACCGTTGCCTACCTGGCCGCCCGGCCCGGGCTGAACTGCCCGCCGCCGGTGGCCATCGGCAGCGAATTGTTCGACCGCACCCACGCCGCCCTGCAGGACGGCACGCTGGACGCGGTGATCGACAAGCGGCCGTTCAGCATCGGGTACCAGGCCCTGAACCGCCTGTTCGACCATGTGGTCAAAAACGAACCGCTTCCCGAGGTGGTGAACATTACCCCCCGCATCATCCTGCGTGCCAACTGTGACGCTTACTTTAACAGAAAGGATTCGGTTTATGGCAAACACAACCACGACATTGAACCCCCAATATGTCCATGAAGTGCAGCACGCCCCCAAGTTCGGGCTGAGCGACAAGCTGGGCTACCTGCTGGGGGACCTGGGCTTCAACAGCCTGCAGACGCTGGTGAACAGCTACTTCATGCTGTTCTGCGTCAACATCATGGGGCTGGACGCCGCCCACTTTGCGGCCATCATCTTCATCTGCAAGGCGCTGGACGCCCTCAACGACACCTTCATCGGCCGCACCTGCGACAACCGCCCGGCCAGCCGCTGGGGCAAGATGAAACCCTGGATCAAATGGTTCGCCCTGCCCTACTTCGCCTTCACCATCGTCATGTTCCTCAACATGAAAGCGATGCCCTACGGGCTGCGGGTGGCCTGGGTGCTGGTGGTCTACTTCATCTGGGGCATCGTGGGCACCTTCATCAATGTGCCCTACGGCGCCATGAGCAACATCATCACCACCAACCAGGTGGAGCGCACCGAGCTTTCCAACTTCCGCTCCATCGGCAGCACGGTGGCCAGCATCGGCACCACCACCATCGTCCCGCTGCTGCTGTTTGACGAAAACAACGACCCCATCGCCAGCCGGTTCATCCTGCTGTCGGTGATTCTGGGCGTGTTCTGCACGGTCTGCCTGCTCTGCACCTACAAGATGGTGCATGAGCGGGTGCTGGTCACCCCTGACAGCAACAAAAACGCCGCCGGCGAAAAGGTCAACTACCTGCAGGTGGCCAAGAGCTTTGTCCACAACCGGGTCATGATCGCGGTGGTGCTGTCCTATGTGGTGGCCAAGCTGTTCACCCAGCCGGTTTCCACCACCAACCAGTACGTCTTCATGGTTTACTTCCAGGATACTTCCATGCTGTCCATGTCCAGCCTGTTCACCCTGGTGCCCACCATCCTGGGTATGGTCATGCTCAAGCCGCTGGTGGCCAAATTCGGCAAAAAGAACCTGATCACCTGGCCGGTGCTGGCTGCCGCCGTCTGCTACGGCATCACCGCCTTCGCGCCGATGAACCCGGTCAGCTGGATCGCCTGCCAGGTGCTGGCCAGCCTGTGCAACGCCTGCCAGGGCCTGCTGCTCTGGAGCCTGATCGCCGACGCGGTGGACTACCAGGCCTACCTGACCGGCCAGCGCAACGACGGCACCGTCTACGCCACCATCACCTTCATCGTCTTTTTTGCCTCCAGTGCCAGTACCTCACTGATCGCCCTGATGCTGGATGTGCTGGGCTACAACCCCGACCTGGGCTCGATGGGCCAGCTGGCCGGCGTGGCCGAGCGGATCAAGATTTTCGGCGGCGTCTGGCCGATGATCGGCTGCATTCTGGTTTTCATCTGCTACAAAATCATTTATAATATTACCGATGCGGATATGCGCAAAGTCAGCGAGACGCTGCGCCAGCGCAGTGAAGAGCAGGAAAAGACCGCCCTGAAAGGAATGAAGGAAGAATGAGTTCGATCCGACATGAAGTGATTCCGGTGGTGCCCGGCGTGTTCTGCATCAGCGAATTCAAGCTGGTCAACGCCTTCCTGGTCATCGGCCAGGAAAAAGCGGCCCTCATCGACACGGCCAACGGCATCGGGAACATCGGCGCGGTGGTGAAAACCCTCACCGACCGGCCGCTGGAGGTGCTCCTGACCCACAACCACGCCGACCACATCGGCGGGCTGTACACCCTGCCCGGGGTGCCGGTCTTTGTCCACCCGGCGGACAGGGAACTGCTGTTCCCCTGCAACAACAACTTCCGCCGCATGTACATCGAGAGCCGCGGACCGATCCGCTTCCCCGGCGAGGGCCACCAGGAGGCCATGCTGGCCCTGGTGCCCGAGCAGGAACAGACCATCACGCTGGAGAACGCCCGGCTCCTGGCCGAAGGCGATGTCTTCGACCTGGGCGGCCGCGCCTTGGAGGTGCTCCACACCCCTGGCCACAGCGCAGGCAGCGTCTGCTACCTGGACGCCAGGGACCGCATCCTGTTCAGCGGCGATACGGTGAACAACAGCATCATCCTGATGCGGCAGCCCGGCAACGGCACCGCATTGATCGAACAGTACAACCGGACGCTGTGCAAGCTCTGGGCGCGGGCGGAGGAATACGACTGCCTGGCCATCGGCCATGACGGCGTGACGGTACCCAAACAGATCGTGCGGGATTACCTGGACCTGACCCGGGGCCTGCTGGACGGGAGCATTTCCGGCCGGTACGAGGAGGTGGGCTTCCGCAAAGGCGAGGTGGCCCGCCGCGGCCTGGCCGAACTCTGGTACCAGTGCGACGCCTGAGCCAGGCCCCCCGGGCTGCCCCTGTAAAAAAGGCGAACGCCGACGCATGAAAAAGCGACCCTCAAAAGAAGCCGACGCCGCTTCTTTTGAGGGTCGCTCTGTTTTGCCGGAAGGCGGCCGGAGCCGCCTGGCCCCGCCCTGCGCCGCTGCGGGCGAGGTGAGGGAGGAACGAGCCCGCCCCCGCCGGGAAAGCCACAGGGCTTCCCGGCGGGGGCGGGCATTGTTTTGTTGGGCGCTTGCCTGCGGCGGGCGCTTTTTTTGGCGGCCGGCGGGCTCAGACCCAGCGGCCGAAGCGGTAGCGGGGCTCGATGGGTTCGCCGGGGTCGAGGTCCTGGCCGAGAAACACCTGGATGCCGTTGCGGCGGAAGCGGGCGGCGGTGTCGCCGGGCAGGGCGGCATAGCCTTCCCGCAGGTTGACGGTGCGGTGTTCCAGGTTGTGGGCGTCGGTGGCCAGCAGGTGGACCAGGTTCCACTTGATGTAGCGGGCCATCACCTTGGCCGAATGGCCGCCGCGGATCAGCCCGGCGGCGTTGATCTGGGCCAGGGCGCCGCCGGACACCCACCGGTAGAGCAGGGTGGGGTCCTCGGTCACATAGGGGTAACGCTCCACATGGGCGAGGATCGGGGTGCAGCCCTGCTGCTGCACCGCGAACAGCGTTTCCTCAATGCCGCTGGGGTGGTGGGTCACCGGCAGCTCGATGAGCAGGTAGGGGGTGCCCGAAAAGCAGAGCGGGCGCAGGTCCATCGTGGCCAGCGCCGGGGTGAAGTAGACCTCCGCCCCGACCTTGGCGGCCAGCGGCAGGCCCGCCTGGCGCATCGCCTCGGCCGTCTGGCGGAAGGCCGCCCGGCGGCGCTCGGCAAACTTTTCCAGGCTGATGCGCTCGTAATAAAAATGGGGGGTGAACATCACCCCGGCGGCGCCGTCCGCCACCTCCCGCCGCAGCAGCTCCATCGTCATGGTCAGGTCCTTGGAGCCGTCGTCAATGCCCGGCAGAATGTGGCAGTGCAGATCCACCAGTTCCTGTTTCATGGCCCTTCTTCCCCGTCCTCGGCCTGTGCGCTGTCGTCGTGCTTGTAATAATCGTAGGAGTAGGAGTAGTAGTACCCGTCCTTGTGGCCGGCGCGCTTGGCGTCGTAGCCGTTGAGCACCACGCCCAGGATGTGGGCGTGGACCGCCTCCAGGTTCTTTTTGGAGAGCTGGGCGCCCTGGGTGGTGGTGACCCCGGGGCGCACCACCAGGATCACCCCGTCGGCAAAGCGGCACATGACCGCCGCGTCGGTGACCACCGACACCGGCGGGGTGTCCACGATCACATAATCATAGTATTCCCGCAGGCCCTTGAAGAGCGCCTCCACCGCCGGGGTGGCCAGCATCTCGCTGGGGTTGGGGGGCAGCGGGCCCACCGGCAGCAGGGTGAACTGAACGTTCTTGAACCGGACCAGCGCGTCGGTCAGCGTGCACTGGTTGGCCACCACGTTGGAGATGCCCGGCCGGTTGCGGTTCAGGTGCAGGTAGCGGGACAGCGAGCCTTTGCGCAGATCGCCGTCCACCAGCACCACCTTTTTGCCGCCGGCGGCCATGGTGGTGGCCAGGTTGATGGCCACGTTGCTCTTGCCTTCCTCCGGCACGGAAGAGGTGATCAGGATGACCTTGCACCCCGAGGAGGCGGACAGAAATTCCAGGTTGGTGCGCAGGCTCTTGTACGCTTCCACAAACTGGAAGGGTGCGTCCGGGCCGACCATCAACAGTTTGCGGTGGGATTTCCCACCCTTTTTCGCCTTGGCCATTACCGTTTGCCTCCGTTCTCATAGTTGGGGATCACGCCGATCACCGTCAGGCCCAGATGCTTGGTCACATCGTCCTCGGTGTTGATCTTGTTGTCCAGCAGCACCCGCAGGAACAGGATGCCCACGCAGACCACCAGCCCCAGCACGCCGGCGATGGCGGTGTTGCGGGGAATGTTGGGGGAGACCGGGTCCGGGTCCACGCTGGCGGCCGAGATCACCTTGACCGAGCCGGCTTCCACCGCGGTCAGGATCGCGTCCGGCGCCACCTGGGTGATCTGCTCGCAGACCTGGCGGGCTCCGTCCGGGTTCGGGTCGGTGACGGTGATCTCCATGACCTGGGTTTCATCCACCGCCGAGACCTCCACCTTGGAGGCCAGGGTCTCATAGGTCATGTTCAGGCCCAGGTTGGCGATCACCTGGTTGAGCACCGTGTCGCTCTTGACGATGATGCTGTAGGTGGATACCAGGCGGCTGGCCGAGGTGAGCTGATCGCTGGTCACGTTGGCGGAAGTGTCCTGCCGGGTGTTGACGATCATCAGGGCGCTGGCCTGGTACTGGGGCGTGAGCACGAAGCTCGACACAAGGAACCCGGCCAGCGCTGCCAGCACGGTGGTCAGCAGCAGGGCCAGGATGTGCTGGCGAAGTACGCCCAACAACTCCAGCAGGTCTATGGTCTCGTAATCCTGGTTCTCTTCCATCTTTCAGTTGTTCCCCCCACGGTCTCGTTGTGGCCGCCGACGGATGACCGGCGGCATGGCAAAGTAAATTATAGCACAACCAGGACGGTTTTCCAAATTTATTTTGGGGCTTTGCCGGGTTCCTGATAAAATTTGGCGGTTTGCACAATAAATCCCCGGGGCGGTGGGGGCTTTTGCGCTGTGAGCCCCTTTGCCGCCGGATTTGGTTTTTTGCCCGCCAGATGGTATAATGGCACAAGAAAGGAGGCGGTGCGGATGGTGGAACTGACCATGCTGGGCTGCGGCGGCACCCAGCCGCTGCCCGGCCGGGCGCTGGCCGCCCTGTGGCTGCAGGTGGCGGGCAGCGGGCTGCTGTTTGACTGCGGCGAGGGCACCCAGGCCGCCGCCCGGCGCTGGGGGTGCAGCCTGTACAAGCTGGATGCCATCCTGCTGACCCACTACCACGGGGACCACATCTTCGGCCTGCCGGGGCTGCTGCAGACCCAGGGGGCGCTGGGGCGCACCGCGCCGGTGACCGTCGCCGGCCCGCCGGGGCTGCGGGCCCTGCTGGAACTGGTGCTGCAGCTGACCGGCCCGCTGCCCTTCGCCCTGCACCCGGTGGAACTGGCGGACTGCCGCGGCCGCTTCCCGGTGCCGGGGGGCGAGGTGGAAGCCTTCCCCTGCCGGCACCGGGTGGCCTGCTGCGGCTATGCCTTCACCCTGCCCCGGGCCGGCCGGTTCGACCCGCAGCGGGCCAGGGCCGCCGGCATCCCGCTGGACTGCTGGCGCACGCTGCAGGCCGGGCAGCCGGTGGACGGCTTCACCCCCGAGATGGTGCTGGGCCCGCCCCGGCGGGGCATCCGGGTGGTGTATGCCACCGACACCGCCCCCTGCCCGGCGCTGCGCCGGGCCGCCGCCGGGGCCGACCTGCTGGTGATGGACGCCACCTACGCCGATGACGCCGACGCCCCCAAGGCCAGACAGTACGGCCACGCCACCTGCCGCCAGGCCGGGGCGCTGGCCGCCGCCGCCGGGGTGCGCCGGCTCTGGCTGACCCATTACAGCGCCGCCGTCACCGACCCGGGCCCCGGGCTGGCCGCCGCGGCCGCCGCCTTCCCCGGGGCCGAGGCGGGGGCGGACGGCAAGCGGGCCACCCTCCGGTTTGAGGAATAGGCCCCGCCAGGCCCCCTGACGGGGGCCGCCCGCGCCCGGCCGCCACAGACCACCCGACAAAAGGACTGCCATGAAACGAACCACCCGAAACAACCTGATCTTCCTGCTGGCGGTGGGGGCGGTGATCGCCGCCCTCTGGCTGGCCGGCCGGGCCGCGCCCCGCCGGACCGGGGCCGTCGCCCTGGTACAGTACGGCGACGCCGGCGCCGAACAGCGCATCCCGCTGGCGGAGGACGGGGTCTACCAGATCGACACCGGCTACTACACCATCCACCTGCAGGTGGAGGACGGGGGCATCCGCTTTGTGGACAGCCCCTGCCCCGACCATCTGTGCGAGGGCTTCGGGGTGCTGCGCCGGGCCGGCGACTGGGCCGCCTGCCTGCCCGCCCGGGCCAGCGTGACCATCCTGGAGGAATGACCCACTTTATTTTGGAAAGGAACTGCCATGAACCCGACTTTCAAGCAAGTGACCAAGACCCGTTATGTGCAGCAGGTTGCCGCACTGGCACAGGAGATCTTTGTGCAGCATTACAAAAAGCTCACCCCCAAGGTGGCGGCGGCCCTGGCCGAGCGCTACCAGAGCGACATCGAGACCGACGAACAGATCCACTCGGGGAAGGTCAACTACTTCCTTGTCTGCCTGGGCAGCGAGCCGGTGGGCTACTTTGCGCTGGACCTGGGCCCGGCGGGGGCGCTCTGCCTGCGGCGGCTCTTCCTGAAAGAGAGCGCCCGGGGCCGGGGCATCGGGCGGAGCATTGTGGCCTACGCCCAGAAACTGGCCGAGGGGGACGGCCGCAGCCGGCTGTACCTGAAGGTCTGGGCCAGGGACCTGCAGGCCGAGGCGTTCTGCAAGAAGTGCCGCTTCCGCAAGGCCGGCACCGCCCCGGCCGAGCTGCTGGACGGGGTGACGCTGGAGCTGGCCACCTGGGAAAAACTGTGGCGATGAGCGGCGCCGGCCGCAAGGAAAGGAGGGGGCGGCGGTGAGGCTGCTGCATCTGGCTGACCTTCACCTGGGAAAACGGGTGAACGGGTTTGATTTCCTGCCCGACCAGCGGGCGGTGCTGGAACAGGTGCTGGCGCTGTGCGCCGAACACCGGGTCGGCGCGGTGGCGCTGGCCGGCGACCTGTACGACGCGCCGGTGCCGCCGGCCGCCGCCGTGCTCACGCTGGACTGGTTCCTGAGCGAGCTGGCCGGCCGGGGGGTGGCGGTGCTGGCGGTGTCCGGCAACCACGACAGCGCCGAGCGGCTGGACTACGCCGCCGGGCTGCTGGCCCGGCAGGGGGTGTACATTGCCGGGCGGTTCACCGGCCGGCTGCCGGTGGTGGAACTGCCCGACCCCGACGGCCCGGTGGAATGCTGCCTGCTGCCCTTTGTGCGGGCGGCCACGGTGCGCCACTGCCTGCCCGACGCCCCGGTGACCGACTACGACAGCGCGGTGGCCGCGGCGCTGGCCACCCTGCCGCCCCGCCGCCCCGGCGTGCGCCGGGTGCTGGTGGCCCACCAGACCGTGCTGGCCGGCCGCAGCCTGCCCCGCTGCGCCGGCAGCGAGAGCGTGGCCGCCGAGCTGGAGGGGGCGGGGGTGAACATCGGCACGGTGGAGGCGGTGCGGGCCGACCGCTTTGCCGAGAACGGCGGCTTTGACTATGTGGCGCTGGGGCACATCCACCGCCCCCAGAGCCTGGGCAGCGAGACGGTGCGGTATGCCGGCAGCCTGCTGAGCTACAGCCTGGACGAATGCCGCGGCGGCACCGCCCCCGAAAAGTGTGCGCTGCTGGTGGAACTGGGCGCCGGCGGCACCGCGGTCACCCCGCTGCCGCTGCGCCCGCCCCGGGTCATGCGGCACCTGACCGGGCCGCTGGCCGCCCTGACCGACCCGGACCGGGTCACCGACCGGGAGGACTACATCTGGGCCACCCTGACCGACGACACCCCCCAGCCCGACGCCATGGCCGCGCTGCGGGCCGCCTACCCCAACGCGATGCGGCTGGACTATGCCCTGCGCCCCGGCGCCGGGGACGCCGCCCTGCCCGCCGCCGAGGCGCTGGCCGCCCGCAGCTTTGAGGAGCTGTTCGGGGCGTTTTTTGAACAGATGCAGGGCCGGGGCCTCAACGACGCCGAGCAAGCCGAGCTGGCCGCCCTGCGGGAGGAGGTGGAGCTGTGAAACCCCAACACCTGACCCTGTGCGCCTTCGGGCCGTATGCGGGGCGCACCGAGCTGGACCTGACCGCCTTCGGGGGCAGCGGGCTTTTTCTGATCAGCGGCGACACCGGCGCGGGCAAGACCGCCCTGTTTGACGCCATCACCTTTGCCCTGTACGGCGAGACCACCGGCGCCTACCGGGGCCCGGGGATGCTGCGCAGCGATTTCGCCGACCCCCGGGAGGAGACCTTTGTGGAGCTGACCTTCACCCACCGGGGGCGGACCTACACCGTCAGCCGGGCCCCCGAGCAGCTGCGGGCCCGCAAACGCGCCCGCCAGGCCGACGCCACCACCCTGGCCCCCGCCCGGGCCACCCTGCTGCGGGAACCGGAGGAGCCGGTCTCGGGTGCCAAGGCGGTGACGGCGGCGATCACTGAGCTTTTGGGCATCGGCGGGCGGCAGTTCGCCCAGATCAGCCTGATCGCCCAGAACGACTTTGCCCGGCTGCTCAACGCGCCCAGCGCCGAGCGGGCGGCCATTCTGCGGCAGGTGTTCGACACCGGGGCCTACCAGCGGCTGGCCGACGCCGCCCGCACCCGGGCCGGCGAGGCCGCCCGGGCGGCCGAGACCGCCGGCGGCCGGGTGCTGCAGGAGCTGGCCCGGCTGGACGCCGGCGACGCCGACGGCCCCGGGGCCGAGGCGGCCGAGACGCTGCGGGCGCTGCAGCGGGAACAGGACCCCTACCGGGCCGCCGCCGCGCCGCCGGCCGCCGCCGCGCTGATCCGGGCCGAAGGGGAGGAGGAAGCCCGGCTGAACGGGGCGCTGGACCGGCTGGAACAGGCGGTCATCGCGGCCAGCGGCGCCGCCCAGGCCGCCCGGGCCCGGGCCGACCTGCAGCGCCGGTACGACGCCGCCCGCGCCGCCGCCGGCGAACTGCAGCGGCAGGCCCCCGCGCGGCGGGCAGGCTGGGACGCCGCCGAGGCCCGCCGCCCCGAGCTGGCCGCCCTGGCCGGGCAGCTGGCCCGGCTGGAGGAGCTGGCCCCCCGCTATGACCAGCTGGAAGACGCCCGCACCGCCCTGCAGGCGGCCGAGCAGGCCGCCCGGGAGGCCGGGACCCGGGCCGAACAGGCCGCCCGGGCGGCCGGGGACTGGGAGACCCGGCGGGCCGAGACCGACCGGGCGCTGGCCGAATGCGGCGACCCGGCCGCCGAGGCGGCCCGCAACGAAGCCTACGAGCAGACCGCCCTGGACCTGCAGCAGCAGTGCGGCCGGCTGCGGCAGGACGCCCGGGCGCTGGCCGAAACCCGCCGGCAGGTCCCGCCGCTGCAGCGGGCCTACCGGGACGCCCAGGCCGCGCTGGACCGGGCCGAGGCGGTGCAGGCCGACACCCAGCGGCGGCTCAACGCCGCCCGGGCCGGGCTGCTGGCCCGGGAACTTGAGGAGGGCCGCCCCTGCCCGGTGTGCGGGGCCACCCACCACCCGGCCCCGGCCGCCCTGGCCCCCGGCCATGTGACCGAGGCCGACTGCGACGCCGCGGCCGCCGCGCTGCGCACCGCCCAGGCCGCCGCCGGCGCCGCCAGCGAGAAGGCCGGCCGGGCCCTGGACCGCTGCGCCACCCTGGAGGAGCAGTTCCGCCGGGGCTGCGGGGCCTTCCTGACTCGGCGGAAAAAGGCTTACGCCGGCCCGGACCCCGCCGGCCTGACGGCGGAGGAACTGGCCGCTGTGCTGGATGACCAGGCCGCCGCCCTGGCCGCCGGGCTGGAGGGGGTGCGCAGGCAGCTGGCCGACGCCCGCGCCCGGCAGGCCCGGCGGCAAACGCTGGAAAAGACCCGCCGCACCCTGGCCGAGCAGGGCCCGGCCCTGGCCCGGGCGAAGGAGGAGGCCGCCGCCGCGCTGCAGCAGGCCGAGAAGGAGCAGGTGGCCGCCCGGACCCGCCTGCAGGAAGGGCAGCGGGACCTGCCCTACCCCGACGCCCGGGCGCTGCGGGCCGAGCGGGACAAGACCGCCCGCCGCCAGCGGGAACTGGAAAAGGCGTTGGCCGCCGCCGCCGCCGAGCGCAGCGCCTTTGAACAGCAGCTGCAGCGGGCCGAAGGCCAGGCCGCGGCGCTGGCCCGGGAACTGGCCGAAGCCCCCGACACCCCGCCCGCCGCCGAGGCCGAGGCCGCCCTGGGCGAAGCCGCCGGCCGGCGGGACGACGCCCGGGCCCGGCTGGAGGCGGTGCGGATGCGGCTGGCCGGCAACCGGCAGGCCGCCGCCGGGCTGGACCGGGCGCTGGCCGGGGCCGAAGCCGCCCGGGCGCGCAGCGCGGTGCTGGACAACCTGAGCCGCACCATCAACGGCAACCTGGCCGGGCGGCCCAAGCTGCCCTTTGAACAGTATGTGCAGGCTTTCCACTTTGACGGGGTGGTGGCCGCGGCCAACCTGCGGTTTTACCGCATGACCGGCGGCCAGTACCGGCTGCTGCGCCGGGACCAGACCGGCATTGCCGGCAAGACCGCGCTGGAACTGGATGTGTTTGACGCCTACACCGGCAAGACCCGCCCGGTGGGCAGCCTGTCCGGCGGCGAGAGCTTCCTGGCGGCGCTGAGCCTGGCGCTGGGCATCAGCGACACCATCCAGCAGAGCGCCGGCGGGGTGGAGGTGGACACCCTGTTTGTGGACGAGGGGTTCGGCACGCTGGACGCCGAGGCGCTGGAAAAGGCCATCGACACCCTCAACGCCCTGGCCGGCGCCGACAAGCTGGTGGGCATCATCAGCCATGTGGAAAGCCTGCAGGACCGGGTGCGCCGCAAGATCCTGGTGCGCAAGACCCGCCGGGGCAGCGAAGCCGAGGTGCGGGCCGACTGAGCCGTCCGCCCCGGAGGCCCTTATAATATGAAAAAAGGAATGCCGCGTCGGCAGTTTCGTGCCGGTGCGGCATTTTTTGCGCGGTTTTTGTGGCAGAATGGGGCAGGCGGGGCGGACAGGCCCCCTCAGGCCCCGTCGGCATCCCCCAGGGGGCCCCGGTAGAGCACCTGGGTGCAGATGTAGCTCACCTCGCTGAAGGCTTCGGGGTGGCTCAGGCGGAAGAGGATCCGCGCCGCCAGCCGGGCCCCGATGCTGGAGGTCTGCACCTCCACCGTCGTGATGGTGTGGGCCACGTTGGTGTATTCGGGGTTGTTGTCAAAGCCGGTCAGCAGGGGCTGGCGTTCGGCGGGCAGGCGGCGCTCCTCATAATACTGGCGGATGAAATGGGCGATGTAGTCGCTGGCGCAGACAAAGGCGTCGGGCAGGCGGGGTAGATTGTCCAGAAACCGGCTGATCTCCTCATAATGGGTGTACAGCCCGAAGGGGCCTTTCAGGCAGAGCGTCTCGTCGCAGTGCAGGCCCCGGTCGGCGTGGGCGTCCACAAAGCCCAGCCAGCGGTCGTGGTTGGTCTGGGCATAGTCCACCGCACCGATAAAGCTCAGCCGGGTGCGGCCGCTGTCCAGCAGCCGGCCGGTGATCTGGCGCAGCGCGTCCCGGCCTTCCAGCAAAAGCAGGTCGCCGCCCAGCACCTGCTGGCCCACCTGGGGCACCGTGTCCAGAAAAACTTTGGGCAGCGGCAGCTCGGCCAGCAGCCGCAGCAGCGGTTCGGAATAAATGTTAAGCACGATCAGCCCGGCCACCGACCCGTCGGTGAGCACCGCGGGCAGGGTGTACCCCTCCTCCCCGAAGGTGGGCAGGTAGGTGTACATCAGGTTGTAATCCTGGGCGGTGAGCTCCCGGGCCAGCTGGTGGACGATCTGCATCCAGAACAGCGAGCTTTCGGGGCGGGAGACCACCACCGCCACGGTGCGGGCCGCCGCCGGGGAAGCCGGCGCCCCCGCGGACAGGCCGGCCTTGCCGTAGCCCAGCTCCTGGGCTTTCTGCAGGATCTGGCGGCGCAGGGTTTCGGACACGCCGGGGCGGTTGTTCAGCGCTTTCCATACCGTGATGCGGGAGGTGGACAGCGCGTCGGCAATGTCCTGCATGGTGGGTTTGGACATGGAAAAACCTCCTGAAGGGGGAATGAGTGGTGGCGGTAACCTTTTTTACCATTGTATCTATTATACAGGACAAATCCCGGGAATGCAATCAAAAGTTAACCAGTGTTAATGACGGCTTTCCAACACATTGCACAGCCCGGCCCGGGAAGAGTTTGACAATTTACACAAAAGTATTGCCCTATAAAAATGACAGATTATTTACAGCCAATAAAACGCCGCGCTTTTTGTACAGAATGACGATTGACAAGTCCATCACAAAAATTTAATATTGAATTAACAAATTCGGAAAACAGCGGGTTGGTCCGGTTACTATGTTAACCTAACAAGTTAACATTGCCCGCCGTGTTAAGGAGAAAGGAGACGCCTATGAAAAACGAGAAAGAGCCAGTGCCGAAGCTGGCGAAGAAAAAGAAGCTCAGCTGGACGCGTGACGACACCGAGCTGACTTTGCTGGGGCTGCCCGCCACCATCTGGTTCGCGGTGTTCGCCTACCTGCCGCTGTTCGGCCTGATCGTCGCGTTCAAGGACTACCGCCTGCAGCCGGGCATGGGCTTTTTGGGGAGCCTGTTCGCCAGCAAATGGGCCGGGTTCAAGAACTTCACCTTCTTTTTGACCAGCAATACCTTTGCGATGCTGCTGCGCAACACCCTGTTGTATAACCTGGTGTTCATCATCATCAACCTGGTGGTGCCGGTCACCCTGGCCATCGTCATCAACCAGCTGTTCTCCAAGATGGCGTCCAAGTGCTACCAGACCCTGATGTTCTTCCCCTACTTCATGTCCTGGGTCGTGGTCAGCTACTTCGTCTACGCCTTCCTGAACCCGGACCGCGGCCTGGCGAACACCATCATCACCGCGCTGGGCGGCGAAAAGATCATGTGGTATTCCAGCCCGCAGTACTGGCCCTTCATCCTGGTCTTCATGTCCACCTGGAAGTCGATGGGCTACAACATGGTCGTCTACCTGGCCTCCATCACCGGCATCGACACCACCATGTACGAAGCCGCCATCCTGGACGGCGCCACCAAGTGGCAGCAGGCCAAGTACATCACCATCCCCACCATCCGCCCCATGATCATCATGATGTTCATTCTGAACATCGGCCACATCTTCTACTCCGACTTCGGCCTGTTCTACCAGGTCACCCAGGAGCTGCCCAACTCGCTGTACAATGTGGCTTCCACCTTTGACACCTACATCTTCATGGCCCTGCAGTCTCAGGCCAACATCGCCCAGACCGCCGCGGCCGGCCTGTTCCAGTCGGTCTGCTGCTGCATCACGGTTCTGATCACGAACTTCATCGTGTCCAAGATCGACCCGGACAGCGCGATCATCTAAAGAAAGGAGGAGCCAAATGTCTACTTTGTCCGAAAAGCGTGCGCAGAAAAAAGCTGAAAAGCGCATCGAGCGGGAGGAAGCCGAGGCCGGGTTCCGCCTGAACCAGATCAAGCCGGTGACCAACGCGCTCTTCAACGTGATGTTCGTCATCCTGTCCATCGTCTGCGTGTTCCCGTTCATCTTCGTTCTGATGATCTCCGTTTCCTCGGAGGAGTCCATCCGCAACATCGGGTACGCCCTGATCCCCCAGAGCTTCTCCTCAGCCGCGTATGAGTTCCTGTGGAACGAGAAGGACATGATCCTGCAGTCCCTGTTTGTCTCCATCGAAGTCACGGTGATCGGCACCGTGCTGGGCGTGGTGCTGACCACCACGATGGGCTACGTGCTCTCCCGCCCGCAGTTCAAGCTCCGCGGCTTCCTGCAGTGGGTGGTCTTCATCCCGATGATCTTCACCGGCGGCATGGTGGCCAACTACGTCGTCACCTCCAACATCCTGCACCTGAATGATACGCTGTGGTGCCTGGTGCTGCCGCTGGCCGTTTCCAGCTGGAACGTGACCATCAGCAAGACCTTCTTCCGCCAGACCATCCCCGATTCCATCATCGAATCGGCCAAGATCGACGGCGCTTCGCAGCTGACCATCTTCGCCCGCATCGTGGTGCCCATCTCCAAGCCGGTGTTCGCCACCGTCGCGCTGTTCCTGACCTTCGGCTACTGGAACGACTGGCTTCAGGCCGCCCTGTACATCTCCAAGGACAGCCTGCGCGCCCTGCAGCCCCTGCTGCAGACCATGATGGGCCAGCTGGACTACCTGGCCAACAACCCCACTGCCGGTTTGAGCCTGCAGCAGTACCGCAACCAGATGCCTTCGGAATCCGTCCGTATGGCCATCGCCACCATCATCGTGGTGCCCATCGCCTGCGCCTACCCGTTCTTCCAGAAATACTTCATTTCCGGTCTGACCGTCGGCGCCGTCAAGGGCTAATTTGCCCCGGGGGAGTATTTCCCGATCCATTTGTTCCGCAACGGGTGGTTATCCCGTTTGGATAGAAGCATTTCACACAAAGGAGAAAACCAAATGAAAAAGCTGAAGAAAGTCCTGGCACTCGGCATGGCCGGCGCTATGGCGCTGAGCATGGCCGCCTGCGGCGGCACCGGTACTTCCGGTTCCACTGCCACCGGCGACACCGCTTCCGGCTCTGCTGCGGCTTCCGGCGACATCCCCACCATCAAGTGGGTCATGGTCGGCAACGGCATGCCCAGCAACTACGACGCCTGGCTGGCCCAGGTCAACCCCTACCTGGAAGAGAAGATCGGCGTCCATGTTGATGTGGAAGTCGTTGGCTGGGGCGACTGGGATACCCGCCGCAACGTTCTGGTCAACACCGCGGGCGACTACGACATCCTGTTCACCAACCTGAACACCTACACCAACGACGTGGCCACCGGCGCGTTCCTGGACATCACCGACCTGCTGGAGAGCACCCCTGACCTGAAGGCCTCCGTCCCCGATGATTACTGGGATGCCATGCGGGTCAACGGCCAGATCTACGGCGTGCCCGCCATGAAGGACTCCTCCATCACCCAGTACCTGGTGATGGCGGACGACGCCTTCGAGCAGTATGCGCCCGACTATGACCCCACCACCTTCACCGACCTGACCGACCCCGAACTGACCGAGGCCCTGCAGGCCATCACCGACGGTTCCGGCACCGCGGCCTTCCCGCTGTCCAGCTCCGCCGCCACCTACCTGACCTATCAGTATGACACGCTGGGCGCCGGCATCATCGGCATGGGCGTGAAGTACAACGACACCACCGGCACCGTTGTCTCCATCTTCGAGCAGCCCGAGATCACCGAGTACCTGGAACTGCTGCGCAGCTGGTACAACTCCGGCATCATCAACTCTGACGCCGCCACCGCCGCCGAGGACCAGAGCTACAAGGCCGCCTCCATCGCGCAGGGCTGGTCCGGCGCCGCCGAGACCACCTGGGGCCCGAACATGGGCACCACCGTCAGCGTCGCCCAGTGGGGTCCGACCATCATCTCCAACGACTCCGTCCGCGGCTCCATCAGCTGCATCTCCAACAACTGCCAGTATCCTGAAAAGGCCCTGCAGCTGCTCGAGATCGTCAACACCGACACCTACGTCCGCGACCTGTTCTACTACGGCGTCCAGGGCGAAAACTGGGATTACACCGACGACACCAAGCAGTGGGTCCACAAGAACAACTCTGACTGGTCCATGGCCGGCTACACCCAGGGCAGCTTCTTCACCGTTACCCCCGACGATACCTACGACTTCAACCAGTATGACGAAGTTGAGCAGCTGAACGCGGCCGCCGAGCCCTCCGTGCTGCTGGGCTTCTCGATGGACATTGAGCCTGTCCGCGACCAGGTGCAGAACTGCATCACCATCTGCGAGAAGTACAAGAGCGAGCTGCTGACCGGCACCCGCGAGCCCTCCGAGCTGGTTCCGCAGATGATGAGCGAGCTGGAAGGCGCCGGCTTTGCGGATGTCATGGCCGAGGCCCAGAGCCAGGTCGATGCCTTCCTGGCCGGGAACCCGCCGGCAGCCGCTTCCGCCGAGACTGCCGCTGAATAAGCGCTGAGACGCCCCGGGCCCCGGCCCGCGGCAGAACGAAACCAACCCCAGACAGATCATAAGGCCGTCGCTTTGTGCGGGCAGGAGAAAACAGCAGTGCGGCGCAGCCGCCGTGCCATTCCAAGTGAACCAGTTTTCTCACCACCCGGCCGAAGCGGCGGCCTTTTGTTGGGCTGGCCTGACAAATTCTGAACAAACCCGAACAAAAGGCAAGACCCGGCACCGGAATGCCGGAAAAATCCTGTCGGCAAGCTATGAGAAGGCCATTATAAAAAGGTATTGCCTATGAAACCGCATGCGATCCAAACCGTTTACATCGTCCACCATTCCCACACCGACATCGGCTACACCGACCTGCAGGAGCAGGTGGTGGCTTTGCAGGTGGACTACATCCGCAGCGCACTGCGCCTGATGCAGGACCCCGCCAACGCGGATTTCCGCTGGAACTGCGAGACGCTGTTCTGCGTGGAAGAATTCTTCAGGACCGCCACCCCCGAAGAGCAGCAGCAGTTCCTGGACCTGGCCCGGGACGGCCGGCTGGGGCTTTCGGCCAACTACCTGAACTTCACCGACCTGCTGGACTGCGGGGTGTACGGCCGGCGCCTGGCCCAGTGGCGGGAGCGCTTTGCCGCTGCCGGCGTGACGCTGAACACCGCCATGTGCGCCGACATCAACGGCATCTCGATGGGGCAGCGGGACGCGATGCTGGACAACGGCATCGAGTTCCTGTACACCAACATCCACTGCCACCACGGCATGTACCCGCTGCGCAAAAACCAGACCGCCTATTTCTGGGAGAACGCCCAGGGCAAGCGGCTGCTGGTCTGGAACGGCGAGCACTACAACCTGGGCAACGTGCTGGGGGTGCGGCCCAACGCCATCCCCAACTACATGACGCTGGACCGCCTGGGCAACACCGCCCCCGCGGCCGACGACGCCGACGCCCTGGCCAACAACCTGGACGCCTACCTGACCGAGTGTGAGGAGAACGGCTACCCCTACGACTTCATCCTGGCATCGGTGTCCGGCGTGTTCAGCGACAACGCCCCGCCCGAACCGCTGATCCTGCGCACCATCCAGGCGTACAACGCCCGCAACCCCGAAGTGCAGATCCGGATGGTCAGCCTGCAGGAGCTGTACGCGGCCATCGCCCCCAGACTGCAGGACAGCCCGGTCTACCGGGGCGACCTGAACGACTGGTGGGCCAACGGCGTGGGCTCCACCCCGGCGGTGGTCAAGCATTATCTGGCCGCCCGCCGCAACCTGGAACTGGCCCGCCGGCTGGACCCGGGCATCGACGCCAAGGACCCCGCCACGGTGCGCCAGGCCGAGGACGCCCTGCTGCTTTACGCCGAGCACACCTGGGGGCACAGTGCCAGCATCACCGACCCCTATGAGGGGATGGTGCCCGACCTGGACATGCGCAAAAACGGCTACGCCAGCGCCGCCCACGAGGCCGCGGCCAAACTGCTGGGGCGCATCGCCCGGGAACAGGGGGACATTCTGCGCTACTATTCCAACCACGGCACCGTCGAGGTGGTGAACCCCAGCTATGCCGGCGGCAAAAAGGCGGTGGAGTTCTATGTGGAGACCCTGCCCGCCGGCCTGCCCGACGCCTGGGTGAAGAACGAGGCGGGGGAGGAGATCCCCTGCCAGGTCAGCCCCCACCCCCGCGGACGGCGGATCACCTTTGTGGAGGAACTGGAGCCCGGCCAGCGCCGCCGCTACACCTACGGCCGGCGGGAGGCGAAGGTGGAGACCAACAACACCCGCCAGTGCTATGTGGGCGCCGAGCGGGTGCGGGACATCGTCAACGACTACGACCCGGTGACCTACCGGCTGCCCTACGGCTTTGAGAACCCCTGGTTCCGGCTGGAGTACCAGGTGGGCCGCGGGCTGACCAGCCTGTACGACAAGACCCACGGGCGGGAGCTGCTCACCGGCGAGGTGAGCGCCTTCACCCCCATTTATGAGGTGACCCCGGTGCGCCCGGGCCTGACCGACGTGTATGAGGAACGCCGGCTGCTGGGGCGCAACATCCGCGGCCAGCACGCCACCCAGACCCCTGCGCAGCTGCAGCGGGTGGTGTGCGAGCAGCACGGGGCGGTGTTCACCACCCTGCGGCTGGTCTACAGGATGCCCGGCACCATCCACTGCGACGTGGTGCTCAAACTGTATGAGGCGATGCCCCGCATCGACGTGACGGTGGAACTGGGCAAGACCCTTTCCACCGACATCGAGAGCGTCTACCTGCCGCTGACCCTGGCCCAGCCCGGGGAGCTGTGGGTGCGCAAGGGCGGGCGGGAAGCCTTCCGCCCCGGCGTGGACCAGCTGCCCGGCACCGGCATGGAATACACGATGAGCGACGACGGCCTGGCCCTGCTGGACGGGGAGGGCGGCGTGCTGCTGGGCAGCCCCGACGTGCCGCTGCTCTACTTCGGCCAGCTGCGCCACCACCCCATCCGGCTGTGCGAGAACGACCCCGCCGACAACCGCCGGCCGGTGTACAGCTGGATGATGAACAACACCTGGGAGACCAACTTCAAGCTGGACCTGTCCGGCTGTGCTTCCTACCGCTACACCCTGCGCCTGACCCGGCAGACCGACCCCGAACGGGCGCTGGACGAACTGCACGAGGACCTGCTGGACCCCTGCGCCCGCATTGTGGAATGAGGGACGCTCCCCCGCAGGACCACCCACCCGGGCGCGGCGCCGCACCGGCGGGCGGCGCCCGGCCCGCAACCAAACGCCTGAAAACAACAGGAGGTAACTGAACCTATGGCAACGATCATCGGCAAACCCTTACCCAACATCCCCTGGCAGGACCCGCCCGAGACCCTGCGCACCCCGCTGTGGCGGTATGACGGCAACCCCATCATCGGCCGGGACGGCAACAAGCGGTCCAACAGCGTCTTCAACAGCGCGGTGGTGCCCTTCGGCGACGGCTTTGCGGGGGTCTTCCGCTGTGACAGCCTGTCCATCAGCATGGACATCTTCGCCGGCTTCTCCAAGGACGGCATCCACTGGACCATCGACGACGAGCCCATCCATCTGGTGGGCGACGACCCCGAGATCACCAACCGGGAATACCGGTATGACCCCCGGGTCTGCGAGATCGACGGCAAGTACTATGTCTCCTGGTGCAACGGCTACCACGGCCCCACCATCGGCCTGGCCTGGACCGAGGACTTCAAGACCTTCCACCAGCTGGAAAACGCCTTCCTGCCCTACAACCGCAACGGCGTGCTGTTCCCCCGCAAGATCCAGGGCCGCTACATGATGATGAGCCGCCCCTCCGACACCGGGCACACCCCCTTCGGCGACATCTTTGTCAGCCAGAGCGAGGACATGGTCTACTGGGGCCGCCACCGCTACATGATGGGCGCGGTCAAGGGGGACGAATCCGCCTGGCAGAGCACCAAGATCGGCCCCGGGCCCATCCCCATCGAGACCGACGAAGGCTGGCTGCTGATCTACCACGGCGTCATCACCACCTGCAACGGCTATGTCTACCGCATGGGCGCGGCCCTGCTGGACATCGACGAGCCCTGGAAGGTGAAGGCCCGCGGCAAGGACTACATCCTGGCCCCCCAGACCCCCTATGAGTGCATGGGCGACGTGCCCAACGTCACCTTCCCCTGCGCGGCGCTCACCGACGCCGCCACCGGCCGCATCGCCGTGTACTACGGCTGCGCCGACACCGTCACCGGCCTGGCCTTCACCACCGTGGACCGGGTGCTGGACTACATCAAGGCGAACAGCTTCTGAGCCGGCGCACACCGGCCCAACCAGGGGCGGTGCGCCCGGCGGGACCGCCCTTGGCGGCCCGGCAGGCCCACCGCCCCGCTGTTTGCAAAACCACCAATTTTAGGTGAAAAAAGCGGCCGGGCCTGCCGATTTCGCCGAATTTTTCCCCACGGGAAATTTGGCATTGACCCGGCCCCGGCCCGGCAGTACAATAGGGCACAGACCGCTGCCGCAAGGGTGTGCCGGCCGGCGCAACGGCCCCGCCTTTGTGCGGCAAATCAGGGGGAAAGACCGCGGCCCCGGCCGCGGCAGAAAGGGAAACGACTATGGAATTTCTGGACAAGCGCATTCAGGTCATCTGCGATGAGCTCAAGCGCCTGAGCGTCCGCCAGCGGGTGCCGATCACCAGCTGGCAGATCAAGCCCGGCAACTACCTCACGCCCGCCCAGGCGGAGGCCGCCGAGGCGCCCTGGCGGACCTTCGGCCATCAGGAGACCTATGACCTGCAAAAGTTCCTTACCGGCGGGTATGACAACCAGCCCTTCGGCGCCACCAACGACAAGATCGACCACTGGTACGGCCCCGACCAGCACTACTGGTTCCGCACCGAGTTCACGGTGCCCGAGAGCTTTGCCGGCCGCAGCCTGTGGCTGCACCTGCAGACCCAGATCGAGGAATGGGACGACGCCAAGAACCCCCAGTTCCTTGTGTTTGTGGACGGGGTGGTGACCCAGGGCGCCGACATGAACCACCGGGACATCCGGCTGGCCGAACACGCCGAGCCCGGCCGCACCTACCGGCTGGAACTGCAGGCGTACACCGGCATCCTGCATGCCGAGCTGAACCTGCTGGCCGACGTGCGGGAGATCGACCCCGAGGTGGAAGGGCTGTACTACGACCTGCAGGTGCCGCTGTGGGGCTTCGGCCGGCTGGACCCGGACGGCCAGCCCCGCCACAAGCTGGAGAACGTGCTCAACGAGGCGGTGAACCTGCTGGACCTGCGCACGCCCTATGACGAGAACTTCTGCGAGAGCGTGGGCAAGGCCCGGGCATACCTGGCCAAAGCGCTGTACACCGACCTGGCCGGCCATGACGAGGTCATTGCCAGCTGCATCGGCCACACCCACATCGACGTGGCCTGGTGGTGGACCGTTGCCCAGACCGAGGAAAAGACCTGCCGCAGCTTTTCCACCGTGCTGCGCCTGATGGAGCAGTACCCCAACTACAAGTTCATGTCCAGCCAGCCCCAGCTGTACGCCTTTTTGAAAGCCCGCTACCCCGAACTGTTCGACCAGATCAAGGCGCGGGTGGCCGAGGGCCGCTGGGAGCCGGAAGGCGGCATGTGGGTGGAAGCCGACTGCAACCTGACCGGCGGCGAAAGCCTGGTGCGGCAGTTCGTCTACGGCAAGCGCTTCTTCAAGAATGAGTTCGGCGCCGACAACCGCATCCTCTGGCTGCCCGATGTCTTCGGCTATTCCGGCGCACTGCCCCAGATCATGAAGCAGTGCGGCATCGACTACTTCATGACCACCAAGCTGGCCTGGAACCAGGTCAACAAGGTCCCCTACGACACCTTTATGTGGCGGGGCATCGACGGCACCGAGGTGCTGACCCACCTGGTCACCACCGTGGACCTGGGCCAGGACCCCACCAAGAACTTCTTCACCACCTACAACGGCCAGCTCCACCCCGATTCGCTGATGGGCGGCTGGCAGCGTTACCAGAACAAGGACATCAACAACGACATCCTGATCTCCTACGGCTACGGCGACGGCGGCGGCGGCCCCACCCGCCAGATGCTGGAAGTGTCCAAGCGGATGGAGAAGGGCATCATCGGGATGCCCAAGGTCCGCCAGGTCTTCGCCCGCCAGTACTTTGAGGAACTGGACAAGCGGGTGTCCGGCAACCGGCGCCTGCCCACCTGGGAGGGCGAGCTCTACTTCGAGTACCACCGGGGCACCCTGACCAGCATGGCCCGCAACAAGCGGTCCAACCGCAAGAGCGAACTGGCCATGATGGACCTGGAACTGCTCAGCGTGCTGGCCGCCCCGCAGCTGGACTACCCCCAGGCCGAGCTGGACAAGCTGTGGCGGGTCATCCTGATCAACCAGTTCCACGACATCCTGCCCGGGTCCTCCATCCATGAGGTGTACGAGGTCACCAAGAAGGAGTACGCCCGGCTGGCCGAGGAGATCGGCGCGCTGACCCGGGAACGGCTGGCCGCCCTGACCCCGGCCGGGGACGGCGTGACGGTGTACAACACCACCGGCTTTGAGCGGGACGACGTGGTCGAGCTGGGCGACTGCCAGGCCGAGGCCCTGCAGGACGAGACCGGCAAGGTCTACCCGGTGCAGCGCACCGCCGACGGCGCCGCCGTGGCCTACCTGACCGGCCTGCCGGCCAAGGGCAGCCGCAGCTACAGCCCGGCCCCGGCCGCCGCGGCCGCGGCCCCCTTCACCCTGTCGGCGGACGGCCACACCCTGGAGACCCCCTTCTACACCGTCTGCTTCGGGGCCGACGGCCGCATCGACCGGCTGTTCGACAAGGAAAACCGCCGCGAGGTGTTCAAGGCGGGCCAGGCCGGCAACGCCATGCGGGTGTTTGAGGACAAGCCCATCTACTACGACAACTGGGACATTGATGTCTTCTACACCGAAAAGTCCTGGGAGGTCACCGACCTGCAGACCTTCACCTGGGCGGAGAACGGCCCGGTGCGGGCGACGCTGCACATCGAGCGGGCGTTCAGCCACTCCACCATCCGGCAGGACATCCACTTCTACGCCGACCAGCGCCGCATCGACTTTGAGACCAGCGTGGACTGGAAGGAACACCAGCATCTGCTGAAGGTCTTCTTCCCCGCCGATGTCCACACCGACACCGCCACCTTCGACGTGCAGTTCGGCAACCTGACCCGCAAGACCCACCAGAACACCAGCTGGGACCGGGCCCGCTTCGAGAGCTGCGGCCAGAAATGGTGCGATGTCTCGGAAGGGCACTACGGCGTCAGCGTGCTCAACGACTGCAAGTACGGCCACTCGGTCAAGGACGGCTGCATCGGGCTGACCCTCATCAAGTCGGGCATCGAGCCCAACCCGGTCACCGACCAGGAGATGCACTGGTTCACCTACTCGCTGTATCCCCATGCCGAGGGCTGGCAGGCGGCCGGCACCGTGCGGCAGGCTTACTACCTCAACCAGAAACCGCTGGTCATGCAGGGCGGCGCCGCCGCCCCGGCCGTGGGGCTCGTGAAGATTGACGCCCCCAACGTGGTGCTGGAGACGGTCAAGCAGGCCGAGGACGGCGACGGGGTGATCCTGCGCCTGTACGAGAGCGAGAACGCCCTGACCCCGGTCACCCTGACCTGGAACCGGCCCTTCCACGCGGCCTGCGCCTGCAACTGCCTGGAGGAGACCACCGGCCCGGTGGAGACCGCCGGCAGCGACATCCGCTTCACCATCAAACCTTACGAGATCAAGACCATCCGCATTCAGTGGTAACCCCCGGCCCAGGGGGAGAAGGGACCTTTCCGACCGAGAGCTTGTCAAACGGGGGAGGAAAGGTCCCTTTTGCTTTGGGGCGGCGGCCGCAGCCCCCGCCCCGGGCCAAAAACGAACACCAAAGCGATACGAGGTGCAACCATGGACCTTTTGCCCAAACCGAAACAGAGGACCCGGCAGGACGGCAGCTTTGTGCCGGGTCTGGGCTGCCAGATCATGCTGGCGCCCGAAACCGCCCCCGGGGCCCGGCTGTATGCCGAAATGCTCCGCCGGGCCTTTGCCGATCACGCCGGCCTGGAGCTGGACCTGAACCGGGGCGCCGCCCGCACCGGGGACATCGCCCTGACCCTGGACCCGGCGCTGGCCGCAGACCATTACCGGCTGACCGTCGCCCCGGCGGGGATCACCCTGGCCGCCGGCGGGGACGAGGCGCTGTGCAACGGGGTGCAGACCCTCTGCCAGCTGGTGCAGAACCACGGTGCCGCCCTGCCCGCCCAGCAGATCCTGGACTGGCCGGACATGGCCAACCGGGGGTATTACTTCGACTGCTCCCGCGGGCGGGTGACCACCCTCGCCTACCTCAAGACGGTGGCCGACCGGCTCTGCCGCTACAAGGTCAACCAGTGGCAGCTGTACATCGAG
>NBJMC04202__coassemble_1246_pt1 | contig 51290 bp, 43 predicted proteins | sample NBJMC04202__metabat2_low_PE_022 | metagenome-assembled genome bin NBJMC04202 | reverse complement strand
AGATCGAGATGATGGCCGGCGGGGCCTCGTTGGCGCCCAGGCGGTGGTCGTTGCCCGGGGTGGCCACCGAGGTGCGCAGCAGGTCGGCGTACTCGTCCACCGCCTTGATGACGGCGGCCAGGAAGACCATGAACTGCAGGTTTTCCATCGGGGTGTCGCCGGGGTCCAGCAGGTTTTCGCCGCCGGCGGTCAGCGACCAGTTGTTGTGCTTGCCGCTGCCGTTGACCCCCTCGAAGGGCTTTTCGTGCAGCAGGCAGACCAGCCCGTGCTTGGCGGCCACCTTCTGCAGGATCTCCATGGTCACCAGGTTGTGGTCGATGGCCACGTTGGTGGTGTCAAAGATGGGGGCCAGTTCATGCTGGCCGGGGGCCACCTCGTTGTGCTTGGTGCGGGCGGGCACGCCCAGCTTCCACAGTTCTTCGTCCAGGTCCTTGTAGAACTCGCTGACGATGGGGCGCAGGGTGCCGAAGTAGTGTTCCTCCAGCTCCTGGCCCTTGGAGGGGGCGGAGCCGAACAGGGTGCGGCCGGTCAGCACCACGTCCAGGCGCTTGTTGTAATCCTCCTTGCGGATCAGGAAGAACTCCTGCTCGGGGCCGACGGTGGTGCTGACCCGCTCCACATCCTTGCCGAACAGCTTCAGCACCCGGCAGGCCTGGTCCGAGATGGCCTGCATCGAGCGCAGCAGCGGGGTCTTTTTGTCCAGCGCCTCGCCGGTGTAGGAGCAGAACGCCGTGGGGATGCACAGCACGTCGTCCTTGACGAAGGCGTAGCTGGTGGGGTCCCAGGCGGTGTAGCCGCGGGCCTCGGCGGTGGCGCGCAGCCCGCCGGAGGGGAAGGAGGAAGCGTCCGGCTCGCCCTTGATGAGCTCCTTGCCGGAAAATTCCATGATGGCGGTGCCGTCCGGCTGGGGGCTGACAAAACCGTCGTGCTTCTCGCTGGTGATGCCGGTCAGCGGCTGGAACCAGTGGGTATAGTGGGTGGCCCCCTGTTCAATGGCCCAGCGCTTCATGACGCTGGCCACCACGTTGGCCACGTCCAGGTCCAGGGGCTGGCCCTTCTCGATGGTCGCCTTCAAGCTCTTGTAGGTAGAACTGGGCAGGCGCTCACGCATTTCGTGTTCGTTAAAGACTTTGCTGCCGTAGATCTCCATAACGGTTGCTGCCATACTTCCAAAACTCCTTTCACACAGCGCAGGGGGGACCCTGCAGGCCCGTCTGCGGCGGGCGGCGGCCGGCCTGGATGTTCCGCAAGGGGGCCGGCAAAACAAAAAGACGCTGCGAATCACTTCGCAGCGCCCTTGCTGTATGCCCCTATTATACGGGCTGAAACCGGAAAATGCAACTGGCGGTTTGACCAAATCGACGCCGCTCACCGGGCAAAAACTGGGGCATTTGCCCGGCGCGCCGCCGCAGAGACCGGCCGGCGCCGAAACGAATCAAAATGAAACGCCCGGCTGCGTGTTAAGCTGACGCCCCGGTACGGCGCCGCCGGCGCACCGCCGCCGCCAGGGTGCCGGCGATGCAGACAAGGCTGGCGGCGTCGGCCAGGCGCCAGAACCAGAAGCCCGCGAACCGCACCGTTACGGTGCCGCTGTACCCGGCGGGCAGGGTGACGGTCAGGTAGCCGTCCTGCCGGCCCATCTCCGCGCCGCCGCAGGAATCGGTCAGGGTGTAGCCGGGGTAGGCGAACAGCGGCAGCAGCACGGTGGCCGGTTCCTCGCCGCTGTTGGCGGCGGTGAACTGCACCGACAGCGCACCCCGGATCACGGCCTGGGCGCTCACCCCTTCGGGGAAGACCGGGTCGATGCCCTGGTAGTCCTCCTCGCTGATGGCGTCCGGCCGGTCGTAGGGCAGGTATTCGCCGCCGGCCACCTGCTCTTCCAGGGTGCTCAGGCTGGAAAGGCTCTGGTAGTCCAGCCGGGGGCTGGTGGAGCAGGTCTGGTACATCAGATACCCGGCGGGCAGCAGGGTCAGCAGCACCAGGGCGCCGGCCGCCGGGCGGGCCAGCTCGGGCCGGCTGCGGCCGAACAGCGCCAGCGCACAGCAGCTGACCAGCACCAGCAGCAGGGTGGCCGGCGCCAGGAACCGCCAGGCAAACTGCAGTTTGCCGAGAATGCCAGACAGGGCGGCGCCCACCGGGTCCTTCCGCAGCGAAAGGTCATACCAGGGGAACAGGGTGCTGGCCATCCAGATCCCCAGCGCCCCGAAACCCAGCGCCCAGCCGCCCAGCCGCAGCGCCCCGCGGTCGGCCCGGCGCACGGCCGGGTCCAGCAGGGCCAGCAGGAACAGCCCGGCGCCCAGCCCCAGCGCCAGCCCCACCGACAGCGGCATCTCGCCGGCCATGCCGCCGGCCAGGGTGCTGGCGTAGCCTTCGCCGGTGGCGGCGTCCATGTTGCCGCCGCCGAACATCATGAAGATCTGGGCCGGCCAGGCCGCGCTGTCATACAGGTCGGCGGCGCTATACCGGCCGCTGATGCGGCAGGCCCCGGCGGCCATGTACTGGGCCAGCGGCACCAGGAACCACAGGTTCCAGCCCAGCGCGGCCCCGGCGGCTTTGCACAGGCCGGCAAACACCGGCCGGCGGAAGGTGCGCCTGGCGGCGATCAGGCAGAACAGCAGGCAGAACAGCCCAGCCATCAGGGTGGTGAGCAGGTGGGTCTGCAGCAGCCCGGTAAAAGCCACGGCCAGCGGCACCCAGCACCAGGGCAGGGCCCGGGGGCTGTTCGCCGGCTGGGTGTAAAGGCGCCACAGCCCGTACACCACCAGCGGCAGGAAGATCATGGCCGAATATTCCCCCACCGAAGCCCGCATGTAGATGTTGGTCAGCCGGTACAGCGAGAGCACATACAGCGCGGTGCCCGCCAGCGCCAGCGGTTCGCTGCGCAGCATCCGCCGCAGCACATGGCGGGTGACCAGCGCGGTGGCCAGGGTGACGGCGGCCACATACATCCGGTAGACCGCCTGCAGCGAAAAGCCCAGGATGCGCAGCACCGCCGCCGGGTAGAGCAGCAGGTCGGCGTACATCAGGCTGAAGGGATAGCCGCGGCCGTCCAGCAGTTCGGGGTCCATCCGCACCGGGAACTGCCCGGCCAGCAGCCCGGCTTTCAGCCCCTCGATCCGGCTCAGGTGAACGGTCAGGTCGTGGCCGTAGGTCAGGTAGTCCAGCCCCAGCGGCAGGCAGGCCACCGCCACGATGCCCAGCAGCGCCGCGGCGCTGTACCGGGCCTTTACCGGGATGTTCCAGGGCAGCCGGCGGGCGGCGGCCAGCAGCACCAGGTCCGCCAGCAGGAAAAACACCAGCCCGGTGAGGAAGTGGACATAGGCGAAGGAATGGGTGGGGACGATCTGCGCCCCCGTGATGAAGATGACCTGCCCTTCACCGCAGTCGGCGTAAAAGCTCAGCTGCAGGGTGTCGCAGCCATGGTCCAGCCACAGCGGAAAGCTGGCGCTGGTATAGCCGGGTTTCAGGGCGGTCACGTCATAGCGGGCGGTGGGCACCACCTCGTCCAGCAGTTCCACCCGCCCGGGGCTGCCGTTGTTCACATAGTTCACGACCACCTGGTAGCTGCCGGCTTCCAGGTCCAGCCAGCGGGTGGTGGCAAACTGGCCCACATAGTTTTCCACCTGGGTGCCGCGGCTGTCGTTCAGCGCCGTCTCGGTATACGGAATGATCAGGTCCGGCGTCACCTCCACGGCGGTGCCGGCGCCCCAGTCCAGCGCCAGCCGGCCCAGCAGAAAGACCGCCTCCAGCGCCAGCAGGACCGCCAGCCACCAGTTTTTGCGGGTGAACCGTTGCTTCAGTTGCTCCATTGCGCCCCGTCCTCTCTCGCCGCGGTCAGCCGCGGGTCTTTTCCCAGTATTCGCCCATGCTGGCGCCGGGCTGCCCGGTCACCTCAAGGGCCAGGTATCGCCCCAGCCCGCAGCTGCCGGGGTCCCAGGCCCGGGCTGCCTGCTCGGTGGGGAATTCCACCTCGGCATAGAAAAAACCGCCGGGCTGGCCGGGGTCCACCTCGTTGACCTCCAGCACCAGCCCTTCCGGCAGCGGATAGCTGCGCCGCTCCTTGCGGATCAGCGGCTTGCCGATGAGCGCCTCCAGCTGTGCGAAAAGTTCCGGGCTGATCTCGGTCTCCACCTCGGGCCGGCTGAGCCCGGTGGGGTCGGGCGCACCCTTGAAGCAGAGCACCAGCGCCGTGGGCCCGCCTTCCAGCGCTTCCCGCCGGATGCGCACGGTGGGCCGCACGCAGAGGTACCCCTGGTCCATGATGTGGGTGCGCACCGGCCGCAGCCCCCGGGGCCAGTCGAGCACCATCCATTTCCGTTCGATCTCCATGCCGTACCCTCCTTACACCAGCACGTCCTTGATGAGCAGCGAAAGCCCGCCCCCGGCGCTGTGGATGAACTCCACCGCGTCGTCGCTGTTGCACAGCTCGGCCGGAATCTTGATCTCGATGCCGCTCTCGGTCTTGAAACTGCGGCTCTCCATCCGCCGCATCCGCGCCGGGCTCACCGTCACCCGGTCGTCGGGGGCCACGCCGGTCTCGGCCAGCGCCTCGTCAAAGTCCTGGACCGCCAGCGGGTATTGTTCCTCAATGCGGGCGCGCACATCCTCCACCGCGATGGTGTTGTCCACGGCCTGGTTGCGCACCATCAGCCCGACGGCGGTCTCGGTGCCGCCGTCAAAGGGGGGCACGTCCTCCAGGCTTTCGGCCTCGGGGTAGGCTTTCTGCACGGCGGCCACGGCGGTCTCGCACACCGCCTTCAGCTTCTCCTTCTCCGGCAGGGCCTGGGCGCAGCCGAACACATGGGTGGACAGGTACACGTCCTTCTTTTCGTCCAGCTGGTAGCGCTTTTCGATCAGCCGGATGGTATAGTTGGCCCGGTCGATCAGCGCGGCCTCGTCCGCTTTGGGGGTGCCGGGCAGCAGGGTGCGCTGGGGGGCGATGGTGCTGCACTGGCCGTTGCCCAGCACGGTGGTGGCGTGGGTATAGCCGGGGCGGTAGTTCAGCTTGAGCACCCCGTAGTAGGGCACCCCCTCCACCGTGAAATCCGCCACGGCCAGGTCCCCCGAAGGGATGCCCGGGTACTGGAGCTGCTGCTCAAAGATCACGCCGGCGATGCGGCGGGAGATGTCGATGAAGTCCTGGTTGTGCTGCAGTTCCTGCAAAAAGGCGGAATCCGGCAGGAAGGCGCAGTTTTTGCCGTCGTCGCTGACGAAGGCTTTTTCCAGGCAGGCGGTGAAATAGTCGAACAGGTCGGCGTTGAGCTCCATCGGCCGGTCGGACAGCACCGGTTCCGAGGCGCCGGCGTCCAAAAGGTGATAGATGACCTGGTTGAGTTTGACTTCCATGGGTTCGGCTCCTTTGCAGCGAATGAATCGGGGTTCTGGCCTGGCGGGCAGCCGGGCCCCGCCGCTGTGCGCCGCGGCGGAAAGGCGGCGCCCCGCGGGCGGACGCTGCCCAATGGTACCATATTTTGGGGCGGATGAACAGGGGATAGGGGGCGCTGTGCGGCATAGGATACATCGAAAGGAGGCGAAAGCCATGCAAGACCATAAGATCTGCAATGCCACCGACCTGCGCCCCGCCCCGCCGGACCCGCTGCGCCCGGCGCCGGAGCACACCCCCCGTTACGACGAGACGCTGCGCCGCACGGCGCCTTCCCGCCAGAAGTCAGCCCGCGCCTTTCTGGAAGGGCGCAGCCCCGGCGTGATGCAGAGCTACGCCCCCGGCGCCGAAGCCGGGGCGGACGGCTGGGTGGAGGACGACGAGACCGTCCGCCGCCTGATGCACTGGCGGGAGGAAGCCATCTACTGAGCGGCCGGGCCCGCCCCGGCAATGCGCGACCGGCCTGCCGGGAAACCCGGCGGGCCGGTCGGCGTTTGTCAGGGCATCACGAAACCCGGCTCCCCGGGCAGGATCACCCCGTTGTTTTTCAGCAGGGCGCGGAATTCCTCCTCGCTCATGGTAAAGATGACCTCCTTGATCATGGCCATCTCGTGCAGCACCACCTGCCAGGGCGCGCCGTCCGGCTGCTGCAGAAACAGCAGCCCGCTCACCGGGCCCAGCGCCTGCACGGCCTCGTCGGCCAGCAGGCTGGGGGCCGGGCGCAGGAAATAGTGGTCCACCATCCGCCCGTCGGCAAAATCATGCTCGATGGCGGCGGTCCACTCGCCCTCCTCGCGGGTGTTTTTGTACTGCATCCGCAGCGAAAGAAAGTCAGCGGCGGTCAGGCTGCCGGGCATGGGGGTCCCTCCTTGTGCGCAGCCCCCGCCGCCTGCAGGCGGCGGGGGACTGCGGTCATCCATGCCGGGCGGCCGGGCCGCCCGGGTATTTTGTCAGGGTCAGTTGTGCTTGTAGTAGTTGATCAGGCAGCCGTCGGCCAGGATCTGCCGTTCGGCGTCGGTCAGGGCGCCCAGCCGCAGGGTCAGCGGCCGCACCTGCCAGGTGCCGCCGGCCTCCACGGCGCTGTAGGCGGGGATCTCCTCCGCCTTGCCCAGCAGCGCGTCGCGCACACCGGGCACAAAGACATAGCCGTCCAGCGGCAGCGCGTCCGGGTCGGTGGTCAGGAAGGGCAGCATGCCCCAGTTGATGCAGTTGGAGCGGTAGCGCTTGGTGGCGTATTCCAGCGCAAAGTTGGCCGCGCCCCCCAGCACCCGCTGGCAGGAGGCCGCCTGCTCCCGGGCGGAACCGTCGCCGGGCTTGTTGGCAAAAATGGCCGAACCGATGTTGGTGGCGGCCGGGTCCACGGTGCAGCCGGCCGCGGCCAGCGCCTCATAGACCGCCCGGACCTGGGCCGGCAGCTCGCCGGCTTTGCGGGCGGCGTCCAGCGCCTGCACCGCCTTGGCACGGCCCACATACCCCGGGTCCTTGCGGGAAAGGGTGAACTCGGCCAGCCGCAGCGGGTTGGACCGGTAGGAGGAGGTCTCGCCCGAGGGGATCAGCTCGTCGGTGGTGGTCACCGGGTCGGTGATGTGGCTGGCGATGCGCAGCAGCAGGTCGCCGCTCAAGGCGGGCTGGTCGGGCCAGTCCTTGATGTTGGGGCCGAAGCGCAGCGCCGCGTCGGGGTTCGCCTGGCCCCAGCCGTTGTACACCCGCTTGTCATACACGCCCCGGTCAAAGTGGTAGGCCGGCGCCGTGTAGCACTCGGTCACCACCTCGCTGGCGGCGGTCAGCACACCGCCGGCCGCGGCGGTGGCCGCAATGCTGCGGGCGTCCATCAGCGCCACGCCGGAGATCTGCCCCTCGCCGGGCTTGGACCCTTCCCGGTTGGGGAAGTTGCGGGTGGTGTGCCGGATGCTGAACTCGCCGTTGGCCGGGGTGTCGCCGGCGCCGAAGCAGGGGCCGCAGAAGCTCTCCCGGAAGATGCCGCCCGCCGAAACGATGTCGGCCACCGCGCCGTTGCGGACCAGCTCCAGGTAGGTGGGCATGCTGTCGGGGTAGGCGCTGAACTTGAACTCGCCGTTGCCGCAGCTTTTGCCCCGCAGAATGTCGGCCACCGCGCACAGGCTCTCGTAGGTGCCGCCGCTGCAGCCGGCCACGATGCCCTGGTCCACATGGATCTTGCCGTCCTTGCCGATCTTGCTCACAAGGTCCATGTGGACCTTGCCGGACAGCTGCTCGTTGGCCCGGTCCTCGGCTTCCTTCAGGATGGTGTAGGGGTCCTGCTGCAGTGCGCGGATCGGGTAGGCGTAGCTCGGGTGCATCGGCAGGGCGATCATGCACTCCACGCTGGACAGATCCAGCTCGATGCATCCGTCATAGTAGGCCACGTCGGCGGGGGCCAGCGGCCGGTAAGCCTCCGGCCGGCCGTGGCCGGCCAGGTATTCCTCGGTCACGGCGTCGGTCTGCCAGATGCTGGACCAGCAGGTGGTCTCGGTGGTCATGCAGTCGATGGCGTTGCGGCAGTCGGCCGACAGGCCGGCCACACCGGGGCCCACAAACTCCATGACCTTGTTCTTCACATAGCCGTTGGCGTAGGTGGCGCCCACCAGCGCCAGCGCCACGTCGTGGGGGCCGACGCCGGGGTTCAGCCGGCCGGTCAGGTAGACGGCCACCACCTCGGGGCAGGCCATATCGTAGGTGCGGCCCACCAGCTGCTTGGCCAGCTCGCCGCCGCCTTCGCCCACGGCCATGGTGCCCAGGGCGCCGTAGCGGGTGTGGCTGTCCGAACCCAGGATCATCCGGCCGCAGCCGGCCATCATCTCCCGGTTGTAGCTGTGGATGACCGCCATGCAGGGCGGCACATAAATGCCCCCGTACTTGCGGGCGGCCGAAAGGGCAAACTGATGGTCGTCCTCATTGATGGTGCCGCCCACCGCGCACAGACTGTTGTGGCAGTTGGTCAGCACATAGGGCAGGGGGAACTTCTCCATGCCCGAAGCCCGGGCGGTCTGGATGATGCCCACATAGGTGATGTCGTGGCTGGTCATCGAATCAAACTTCAGCCGCAGATCCTTCATATCCGGGGCGGTGTTGTGCTCTTTCAGAATCCCGTACGCGATGGTGCCCTGGCGGGCCTGCTCCGCGCTGACCCCGGCGGGGGCGCTCTCGCTCAAAACGCCGTTGACCAGGTACACGCCTTTGTTGTGCAGTTTCATGGTACACTCCTTCGTTTCGTGGTCGTATCGCAAAGAAAATACGGACCCTCCGCATTTTTTCCTTTGTAAGCTCACTACCACGAGTATACCGGTTTTGGCGGCCCTTGTCAACGAAACCAATTAACGTGAGTCGGCTTTTTGCCAAAGCGGATCTTAATAAAATAAAGCGGAAAAGCCTTGCGTGTAACATAATTTAAGAAAGACGCTTGACGAACGCGGCCTGATCCGATAAAATTAATGCCGGGGGTATCCGATACGCCCCGTAGGCGAAGCCCTGTGCGGCGGCGCGCACTTTTGCAAGGAAAGGGGAGGGTATGATGTTTTACCCCGATGTTCCGGCCCTGGAGCCGGAGGAGATCGAGCTGCTGTGCAGTGAATATGTGGCGCACAACGTCCATCTGGACCCCCGCGAGGCGGACCGGCTGGGGGTCAAGCGGGGGCTGCGCAATGCCGACGGCACCGGCGTGCTGGCCGGCATCACCAACGTGTCCAACGTCATCGGCTATGAAAAGCAGCCCGACGGCACCGTCACCCCCATCCCGGGGCGGCTGGTCTACCGGGGCATCGACATCGACACGCTGGCGGCCGAAGCCGACGCCCACGACCGCTTCATGTTCGAGGAAGTCATCTGGCTGCTGCTCTTCGGCAGCCTGCCGACGGCCGATCAGTTTGCCCGCTTCCGCAAGCTGCTGGAAAACCACCGGGAACTGCCCCGCGGCTTTGCCGACGACATGATCCTCAATTCGCCCTCGCCCAACCTGATGAACAAGATGGCCCGCAGCGTGCTGGCCATGTACAGCTACGACGAACACGCCGAGGACAACTCCCTGCCCAACATCCTGCGCCAAAGCATCAACCTGATCGCCGAGCTGCCGACCATGATGGTCAACGCCTACCAGATCAAGCGCCGGGTCTATGACCGGGACAGCATGTATTTCCACCTGCCCACCCCGGGCCAGAGCACGGCGGAGCACATCCTGTCCACCTACCGGGCGGACAAGAAGTTCACCCACGAGGAAGCCCGCCTGCTGGACCTGTGCCTGCTGGTCCATGCCGACCACGGCGGCGGCAACTGTTCCACCTTCACCTGCCGGGTGCTCTCCAGCTCCGGCACCGATACCTACGCCGCCATCTCGGCGGCCATCGGCGCCCTCAAGGGCCCCAAGCACGGCGGCGCCAACCTGAAGGTCATGCGCCAGCTGGACTACATCCTCCAGGCGGTGGAAAACCCGAAGGACGAGGGGGAGGTGCGGGAACTGCTGCGCCGCATCCTGCGCCGGGAAGCCGGCGACGGCAGCGGGCTGATCTACGGCATGGGCCATGCGGTGTACACCCTCAGCGACCCGCGGGCGCAGATCCTCAAAAACCATGCCCGTCACCTGGCCTATGAGAAGGGGTACGACGAAGAATTCGAGATGCTGTGCAGCATCGAGAAGCTGGCCCCCGGCGTCATTGCCGAGGAACACCACCGGGACAAGAAGGTCTGCGCCAACGTGGACCTGTTCAGCGGGCTGATCTACCGGATGCTCGGCATCAGCGAGGACCTGTACACCCCGCTGTTCGCCATCGCCCGCGTGCCCGGCTGGTGCGCCCATCGGGTGGAGGAAGTGGAGTTCGCCAACCGCATCATCCGCCCGGCCTACAAGTATGTGGGCGGCGACCATCCCTACACCCCGCTGGACGAGCGGTAAGGCGGACTTGCCGACGAGATCCCGCCCGGGGTTTCGGGCAATATGGCAGTATATAAAAGCATACAGAGAGGCCCCGGCAAGTTTGCCGGGGCCTCTCTTTTTGCAGCCTTTGCAGCCTGTCTGTGCTGCCTGGTGCCGTCGGGGCCGGGCGGGCGCCCTCATGGGCGGCCATGCCGGCGGCGTTTCCCGCGGTGGCGGACAGAGGCGCGGTCCCGGGCGGCGGCGACGGCCAGGACCCCCAGCGCGACGGCGACGGCCAGCCCGGACAGACTGAGCCCCAGGCGGGAGGAATCAAAAAACAGGCCCCGCCCGGCTTCCCAGCGCCAGAGGGCTGTCCCGGCGGACAGCGGATTCAGGTGGAGGAACAGCGACCGGTTGGACAGCAGCCCGCCCAAAGCGCCCCAGAAAAAGGCGACCAGCGCCGCCGTGCCGCTCCCCGGCCACTGGGCGGCCAGCGCCAGCAGCGGCAGCAGTGCCAGATAGGTCCAGAGATTGGCGGACAGCATGGCGGCCAGCGCGGTGGCCGCCCCGGCCGGGCTCAGCCCGGGAATGCCGGTGCAGGGGAAGACCGCCAACGCAATCAGCCATTCCAGCACGCTGGCCGCCGCCAGCCAGATCCCCTCGGCCAGCAGTTTGCCGGCCAGCAGCCGTCGGAAGGACATCGGCAGAACCAGCAGGCAGGGCAGGGTGCGGTTGTCCCGCTCGGCCTGCATGGACTGGGTCAGCTGCAGTGTCAGGCAGGCGGGGAGCAGGTAGGTCGCGGCAAGAAATATCGTGTTGCTGACCACCAGCGGCCAATCGTAGGTCACGCCGTCCCGGGCGGTGGCGACGTAGCGGCTGTCCGCCACCGCCAGCGCCATGGCCAGCGGCAGTACGGCCAACCAGAGATTCCGGCGGTTCTTTTTCAGCTCCGCCCATACAAGGTTTCCCATGGGGCACCTACCTTTCCCAACGATCATACGCCCAGACGATGCCCATGCCGAACAGCGCCGACATCCCGATCATCACCGCCGCCAGCAGGGCCGGGGCGACGGCGTAGGGCGACCCGCTCATCCCGGCAAACAGGCACCGCTGGATCAGCGCCCCGGGCAGGCAGAACAGCAGCTGCCGGCCCGGCGGCAGCTGTTCCGGCGGCACGCCGGCGCTGCCCATCTGAACCAGTACCTGCAGGCAGCCGAACCCGTTGACGATGCTGTAAACCAGCGCCGCCAACAGCGAAAGCAGCGACGAACCGCGGACCCAGACAACAAGAAACACCAGCGGCAGTGCCGCCAGGGTCTGCAAAAGTCCTGCCAGCAGCGCAAGGCCGCACAGCGACGCGGCGTCGGCCAACAGCACCCGGCTGATCCCCAGCGCCGCCAGCAGGCACCCCAGCGTCGCCAGGGCCGTGACGGCCAGGTTCAACAGCAGCAGCGCCCCCAGCTTGGCCACCGCCAGCGGGCCGGTGCGTACCGGCACTGTGCGCAGCAGTTTCAGCGTGTCGCACTCGGACTCCCAAAAGAACAGCCGGGTGGCCAGCAGCCCGGTCAGGAAGGGCAGCAGGAAAGGCAGCCCGAAGGCCGTCAGAGTGCCCAGCGTGCTGCCGTAGACGCTGTCGGGCCGGGCGCTGCCGCCCAGGGCGGACAGGGCGCCGAACAGCGGAAAGAAGGCTGCGGCCACCCCCAGCAGCAGCGGCAGCCGGGTGCGGCGCAGCTTGCGGAATTCGCAAAGAAGCAGCCTAGCCAATCCCCTCACCCCCGGTGATCTGCCGGAAATAGTCTTCCAGCGTGTCCTCGCATTGATGTAGCTCCAGGATGGTCAGGCCGTTTTCGTACAGGACCCGGTTCAGCCGGTCGGGCGGCAGGGTGAGGTCGTACAGCCGCAGGGTCCGGTCGTCCAGCACCGTGAAATCCCGGATGTGCAGCGCAGAGTCCAGCAGCCGGGAGGCCTGGCGGGCGTCCGGGACCTTCAGCTCGATGTAGCGGCGGGTTTTGGCTTCCAGGGCGGCCATGCCGGTCTGCTCCAGTAGCCGCCCCCGGTCCAGGATCCCCACGTCGTCGGCCAGCTGGGCGATCTCGGACAGGATGTGGCTGGACAGCAGGATGGTCTTGCCCTGCTCGTCGCACAGCCGGCGCAGAAAGACCCGCATCTCGGCGATGCCGATGGGATCCAGCCCGTTGATCGGCTCATCCAGAATCAGCAGTTCCGGGTCGTGAAGCAGGGCAAGGGCCAGGCCCAGCCGCTGCTTCATCCCCATCGAATAGTCCCGGCACAGCTTCTTGTCCCGGTAGGGCAGGCCCACCAGCTGCAGGGTGTAGGCCACGGCATCCCTGCGGGGCACGCCCCGCAGCCCGGCAAACAGGGCAAGGTTTTCGGTTGCGGTCAGGTTGGGGTAAAACCCGGGGGCTTCGATCAGGCAGCCCACCCGCGGCAGCAGGGCCTTTTCCCGCCCGGCCAGGGGCTGGCCGAACAGAAAGACCTCGCCCCGGGTGGGGCGGGTCAGGCCCAGCAGCATCTTCATGGTCGTGGTTTTGCCGGCGCCGTTGCGGCCCAGCAGCCCGTAGATATGCCCGGGCTGCAGCCGCAGGTCCAGGTCCTGCACGGCGGTCTGGCTGCCGTATTGCTTGGTCAGCCCCCAGGTCTCGATCAGATATTCCTCCATGGCGCATCCTCCTTTGCCCCCAGTATACCCCGCCTGCCTTGCAGGGACCTTGCGGCAACCTTGCAAAAACCTTGTATCAGACAACAACGGCGAAGACGCCTGGTTTTGTGCGTCTTCGCCGTTGGGGCGCTATTCACTCTGCGGAAAGAAAAGGCGGAAGGTGGCGCCGGCGCCGGGGGCGCTTTCCGCCTCGATGCGCCCGCCCATCCGCTCCACCAGCTGGCGGGCGATGTCCAGCCCCAGCCCGCTGCCGGGCCCCGAGCGGCTGGGGTCGGCCCGATACAGCCGGTCAAACAGGTGCGGCAGCGCCTCGGGCGCAATGCCGACGCCGTTGTCGCTGACCTGCAGCGCCACCGTGCGGCCCGGCCCCGGCAGCAGCCGGATCACCAGCCGGGTGGCCCGGCTGTGCCGCAGCACATTGCTCACCAGGTTGTTCAGGACCCGCCCGTAGGCGTCCGGGTCCAGCCGCACCGCCACCCGCTGTTCGGGCAGTTCCAGCTCGTAGTCCAGCCGGCTTTCTTCCCACAGGGGCACCCAGTCCTTCAGCCGCTGCCGGGTGAGCTCGGCCAGGTCGCAGTCCTGCAGTGAGAGGGATTCCTCCCCGGCCTGCAGCTTGCTCCAGGTAAACAGGTCGTCAACCGTCTGCTTCAGCTCGCAGGCTTTGCCGCGTGCAATCTCCAGGCAGGCGTCCCGCTCGGCGCCGGTCACCACCCCGCGGTGGATGGCGTCCAGGTATCCCAGCAGGGTGGTCAGCGGGGTCCGGACATCGTGGGAAAGGTTCACCATCAGTTCCCGGCCGGCCGCCTGTTCCCGGCGGTACAGCGCGGCCTGGTCCCGGTTCTGGACCGCCATTTCGTTGAGCCGGTAACAGATCCGCTCGGCGGGGTCGCCGGGGTGGGTCAGGGCCCGCCGGTGGGGGTGGCCGGCGGCGATGTCCGCCAGCACGCTGTCGATGTACCGCAGCCGCTGCCGGCTCCTGAAAAGCAGCCATACCGCCGCCAGCAGGGCGGCGCCCAGCACCGCGCACAGGCCGGCCAGCCACCAGGCTGTTAGAGTCATGGCTACACCTCCCGGCTGAACCGGTATCCGAAGCCCTTGACCGTCTGCAGATAGGTGGGGTGGGCCGGGTCCGGTTCGATCTTCTTGCGCAGCCGGCTGATGGTCGCCATGATGTTGCTGTCGTCATAGGCGTAGGGCGCCTGCCAGACTGCCTCGTAAATCTGCTTTTTCGTCAGGATCTGGCCCTGGTGCCGGGCGCAGAACAGGAGGACGGCGTACTCCTTGGGAAGCAGCTCCACCGCGGCGCCGTCCCGGAACACCGCGCAGCCGGCCGGGTCGATGGTCAGCCCGGCAAAGTTCAGGCGCTCGGCCGGGGGCAGCCGGTTCAGCCGGGTGTACCGGCGGATCAGCGACTGGACCCGCGCCAGCAGCTCCTCCATCGCAAAGGGCTTGGCCAGGTAGTCGTCGGCGCCGGTCCGCAGGCCGCGCACCTTGCTGGCGCTGTCGTTCCGTGCGGTCAGCATCAGGACCGGCAGGTCGCTTTCGGCCCGGATGCGGGCCAGCAGCTCGAACCCGTCCGCCCCCGGCAGCATCACGTCCAGCAGAACCAGCTGGAAGTCTGCCTGCCGCAGCATCTGCAGCCCCTCCGCCCCGGTCAGGCTGAACCGGGCGTCATACCCTTCGGCGCAGAGCGTGCGCTGCAGCAGGCGGCACAGGGCCAGGTCGTCGTCGATCACCAGGATGCTGTCCATAACGGCTCCTTTCACAAATTCTGCCGGCGGCGCTCAAATCGCCGGCGCTGCCTCGTCTGTATGGACGGGTGCCTGCAGCCAGCGGCGCAGCGCGGGCCAGGCGGTCTCGGCGTCGGCGCGGCCCAGGGCGTACTGTTCGTCGATCACCGCCGGGTCCCGCTCCATCCGGGTGATGCCGGTGTCCCGGCTGGGGCGGATCAGAAACGCCTCGCCCCGCCCCGCGGCCTGCTCCACCTCCACCACCTGGGCGTTGTACACGGCGGGGCGGTCGGCCATGGCCGCCAGGAACCGGGGATAGCGGCGGTACATAACCTGGAAGGGAAGCAGCGAACTGTCCCGCTTCAGGTAGCCGGCGGGCTGGGTCAGCACCACCAGGCAGCGCCGGGCCCCCAGCTGCCGGGCGGCACGGTAGGGCACGCTGTCGGCCACCCCGCCGTCCAGATAGCGGCGGCCGTGGTAGGTCACGATGCGGGAACACAGCGGCATCGAAGCGCCGGCCCGCAGCAGGTCCATCTTGCCGCCCACCCGCAAGTCGTCGCACAGGATGTGCTCGGCCCGGCCGGTCTCCACGTTGGTCACCGTCACATAAAAGTCCACCGGCGAAGCCTCAAAGGCGGCCTCGTCAAAGGGGTCCAGGCGGGTGGGCAGTTCCTCATAACAGAACTTGCGCCCCACCATGTCCCCGCTGGTCAGCAGCGAGTACAGCCCCATGAAATGCCGGTCCCGGCGGTATTTGCGGTAATAGCGGATGCTGCGCCCGGCCTGGCCCGACACATAGTTGCACCCGTGGATGCACCCGGCCGAAGTGCCGATCACCATGTCGGCCTGTACGCCATGCTTCATCAGCACATCCAGCACGCCGGCGGTGTAGATGCCCCGCACGGCGCCGCCCTCCAGCACCAGGGCCAGGCGGTAGGTCTTGTCGCTCATACATGCCCCTCCTTCTGCCGGTCCGCAAGGCTCGTCAGCCAGGCCGGGCCGGTCGTCTCGTCGTACACCGCCAGCCCGTGCGCCCGCAGCAGTTCGGCGGTCACCCCGTCGCCGGGGACCTTGCGGTGGCAAAAGCTGCCGTCATAGATCTGCCCGCAGCCGCAGCTGGGGCTGTTGGCTTTCAGGATGGCCGCCCGGCAGCCGGCGGCCTCGGCCAGCAGCAGGGCGGTCTCGGCGCCCTTGCGGTACTGGGCGGTCAGGTCGGCGCCGTCCTCGGTCACCACCCGGTCGCCGCGGCGCTCGGCCGGGGGCGCGGGGTGGGCAGGCCGCCGTACACCTCGGGGCATACCGGCACCGGAACATGGCCGCCGGCCTGCAGCGCCGCCGCCAGGGGGGCGCAGAAGTTGTCCTTGCCGGAATACTTGCACGCTGCCCCCAGCAGGCAGCTGCTGACCAGAATGTTCATAAAATAATCCTTTCCGTGTGACCCAAGCTGTGGTATCATAAGTACATAAGGGTATTATAACACAGTGCGGCCGGGAATGGGTATACCAAAATGCGCACGGCCGGCGCCCTTGGCCGGAAAGCCGCGCTGCCGGCGCCCCCGGGGCGCCGCGGCCAACAGGAATTCGGCCGCCGCCCGGCCCGGCCGCAGACGGATGAAAGTACCAAACCGGGGCGGACCCCCGCCCGAAGGAGGAATCTATGAAGAATTGGCTCGACCGTGTTCCGCGCACCGTGCGGGACTGGCTCTGTCTTTTTACCGCCGCCGCCCTGATCTGGCTGGTGGTCAACGCATTGCCCAACACCGCGGGGGGCGTCAAGGCCGTATTGGGGGCGCTGTCCCCCTTTGCCGGGGGCATCGCCCTGGCCTATGTGCTGGACATTCCCACCCGCTTTTATGCCGACAAGGTCTGCCGCGGCAAGCGCGGGCCGGCCATCGTGCTGGCTTTCCTGACCTTTTTCGGGGTGCTGGCCGCCGTCATCGGGCTGGTGGTCCCCCAGCTGGTGCAGAGCACCAGCACCTTTGTCAACGCGCTGCCCGACTACCTGGACAACGCCGCAGCCTTCCTCGGCGGCGTGATGACCGACCTGAACATGGACACCGCCATCACCCAGCGGTTCACCACCTTCCTTGAAAATTCCGGCAACATGGTGGAGCAGTTCTTCACCAGCGTGATGCCGACGGTGGCCGGCGCCGCAGCCGGCGCCGCCGGCCGGGTGGTGGATATGGTGGTGGCGCTGGCCGCCAGCATCTACCTGCTGGCCGAAAAGGAACCCCTGCTCAAAGCCTGCCGGGCGCTGCTGCGGGCGCTGTTCCCGCCCCGGGCCGCCGCCGGGGTGCTGGCCGTGTTTCAGCTGGCCAACCGCACCTTCAGCGGCTATATCGGCGGCCAGCTGCTGGACGCCCTGCTCGTCGGCATCGAGACCTTTGTGGCCATGCTGATCCTGAACCTCAACTATGCCCCGATGATCGCGGTGCTGGTGGCGGTGACCAACATCATCCCCATCGCCGGGCCGTATATCGGCGCCATCCCCAGCGCACTGCTGCTTCTGCTCAGCGGCGAACCCCTCCAGGCGCTGATCTTCTGCATCCTGATCCTGGTGGTCCAGCAGGTGGACGGCAACTTCATCGCGCCGCGCATCCTGGGCGGCGCCACCGGCATCTCGGGGCTGTGGGTGCTGGTGGCCATCATCGTGGGCGGCGGGCTGTTCGGCATCGCGGGCATGGTCATCGGCGTGCCGGTCATGGCGGTCATCGCCGCGCTGCTCAAGCAGGCGGTGGGCGCCGGCCTGACCGCCCGCGGCCTGGACCCCGAGACCGGCGGCGAGACCACCCTGGCCGACCGGGCCGGGGAGGAGACCCCCGGCGGCTGACCCGCCTGCCGGTATCCCTGCGGACCGTCCCCCTGCCGAGCCGGCGCCCGCACCCCGCCTTTGAAGAACAGGAGCGCCATAAATGGGTACAAAGCATTGGTTAGATAAAAAACCCGAGACCATCAAGGACTGGCTGGGCCTGGCCTGCCTGTGCATCGCGTTTTATATGCTGGCCGGGCAGGTGGGGGCGTTTTTGCACTGGGGCGGCACGCTGCTGCAACTGGCCGCCCCCTTCGGCTGGGCCGTGGTGCTGGCCTATGTGCTGGACACGCTGGTCCGCCCGATCCACCACACCCTTTTCCACAATCGCCCGGGGCTGCGCTGGGCAGCCATCCTCATCGCCTATCTGCTGGCCGGGCTGGCGGTCTTTCTGCTGATCTGGCTCATCGTACCGCAGATACTGGCCAGCGTCACCGCCTTTTTTGTACACCTGCCCGGGTATGTCACCAACATGCAGCAGGTGCTGTGGAACTGGCAGGACCAGTACGGCATCGACCTGAGACCGGTGGTGGCCGCGCTGGAAAACTACGAACAGTGGCTGCTGGGCCTGTCCGGCCTGCTTACCGGCTGGGCGCCCGGTCTGGTCAGCACGCTGGGCAGCCTGGCCGCCTCCACCACCCAATGGTTCATCATCCTGGCCGGCAGCATCTTCATGCTGGGGGACAAGGACCACCTGCTCCACCAGCTGCGTCTGCTTGTGCGGGCGTTTCTGCCCCGCCGGGCGGCCCGCAGCACCCTCAAGCTCTGCCGGTTCGCCAACCAGACCTTCGCCGGCTTCTTCTTCGGCAAGATCGTGGCGTCGGCCCTCATCGGCCTGGCCCTCTGCGCGGTCATGAGCCTGCTGGGCCTCAGCTTTGCGCCGCTCATCAGCGTGCTGGTGGCCTTTGCCAACCTGATCCCGATTTTCGGCATGTACATCGGGGCGCTGCCCGGGCTGATCATCCTGCTGTTTGTCAATCCGGTCCAGGCGCTGGTCTTTCTCGTCCTGGTCATCCTGCTGCAGCAGCTGGACATCCACCTCCTGGCGCCCCGGGTGCTGGGCCATGCCTCGGGGCTGTCGGCCTTCTGGGTGCTCTTCGCCATCGTGGGCGGCGCCTGGCTGTGGGGCCCGGCGGGCATGGTGCTGGGGGTGCCGGCCTTCGCCACCGTGTACGGTGTGGTCCGCGGGCTGATCTACGACCTGCTGGCCCAGCGCAGCGCGGCGGAAGCCGCCGCCAGCTACCCCGGCCCGGCCCCGGAGGAAACGCCGGAGGAAGAAACCCCGCCGCCCGACCCCGACCGGGAACTGACCCATGTGGGGTGAACGGCCCCCGCCAAACGGAAAACAGCCTGTCTTGTCCCGACCGGGGCAAGGCAGGCTGTTTGGCTTTCAGGGCGCGGTCTCCCCGGGCCCGGCCCGGCTGGCCTGCCGGAAGGCGGTGGGGGTCAGCTGCCGCTGGGCCCGGAAAGTCCGGGTGAAGTAGCTCACATCGTCAAAGCCGCACCGGGCTGCCACCTCGGCCACCGGCATCCCGGTGCCGGCCAGCAGGGCGGCGGCCTGCCGCAGCCGCACATCCCGCAGGTAGCGGGTGGGGGTACGGCCGACGGTCCGGCGGAAACACCGCAGGCATTCGCTGGGGCTGAGCGCCGCGCTGCGGGCAATGTCGGCAACGGTCAGCGGCTCGGCATAGCGGCTGTGGATGCAGCCCAGCATCGCCTTGATCCGCTCGGCGTCCCGCAGCGCCCGGCGGTCGATGCCGGCGGCGGGGGCCCGGGCCAGGTCGTCGTGCAGCAGGGCCACCAGGTCGGACAGCGCCGCCCGCACCGCAAAGACAAAGTGGGGCGGCTCCTGCGCACAGGCCCGCCAGGCCGCCTCAATGGCCGCCGCCACCGGCCCGCAGCCCGGGGCCTCTGTGCGCAGCACCAGGTTCTGCTGCTCCGGCCGGGCGGTCAGCGGCAGCAGATAGTCCTGGTAAAACACGCTCTCCGGGCTGCCGCCCACCAGCCGCGGGTGGAAGACCAGCGAGTGGAGCCGGCAGGGCCCTGCCTGCCCGGGGCGGGCCGCGTGCAGCACGCCGGTGTTGATGAAAAAGGCGTCCCCGGTCCGCAGATGTTCGGTGCGGCTGCCGATGGTGACCAGCGCGCTGCCCTGTGTGACCAGCCCGGCCTCCAGCTCCTCATGCCAGTGCCAGATCACATCGGCCTGGTGCAGATCGTCGTGGTAGCAGCCCACCGGGAAGGCGGCGGTGCCGTGGCGGAGCAGTTCCCGGTGGTCCCGGTCCACCGTCGTGGCGCAGGCAGAGAGCATGGCGGCGCCTCCTTTGCAGAAATTGGCTGAAAATCTCCCGAAAACAGGCTGGAATCCTGCTGGAAAGGCAGTGATTCCGCTGGTAAAATGATACCACTGACAAGGGAGGGAATCAAGATGACGAATCTGCTTTTGGGGCTCATCTATCTGGCGTTCATCAGCCTGGGTCTGCCCGATGCCCTGCTGGGGGCGGCCTGGCCCAGCATCTACCCGGCCTTCGGGGTGCCGGTCTCCTGGATGGGGGCGGTGTCCATGATCATCGCGCTGGGCACGGTGGTCTCCAGCCTTCAGTCCGACCGGCTCACCCGGGCGCTGGGACCCGGCCGGGTCACGGCGATCAGCGTCGGCATGACCGCGGCGGCGCTGCTGGGCTTTTCACTCAGCGGGTCCTTCTGGCAGCTCTGCCTGTGGGCGGTGCCCTACGGCCTGGGCGCCGGCAGCGTGGACGCGGCGCTGAACAACTATGTGGCGCTGCACTATGAAAGCCGCCACATGAGCTGGCTGCACTGCATGTGGGGCATCGGCGCGGCGGCGGGCCCCTCGCTGATCGGCCTGGCGCTGACCCGCGGGCAGAGCTGGCAGGGGGGCTACCGCATCGTCTCGGTGCTGCAGATCGCCCTGACCGCCGTGCTGCTGCTGAGCCTGCCGCTGTGGAAGCGCAGCGGCCAGCCGGGGGCGGAGGCCGACGCCGGGGCGCTGCCGCTGCGGCAGGTGGTGCGCATACCCGGCGCCTGGCAGATCATGACCTGCTTTTTCTGCTACAGCGCGGTGGAGCAGACCGCCGGGCTGTGGGCCAGCAGCTACCTGACCCTGTGCCGCGGCGTGCCGGCCGGCACCGCGGCGGGGTTTGCCAGTCTGTTCTACCTGGGCATCACGGCGGGGCGGGCGGTCTGCGGGTTCCTGACCTTCCGGCTCAGCGATGCCCGTATGATCCGCCTGGGGCAGGGCGTCGTGGCCATCGGGGTGGTGGCGCTGGCAATGCCGGGGCCGGCCTGGCTGGCGCTGGGCGGCTTTGCGCTGGTGGGCCTGGGCTGTGCGCCCATCTACCCCAGCATCATCCATGCCACGCCGGCGCATTTCGGCCCGGCCCGCTCCCAGGCGATGATCGGGGTGCAGATGGCCAGCGCCTATGTGGGCACCTGCCTGATGCCGCCGCTCTTCGGCCTGCTGGCCAGCCGCCTTTCGGCCGGGCTGCTGCCGCTCTACCTGCTGGTGCTGCTGGCCCTGATGATCGCCACCCATGAAAGCCTGCTGCACAGCGCCCGCCAGCCCGCCGGCTGAAGGCCCCGCGCCGGGGCGCCGCATAGGCCCCCGGGCGGCAGAACCCCGGCGGCCGGGACGAACAACGCGCCCCCGGGCAAGCGATTCGGCTTGCCCGGGGGCGCTGTTCGTTTTGTCAGGCGTTGTCAGGTCTTCCGGGGCGGGGGGGATCACCCCACATACAGCCGCACGGTGCCGAACACCCGCAGCAGGGTGCCGGGCACCGGGTCCTGGTTGGTGACGGTGCCTTCCGCCCGGTTGGAGGGCACCACCGCGGTCAGCCCCACTTCCTGCAGGCGGGCCCGGGCTTCGGCCACCTCCAGCCCGGCCAGGTTCGGCACCGGGCGGAAGGGGTCGGGGATGGGCCGCACCACCACCAGCTTCGCCGCCTCGCCGGCGGCCACCCGGGTGCCGGCGGCGGGCTCGGTGCGCACGACGGTGTAGGGGTCCATCGTGTTGTCCTTCCAGAACTCCACGGTGGGCTGCAGCCCCATCTCCCGCAGCGTTTCCAGGGCCTGGGTGCGGTCGGCGCCGGTCAGGTCGGGCATCGTCTGCCAGTTGGTGCCAAGGCTGATCTGAATGGTCAGGGCCTGCCCCTCCTTGACGGTGCGCCCGGCGGCGGGGTCCTGCCCGCAGACCAGCCCGGGCTCCACCGCGGGGTTGTACACTTCCTCCCAGGTCACGGCCAGGGCGGCGGTCTCGGGCAGGGCTTCCGCCTCGGTGCGGGAAAGCCCCACAAGGTCGGGCAGCAGCACGTTGGCCCGGCGGGACCACAGCGGGTTGGTGCTGCGCCCCAGGATCACCCAGATGCACACCGCCGCCCCCGCTGCCGAGAGCAGGGCCAGCACCGCCAGTACCCCCAGCACGGTCACCCGGGGCCGCCGTTTCGCAGGGTCCGCCATCTCGCCGCCTCCTTGCCGTTTGGTCTTCCGGTTCTATTGTAACGGTTCTGCGGGCCAATGTACAGCCCGAAATTTTACCGGCGGGGCCGGTGCAGCCGCACCGCCGCCGCGGCCCCGGCGGCCAGCAGCGCCAGGCCCAGCAGCGCCAGCCCGGCGCCGGGGGCCCCGGTCAGGTCGCCGGCCAGGCCGGTCAGCGGGGACACCGGGATCATCAGCAGGCTGTACACCAGGCTGTCCACGCTCACCAGGGTGGCCCGCTGGTCGCTGGGGAAGGCGTCGTTCAGCCGCCGTTCGCTGCAAAGGCTCCACAGCATCTCCGTGGCGGCAAACCCGCAGCTGCCCGCCAGGGCCAGCGGCAGCGGCGCCAGCCCGGCGGCGACGGTACACAGCCCGGCCGCCGCCGCACACCCTGCATACAGCGAAAGCAGCCGCCGGGGGCGCACCCGCAGCGAAAGCCAGGTGCCCAGCGGCCGCCCGGCTTCCATCAGGCAGGTCAGCACCCCCAGCAGGGCGGTGGATACCCCCGCCGCGCTCAGCCGCTGCTGCAAAAACATCAGGGTCAGGTAGCTGGGCAGAGCGATCAGGGCGTTGGCCAGCAGCAGTCGCCGCACGGCCGGCCGCCCGGCCAGAAAGCCCAGGGTGGCCCCCACATGGTCCCGCAGCCGGCGGGGCAGGGTCACCAGCAGGGTCCTGGCGTCGGCCGCCTGCCGGGCCGCCTGGGTCTCGGTGACCACCGGTTCCCGCAGGCACAGGGCGGACAGGCTGCGGGCAAAGCCGAGCGCCATGTCCAGCAGATAAAACTTTGTAAAGCTGAGCAGCGCCGTCAGCGCCGAGGCGGCCCGCCCGGCAAAGTTACCGGCGCTCAGCAGCCAGGCGCAGCGGGTCTGGACGGTGGGGTAGAGGTCGGTGCGGTCGGCCTCGCACAGACTGTCATAGGTCAGGGCTTCCATCGTGCCGGAGATCAGGTTGTAGGAGAGGGCGGCAAACGCCATCGAGACCAGCACGAAGCCGAAGCCCCGTTCCAGGGCCATGGTCAGCCCGGAGATCGCCGCCATCACGCCGGAAAGGGCCAGCGTGCGCTTGCGGCCCAGCAGGTCGGCGGCCATGCCGCTGGGGACTTCGACCATCAGCCCCACGATGTGGTGGACCCCTTCGGCCAGGCCGATCTGCCACAGGCTGTAGCCGCGGGCGGCCAGCAGCGCCACCCAGACGGCGCCTACAATGTCCAGGCAGCTGACGAATTGGTAGGTATAGATCCCCCGCAGCTGCCGGCGCAGCCGGCGGGCGGGGCGCTTAAGGTTTTGATTCATGGGAAGACACCTTTCTTTCACAAAGACGCGGATGGTTTTTGGTTCGAACTGTGTCCCTTGCGCCCCGCGGGCAGTAAAAAACGCCATGGCAAACTGCCATGGCGCCCAATGCACTCCACGCTCAGCCTGCCGCAGCCCGAAACAGGGGGGCGGTCCGGCGACCGCCGCCTGCCTTCGGGGCGAAAAAAGGGTACACTTCCAGACGGAGCGGGTCAAATATAGCCTTTCGTCGAGAAAAGCACAACCAGCTTCCAGCCCATTGTGTACACCCTTTCCGCCGCCCTGCGGCAAATTGATCGATGTTATTATAATGGAATCCGGCGGGGCTGTCAAGCCGGGCCGGCAGGGAAGGGGGGCGGGTCACGACTCCTCCGCCCGGGCCTGCAGCGCGGCCATCAACGGCGGGATCAGCTGCTTTTTGCGGCTCACTACGCCGGGCAGCACGGCTTTGCCGTCGGCCACTTCGGTGTGGAACGCCTCTCCCACGATCTCGGCGGCGTCCTTGCCGCAGAACATCAGGTCGGTGGTCTGCCGCTGCATGTCGGTGAACATGAAAAACACCATCGGCACGCCGGCCTGGCCCAGCGCTTCGGGCAGGTAGGGGCCCACCAGCGCCTCGGCGGCCGCCCGGGACCGGGGGGTCATGTAGCTGGACTGCCCCACCCCGAACTTCACATCCCCGCGGCTGAACACCTTGAAGTCGGAGAAAAAGACATCCTCCGCCGTGCGGCCGGTCAGGTCGGCGCCGGCTTCGAACATCTGCTCGGCATAGGCCGGAATGTCCACCTCGGCAATGGCGGCCAGCGCCTTGGCGGCGGCCTCGTCCAGCGGGGTGGAGGTGGGGGAGCGGAAGAGCAGCGTGTCGGACAGGATCGCCGACAGCAGCAGCCCCGCGATGGGCTTGGGCGGGGTGATGTTCTGTTCGCCATACATCCGCCAGACGATGGTGGCGGTGCAGCCCACCGGCTCGTTGCGGAAGTACACCGGGCCGCCGGTCTCCAGGCTGCCGATGCGGTGGTGGTCGATGATCTCAAGGATCTCCGCCTGGTCCAGCCCGTCCACGGCCTGGGCGGGCTCGTTGTGGTCCACCAGGATGATCTGCTTGCGGTGCAGGTTCAGCAGGTTGCGGCGGCTGACCACGCCGCAGTACTGCCCCTTCTCGTCCAGGATCGGGAAATACCGGTGCCGCACGCTGGCCATGACTTTGCGGGCGTCCTCAATGGGGGTGTTGACGCTGAACTTGAGCAGGTTGGCCCGGCGCATGAAATGCCGCACCGGGGCGGCGGTGGAGATCAGCCGCGCCGCCGCGTAGGAATCGTAGGGGGTGGTGATGATGCTGCACCCTTTCTCCTTGGCCCGGGCCAGGATGCTTTTGGGCACCGCGGCCCCGCAGCACACCACAATGCAGCCGGCGCCGCACTCCACCGCGCACATCTGGGTCTCGTACCGGTTGGACACCAGCACCAGGTCCCCGGCGCCGATGCTGCCCTCCATCGCTTCGGGGCTGGAACCGATGAAGATCCGCCCGGTGGTGATGGCGGCTTCCGGGTCCCCGCAGATCATCTCCCCTTCCAGGGTGTCAAGCACGTTGCGGTAGCTGGTGTGGGCGTTGGCCAGCACGCCGGTGTCGAACAGGTCCATGTTGGCGTTGGCAATGTCCTTGACCGTGATGAGCCCCAGCAGTTCGCTGTCGGCGTTCACGGCGCAGAGCGTGTCGATCTCGGCGTCCCGCATCAGGTTCCAGGCCGACCGCACGCTGGTCTCGGGGTCGATGCCCGGCTGGCGGCGGATGTCGATGTCCTTGATCTGGGGGCTCACATCGGTACACAGCCGCGGGGGCTCCATGCCGAAATATTTCAGCACAAAGGCGGTCTCCCGGTTCAGCTTGCCGGCGCGGCGGGCTTCGTAGGTGGCGCCGCCCAGCTGGTTTTTCAGCCAGGCATAGCAGATGGCCGAACAGATGGAGTCGGTGTCCGGGTTCTGGTGGCCGATGATGTTGACTTTGTGGCGGGACTGTTCCATTTCACTTGCTTCCTCTCCTGTCGGGGCAGGCCCCGTGTATGGCCCTTATTATATCATAGGAAAAAGCATTTTGCGATTCTTGACAAACAAAGCGGTATGACGTACAATATAAACCGTATGTGTATACGGCGCTTTCGGGCGCTTTCTGCAAGGTATGTGAACGACAGCTATGACAGTAAAGAGGGAAAAGGGAGACTATGATTCGGGAAAATCTTCGCAACATTGCCATTATTGCCCACGTTGACCACGGCAAGACCACCCTGGTGGACCAGATGCTCAAGCAGTCCGGCGCGTTCCGGGCCAACCAGCAGGTGGCCGAGCGGGTGATGGACTCCGGCGACATCGAGCGGGAGCGCGGCATCACCATTCTGGCCAAAAACTGCTCCTGCGTGTACAACGACGTCAAGATCAACATTGTCGATACCCCCGGCCACGCCGACTTCGGCGGCGAGGTGGAGCGGGTGCTCAAGATGGTCAACGGCGTGCTGCTGCTGGTGGATGCGGCCGAGGGCTGCATGCCCCAGACCCGCTTTGTGCTGCAGAAAGCCCTGCAGCAGAACCTTTCGCTGGTCATTGCGGTGAACAAGATCGACCGCCCCGATGCCCGCATTGCCGAGGTCATCGACGAGATCCTGGAACTGCTGATGGACCTGGGCGCCACCGACGAGCAGCTGGACAGCCCGATGGTGTTCTGCTCCGGCCGCAACGGCACCGCCAGCTATGACTGGACCCACCCCGAGCAGGGCACCGACCTCAAGCCTTTGTTCGACACCATCCTGAAGTATGTGGCCCCGCCGGAAGGCGACCCCGACGCCCCGATGCAGATGCTGGTCTCCAGCGTGGACTACAACGAGTTTGTGGGCCGCATGGGGGTCGGCCGGGTGCAGAACGGCGTCATCAAGGTGGGCCAGACCGTGCAGGTCTGCGACTGGCACAACCCGGATGTGCGCCTGTCCGGCCGCATCACCAAGCTGTTTGACTTCAAGGCCAACGGCCGCGAACCCATCGAGCAGGCCGAAGCCGGCGACATCGTCGCCTTTGCGGGCCTGCCCGACATCACCATCGGCAACACCCTGTGCGACCCGGCCAAGGTGCAGCCGCTGCCCTTTGTCAAGATCAACGATCCCACGGTGGAAATGACCTTCTCGGTCAACGATTCCCCCTTTGCCGGCAAGGAGGGCAAGTATGTCACCTCCCGCCAGATCCGTGATCGGCTGAACCGCGAACTGCTCAAGGACGTGGCCCTGCGGGTGGAGGATTCCGCCACCACCGACGCTTTCCGGGTCATGGGCCGGGGCGAGATGCACCTGTCCATCCTGATCGAGACGATGCGCCGGGAGGGCTACGAGCTGCAGGTCAGCCCGCCCCATGTGCTCACCCATGAGGAGGACGGCAAGACGATGGAACCCATGGAGCGGGTGGTCATCGACGTGCCTGAGACCTACCAGGGCGCGGTCATGACCGCGCTGGGCGCCCGCAAGGCCATCCTGATGAACATGCAGATGCTGGGCAGCCGCAGCCGGCTGGAGTTCCGTATGCCCAGCCGCGGCCTGTTCGGCTACCGCAGCCAGTTCCTCACCGACACCCACGGTGAGGGCATCATGAACACGATCTTTGACGGGTACGAGGAATGGTGCGGCGACATCGCCACCCGCTCCACCGGCTCGCTCATCAGCTTCGAGACCGGCGACGCCGTGACCTACGGGCTGTTCAACGCCCAGCAGCGGGGCACCCTGCTGGTGGTGCCCGGCGAGAAGGTCTATGCCGGCGAGGTGGTGGGCTACACCCCCACCGGTGAGGACATCACCGTCAACGTCTGCAAGACCAAGCACCTGACCAACACCCGCGCTTCGGGCAGCGACGATGCCCTGCGCCTGACCCCGGTGTCCAAGTTCAGCCTGGAAGCCTGCCTGGAATTCCTGGCGCCGGACGAGCTGCTGGAGGTCACCCCTGAAAACCTGCGCATCCGCAAGCGCATCCTGGACCATGACCTGCGCATGAAGGCCGCCAGCAAGAAAAAGTGATCCCGGCCCGCCGGCCCCGCCCACAGTGATACAAAACGCCCGCCAGGGCGTCCCCCTTTGCGCGGGGAGCCCTGGCGGGCGTTTGCTGCCTGGGGTTCAGGCGGGGCGGCGGGCCGGGCGGTGGTAGGCCAGCCGGGGCTCGCCGTTCTCGGCCAGATGGATCACGCCGCAGTAGACAAACCCGTTTTTCTGCAGCATCCGCTGCATCACCAGGTTGTCCCGGTGGGTGTCGATGCGCAGCGCCAGCCCCCTGGCCGCGCACCAGTCGATGCAGGCCCGGGCCACGCCGTGTACCCGCCCGCTGGAAGCCAGCCGGTGAATGGTCAGGTAGGGCACATCCTCCGGCCAGGCGCCCTCGATCTGCGCGTAGGAGGGGTCGGCCCCCGGCAGGCAGCAGAAGGTGCCGGCCATCTGGCCGTCCGCCTCCGCCACATAGCACACCCCGCGGCGGATCTGGTCCCGCAGCAGCGCCTCGCCCGGGTAGCCCGGGCCCCATTGGGTCGGGTTGCCGTGGGCGGCCATAAAGGCTTTGGCCGTCTCAAACACCGCCAGCAGGGCGGGCAGGTCGGCCTCGGCGGCCGGTCGGATCTCCATATCAGCATTCTCCTCTCGGCGGGCGGCGGCTCACAGGCCGCTGGCCCCGTAGTTTTTCAGCACCCGTGCGCTGGGATCATCCACCGCGCAGTTGGGCCAGGCCCGGTTCGGCATCCAGTAATCGGGGATCATCTCGGCCTGGCCGGGGTAGTATTTCTCAAACAGTTCCCGGTAAAGCAGGCTTTCCTTGGTAAAGGGGCGGCAGTAAGTGTAGTGGCCGCTGCGCTCGGCAAACTCCCGGTCGGTGTAGGTCTGCTCGGCATACGCTTTGATCAGGTCCACCATCGAATGCCCCACCGCGTCGGAGAAGGCGGCCTTCTCCCGCCACAGGATGCCCTCGGGCAGCCAGTCCCCCTCAAAGGCTTTGCGCAGCAGGTACTTGCCCTTGCCGTAGGTGTTCAGCTTGTAGGCCGGGTCCACGGCCATCACATACCGCACAAAGTCCAGATCGCCGAAGGGGACCCGGGCCTCCAGGCTGTGTACGCTGATGCAGCGGTCGGCCCGCAGTACGTCGTACAGGTACAGCTCCCGGATGCGCTTCTGGCTCTCAGCCTGGAAGGCCGCGGCGCCGGGGGCAAAGTCGGTGTACTTGTAGCCGAACAGCTCGTCGCTGATCTCGCCGGTCAGCAGCACCCGGATGTCGGTGTGGGCGTGGATGTACCGGCAGACCAGGTACATCCCCACCGAGGCCCGCACCGTTGTGATGTCCCAGGTGCCTAGGGCGGCCACCACCTCTTCCAGCGCGCCCAGCACGGTGTCCCGGTCAATGACGACGGCGGTGTGGTCGGCGCCCAGGTAGTCGGCGGTCTGCCGGGCGTATTTCAGGTCGATGGCGTCCTCGCTCATGCCGATGGCAAAGGTGCGGATGGGCTTTTGCAGCCGGCGGGCCGCAATGGCGCACACCAGGCTGGAGTCCAGCCCGCCCGAGAGCAGAAAGCCCACCGGCGCGTCGGCGTCCAGCCGCTTTTCCACCCCGGCGATGAGCTTCTCGCGGATGTTTGTCAGGATCTCGGGCAGCTTGTCCCGGCTGTAGGCCGGGGTGTCGGCAATGTCGCAGTACCGCACGAACCGGCCATTGCAGTAGTAGCTGCCAATGGGGAAGGGGTAGATCTTTTTGCACAGCCCCACGAGGTTTTTGGCCTCGGAGGCGAAGGCGATGGCCCCCGAGTCGCTGTAGCCGTAAAACAGCGGCCGGATGCCCAGCGGGTCCCGGGCGGCGATCAGCCACTTGCGGCGGCTGTCATACAGCACCATCGCAAATTCCGCGTCCAGGTGGCGGAACATCTCCAGCCCGTACTGGTAGTACAGCGGCAGCAGGATCTCGCAGTCCGAGTCGGAGGCGAAGCTCCAGCCCTCGGCCATCAGCTTTTCCCGCACCGGCCGGAACCCGTACAGCTCGCCGTTGCACACCACGCAGTCGCCCCCGCGCTGGAAGGGCTGCATCCCCGCCGGCGTCAGCCCCATGATGGCCAGCCGCCCGAAGCCCAGCCAGCCGAACTCGGTCTGCAGCACCCGGTGATCGTCCGGCCCGCGGCTGGCGGTGCGCAGCAGCAGCTCGGTAAAACGTTCCCGGCTCAGGTCATGGCCGGCATACCCCAAAACACAACACATTTCGCAGCACTCCTTTTTCCGTATCTCCCTTGCCCGCACGGGTGGAAAAAAGAAAGACAGCCCACTCGTCCCATCTGTTAGGACGAATCGCTGTCTTGATCCGCGGTGCCACCTAAACTTACCGCATGCCCTGGGCACACGGTCCCTTTTGTTTACGTTCGCCTTTGAAACGCTGCCGCGGTAACGTGCGGCTTACGGCGCCCATACTGCCCGCGCTGCCTTGAAAGGGCAGGGCGGGGTTCCGTTTGCAGCTGGCGGGTGTTCTTCCCGGCCCAGGCGCCGTCCCGGCTTGCAGCAGGTTGCCGGGCTCTCTGTGCGGCGCGTTGCGGGCGGTACTTTTCCCGTTCATCGCTTTTGTATGGGCTTATCCTAGCACGTTCGGGGCCGGCTGTCAAGCGCCGGGCCGCAAACCGGGAAGGCAAAACAAATTGCACAAATAGCGCGGCAGGTTTTCAGTTATTATAGAGAGTTTTTGAACTTTTTGTTGACAGCCGCGAACTGTCATGCTAACATGTCAGTTAAAGAGAACTGACATGTTAGTCCTGCGCAGGCCGTTTGTCTTGCTCTTTCGTGGCCCCGGAACGGGGCAAAATCTTACACAACCTGTAAGGAGGAATCCAATTAACATGGCCGAAATTATTATTGGCGTCTTGATGATCATTTCCTTCCTGGGCATGATCTATTATTGCGTCAAGGGTCACAACCTGATGGTGGGCTTCTTCGTCATGGCCACCCTCTGGACGGTCCTTTCGCTCATCGGCAACGCCATCGTCCCCAACCCCTCGATGGCCGACACCATCGCGGAGAGCGGCGTCATGGGCGTTCTGAAGTATGTCTACCAGACCGGCCCGGAAGGCTACGCTTCTTCCATCCTGGTCAACGTCTTCTTCGGCGCCTTCTTTGGCCGCGTCCTGATGGACACCGGCATCGCCGCCACCCTGATCCGTAAAGTCGTGGAGCTGGGCGGCGACCGTCCCCGCATCACCATGACCCTGCTGTGCATCGTCACCGCGCTGATCTTCACCTCCATGACCGGCATTGGCCCCGTCATCTCCATCGCCGTCATCGTGCTGCCCATCCTGCAGGCCCTGGGCATCCCCTCCGGGATCGCGCTGTTCGCCTTCATGGGCTCCATCATGGCCGGCATCTGCGCCAACATCTCCAACTTCACCCAGTATCAGGGCATTCTGGGCGGCCTGGACGCCCGCATCCTGGAAGAGTACAGCTATCAGCAGTACTTCCCCTTCGCGGCCATCATGATGGTCGTCTGCCTGGTGGTCGTGCTGGTCGTCTGCAACATCACCCTGGCCCGCAAAAAGGCCGCCCACACCTGGGCTGCCTCCGCCTCCAACGGCGGCATCGAGAACGCCCCCTTCTACTCCTGGCTGGCGGTCATCCTGCCGGTGATCCTGGTGGTTTCCATCAACTGCCCGGTCATCCTGGCCTTCCTGATCTCCGCCCTGTACGCCCTGATCACCTGCGGCAAGATGAAGGGCGGCTTCGCTGAGATCTGCCGGATGCTGGCCAAGCAGTTCGCCGACGGCTCGGTGGACGTGGCCCCCATGATCGGCTTCCTGCTGACCCTGGCCATGTTCAACAACGCGGCCACCTACGCGGCGCCTTACTTCCGCGCCATCATCGGCGGCATCTTCCCGTCCTCGGCCATCGGCCTGTGCCTGCTGTTTGCGGTCATCCTGCCCCTGGGCTTCTTCCGCGGCCCCACCAACCTGGTCGGCTGCGGCACCGCCATTGCGGCTGTGGTCCTGTCGGTCGCCCAGTGGCCGGTCGCCTTCATCTATCCGATGTTCGCCATCACCACCATCGTGCCGCAGCATCTGGACATCACCCAGAGCTGGGTCGCGTGGGGCCTTGGCTACTCCAAGGTGGGCTCTCGTGATTTCATGAAGTTCTCCATCCCCACTGCTTGGATCGCCGGCGCCATCCTCTGTGTCGTCGCCTTCTTCATGTACGGCGGCCTGGTTGGCTGATCCCGGATCATCCGCCAAGTAAAGCAAAAAATCAAGGGCGGATGTGGCATACTGACCACATCCGCCCCTTTTCTTGATGTTACAGACCCGGTTCACAGACCCAGTAAAGGAGTATAGACATGGCAAGAACTGTACGCATGGGCATCGACGTCGGCGGCACCCACACCAAGGCGGTGGCCATCGACAATGCGACCCACGAGATCATCGGCAAGTCCAGTGTCAAAACCACCCACGACGACCCCCGCGGCGTGGCCGCCGGCGTTGTGAAGAGCTTTGAAAACTGCCTGCGGGAGAACAACATCGCCCCCGAAGACGTTGTCTTCGTGGCCCACTCCACCACCCAGGCCACCAACGCCCTGATCGAGGGCGACGTGGCGGTGGTCGGCGTGGTGGGCATGGCCAAGGGCGGTTTCGAGAGCTTCCTGGCCAAGCGCCAGACCCGGCTGGACGACATCGACCTGGGCAGCGGCAAGCACATCCACATCGTCAACACCTTCCTGAACACCAAGCACCTGAACAAGGACACCGTGCGCCAGGCGGTGGACGAGCTGGTCCGCCAGGGCGCCCAGGTGATCGTGGCCTCCATGGCCTTCGGCGTGGACGACAACGCCCCCGAACAGATGGTCTACGAGGTCTGCACCGAAAAGAACCTGCCCACCACCATGGCCTCCGACATCACCAAGCTGTACGGCCTGACCCGCCGTACCCGCACGGCGGCCATCAACGCCTCCATCCTGCCCAAGATGCTGGACACCGCCAACTCCACCGAGGCTTCGGTGCGGGAGGCGGGCGTTACCGTGCCGCTGATGATCATGCGCGGCGACGGCGGCGTTATGGAGATCAATGAGATGAAGAAGCGCCCGGTGCTGACCATGCTGTCCGGCCCGGCCGCCTCGGTCATGGGCAGCCTGATGTATCTGCGCGCCTCCAACGGCGTCTACTTCGAAGTCGGCGGCACCACCACCAACATCGGCGTGATCAAGAACGGCCGCCCGGCCATCGACTACTCCATCGTCGGCGGCCACTCCACCTACATCAGCAGCCTGGACGTGCGCGTTCTGGGCTGCGCCGGCGGCAGCATGGTCCGCGCCAACAAGCAGGGCGTCATCGACGTGGGCCCCCGTTCGGCCCACATCGCCGGCCTGGACTACGCCGTCTACACCGACGAGGACAAGATCGTTGACCCGCAGGTGGAGTTCTTCAGCCCCAAACCCGGCGACCCCGACGACTATGTGGCGGTCCGCCTGGCCAACGGCGAGCGCATCACCATCACCAACTCCTGCGCGGCCAACGTGCTGGGCCTGGTCAAGCCAGAGCACTTCTCCTACGGCAAGGTGGAAAGCGCCCGCAAGGCCATGAAGGCCCTGGCCGACTACTGCGGCACCACCGTGGAGGACATCGCCACCCAGATCATGGAGCGGGCCTACGCCAAGATCGAGCCGGTCATCCTCTCGCTGGCGGAAAAGTACAAGCTGGAAAAGGACCAGATCCATCTGGTGGGCGTCGGCGGCGGCGCTTCCTCGCTGATCGTCTACTTCTCCAACAAGATGGGGGTCAAGTACTCCATCCCCGACAACGCCGAGGTCATCTCCTCCATCGGCGTCGCGCTGGCCATGGTCCGCGACGTGGTGGAGCGCATCATCCCCTCGCCCACCCAGGATGACATCCGCGCCATCAAGGCCGAGGCCATCAACAAGGCGGTGGAGAGCGGCGCCACCCCCGAGAGCGTGGAGGTCCACATCGAGATCGACCCCCAGACCTCCAAGGTCACCGCCATCGCCACCGGCTCCACCGAAGTCAAGACCACCGACCTGCTCAAGGAATGCGACGCCGACGAGGCCAAGCACCTGGCGGCCGAGGATATGCGGCTGGAGGAAAGCCAGGTCGAACTGGCCGAAAAGAGCCAGTACTTCTACGTCTTCGGCGAGAAGGAGGCCGTGGAGGCCGGCAAGCCCGGCGCTTTGCGCATCGTGGACACCAAGGGCTTCATCAAGGTCCAGCGTGCCCGGGGCATGGCCCTGCGCACCACCGTGGCCAACTACGAGGCCGCCGTGGCCCAGCTGTGGGACGACATGGCCGTCTACCAGTCCGAAGTCATCCTGCGTCCGGACTTCTATGTCTGCATGGGCGCCCGGGTGATGGACTTCTCCAGCACCGAGTTTGACCAGCTGAAGCTGCTCATGGGCATCGAGCTGAACACCCTGGAGCCCGACGCCGAGGTGCTGATCGTGGCGGCCAACATGCGCCAGAGCTGAGCCCACCCAAACCATACGAAAGGAGGCGGTCCGGTTGCCGCTGCCTGAACAGGTGGCGCAGCGTGCGGAGCTCATCCGCCCGCTGCTGACAATCACCGACCGTGCCTGGGGGCGGTATGCCTTCTCGCGGGACATCCTGCGGGACCGCATCCCGCCGGAACAGCAGGATGCCTGGACCGAGGGTGCCATCCGCTGCGGCCGCGAATGGGCGGCGCGCTGCGGCGTGACCCCCGGCCCCGGCGCCCCGGACGCGCTGGCTGCACGCCTGCACCTGAAGGTGGGGCAGAGCGATGCGCCGATGACCGAAAAGCGGGCGGTGTTCGCCGCCTGCCTGCCGGACGGGGAGATCCTGCTGATGCAGGAACCGCTGGCCCGTTACCGGGAATTCTGCGCCCAGGCCGCCGGGACCGACCAGGCCGGCCTCTTTCCCACCCCGGAAGAGGTCCGGGCTCTGCTGCTGGCCCACGAGGTATTCCATGCCATCGAGGAAGCAAACGAGTCCACCATCTATACCCGCACCCAAAAGCTCCGCCTGTGGAAGATCTTCGGCTTTGCCAACGACTCCACCGTGCGGGCCATTGGGGAGATCGCAGCGATGTATTTTGCCAAGGAATTGACAGGCAACCGATTCAATCCCTTCCTGCTGGACCCACTTTTGTTCGCAGGATACAGCCTCTCTGGCGCAAAGACCATTGTTTGTGATATAATAGAAATCGCAGGCAAGATCAGCGAGGAGGCACATGATGGGAAAGTCAATCAACTGCCAGGTGTACAACAGGCTCAAAGATGATATCCTGTTTCTGAACCTGGAGCCGGGTACGGCGGTCAGCGTGCAAAAGCTGGCCGACCTGTACGGCACCAGCCGCACCCCCGTGCGGGAAGCCATCGTCCGGATGCAGCAGGAGGGCCTGGTGGAGATCATCCCCCAGGTGCGCACCAACATTTCGCTGTTCAGCATCGACCGCATCCGGGAAGAACAGTTCGTCCGCCACTCGCTGGAACTGCAGGTGGTGGAAGGGCTTGTGAAAAACTGTACCCCCCTCATCATTGACACGCTGGAAAATATCATCGCCATCGAACGCCGTGCCTGCCAGCGCCAGAACGTGCCGGAGGCCTTCGCCCTGGACAACCGCTTTCACCGCACCATCTTTGAAGCCGCCGGCCATACCATGGCCTGCGACCTGGTGGAAGCCAGCAACACCCACAGCGACCGCCTGCGGTACCTGAGCATGTCCCGGCACGACGCCATCCCCAAGGTGACCGAACTGTATGACCAGATTGTCAGCGCCGCCCGTCAGCGGGACGGCGAGACCATCTGCAGCCTGCTCAAGCAGCATCTGCGCAACTGGCACCGCGAGATCGTGGCCCTGCGCCAGATGTATCCGGCTTATTTTGGACAGACAGGCTGAACCCAACCATACCATTCCACTTTTCCTTTCCTTTTTGGCTGTGCCGCCGTTCTGCAAAGAACGGCGGTGCAGCCCTTTTTTTGCGGGCGGGGCGGGGGCGCGGCGCAGGCAGAAGGGAAGAGGGGGGGCGTTCATAGAATGTTTACAATTAAATCCTACCATTTTACAAGGAATTCACTTGCGCCGCGCCCGCTTCCGTGGTATAGTATTACCCGAGGCAAAAACTGCCAACAATAGGCCAAAGCCCAATACGGAGGAGTTCCCCATGCTTGAATTGAGACACGTCGGTTTTGAGACCGGCGATAATAAAGAGATCCTGCATGACATCAACCTGACCGTGCAGGAACGGTTCGTGGCCATCACCGGCCCCAACGGCGGCGGCAAGTCCACCCTGGCCAAGGTCATTGCGGGCATCTACCAGCCCACCTCCGGCCAGATCCTGCTGGACGGTGTGGACATCACCCGCATGTCCATCACCGAGCGGGCCCGGCTGGGCATCAGCTACGCCTTCCAGCAGCCGGTGCGGTTCAAGGGGCTGCGGGTCAAGGACCTGCTCAGCCTGGCCGCCGGCAAGGACACCAGCGTCAACGAAGCCTGCGGCTATCTGAGCGAGGTGGGCCTGTGCGCCCGGGATTATATTGACCGGGAGGTCAACGCCAGCCTGTCCGGCGGCGAGCTCAAGCGCATCGAGATCGCCATGGTGCTGGCCCGGGGCACCAAGCTGTCCATCTTTGACGAGCCCGAGGCCGGCATTGATCTGTGGAGCTTCCAGAACCTGATCCACGTCTTTGAAAAGATGTACGAGCAGACCCGGGGCAGCATCCTCATCATCAGCCACCAGGAGCGCATCCTGAACATTGCCGACACCATCGTCGTGGTCAAAAACGGCGACATCCTGCGCAGCGGGCCGCGGGCCGAGATCCTGCCCGCCCTGCTGGGCAGCGCCGACGCCGCCAACCCGGGCTGCGACGTTCTTACCAGCAAGATGGAGGGGGTGTAAACCATGATGGATTCCATTGAAAAGAAACTGCTGCATGAGGTGGCCGAGCTGGACGCGCTGCCGGTGGGCGCCTACAACATCCGCGCCAACGGCCAGCTGCAGAGCCGCAACACCACCGCCAACATCGACATTGTGACCAAGACGGACAAGCCCGGCATCGACATCTACATCAAGCCCGGCACCAGGAACGAGAGCGTCCACATCCCGGTCATCATCAGCCAGACCGGCCTGACCGACCTGGTCTACAACGATTTCCACATCGGGGAAGGGGCGGACGTGACCATCATCGCCGGCTGCGGCATCCACAACTGCGGCGGCGGCAACGCCCGGCATGACGGCATCCACACCTTCTTTGTGGGCAAAAACGCCAGGCTCCGCTATGTGGAAAAGCACTACGGCGAGGGCGACGGCCTGGGCAAGCAGATCATGAACCCCACCACCATCGTCCACCTGGAGGAAAACGCCCAGATGGAGATGGAGACCACCCAGATCGCCGGCATCGACGATACCATCCGCAAGACCAGCGGCGACGCGGCCGCCGGCGCCAGCCTGGTCATCCGGGAAAAGATCCTGACGGTGGGCGACCAGCATGCCGTCACCGACTTCCTGGTGGACCTGAACGGCGAGGGCTGCTCGGCCAATGTGGTCTCCCGCAGCGTTGCCCGGGACCACAGCGTGCAGGAATTCAAGAGCTACATCAACGGCAACTGCGCCTGCAGCGGCCACAGCGAGTGCGACGCCATCATCATGGACCACGCCAAGGTCATCGCCACCCCCGGCCTGATTGCCAACAATGTGGACGCCGCCCTGATCCATGAGGCCGCCATCGGCAAGATCGCCGGTGAGCAGCTGGTCAAGCTCATGACCCTGGGCCTGACCGAGCAGGAGGCCGAGGAACAGATCATCAACGGTTTCCTGGAATAAGCGGGAAGCCGGACGGACCTCTATAAACAATACAAAACGGATACGCCGCTGCGGCGTATCCGTTTTGTATTATCCGGCCGGCGGGGTTATCCCTCACAGGCAAGTTTGAGCAGCTCTTCCGGCGTGGTCAGTCCCTGGGCGACCAGGTCCCGGCCTTCTTCCAGCAGGGTACGCATCCCCTGGGTGCGGCGGGCGCAGGCGGTCAGCTCCTCGGCGGTGGCCCCCTGCACGATCATCCGGCGCAGCGCCTGGTCCGGCACCAGCAGTTCGTGGACGGCGATCCGGCCCAGGTAGCCGGTCCGGTGGCAGTGGGGGCAGCCGGCGCCCCGGCACACCGTGGGCACGCCCGGCCCCAGCAGGGCGGCCTCGGCCGGCGTCACCGGCACCGGGCGGCCGCAGCGGGGGCAGACCTTGCGCACCAGCCGCTGGGCCAGCAGCCCCGTCACCGACCCGGCCACCAGATAAGGGGCCACGCCCATGTCGATGAGCCGCACCACCGACCCGGCCGCATCGTTGGTGTGCAGCGTCGAAAAGACCAGATGCCCGGTGATGGCCGCCCGCACCGCGATCTCGGCGGTCTCGGCGTCGCGGGTCTCGCCCACCATGATCACGTCCGGGTCCTGGCGCAGCAGGGCCCGCAGGCCCCGCTCAAAGGTCAGCCCGGCTGCCGGGTTCACCTGGGTCTGGCTGATCCCCTCGATGCTGCGCTCCACCGGGTCCTCGATGGTCACGATGTTCACGGCCCGGCGGCGCAGCGCCTCCAGCACCAGGTAGAGGGTGGTGGTCTTGCCGGACCCGGTGGGGCCGGTCAGGTACAGGATGCCGTGGGGGCGGTCCAGCAGCGGCAGGAACCGACGGTACACCCGGTCGTTCATGCCGAAGTGGTCGGCGTGGTCGATGTCGGCGCCGCCGTCCAACAACCGCAGCACGGCCTTCTCCCCGTACAGGGTCGGCATCACCGAGACCCGCAGGTTCACCTCGCCGCCGGCGCCGGCCCGGGCACGGAAATGCCCGTCCTGGGGCAGACGGCGCTCGGCAATGTCCAGCCCGGCCAGCACCTTGATGCGGGCGATCAGCGGCTGGTGCAGGGCGGGCGGCAGCGGCATGTGGTCCGTCATGGCCCCGTCCAGCCGCATCCGCACCCGGGTCACGGCCTCATAGGGTTCGATGTGGATGTCCGAGGCGCCGGCCGCCACCGCCCGCTGCAGAAGATCGTTGAGCAGCTGCACCGCCGGGCCGCCGGCTTCCTCCCGGGCGGCGTCGTGCGGGCCGGGCGCGGCCGGGCCGGGCAGACGGCTGCCGGCGTCGCGGGCGGTGCGCCGGGCGTCCATGTCGGAGTAATAGTACTGGATGGCCCGCCGCAGCGGTTCCGGCTCGGCCAGCAGAAGGTCCAGTTCCAGGCCGGTCCGCTGGTGCAGTTCCTCCAGCGCCTCGTAGTTCAGCGGGTCGCTGGTGGCCACCGTCAGCCGGTCGCCCCGGCGGCGCAGCGGCAGCAGCGAATACCGGGCAGCCAATGACCGGGGCACGGTCTCCAGCGCCCGGGCCTGGGCGATGAGCCGGTCCGGATCGACCACCGCCAGCCCCAGCCGCCGGGCCAGCGCGCCGGTCACCTGGGCCTGGGTGGCAAAGCCCAGGGCCACCAGCGCCTGGCCGATGGGCAGGTCCCGGTGGCTTTGCTGGTAGGCCAGCGCAGCCTCCAGCTGCTGCCGGTCGATCGTGCCGGCCTCCATCAGGATCTCACCCAACCGCAGATTCTTCATCCCGCATACGCCTCCGTGTCATACAGGTAAACGGCCAGCTCGTACTCCATCCGGACATCGGCGTCCTGCTGCCCGTCCTTCAGCCAGGCGGCGTCGCCCAGCGTGACATGCAGCAGCTGCAGCCCCGGCCGCCGCCGGGCCAGTTCGTCCAGCAAAGCCAGGCAGTCGGCCCGGCTGCCCTCCACCGTACCGGACACCTGCCGCATGGACAGGCTGCCGGACTCGGGCGGGTCGGGCAGGGCGTCCCCGCTGCCGGGCAGCGCCGGCGCCGTCGGGGCGGAGATCTGCAGCGCCACCGGGGCAAGGTTGTGGTCCAGGGCCAGCCCGGTCACCAGGGCGTCCAGCTCGTCGCTGGTCAGCGCCGGCTGCAGCCCCAGGACCGCCTGCCGGGCGTTTTCCAGCGCCCGGTCCCGGTCGGCGGCATGGGTGTCGGCCCCGTCGATCTCGGCCAGCATGGCCTGCTGCTGCCGGACTGCCTCCTCATGGTCCTGCCATGCCTGGCTGTGGGCGTCCCAGGCAGGGCGCAGCACAAGGCCGACGAACAGCGCCGCGCCGCCCAGCCAGCCCGCCAGGGCCAGCAGCCGCCGGTCCTGCGGGGTGATGCGGGTCTCCATCCTCATTCCGCCGCCTCCCCTTCCGGTGCGGCCAGCACGCAGCTCAGCCGCAGCGCGTATCCGCCGGTGACCGACTCGTACCCGGTGTAGTCCACCGCGGAAAACAGACCGGTCTGCTCCAGCCGCCGCACATACCCCGGTATGTCCATCACCTGCTCCGACACCGCTTCCAGCTCCAGTGCACCGCTGACGGCGTCGTAGCTGCGCAGTTCCACCCGGATGCCCGTCTGCCCGGCGCTTTCCAGCCGTTCCAGCACCGTCCGGTCCAGCACCGGGCAGCGCGCCAGCCGGCTGCGCAATGCCGCGGCCAGATCGGCGTCGGCCTGCAGCGCTTCGGCTTCTGCCCGGTCGGCGGCGCTGCGGGCGCAGGCGTCCCGGGTCTCGGCGTCCGCGCACCAGGCTTCCAGTCGGGCGGTATCCGCCTGCAGGGCGGCGGTATGCCCGCACAGGCCGGCCCAAAGCGCCAGGCAGACCACCGCGGCGCCCGCCGCCGGGGCCATCCGGGCCGCCGCGGCCCACCACCGGCCCCGCCGGCCGGCCTGCCGGGTCTGCTGCCAGCGGCGGTAAAAATTGTTCTGCTTGTAGGCCATCCTTCCAAACCTCCTTGCGGCGCTTCAGTCCATCAGCGCCCCTGCGGTGTACAGGCAATCGGCCAGCGACCAGCCCTCCGGCAGCTGTACCAGCGGGCTGTCGGGAAACCGCTGCGCCTGCAGCCCCAGCGCCGCCGCGCCCGGGGCACAGGCTGCCAGCTCCCGGTCGGCTCCGCCGCCGAAATAGAGGTGGGTGAGCGGATGGGAACTTTTTTCGGTCTGATAAAACTGGACGATCCCCGACACCCGCTGCAGGATCTCGTCCGCACAGCCCGGCGTGCCCCAGGGTTCCCGCAGCCGGCTGCGGGCGGCATACCGGTACAGGCCCCGGTCAAACAGAAAGGCGCTCAAAAACCCGCCTTCCGGCACCAGCACAAGAAAGGTCCGCTGCCGGTGTTCGGGCAAGGCCCTTACCAGCCGGATCAGCCCGGCTGCGGCCAGGTCGATGGAGACAAGCCCCAGCCCCAGCGCCCGGGCCAGTTCCGCCCAGTCCCCGATGACCCCGCGCTCCACCCGGGTGGCCAGCACCGTGTCGGTGCCGCGGCGCAGGTCCCGGTCCAGCAGCATGTAGTCGTCCAGCGGGTCGGCGATCTCGCCGGCAGTGTCCATCTCATGGCGGAGCACACCGCGCAGCCGCCCCGGGCGCATGTGGGGCAGGCAGAGCCGCCGGCAGACGAAGGGCCGCCCGCCCAGCAGCAGGGCGACCCGGCGCAGCGGCAGCCGCTGGTCCTGCCAGAAATCCGCCAGTGCCGATTGCAAAGCGGCCGGATCGACCTGAAGGCTGCCTGTGAGGCAGCCTTCAGGCAGTTGGGCTTCGCCCAGCTGCCTGATCTGCACCCGTCGGCCCCTTCGCCGCCCCACGGCGGCCTGGACCTTCCCCTCACACACTGCCGCCACCGTGATGGCAGCCATAGGCGCTTCCCCCTTTCCCGGCCGGTCAGCCGGCCAACACGCTGTAGGAACTGTAGATGGGCAGCATCACCGCCAGCACGACCAGCGCCACCACCGCGCCCATCACCAGGATGGTCAGCGGCTCCAGCAGGTTCAGCAGTCGTTTGGCGGTGGTCTGGGCCTGCTGGTCCAGCGTGTCGGCCGCGGCGGTCAGCATCTCGTCCAGGCGGCCGGTCTCCTCGCCCACCTGCAGCGCGGCGGTCATCCTCTTTTCAAACCCGTCCAGGCCGGCCAGCGCGGTCGAAAGGGTGGTCCCGCTGCCCACGGCCGCCAGCACCCGGGGGAACTGGTCGGCGATCCAGGCGTTGCGCACCGTGTCCCGGGCGGCCTGCAGCGCTGTCAAAATCGGGATGCCGCCGGCATACAGGGCGGCCAGCGTGCGGGCAAACCGGGCCGAACAGAGCTGGCGGCACAGCCGGCCGATCCCCGGCAGGCGCAGCAGAAGGCGGTCGGTGCGCCGGCGCACCGGCGGCAGATGCAGCAGCAGCCGCCCCGCCGCCCCTGCCGCCGCCAGCCCCAGCAGCAGCCAGGGCCAGCCGTCGGCCAGGGCCCGGCAGATCCCCAACAGCAGCAGGGTCAGGCGGGGCAGGGTCTCCAGCCCGGCAAACAGGTCGGCAAACCGGGGCATCACAAACCCCACCAGCACGGCGGTCACCAGCACCACCATCCCGGCCAGCACGGCCGGGTACAGCAGGCTGTTCAGCACCTGCTGGCGGGCGGCGGCCTCCTTTTCGTAATAGTCGGCCATCTGCCGGCAGATCCGCCCGGTGTCGCCGCGGCCCTCGGCGCTGCGCACCATCGCCGGCAGCAGCGGGGGAAAGGCCGGCCCCAGCGCCGTCATGGCGGCGGACAGCGGCTCGCCGCCCCGCAGGCTCTGCTGCAGGGCGCGGCAGATCTGCCGTTCGGCCGGCCCGGCGTCCTGCTCTTCCTCCAGGATCTCCAGCGCCCGCACCAGCGGCACCCCGGCGGTAAGCAACGCGCCCAGCCCCTGGCAGAACGCAGCCAGCTGCCGGGAACTCAGCGGCCGCAGGCGGGGCGGCCGGTCGGCCCGCTGCCCGACCAGAAACAGCCCCCGGCTGCGCAGCTGCAGGTACAGCGCCTGCGGGTCGGCCGCCCGGGCGGTCCCGCGCACCGTGCGGCCGCGGGCGTCCTTGGCGGTATAGCGGTAGGTGACCATGGTGTTCCCTCCCTTGTCCGTGTGTTCAGAACAGGGCCAGATACCGGCGGACCAGCCATCCGCCGGCCAGCAGCGCCGCGGCAATGCCGGCGCACAGAAACGGCCCGAATGCGATCTGGTCGCCCCGGCGGGCCCGGCCGGCTGCCAGCAGGAAAAAGCCGTACCCGCCGCCGCTCACCACCGCAAGAAAGAAAGCCGCCAGGGTGGCCTGCCAGCCCAGGAACAGCCCGGCCGCGGCCATCAGCTTGATGTCCCCGCCGCCGAAGGCCCCCGGTACCGCCAGGCAGAGAACCAGCATCGGCAGGCTGACACAGAGCGCGCCCAGCCCGTGGTTGAGAACCGTCGGGACCCAGCCGCCCTGGCGGGCGCCCAGCAGGGCGACCCGGCACAGCCCCAGCAAAGCCACGGCGGCGTTGAGGGCGTCGGGGATCTCCCGGGTGGCGGCGTCCAGCCGGGCAATGGCATACAAAACCCCGCCCAGCAGCAAAGCCAGCCAGGCTTCAGCGCCAAGGCCCAGAAGCGGCCCGTCCCCAAAACGCGCCGCCGCCAGCAGGGCGGCTCCACCGCCCAGCAGTTCCCCGGCCGGGTACCAGGCCGGGATGCGGGCGCCGCAGTGCCGGCACCGGCCGCGCAGCGCCAGCCAGCTTGCCACCGGCACCAGTTCGGCCGGGCCCAGCACCGCCCCGCAGGCCGGGCAGACGCTGCGGCCCCGAAGCGGGGAAAGTCCCCGGGGCAGCCGCCAGGCCACCACCTCAAAGAAGGAGAAGAGCGCGGCGCCGGTGAAAAACCGGACCCCGCCCCACAGGATCTGCAAAGCCGGCAGCATCGGCACACCGCCTTCCCGCCCGGTCGGCTGGCCCGGGCCCGCAAAATTCGACAGGATTCGACATACTGATACAAAAAGTATAGAAGACCCGGGCGGATTTTTCAAGAGACCTGCCGCCTTCCGCCGGCAAAAATATGCGCCGTTCCGCCGCCTTTGCCCGGGGCCGGGCGCAGTTTGGCATTTTGCTTGCAATGGGGCCCCGGGGCTCGTATAATTTGAATAAGATCCGGCGCAAAGCCGGCTTGTCCGCCCGGCGGGCCCCGACCCCGCCGGTCTGCCCGGGAAGGAGATCGACGCCGTTGCAAGCCTGTCCCTGCGCCCGCAAGGGCTTTACATTGGTGGAACTGCTGGTGACCCTGGCGCTGGTGGCGATCCTGGGCTCGCTGGCCGGGGCCGGGATCACCGCCGGCGTCCGGCTGGCCCGGTTCCACCGCAACGAATCCGCGGCCTGTACGCTGTATCAGGCTGCCCAGGCCGCCCTGACCCGGCTGGAGGCCGAGGGCTCTCTGCCCGCATTCCTGACCCGGGCCGCCGCCCTCAGCGAGCCCGGCGTCTACCGGCCGGACCCTGCCCTCACCGGGGCGCAGGCCGCCGCCGAGGCGGAACTGGCCGCCCGCTACCCCGACCGGGTGGGGGTGCTCTGGCTGGACAAGGCGGACCCGGACGCCGGCGCCGGCCCGCTGCTGCGCAGCCTGCTGGAACCCTGGGTCTCCGACCCCGCCCTGCTGGACGCCTCGCTGGCGCTGGAACTGGACCTGCGCAGCGGGCGGGTCTTTGCGGTGTTTTATGCCGCCCAGGCCGGGCGGCTGCGCTTCGGCGGCGGGGAAGGGGCGGTGGACATCACCGACCGCACCCCGGCTCACCGCCGGCGCACCCAGGTGGGCTGCTATGCGTCCGGGGAGCTGCTGCCGCTGGTGCCGCCGGCGCTGCTGCAGCCCGTCGCCCCGGAAGAGGCCGCGCCGTGAGCCGGCAGCCCGCCCGGTGGGGCCGCCGGGGCGCTTCGATGCTGATGGTCCTCTGCCTGGGGGCGGTGCTGCTGGCCCTGTGCGCTTCGCTGCTCACCGCCGCCGCCCAGCTCTCGGCCCCGGCCGGGCAGCTGCTGGCCGGGGAACAGGCCCGCCAGCTGGCCCTGACCTTTTCCCGGCAGCTGGACGCGGAACTCTGTGAAGTGCCGGATTCCCCGCTGGCGCAGTTCCTGACCGGCACCTTCCTGGGGGAAGGCTATGCCGACGACACCCCCTACCGCTTTACCGCCGGCAGCCCCCAGGATCCCTACGGGGCGCTCACGGTCACCCTGCAGCGCAGCCCCGCAGCCACGGCTGCGGCCGTGTGGTCCCCGGCCGACGGGCTGAGCGCCGGGGAACTGACCGCCCGGATGGACGAGTTCCAGGCTGCGGCGGCCGACGGCGCCGATTACCGCATCGCCGTTACCGTGACCGCCAGCTGGGCGGGGGCCGAATTCTCCTACACCCAGTGGTATCTCCGGCGGGGTGAGTTCCCGGTGCTCTACACCCTGGAGGGCGCCGTCTACCGCCGCCAGCCGGGCACCCTGCGCTTTTACCGGGCCGACCGGACGGAAACGGAGGGGGAACCGGACCTGGTGCTCTCCGACGACGGCCCGGAAGTCCGGGGCGAGATCACCGCCCGCTACGACCCGGCCGGACCCCGGGCGGGCAGCCGGTACGAAAATCTTGTGGAAAGGGGGAGCCGCCCATGAGGCGTCTTTGCGGAAAGCTGCGCAGCCGCCGGGGCGAAACGCTGGTGGAGCTGCTGGTGGCCTTCGCGCTGCTCCTGCTCTTTGTGGCGACCTTCGGGGGTGCGCTGCGGGCGGCGCAGGGGATGCAGAGTCGGGCCGAGACCAGCCGCGAAGCCGCCTGGCGGCTGATCGAACCGCTGCGCCCGGTGGGGGCGCCCTGCCCCGGGGCCGCCGACGACGGGGTGCGGCGGTATGAATTCTGCGGCGAGGACGGGCAGCCCGCCTTCACGCTGGAACTGCCCTGCGAGACGGTCACGGTCTCCGACGGGGAAGAGACCCACACCTTCCGCCGGTTTGCCGCCCCGGCGGATGCCGGGCAGGCGGACCCGTGAGCCGGCGGTTCCCGGCCGGCTGCCGGGGCGCCACCCTGGTGGAACTGCTGGTCTGCCTGGCGCTGCTGGGGCTGTTCACCGCAACGGCCGTGGCGCTGGTCCGGCCTGTCGCGGCCCTGTACAGCCGGATGCAAAGCCGGTCCCGCGCCTGGATAATCGCGGACACGCTGGCGGATGCGCTGCAGGCCGACCTGCTTTACGCCGAAGGCACCCTCCGCCTGGCCGAAGCGGCCGAAAGCGAAGGAGAGGCGGCCCGGCCCTTCCGGCCGGTGCAGACCCCGCCCGGCGAGACCCCGGCCGGCACGGCGGTGGAATTCCGCCGGGGCGGGGCCTACCTGCTGCTGGACGCCGGCGTCACCCCTGAGACGCTGGTGCCCGACCCGGACGGCGGGGAAGGGTGGACCCGCCGCGCCGCCCAGCCTGCCGGGCGGCTGCACAAGCGGTACTATCGGGTCCGGTCCGAGCCGGCGGAAGGGCAGTCCGGCACCTTTTACCAGTACCGCCTCGGCGGCGAGACCGGCGCCGCCTACACGGCCGATGCCTGCACCGACGCCTTCCCGGCGGCGTTTTATCTGGGCGGCGAGGTCTCGCTGCGCTTCTCGGTCCACAGCACCGTCACCGACGGGGAGGGGGTCCTGCGGGTCACGGCGCTGGCGGCGGAGATCACGGTCCGGCAGGCACAGACCGGCCGTATCCTCTGCACCCGGCGGACGGTGCTGGATCTGCCCGGCTGCCCGGCGCTGCTGCAGGACCCGGCCCTCGCCCCCGGCCGTGACGGTGCGGCGCCCTGAGCTTTTGTCCCGAAAAGGAGGTCCCTCTATGTCCAACCCGCCGATCCGCATCCAGCTGCTGGGCGGATTTTCCATGGCGGCCGGCGGCCGGCCGATGCTGTCCGGCCTGGCCCAGAACCGCAAACTGCAGCAGCTCCTGCAGTACCTTCTGCTCAACTGCGACCGCGCCGTGACCCACCAGGAGCTGATCGCCCATTTCTGGGGCGACAGCTTTGACGCCGAAGCCTCGCTGCGGGCGGTGATGTACCGCCTGCGGCAGACCATCGACCGGGAGGAGCCCGCGCTGGCAAACTGCATCCGCACCGGCCGGGGCAGCTACCGGTGGAACCCGGCGCTGGCCTGCAGCATCGACGTGCAGGAGCTGCAGCGGGCCAGCGCCGCGGCTGCGGCCGCCGCCCCGCCGCAGCAAGACGAGCTGGAACAGGCGGTGATCGCCCTGTACAAAGGCCGCCTTCTGCCCGAAGCCGCCGGCGAACTCTGGGTGGACCGCCGCCAGGTGGAACTGCAGGCGCTGTACAAGACGGCGCTCTACCACCAGATCGAGCGGGCCCGGGTCCGCGGGGACCTTTCCGCCGCCGAATTGCTGAGCCGCCGCGGCCTGCAGATGGATGCGGCGGACGAACGGCTGTACATCGAGCAGATCCTCTGCCTGCAGGCGCTGGAACGGCCGCAGGAGGCCGCCGCGGCCGCCGGGCGGGCCCGGGCCCTGGGCTTTCTGCACACCGGCATCCCGGGGCTTTCCGACCTGGAAAGCAGCCACCAGCGGCTGATCCGGGCCCAGGCCGCCATGCAGCGGGAAGCCGCCCACATCGAGGAGGAGATCCGCCTGGGCGGCGCCGGCAGCGGCGCCTTCATCTGCAGCTATGCGGCCTTCCGCTGCATCAGCCAGGTGCGGCTGCGGGCCAGCACGCGCTACCACCATCCGCTGCTGGTGGCCATCGTCAGCCTGGTGCCGCCGGTGGCCCGCCATGCAGCGGGAAGCCGCCCACATCGAGGAGGAGATCCGCCTGGGCGGCGCCGGCAGCGGCGCCTTCATCTGCAGCTATGCGGCCTTCCGCTGCATCAGCCAGGTGCGGCTGCGGGCCAGCACGCGCTACCACCATCCGCTGCTGGTGGCCATCGTCAGCCTGGTGCCGCCGGTGGCCCGCCCGGTCAGCGGCCGCACGGCCGCCGCCATGCAGGTGCTGGAGGGGGTGCTGCTGCGCACCCTCAACACCGGGGATGTGGCGGCCCGCTACAGCGAAAACCGGTTCGTGCTGCTGCTCAGCGGCTTTGCGGCGGACGGCAGCGGCCCGATGGAGCGCGTCCGTTCGGAATTTTACCGCCACCCCGGCCAGGACGGCTACCTCCTGTTGTACCAGCTGCACACGCCCCACCCCAATTAGAAATACCTGCGCAGGGACGGAAAAAAGTGGGGAAACCTCTGCTTTTTTCAAAAAAACCTTGACATCCGGCCATCCGCGTGTTATTATAATATACGTTCCGCGCCGGTAGCTCAGCTGGATAGAGTGTCTGACTACGAATCAGAAGGTCGGGGGTTCGAGTCCCTTCCGGCGCACCACAACAGCCTTATCCGAACTCAGTTTTCTGGGTTCGGATAATTGCTTTTTATACTGCATTTTCTTTGATGATACGGCAAAAAGCCGGGACGGACGACTTCTCGTTTGGAAGCGTCCGTCCCGGCTTTTTGTGTACCCGCATCGCCTGTGCGGCGACCGTGCAGGCTATGTGCGATGGTAATGCGGTGAAAATGCGAGCCTTTTGAGGCAAAAATCTGTGAAAATTCTGTGAAACTTAGCGGAACTTTACGACAACAAAGTCAGGCATCTGATCGGTAACCGCTTTCTGGGCATTAAAAGTGTGAGAATTCTGTGAAAGTTTCCCGCTCGCTTTTAGCTTTTGATATTCGGCCATATTTTTCTCATCTGCAAAGTATTCCTCAATGTATGGACAAATGAACCGTGCAAACTGCTCCAGGTTGGCGCGGGGTATCCCGCAAACCATCTCGGGGCATTCATCCTTTTTAGACTTTCGCGGCATAAGTACCTCCTGATCAGTAGGATGTGTTGCTCGTGAGTGATCGCATAACCGGAAAGGCTGCTGTTTATACAATCATTGTACCTACGATACTTTGGGTAACGCCGCACAGACGGCACAGGATTTTTCGGTCAGCTGGTGGACGGTGTACCGGCTGCGCCAGCAGATGGAACGGACGGTCAGCGTAGACCTGCGTGTCAATCAGCGTGGCCGCAAGCCGAAACTGACGCAGCAGGACATTGAAGCAATCGACTCTTTGGTTCAAAAACATCCCGATTTCACCATCCGGGAGATCAAGGAGACGCTTCAACTGAAGGTCCGCGAGGAAAACCATCCGCAAAGCGGTTATCAAACTTGGATACCGGGTGAAAAAGAAGAACATCCATGCCTCAGAACAGGAGCGTTCCCGATGTGAAGGCATGGAAGTTGGTAGCTAACCACACGCTTGTCACCAGATTAAACCTATAACATACGAAACGGCCCCTACTCTGTCACTAATTGTGAAAGAGTAGGGGCCATTTCGCTTACTACATAAGGACGACAAGAAGGCCAAAAAGGCTAACAAAGGAACCCATATCTACACCTATGATGAGCTGAACCGCATGGTGTCTAGCAACATCGCCAGAGTGCTAGCTTAATCATATTTACGTCGAATTTTATGATAGAGATAATCAAAAATCAGGGAAAATTTCCATCAATTTTTTGGTAACCAACGCAGCGTTTTGGGCAGCAGGTTTTCGGAAAGCTTTAGTACGCGCCTTATCCACATTAGCCATATCGGAGATGCCGCGTATAACGAGCAGTCCTTGTACAGCATGGTCACTTAATCGGCTTTCGTAAAAAGCGGAGCTAATGCCAGAGGCTTCCATCTCTACCGCGGCGACTTTTGAGTTGACATTCTTAAGCCAAGTGACGATTTCACTCAATTCGTTACCGATAACGGCATTGCCACTGCCAATTGGTTCAAATAGGACATGTAACATATCGTTTTTGCTGCCTTCCGTTGCGGCAAGGGGGGTTGTCTCCAGCATTACCAGAAAATCATTCACAATCAATGCACTCTCAGCGGATACGTCAAAAACGCGCCCACGATGCTCAACACCTTTATCTGTTTCCTTCCGCAGTTCATAATCAATAACCGATTTTGCAATAACAACATCGCATAGATCGAGTTCCAAACGTTCATCTTGGCTTCGCCCTTTGTCATTCTGATTATTTAGAATACTTCCGGCGATACCGATGAGAAAGATAAATTTTGGCCGATATTTGTCCATCATATTGTGGTAAGCGTTGATAACGGACCGTTCACCTTGATCAATCGTTTGCGTACAGATGACCCTGCGGGCCTCCGTTTTCCCCTGCGGCTCCACTTTCCCAGCATAATAGATACGCTCCCCAAACTTGTAAGGAAGCTTGCGCAACGATAAAACCTGTTTAGCGGCGTCCATTTCCTCTGGGAGTATGGTAATAATACCAAAATCGTAAGCAGGCAATGGATCCATTTCGATTCTCCTTTCTGCAGTACACACATATTCTGTAATCCGATAACTTGTTTTTGACAGAGCTGGACCTGCTTTATCGAAGGAACCTGTTGACTGATACCATTCGTCCTTTTCAAACTCCTTCTGGCATCGGGAATTTTCCAATAGGTGGCTTGGGCATATGTGCAAAATACAGGGAGTATGACTTTTCTGCGGGAAGACGATATCTTTTTTGAACTGTTCAATAAAGGTGTTAAACTGATTACAATGGCATTCCGCAAATTCAGAAGAATTGCTCTTGATACAGTTCTCATAACTCAACTTTTCAAAGATCGTAATTTTGCAGTCAATATTGTTTCGATACAGACGGTAGAAGATATTCTTCGCGAAAAATGCCATCTGCTGGTCAATCCGCAAACCGTGAGCCATAAACCACATATCCTGCGCCGCATCATCAGAGGGCGTATACGGTTTGTACTTTTGTGGGAGTTCCCGAATTTCTAGCGGAGGAATCATTTCGCCTTTGGAGAGATAGGTCTGCCGAATGCGTACAAGTGCCTGTTGTTCGTCACGGTAGGCTTGTTCAATATGCCTGCATGCCTCCGCCCGTTTATCACTCGAACACGCGCTCAAGCTAACGTGCATCACATGATTAAAGCGGATAATCTCATGTATCTTCCCCTTTTCACCCAGTACGTCGCAAACAGTTTCCTCTATGTTCGAGGCAACACCTTCAATCTGCCCAATTACTTTTTGGATAGCCAAGAAAAGTGCGCGAAATTCCGCTTCGTCTGCTGGAATGCGCGTGCATCGCGGGCGGATTTGTCCATACAAGTCGAACATTTTTTCGGCATCTCCCGCATTAGTAGGTAAATTGGATTTCAGATCGTCAAGGGAGTGAAGCGCCGAAGTTTGACGTTCCCTGGCCCTGTCGTACTGACTCTGTGAAACGGGAAGTCCCCCATAGCGACCTGCATACCGTTCTGTGAAGCGGATAAAGAGCGTGTTGACAAGGGCGGATATCAGGTGCGCCCAGACCTTTTGCTCATAATAAATAATAGTAAGCATCGCGTTATTATCGTCAGAATCATTGTTTAACTCCTCAGAAAAGTAGCTTAGCCAGATGCGCTGTTCAATACTGGAGGGGAAGCGTACGGACCGAATCAATTCCTGGCCTCTTCTGGTAGAAAACGAGTTGATTTTCATAATTGCGTTATGTACGCTCTCAAAAGCGTGGCTACCGCAAAAATATTTTATCTGCTTCATATCCTTATGCTTATTGCCCGTCAAGTCAATTAGGGAAGAAATTGAGAAATCGTTGGAAAAAATTTCTATTTCTGCTGCAACCGCTGTGACAGTATCTGGCAGCGTCAGCGTAACCGAGACCTTGGCCCAGTCATTATCAGAAAAGCTAATGCCGGTTTTTTCAGCTGGGTTACTGACACGTCCGGTCAATTCCGCAAAATTATGCAGGAATGTCAGTTCTGGCTCAGTTAGTAAAGAAATATCAGCCTCGGTAGATAGGTCTTTTACAAGGTACTTCTTCTGTTTTGAATTGGGGGTAAGTTGTCCGCTTTGAATCAACACATTAGTTAGCCACATGCTTTTCCGCTCATTGGTAATAAAAGGAATGTATTTGGTCTTTTCGAACTGTTGCGCACTACCAACAAGGGCAACAGGTCCTTTCAAATAAGGTTTGACGCGTAGGATTTTCATGGGTAAACCGCTGGAATCCAGGGGTTCAGCATTAAAGTTTGACGTATAGGGGTATAGTATTTTCTCGCGTAGGCCGATTTTGCTAAATAGCACAATCATCTTTTCAGCACTAACTTTTGAAATTCCATCGACAGAACCAGCATACTGTGAGAATACAGAGAGCATTTTGATATACATTATTTCCTCT
>NBJMC04202__coassemble_1240_pt1 | contig 52376 bp, 31 predicted proteins | sample NBJMC04202__metabat2_low_PE_022 | metagenome-assembled genome bin NBJMC04202 | reverse complement strand
CGTTTGCTTCGTTCTGGCGGAAAATAGCTTTGAATATATGAGATAGCAAAAATCAATACGCAAAGCAGGACTGTGATTTTCAAAACATCATAAATGAAAAACTGCACGCTGCCGCCTATGCGCCCATTCACATCTAAGCCAAGCGCAGATAGCCCCGTTCCTATGAGTTGATTAAGCCACTTCATACCAAGCACTTGGTCTTGGATAAAATCCCATACGCCCATATAAAAACCTCGCTTTCATTCGATAAAATATATCAAAATTTTTTGATGTGTATTCCCAAAAGAAACACCATCTGGATTTAGATGGTGTTTCCTATCCACATCGTGGACAGCTTATCTTTTGTTCATTATCAGGAGTTGTTAATTTCTTTAGTAATTTTATCGCCTTATCTCTGCCAGAAGTGCTCAATCGGTAGTGCGTCCATTTCCCCTCTTGCCGACTGACAACAATACCAGAATCGCAGAGAATTTTCATGTGGTAGGAGAGACCGGATTGTGTTAAATTCAGTGGCTCTTGCAAAACGCACGCACACTTTTCTCCGCCCCTTAACTGCTCCAGAATTGCAAGGCGTTTAGGGTCACAAAGTGCCTTAAACACTTTCGCTTGTTCTTGATATTCTGTTTCCATGTTTCACCTCACATCAAAATATTTTGATATGATTAGTATATGCGTCGCGCGGCAAAATGTCAATACTTTTTTTGAAAACATATTGTAAACGGAATAGGGCTGCTGTCTATTTTTCTTGTGTGTTACTTTACGGCACATGAGCATTCGGTCACGGCTTGCAGCAGGTACAGCCGGGAGACAAAGTCCCCGTCCTGCTGCATCCGGCTGTCGCCGGTGGTCACCAGCCCGGCCTGCATCAGTTCGTCGCCGCCGGCGGTGTAAGCCGGCCCGCAGGGCTCGGCGCCGCTGCCCAGCGGGGTGACCCGGTACAGCCGGTCGGGGTCCAGCCCCGCCAGCCGGACGCGGCGGTACCCGGCGTTGGCCTGCTGCAGGATCAGGTAGTCCCCCACCAGCGCGGTGTCCCGGCCGGGGGATACGGTCATCCAGGCGGCTTCGTTGTGGGTGAAGGGGCTTTGCAGCCGCCAGAAGGTGCCGAACTGCAGCAGCGGCCGGTATTGCTTGAAGAAGGCCACCTGCCGCGCCACCAGCTCCCGGCCCCGGGGCGGCAGCCGGGTCAGGTCCATCTCGTAGCCGAAGGCGCCGAAAAAGGCCACGTTGGCCCGGGTGGTCAGCGAGGTGACCCGCCCCAGCTGGTGGTTGGGCACCGCCGCCACATGGGCCCCCATGCTGGAGACCGGGTAGACAAGGCTGGTGCCGTACTGGATCTTGAGGCGCTCCACCGCGTCGGTGTCGTCGCTGGTCCATGCCTGGGGGGCGTAGTAGAGCATGCCGGGGTCGAACCGGGCCCCGCCCGACGCGCAGGACTCGAAGAGGATGCCGGGGAAGCGGGCGGTGAGCCGCTCGTACAGCCGGTAGACCCCCAGGATGTACCGGTGCAGCACCTGGCCCTGCTGGTCGGGCCCGGCGGCGCAGGAGAAGGCGTCGCTGATGCTGCGGTTCATATCCCACTTGATGTAGCTTACCGGCACGCCGTCCAGCAGGGCCGTCAGCCGGTCGTACAGGTAGTCCCCCACCGCCGGGTTGGACAGGTCCAGCACATACTGGTGGCGGCTGGGCAGCGGGCGGCGGCCCGGCTGGTGCAGCACCCAGTCGGGGTGGTCCTGCCACAGCCGGGTGCCGGGGCTGACCATCTCGGGTTCGATCCACAGCCCGAACTGCAGGCCCAGGGCGCCCAGCTTTTCCCCGAAGCCTTTGAGCCCGCCGGGCAGCTTGGCGGTGTCCACCTGCCAGTCGCCCAGGCCGGTCTCGTCGCTGCTGCGGTTGCGGAACCAGCCGTCGTCCAGCACGAAGAGTTCCACCCCCAGCGCCTTGGCGCCGGCGGCCAGCGAGAGGAGCTTTTCCTCGTTGAAATCGAAGTAGGTGGCTTCCCAGTTGTTGACCAGCACCGGGCGGACCGCGTCCCGCCAGCGGCCCCGGGCCAGCCGGCTGCGGTAGAGGGTGTGGTAGGTCTGGGACATGCCGTTGAGCCCCCGGTCGCTGTAGACCAGCACCGCCTCGGGGGTGGCGAAGGTCTGGCCGGGGTCCAGCTTCCAGCGGAAGTTCTGCGGGTGTATGCCCATCGTCACCCGGGTGACGTGGTAGGGGTCCACATCCGCCTGGGCCAGGAAGTTGCCGCTGTAGACCAGGCTGAACCCCAGGACCTCCCCCTGCATCTCGCCGCAGTCCGGCCGTTTGAGGGCCAGGAAGGGGTTGAACTGGTGGCTGGAATGCCCCCGCAGCGAGTAGACTGCCTGCACCCCCTCGGCCAGCGGGCGGGTGGTCAGGTGGCGTTCCCGGGCCCAGGCGCCGGTCAGCTCCACCATCTCGTAGTCGCTGTCCGGCAGGTCCAGGCAGAGGCTCATGGCCCGGTCCAGCGAAACCGGGTTTTCGCCGGTGCAGGCGATCTCGGCATGGCGGGCCAGGGCGGGCAGCCGGGCGAAGATCGTGTAGAACAGCCGGACCGTGACCCCCGCCAGCGGGTCGGCCAGGGTGATCGTCAGGGTGTCGGCTTCGTCGTCCTGCTCCGTATAGGTGGCGGGCAGGCCCTGGATGGGCGGCTTGCCCGGCGCGACGGTGTGGCCCTGGTACTGCAGGTCCAGCAGGCGGCTGCCGTCCGGCATACAGGCGTCCAGCGCAGGCAGGCGCACGTCGCCGGGGCCGCAGACCGGGTACTCCTGCCGGATATGCTCCAGCGAGTAGGCGGTGTCCGCCTCAAAGCTGCAGGCGGCCATCGCGCGGGGGGCCGTTTCGAACAGGCGGTCAAAGTCCGGGCGGTCGTGCAGCGCCCGGCCGCAGTACAGCTGGCCCAGGTGGCCGCTGGGCAGCACCTTGAAGATGTAGCTGAGCCGGTCGTTGTACAAATGGAAGGTCCGGCTTTGCGGGTGGAACAGGATGGGCATAGGGGTTTCCTTTCTGTGTGGCGGCGGTCTCGGGCTTTTTTCAAACGTGCCGGATAATTCGCTAAAAAGCGGCGAATGCAAGGCGCGAAGCCGCAGCCATACTTGATGTATGGCAAGGCTGAGCAACGCAGCAGACGCTGTTTTTTAGTAGAATTGGACAGTTCTGGGGGTTTTATGGTACACCCCCATTATACGCCGTTTTCCCGGGCGTCGGCAATCACAAATTCTCCCATCGGGCAGAATTCCGCCTGGCGGGCAAAGGCGTGGGTCGCCGGGTCATACCGCCCCAGCAGGGCGGCGGTGACGTCGCCGGGGTGCAGCGCACCGTCCGGGTCGGCGCAGACCTCCTGGGGGCTGATGAGCAGCACCCGGGTGTCCCCCAGGGGGAAAAAGTCGGGGCATTCCCACATTTTGCCCAGCCGGTCCCGGCTGGAATCCAGCACCGTGACGAACTTCCAGCGGCGGGCGTCGGGGCTTTCGAAGAGCAGGATGCTGCCCTGGTCCTGCCGGTGGCGGCAGGCCGCCACGCAGTAGTAGCGGTCCCCTTCCCGCCAGATCTTGGGGTCACGGAAATCCGCCGTGTCAAAGCCCGCGGGCAGCAGCCCGGCCGGAATGACCGGGTTGGCCGGGTCCTTGGCGAAGTCCCGGCCGTCCCCCACGGCGATGCACTGCATCTGGGCGTCCCGGCCGCCGCCGGCGGCGCCCAGCTGCACGCCGGTGTAGATCAGCAGCAGGCGGCCGTCGGGCAGGGGCACCCCGCTGCCGGAAAAGCAGCCGGCCGCGTCGGCGGGGGTGTCGGGGGCCAGGGCGCAGGGGCGGTAGGTCCAGCGGAGCAGGTCGGCGCTGGTGGCGTGGCCCCAGTGCATCGGCCCCCAGACGGTGTCGTAGGGGTAGTACTGGAAAAACAGGTGGTAGACGCCGTCATAAAAGCAGAACCCGTTGGGGTCGTTCATCCAGCCCACCGGGGGCGTCAGGTGGAAGGCCGGCCGGTCGCCGGCGGGGATGGAGGCGGCCTCCCGGCGCTCATAGGCCCGGGCGGCCTCCAGCCTGGTCAGACCATGGGGCATCGGAAACTCCTCCCTCTTCGGTCCGTTCGGTCCGGCAGCCGGCACCGCCCGGGCGGTCACAGCACCCGCAGGCGGCGGGCGGGGGCCCGGTGCAGGGAATAGCGGGAAAGCTGCCGGGCGGGGGCCGTCAGGGCAGGGTCAGGCAGAGGGCGAAGGGTTCGCGGCCGGTGAGGGCCACGCTGCGGGCGTCGGGCTGGGAGAAGCCCAGGTAGAGGGTGAACCGCCGCCCGCGCAGCCGGCGTTCGCCGGCCTCGTCCACCGTGGTGAGGGCCCGGCGGGGCAGGGCGAGCTCCACCCGGTCCTGCCCGCCGCGGGCCAGATGGATGCGGCGGAAGGCCCCCAGCGCCGGGTTGGGGGTGGCCCAGGGGGTGTCTTCGGGGCGGACATAGACCTGCAGCACCTCGTCGGTCTCGGCGCCGTCGTTGCGCACCCGGGCCCACAGGCGGAAGCCGTCCGCCCCGTCCGGTTCCCAGCCGGCCCCGGTGACCCGGCAGTCGCCGTAGGTGAGCCCGTAGCCGAAGGGGTAGAGCACCGGCCCCTGGTGGTAGCGGTAGGTGCGGCCGGCCATGGCATAGTCGATGAAGGGGGGCAGGTCGTCCACACTGTTGTAGAAGGTGACCGGCAGCTTGCCGGCGGGGGACGCCTGGCCGAACAGCACCCGGGCCACCGCCCGGCCGCCGGCGGCGCCGGGGTACCATGCCTGCAGGATCGCGCCGGCTTTCTGCTGGGGCAGGCGCAGGTCCACGGCGCTGCCGGTCATGTTGACCACCACCACCGGTTTGCCGCAGTCCAGCAGTTCGGCCAGCAGCCGCTGCTGGCCGGCGGGCAGGGCCAGGTCCAGCCGGTCGCCGGAGGCATAGGCGTTGCCGGCGTCCCCTTCCTCCCCTTCCATCGTCTCGTCCAGGCCGGTGACCAGCACCAGCACATCGGCGCAGTCCGCCACCGACCGGGCCTCGGCCAGCCGGTCGGGCAGGCTGTGGTCCCAGGCGGCCGCGTACAGCCGGCGGACGCGCTCCTCGGGGGTGTCGGCGGCCAGCCGGTCGGCCAGTTCCTGCTCGGTGTAGCCGGCGTTCATCGAGATCGCCTCGGCATGGGGGCGGAAAAGGTCGCTGCCCTCGGCATACAGCACCCGGGCGCCGGCCGCGGCGGCGGCGTCCTGGATGCCCTCCAGCACCGTGACATACCGGCTGGCGGTGCCGTGGTAGTTGCCCACCAGCGCCCGGCGGCTGTTGGCGTTGGGCCCGATGACCCCGATGGTCAGCCCCGGGCGCAGGGCCAGCGGCAGCAGGCCGTCGTTTTTCAGCAGCACAAGGCTTTCCCGGGCGGCCTGTTCGGCCAGGGCCAGGTGTTCGGGGGTCTCCACATCCAGCCGGCCCAGGCCGTCGTACTCGGTCTTGTCAAACAGGCCCAGCATAAAGCGGGTGGTGAACAGCCGCACGCAGGACCGGGTGACGAGCCGGGGGTCCAGCACGCCCTGGGCCACCGCGTTGAGGATCTTCTGGTAGGTGCAGCCGCAGTTCAGGTCGCAGCCGTTTTCCAGCGCCAGGCGGACCGATTCCTCCGGCCGGGCGGTGACCTTGTGGTGGCTGTGGAAGTCCGCCACCGCCCAGCAGTCCGAGACGAAATGCCCGGCAAAGCCCCAGTCCCCGCGCAGGATCTTCTGCAAAGCAGGGCTGGCGCAGCAGACTTCGCCGTTGGTGCGGTTGTAGGCGCCCATGACCGCCTCCACCCGGCCTTCCCGCACGCAGGCTTCAAAGGCGGGCAGGTAGGTTTCCTCCATATCCCGGGGGGTGGCCCGGGCGTCAAAGCTGTGGCGCAGCGCCTCCGGCCCCGAGTGGACCGCAAAATGCTTGGCGCAGGCGGCGGCCAGCAGGTACTCCCCCTGCCCCTGGACGCCCCGGATGAAGCCCACCGCCAGCCTGGCGGTGAGGGTGGGGTCCTCGCCGTAGGTTTCCTGGCCGCGGCCCCAGCGGGGGTCCCGGAAGATGTTCACGTTGGGCGCCCAGAAGGTCAGCCCCTTGTAGATGTTCCGGTCGCCGCGGGCGCTGGCCTCGTTGTACTTGGCCCGGCCTTCCAGCCCGATCACCCGGCCGATCCGCTCCATCAGTTCCGGGTCGAAGGCGGCCCCCAGCCCGATGGCCTGGGGGAACATGGTGGCCACCCCCGCCCGGGCCACGCCGTGCAGCGCTTCGTTCCACCAGTTGTAGGCCGGCACCCCCAGCCGGGGGATGGCCGGCGCGTCGTACCGCAGCTGGGAAGCCTGCTCCTCCAGCGTCATCTGTTCCACCAGCGCCCGGGCGCGGGCCTGGGCTTGCGCTCTGTCCATCATCGTCACTCCCTGGCCGCGGCGGCAGCGGGCGCGCCGCGGCGTTTTTCTTCAGTGTAGCCTTTGGGGCGGGGTTTTGCAAGGGGTTTTGCCAGACGCCCGAAAGTTTCACCCGGCGGCCGACCCCGCCGCACAAAAAAGCCCCCGTCCCAGGGGGACGGGGGCTCAGATCACCGGAATTGCCGGCGCCTTCAGCCCGCCGGCGGGGCGGGCGGGGGCCGGGTCAGCGGGTGCGCTTATACCTCGAACCAGTCGGCAAAGCCCATCTTGATGAGGTTGTCGCGGCTGATCTTCAGGCTCTCGAAGGGATCGCGGCCGTAGCAGTCGTCCTGCTCGATGAGGAAGTACTCGCTGCCGCCTTCCAGGCCGGCTTCGATGCAGGCCTTGATGGGCAGGGTGCCCTCGCCCACCTCGGCAAACTGGACGGCGCCGGTGAAGGCGTCCATGAAGGTCTTGGCGTCGAACTTGCCTTCCGGCATCTTGACTTCGCCGATGCGGTAGTCCTTCAGGTGCAGCAGGCGGATGCGGCCGGCGTACTTCTTGATGAAGGAGACCGGCTCCTCGCCGCCGCGGTGGATCCAGTGGGTGTCCAGCTCGAAGCCGATGTTCTTGGTGTTGTCCTTGATGATGTCCAGCAGGTACTTGCCGTCATAGCGGACGAACTCCACATGATGGTTGTGGTAGTACAGGTCGATGCCTTCCTCTTTCAGCCTGGCGGCCATCTCGTCGGCTTCCTTGGCGAAGTCCATGGCCTTCTGGTAGCTGCCCATGCAGGTCATCGGCAGCATGCCGATGCGCAGCATGTCGCAGTCGAGGGTGCGGCAGTCCTCGACGATCTTCTTGAAGTCGTCGGGGTTGTTGAGGAACTCGCCGGGCATGCCGGGGACCATCGGGGCCACCGAGGCGGTGCAGGAGGACACCTTCATCCCCAGTTCGTCGATGGCTTTGCGGAAGCCCGCCACGTTTTCGGGGGTCATGGGCACCTGGGAGATCTCGATGCAGTGGTAGCCCAGGTCGGTGAGCTTCTGCATCGACTCAAAGGCGTCGAACTTGGGCATTTTGTTGGGGGCAATGGTGCTCATCTGAACACCGATCAGACCTTTTTTCATGAATATCTCCTTTCAGCCAGGGCACAGGGCGGCGCGATCAGTCCCGGGTGGGGAACTTGCCCTCGGCCTCGATGCGCTTGTTCAGCTCGGCGGCGTACAGCTCCGGGTCCACGGGGTTGTCCACTTCCTTGCCCAGCCAGCTGGACAGCTGGATCGCGTTGGCCAGGTTGACGCCGTTGATGCCGTCCGAACCGGGGGCCAGCAGCGGGGCGCCTTCCAGGATATGCAGGGCGAAGTTTTCCATGACGGTGGTATGCTGGAAGCCCCAGCCGTCGGTGTTCTCGAACTCTTCGGTCTCGTACAGGCCGCCGGCGGCGTTGCCCATGGTCAGCATGGCCACTTCCATCATGGTCATGGTCTCGTTCATCTCGGGCTCGCTCTTCTTCATCCGGTAGATGGTGGCCTTCTTGCTGTCCTCCACCACGATCTTGCCGGCGTCCAGGTCGATCTCCAGCCGGTCGGTGCCGATGGCGTCATGGGTGCAGGTGATGAAGCTGCCGGTGGCGCCGTTGGGGTACTGGGTCACGACGGTGACGTCGTTTTCCACAACGATGTCCCGATGGCAGCCGTACAGGCACTTGGCATAGACCTTGTTGGGGATGCCGCAGATCCACTGCCACAGGTCCAGCTGGTGGGGCGCCTGGTTGACCAGCACGCCGCCGCCTTCGCCGCCCCAGGTGGCGCGCCAGTCGCTCTGGCGGTAGTAGCTGTCCGGCCGCCACCAGGTGTTGATGATCCAGTTGGAGCGGCGGATCTCGCCCAGCTCGCCGGAAGCGACGATCTCCTTGATCTTCTGGTACAGCTTGTTGGTGCGCTGGTTGAACATGATGCCGAAGGCCACGTCGGGATGGGCGGCCGCGCAGGCGTTCATGGCCAGCACGTCCTTGCCGCGCACGCCGGCGGGCTTTTCCACCAGCACGTTCATGCCGTGCTCCAGGCAGTAGATGGCGATTTCATGGTGCAGGTAATGGGGCACGGTGGTGATGACCGCGTCCACATTGCCGGAGGCGACCATCTCCTTCCAGTCCTTGTAGAAGGGGATGTCGGGGTATTTTTCCTTGCACATCTTCTCCTTTTCGGGGTCGATGTCGCACAGCGCACCCAGGGCGCAGTGGGGCGGGCAGGGCGCGGCGGGCATACCGGGCATGCCGCCGGTGCCGGTGAGGAAGCCGGCGTAGGCGCCGCCCTGGGCGCCGATGCCGATGAGGCCGAAACGAATCTTCTTGTCCATGAGAGGTTCTCCTTTCCTTTGTTGCGTGGGGGGGTCAGTGGATGCTATCCAGGATGCGGCACAGCGCGTGGTACTGCATACCGTAGGCTTCCGCGCCGTCCTTGGCCTTGTTTTCCCGGATGATGTTCGCCGTGTCGGCGGTCTCCAGGGTCTTGAGGGTGTCAAACAGGACCAGGTGGGGTTCCAGGGTCAGGAAGCCCTCGTAGCCTTCCTGCCCGATGGCACGGGTCAGCAGTTTCTGGATCTTGCCTTCGCCGGTGCCGCACAGCACGTTTTCGTTGTGGACGTGGACTGCGTCCTTGATGTGGATATACTCGATGTAGGGCTGCAGCATATCCCAGCAGACCTCGGTGTCCTGGCCGCACTGGACGAAGTTGGCGAAGTCGAAGGCGCTGCGGAACACCGGGGAGCCCAGCGTCTGCATCAGGTCCAGGCACCGGGCGCCGGTGTCGCCGTAGATTTCCTTCTCGTTCTCATGCAGCAGCACCACGTCGTTTTCCTCTGCCACCGCGATGAACTGGCGCAGCTTGTCGATCACCTGGGTGCGGTAGTCGGCGGGGTCCTCGTCCTTGGGCATGTAGAAGCTGAACATCCGGATGTAGCGGCAGTCCAGCAGGTGGGCGATCTCGCACAGCGTCTTGAGCTGGGCCAGCTGTTTCTGGAAGCCGGCTTCGTCCTTGATGTCCACCTTGCCGATGGGCGAACCCAGCGAGGACACCCCCACCCCGGCCGCCTTCAGGCGGGGCAGCAGCTTTTCTTTCACCAGGTCGGGGGTGTAGTCGGCCACGCCGATGCCGTCGGCCGAGCGCAGCGAGATGTAGTGCATCCCCAGGTCGGTGACCGTCTTGAGCTGAACGTCAAAATCCGCGCTGATCTCGTCGGCAAAGCCGGAAATTCTGATCTTTTCCTTCATGGATTTCCTCTCCTTCTTAGTGGAAAGGGTGCGGCGCCGCCGGCCGGTCCGGCCGGAAAGACACAACACCCCGCATACCATAACTATACCATACCTGCGCCGTCGGCGGCAATGCACAACTTCCCCAACTTATCCGGAGAATTTTGGCGACATTTTCTATATTCCCTGTCACAAAAACGAAACTTTTGTGCCGTCTGCACAAGGAAAGGCAAAAAACCGCCCCGGCGGCGGGCCGGGGCGGAGGGTTCCGGGGTTGTGCGGCAGTGCGCCGGGCTTACGGCTCCAGCGTGAAGGTGATGGGGCCGGGGGCGTCGGGGGTGAAGGTGATCTCCCAGAGCCCGTCGTGGCGCCGGGCACAGCCGGCCGGCGCCGAGGCGGTGAGGCGGACCGCGCCGGGGGCCAGCGCCGCCAGCAGGGTGAACCGGCCGGGGCGGGTGGCGTCCAGCTCGGCGGTCAGGCCGGTGTGGTCCGGCCGCCAGGACGCCCGGCGCACAAAGGTGTCAAAGCCGGTGGTCAGGGTGCCGGGGCGGTAGTAGGCGGCGTACCAGTGGACCACCGGGGCGGACAGGCCGCCGAACTGGTGCCAGCCCGCGCCCCGGCCGCTCCCGATCATGAAATGCTCGAAGCAGTGGTAGCTGCGGGCGCACTCGGTCTGCCAGAGCCGCAGCGCCGTGTCGGCGATGCGGAAGGCGAAGTCGGCCAGGCCGGCGTCCAGCGCGGCCTTGAAGAACATCCACTGGTAGGGCATCCAGACCGCGCCGTTCCAGTAGCCGTCCTGCCGGTAATAGGGGGCGCTTTGGTCCACGGTGGACAGGCCGCAGCGGCTCCACAGCCGGGTATCGTCCTGCAGTTTGGCCCACAGCCCCGCGGCCTGGTCCGGCGTGCAGGCCCCGGCGAAGAGGGGCGAAGCCCCGCCCAGGCCCATGTTGAAGTTGACCCCGTTTTCGTCCCGCAGCAGCCCCTGCGGCTGCCCGGCCCGGTCGTGGAGCAGGTAGCCGAAGTAGCCGGCCTGCCCGTCCCAGGCATGGCGCTGCAGCGCGTCGGTGAACCGGCGGGCGTCGGCCTGCAGGGCGTCGGCCTCCCCGTCCCGGCCAAGGCGCCGGGCCGTGTAGGCCAGGATGCGGGCGCAGCGGATCGCGTGGGCGGTGGTGATGACCGGCGTGCAGCACCCTTCCAGCCCGCGGCGGTGGACCTCCCGCTGGGGCGGGTAGTCGTCCCACCCGCCGGAGTTGTAGAAGTAGTCCCAGGGGCGCAGCAGCCCGCCGGCCAGGTCGGCGGTGGTGGACCCTTCCGCCTGGCCGGTGAGGAAGGCGTAATACCGCCGCAGCCGGGGGTAGCAGGCGGCGGCCAGTTCCAGGCTGCCGGTGCGGTTGAGCAGCTCGGCAAACAGGTAGAACTGGGTGGGGACCAGCGAACCGTGGAAGATGAAGGCGGCCTCGTCGTCCTCCACGGGGGTGAGGTAGGCGTTGAGGCAGTCGAAGGCCCGGCGCAGCGAATACTGGGCCAGCCCGATGCCGATGAAGCCGGAGTCCCAGGTATACAGGCTGTCCCACCAGCGGCCGGGGGTGTTGTGGCGGATGTACTGCCCCCGGGTGTAGACCGGGTAGACCACGTTGGTACACAGCACCGCCTGCATGAGCTGCTGGCCCAGCTGCAGCCCCCGGCCGGCGGGCAGGGCGGGCGGCGGGGCCAGCGCGGCGGCGGCCGCCTGCCAGGCGGCGGCGAAGCCCCCGGCCCCCAAGGCGGCCAGCCGGCGGCAGCAGGCGGCGGCCGCCGCGGGGGTGTCGGCGCAGCAGACCGCGCCGTAGATCACCCGGGTCTCGCCGGGGGCCAGCGGGATGGGCCGCTGGAAGACGTTGGCATAGTGCCCCCGGCCGTTGCCCCGCAGGGTGGCGGAGACATGGTCGTGGACGGTGTAGCGCAGGAAGATGTCCAGCTCGTCGTTTTCGATCTGGCGCAGTTCGGCCGGCGCCCAGGTCCACAGCAGGCCGTAGCATTCCCGGATGTGGGGGTACTGCAGGGTGAGGAAGCCTTCGTCGGGGTGGGGGTCCAGGGCGGGGCGGGCGCCGGGGCCCCGCAGCCCGATGTGTACCGCCTGCCGCCCGGCCCGGTCGCAGAGGACCAGGCAGTCCAGCTGGGGGCAGCCGGTGCCGGCGCCGGTAAGGGTCAGCAGGCAGTCGCCGGCGGGCAGCGGGCCGGCCAGCGGCGCCCAGGCCATGGCCGGGGTTTCGGCGGGGGGCAGCGGCAGGGGGCTTTGCCCCGCCGGGCCGGACACCGTGAAGCCGGCCGCCGCCGGGCCGGGGTTGCGGTAGCGCACCCCCAGCCAGGGTTCTTCCAGCGCCGCCGGCAGGGTGAAGCGGTAGCTGGCGGCGTCCCCCGCGCCGTCCGGCCGGGGGCGGGGGCCGGGGGCGGCGGCGCCGCCGAAGCCCACCCCGTAGCCGATGGTGAAGCCCTCCACCGGCACTTCGCCCCGGCGCAGCCCGTCAAAGACCAGGTGGTCGTCGGGGCGGGGGCGGTCGAAGCGGAGTTCCTCATAGTCCCGGGCCTGGCAGAAGGCCGCCGCCGGGGGCAGCCGGACATCCGGGCCGGGGATCGGGAAGGCCCCGCCGGCGGGGGTGGGGTCCCAGGCGCTGGCCATGTAGTGGAGCACCAGATTCTGGGGGGCGTCGGTGCGGTTGCACAGCTCGGCCCGGATCAGCCGGGCGTCCGGCCCCAGCGGCGCAAAGGAGATGTCGGCATAGACCCGGTCCTTCCATTCCAGTTCATGGCGCAGGGTGTAGCAGGAAAGGTCGGGCGCGGCGGCCCAGACATGGTAGCCGCTTTCAAAGGTGACGTTGGGCAGGTCCACCCGGCGGCGGTAGAAGCCGGGAAAGACCGCAAGGTCGAACCGCACGCCGTCGCCGGCCGCCGGGATGTGGGAAATGCCGCTGTACTTTTTGGTATACGGGCCCCAGGCGGGCAGGGTCAGGTCGTGGTTTTGTGGGGGTATTCTCATAGTGGCCTCCCGTAGTTCGTGCGGCGCAGGGCCGCGGGATCCGGGGGCGCAGCGCCCCCGCTGCCCCCATTATACCATGCGGGGAGGTGAAATGGTATCCCGCCGGCGGGAGCCGGGGGCATTGCGCGGTGCTGCGCCGCTTTTTTTCGCCGGCCGGGCGGCGCTGCCCCGCACCGACCCGCCCGGCGGCGGCCCCTGACCCCCGCAGCCGACACAGACCGGGGCCCTTCGTCACCCCCGACAAAAATTCGTTCCCGTATCTCGATTTTATGGATTGTTTTGCCAAGGGTTCCGTGCTACAATGGGCATAGACGGTGCGCCCCCGGGGCTGCGCCGGCCACATTCCGAAAGAGAGGAACGGTTTGTTATGAAACTTCGGCTTGGGATTATCGGGGCGGGCAACATCGCCATGACCCACATCCGCAATGTGCAGGAGGGCAAGTGCCCGGACATTGAGATCACCGCCGTGGCGGACCGCAAGGAGAGCCGCCGCCAGTGGGCGCGGGAACAGCTGCCCGACGCCGCCATTTTCAGCGAGGGCAGCGAGCTGATCGCCGCCAAACCCTGCGACGCGGTGCTGATCGCGGTGCCCCACTACCAGCACCCGCCGCTGGCCATTGAGGCGCTGCGGGCCGGGCTGCATGTGATGTGCGAAAAACCCGCCGGCGTGTACACCCTGCAGGTGCGGGAGATGATGGCCGAGGCGGACAAACACCCCGAACTGACCTTCGGGATGATGTTCAACCAGCGCACCAACTGCGTCTACCGCAAGATCAAGCAGATGCTCACCGACGGGGAGCTGGGCGAGATCAAGCGGGTGAACTGGATCGTGACCGACTGGTACCGCACCCAGTACTACTATGATTCCGGCGCCTGGCGGGCCACCTGGGCCGGCGAAGGCGGCGGCGTGCTGCTGAACCAGTGCCCCCACCAGCTGGACCTGCTGCAGTGGCTGTGCGGCCTGCCGGTGCGGGTACACGCCTTCTGCCATGAGGGCAAGTGGCACGACATTGAGGTGGAGGACGACGTGACCGCCTACCTGGAATTTGCAGGCGGCGCCACCGGCGTGTTTGTGACCACCACCGCCGACGCCCCCGGCACCAACCGGCTGGAGATCACCGGCACCAGGGGGCGGGTGATCTGCGAGAACGACGAACTTCAGTTTGACAAGCTGAAGGAGGATGAGCGGGTCTGGTGCAAGACCTGCAAGGAAGGGTTCGCCAAGCCCGACTGCGAGCGGGTGACGGTGGAGACCGACGGCCGCAACCCCCAGCACGCCGGCGTGCTGAACGCCTTTGCGGACCATATCCGCACCGGCGCGCCGCTGGTGGCCGACGGGCGGGAGGGCATCAACGGGCTGATGCTCTCCAACGCGATCCACCTGTCCTCCTGGACCGGCGAGACGGTGACCCTGCCCTTTGATGAGGAAAAGTTCCTCCGGCTGCTCAACGAGCGGCGGGCCCATTCCCGCCATAAGGAGGATGTGGATATCGTGATGGACACTTCGGGCAGCTACGGCAGCCAGATCAAGTGATCCGAAAGGAGGCCAGTTTCATGGAAGCCATCAAAACAGCGGTCATCGGCATCGGCAACATGGGCACCGCCCACGCCTGCACCCTGGCGGAAGGCAAGGTCCCGGGGCTGACGCTGGCGGCCGTGTGCGACACCGACCCCGCCCGCCTGGCGGACTTTGCCAGCCGCTGGCCCGGCGTGGCCTGCTACCCCGACGTGCGCGCCCTGCTGGCCGCCGGCTGCGCCCAGGCGGCGGTGGTGGCGGTGCCCCACCCGCTGCACAGCGAGATCGCCGAGCAGGTGCTGGAAGCCGGGCTGCATGTGCTGGTGGAAAAACCCATCGACGTGCGGCTGTCCCGGGCGAAAAAGCTCTGCGCCCGGGCCGCGGCCGGTTCGCAGGTGTTTGCCATCATGCTCAACCAGCGCACCAACCCGCTGTTCGCCCGGGCCCGGGCCATCGTGCAGGGGGGCGAACTGGGGGCGCTCAAGCGCAGCGTCTGGGTGGTGACCAACTGGTACCGCACCCAGCATTACTATGATTCCGGCGACTGGCGGGCCACCTGGGCCGGCGAAGGCGGCGGCGTGCTGCTGAACCAGGCCCCCCACAACCTGGACCTGTGGCAGTGGATCTGCGGCATGCCCGCCGAGGTGACCGCCTGGTGCGACGTGGCCCGCTACCACCGCATTGAGGTGGAGGACGACGCCGCCATCTTCACCCGGTACGAAAACGGTGCCACCGGCGCTTTCCTGACCTCCACCGGCGAACTGCCCGGCACCAACCGGCTGGAGATCGCCGGCGACCGGGGCAAGCTGGTGCTGGAAAACGGCCTGCTGAAATGGTGGCGGCTGCCCCGGCCCGAGCCGGAGATCCGCTTTGCCAGCCAGGAGAATTTTGTGAGCCCCGACTGCGAGTATGAGGAGATCGCCCCCGACGCCCCCGAGACCGCCCACCAGGGCATTCTGGCCAACTTTGCCGGGGCGATCCTGCGGGGCGAGGAGCTGCTGAGCCCCGGGGCCGACGGGCTCAACGAGCTGACCATCTCCAACGCGGCCTACCTGTCCGCCTGGACCGGCAACCGGCCGGTGTCGCTGCCGATGGACGAGGCGGCCTTTGACCGGCTGCTGGACGAGCGGGCCGCCAAGTCGGTGTACAAGCACGGCGCCGCCGCCCACAACCCGGACGGCCAGTACAGCCGCCGCTGGCAGGTGAACTGGTAACGCAAGCACAAGGGGCAGCAGCCGCGCACGGCAATTGCCTAACGCGGCTGTTTCCCCTTGTGTATCCCCTTCGACAAAATTTTACGGCAAATCGCGCACTCGTCGCTATGCTCCTCGCACACAATTTGCCGTAAAATTTCCCTGTCGGTGTCGCCGTCGTCGGCGCACTGCGCCCGCAGGCGCGTTTCGTAGGCCAACCGGGCCGCAGGCCCGGCTCTTGGGCCGGAGATTGTCCGCCGACGGCGACGTATTAAAAAAATTTGCCACCCATTGCAAGCGCCCGGCCCTTAAGGCCGGAGACCGGCCATTGGCCGCCAGAAACCCAGAATGACCACGCCGCCGGCGGGTTTGTCCGCCGGCGGCCTTTTGATGAGGTGAACACCATGCAAAACACGATCCAGCTGCCTTTTCCGGCGGCGGACCCTTTCCTGCTGCCCGCCCGGGACGGGCGGTACTATCTGTACTGCACCAGCGAGGCCGGCGACGAGTTCCCGGTGTATGTCTCGGCGGACCTGACCCGGTGGGAGCGGTGCGGCACCGCGCTGAGCAAGGCCACCGCCCGCTGGGGGGTGGGCTGCTTCTGGGCGCCCGAATGCTATGAGATCGACGGGCGGTACTACCTGTTCTACAGCGCCGACTGGAAGGAGAACCCCACCGGCGCGCTGGAGAATTTCCGCATCGGGGCGGCGGTGGCCGACAGCCCGGCCGGCCCCTTCACCGACCTTTCCGACCGGCCGATCTTTGACCCGGGCTACCCGGTCATCGACGCCAATCTGTATGCGGAGGACGGGGCCTACTACCTCTACTACTCCCGCTGCTGCTACGAACATTCGGTGGACGGGCTGGAGGAAAGCTGGATCTACGGCGTGCGGCTGCGGCCGGACTTTTCCGGCACGGTGGGCGACCCGGTGCTGCTGCTGCGCCCCGAACAGCCCTGGGAGGGCCGCAGCGCCGCCGCCACCGGCCGCCGCTGGAACGAGGGGTCCTACCTGTGCCGGCATGAGGGGCGGTATTACATGACCTACTCGGCCAACTTTTTCGGCGGGCCGGACTATGCGGTGGGCTACGCCACCGCCGACCACCCGCTGGGCCCCTACCGCAAGGCCGCCGAAAACCCGATCCTGGAACGGGGCGGCGTTGTGACCGGCACCGGCCACAGCTGCCTGTTCACCACGGCGCAGGGGCAGCTGATGATCTGCTACCACGGCCGCACCGAGGCCACCGGCCCCGACCGCATCGCCTTCCTCTCCCCCGCCCGCTTCACCCGGGACGGCCGGCTGGTGGTGGACCGGTAAGCGGCGGTTTCGCCCCCTGCCTTTCTCCCCCTTCTCCAAAAAACAGCAAACCCCCGCCCCCGGCGCTGCTTGCGCCGGGGGCGGGGGTTTTCCGGTTTGTTTTCTGTTTGTCTTTTCGGGGTCGGGCCGCCGGGGCGCCGTCCGCCAAAGCGGGCGGTCAGGGGCGGCCGGGGGCCGCCTGCGCGGCGGACCGGTCCGCCATCGCCTGGGCCTGCAGGCAGAGTTCCGCCGCGGCGAAGGCGTGGGCCTGGGTCATGGCGGTCTCGGTGCGGTCCAGGCAGTCCCGGATCAGCCGGCCGAAGAAGGGGCAGCCCACCTGCCCGGTGGCGTTGAAGCGGTGCTCGCCCTCGCCGTCCACCCAGAGGACGGTGTTTTCCACCATCTCGGGGGCGGTGATGTCGATGTACTTGCGCATCTCGATATACCCCTCGGTGCCCAGCAGGAAGGTGCGGCCGTCCCCCCAGTTGCGCAGCCCGGCCGGGGTGAACCAGTCCACCCGGAAGTAGCCGGTGGCGCCGTTGGCGGCGGTGGCGGTGCAGTCGCCGAAATCCTCGAATTCCGGGTGATCGGGGTGGGCGTAGTTGGCCCGCCGGGCCGAGGTGATGCAGGCCCGCTCGGCCCCGGTGAAGTGGAGGAACTGTTCCAGCTGGTGGCTGCCGATGTCGCACAGAATGCCGCCGGTGCGCGCCTTGCTGTAGAACCAGCCGGGCCGGGCGGCGCCCAGCCGGTGGGGGCCGAAGCCCTCCATGTGGATCACCCGGCCGATGGCGCCCCGGCCCACCAGCCAGTCGGCCAGGGTGGCGGCCTCGCTGTGCAGCCGTTCGGAGTAATAGACCATGTACTTGCGGCCGGTGCGGGCGGCGGCGGCCCGGGCGGCGGCCAGCTGGTCCAGGCTGGTCAGGGGGGCCTTGTCCACAAAATAGTCCTTGCCGGCCGCCATCACCCGCAAACCCAGCCCGCAGCGGTCGGCGGGCACCGCCGCGCTGGCCACCAGGTCCAGGGCGGGGTCGTCCAGCAGCTCGTCCAGGCAGCGGGCCGGGCGGGCCTGGGGGAAGGCGCGGCAGAACCCGGCCACCAGGGCGGGGTCTTCGTCCCAGACGGCGGTGAGGGTGGCGCCGGCTTCCAGCAGGCCGCGGGTCATGCCGTAGATGTGGCCGTGGGCCAGGCCGGCCGCGGCGAAGCGGAATTCGCCGGGGCGGACCACCGGGGTCGGGCGGGGGGGCAGGTCCAACGCCCTCCCTTCAGGGGAGACAAGCGGGGTCGTCATGGGTCATTCCTTCCCGTTTTGGTCACTGCAGCAGCAGCGCGTAGATGCCGCCCTGCACGCTGCGGGCGATGAAGTGTTCGTACCGGCCGGTCTTGGTGTCATACCAGTCGGAGAAGGGCACCCGGGTGGTGGTTTCCCGCAGCGTGCGGGCGATGGGCGCCAGCAGTGCCTGGCGCACCGCCGGGTCCCGGGTCATGGCCGCCACCCAGCAGATCCAGTCCGACTTGGTGTAGTCGGCGCGGGAGTCCAGCGGCAGGCCGTAGGTGTTGATGCGGGGCAGGTAGCTGGCCAGCTCGGCGGTGTAGAAGGAGTCGGGCAGCAGCCCCAGCCCCAGCACCTTGTCCCACAGCAGGTTGTACTTCATGCTCCAGCCATGGCCGTCCAGCGTCAGGGGGGTGTTGCCGCCGGGGCCGATCTTTTCCATCAGCCGGGCGGCCATGCCCCGGGCTTTGTCCAGGTAGTCCGGCCGGTCGGTCAGGCGGGCGTAGCAGGCCACGCCCACGATGGCCTTGGCGGCCAGGTTGACGTTGTGGGCCAGGTGGCCGGCAAAGTCGTCGGTGCAGAGCTGTTCGTCCGGGTCCTCCCCATACTGTACCAGATACTGCACCCATTTGTCCAGCAGCGGGCGGTATTTGTCGGCCAGGGCCTTGTCGGCGCCGAAGGCGCGGGCGGCTTCCAGCATGATGAGCATGTTGCCGCACTCCTCCACCGGCATCTGATAGCGGGGGTCCCAGACATCGGTGCCCGCCGGGTAGAGGTAGTAGGGGGGGTAGGTCTCCAGCCGGTCCACATGGCGGCGGGCGGCGTAGACCTGGCCGGTGGCCAGCGGGTAGCGGCCCACGTCGTGGGGGGCGAAGTCGTCGGTCCACACCGGCATGGAGGCGAATTCCAGCACCGGGCGGCAGAGGGCGTTGACCAGCTCGGGGGCATAGTGCAGGAAGATCGGGATGGAGGGGTAGCTCACATCCACCGTGCCGATGCAGCCGTTGGAGTCGTTCTCCTTGGAGAGCAGGGCCATCTCCCCGGCGGGGGTGGCGATGAGCTTGTGGGCCGCGAAGGTGTGGCGCCAGGCCGCGTTGGCAAGGGCCGCATAGTCCTGGCCGCCGGCGGCCAGGGCCTCGGCTTCGACGGTGTCGTCCATCCGGGCGCAGCGGCCCAGGATGCCGTCAAAGTCCTTTTGGGCGGTGTGGATGGCGTCGGTGATCTGGGCGCCGTGGCGGCGGTACCAGGGCTTGCACAGGTCCCCGAAATAGTTGATGGAGGCGATGTCGTCATAGGCGATGACCAGCCGGGCCGCCTCGCCGCCCAGGGTCAGCGGGAAGACGGCCTGAACGCCGTCGCACACCGCCTCGGCCCCGGGGCCGGCCAGGTAGAGGTAGCCCCAGTCGATGGTCACATGGTCGCCGGAATGGCTCAGCGGCTTCTGGGTGCGCTGGCCGCACCAGGCGGCGGGGGCGCCGTCCAGCTGCAGGGTGCCGCCGTCCATGGCGGGGCGGATCTCCCCTTCGTAGCAAAGCCGGTCGGACAGGTGCAGCCGCACGCTGACCTTGTGGGGGGCGCCGTCGGCGGCTTCGGCCCGCAGGGTCAGCAGGGTGACCGGCATGCTCAGCAGGTCGGGGTCATCGGGCAGGGCGGGGGTGGCGAAGCAGGCTTCCAGCCGCACGCCGCCGAACTCGCTGACAAAGCGGGTGCGGGTGGCGGTGACCTTCAGCTCGGTCAGGGCGGCTTCGGGTTCCGGCCCGGCGCCCAGGAACCGGGCGCTGTGCCCGTCCACGGTCAGGGTGCCCCGCACCGGCTTGGCCGGGCCGCTCCAGTGGCAGGTGTCGGTCCGGGTCAGGGTGTCGGCGGGCATCCAGATGGAGAGATACGGGTCCGAGGCGATCAGCGGGATCGCCGGCAGACGGTCGATGTTGGACATGCGGGGTTCCTCCTGTATGGTTTGGTTCGGGGATGGCTCAGCCCTTGAGGCCCTGGATGCTGATGCCTTCCACAAGGTTTTTCTGGAAGAAGAAGAAGATGATCATGATGGGCACCAGCGAGAGGGCGGACATGGCGAAGGTGGCGCCGTAGTCGGACATGGAGCTGTCGTTGAACATCTTGAGGGCGTAGGCCACGGTGTACATGGCGGGCTTGTTCAGGTAGAGCAGCGCGCCCATGAAGTCTTCCCAGCTGGCCATGAAGGTCAGCACGCCGACGGTGACCAGCGAGGGGACGATCATCGGCAGGATGATGCGGGCAAAGACGCCGTACCAGCTGCAGCCGTCGATCTTGGCGGCTTCATCCATATCCCGGGGGATGCCGCGGATGAACTGCATGATCAGGAAGATGTTGAAGCCGCTGGCAAAGAAGTTGGGGACGATCATCGGGGCGTAGGTGCCCACCCAGCCCATGGCGTTATACAGCACGAACCGGGGGATCATCATGACCTGGCCGGGCAGCATCATGGTGATGATCATGAGCACGAACCAGAAGTTGCGGCCCTTGAACTTCACCCGGGCCAGGCCGAAGGCCACCACCGCCGAGGAGAAGACCATGCCCACGGAGGAGAGGATCGCCACAAAGAGAGAGTTGGTGAAGAAGTTGCCGAAGCTGTAGCCGCCGAAGCCCTTCCAGCCGGTGACATAGTGTTCCAGCGTGAAGTTCTGGGGGATCAGCGAGGCGGCGGTGGAGAAGATGTCCCCGTTGGGCTTGAAGGAGGACGCTATCAGCCAGAGCACCGGGTAGAGCATCGCAAAGCTGGCGAGGACCATCAGCACATGATATACCACGGTGCTGGTGCGTTTTTGGGCCGAGACGCTGTGCGCAATGTTGTTGATCGCCATGGTTTCACTTCCCCTCCGATTCATAGTAGACCCACGCGCTGGAAGAACGGAAGATCAGCGCGGTGAAGAAGGCGATGACCAGCAGCATGAACCAGGCCATGGCGCAGCCATACCCCATTTCGAACTGGTCGAAGGCTTTGTTGTACAGGTGGACACCGTAGTACAGGGTCGTGTTCAGCGGCTTGCCGCCGGTGATGAGGTAGCTGGAGTTGAACGCCTGAAACGCGCCGATCACCTGGTTGATGAGGTTGAAGAAGATGATGGGGGTGAGCATCGGCAGGGTGATGGAGAAGAACCGCTTGACCGGGCCGGCGCCGTCCACGATGGCGGCTTCGTGGTAGCTCTGGGGGATGTTCTTGATGGCCGCCAGGAAGATCAGCATGGAGGAGCCGAACTGCCACACGCCCAGCGCGATCAGGGTGCCCAGGGCGGTTTTGGGATTGCCCAGCCAGGCGGTGTCATCCGGCAGGCCGAGGAAGCCGAGGACCTGGTTGACGACGCCCCGGGGGCTGAACAGCTGCTTCCACAGCAGGGCGATGGCCACGCTGCCGCCCATCAGCGACGGAATGTAGAAGGCCGCCCGGTAGAAGCTGGTGGCCTTGGTGGCCTTGGCCAGCACCATCGCCACCAGCAGGGCCACCGTGAGCTTGATGGGCACCTGGATGAAGGCGAACTTGAAGGTGACCCAGAAGGAGGTCCAGAACAGATCGTCCTCAAAGAACATTTCCTTGAAGTTGGCAAGGCCCACCCACTTGGGGGCCGACAGGACGTTGTATTCGGTAAAGGCCAGGTACAGAGAGGTGAAGAACGGGATGGCGGTGAATGCGATCACACCGATGATGAACGGCAGGATGAACACATAGCCCGCCACGTTGTCCCGGTCCAGCAGGGTGCTGAGCTTGCGCGGGGCTGCGGCATTCTTCTTCATGGCGATGGCTCCTTTCGTGCAAAGTAAGGTCTGCCCCCTAAAAAGGTCGCGCCGAAGGCGGTGTTCCTTCGGCGCGACGCAAGGGTTCAGGGTTCCGTGTCGGGCCTCCGGGAGAGTAAGCGGTTCATGCCCGGTCACGGGGGAAGACGGTCGGGGTTATTCCGCAGAGGCAGCGGCGTCGGCCAGGATCTGGTTGGCCTCGTCCATGAACTGCTGGGCGGTGGTGGCCAGGTCGGTGATCTGGCCGTAGCGGACCTGTTCGGAGTACTGGCCCAACAGGTCAGCAATCTCGGTGTGGGAAGCCGGGTCGGGGTTCATGATCGGGGAAGCCTTGTCGGGCTGGCTGACGTAGTCGATGAATTCGACGACTTCCTGGCCGACTTCGTCCAGAGTGGGGGCCACATACTCACGCATGGCGGAGGAGATGGGCACGGCGCGCTCGATGCCGACGATGTCGTAGCAGGCTTCGTTGTTGGCAAAGAAGTCGATGAAGCGGACGGCGGCTTCCTTCACATCGCTGTCGGCGCCGACGCACCAGAACATGGCGGGCTTCAGATAGGTGGCGGAAGCGGTGGCGTCATCGGTGTTGGGGATCATGACCATGCTGATGTCCTTGCCGGTGGCGTCGCGGTAAGCCTGCAGCTCGTTGGAGTTCTGGTAACGGCTCCAGGAGTCGTTGATCATCGAGTCAAAAGCGGTGGTGGCGGTCTCTTCGCCGGGCTTCATGCCCCAGCCCTCGTTCTGAGCATCCAGGGCCAGCTGCCACATATCCACGATGTACTGCGGGTCGTCAAAGCCCAGGGCGGTGGCGTCCTCGTTGTACAGGTTCATGCCGTAGTTGCGCAGACGGAAGCGCAGGGTGTCGGCGGAGCAGCTGGTCACGAAGGTGTCGCGCAGGCCGGTGGCCTCATACACCTGCTTGGAGATCTCGCAGTACTCGGACATGGTGGGGTTCATCGGCATTTCGATGCCCAGCTCGTCGGTGACATCCTTGCGGTAGAGCATGACCGGGGCGTTGGTGCCAGTGGAGATGGCGTAGGTCTTGCCATCAACGCTGCCGGAGTCGATAATGCTCTGCTCCACGTTGCTCATATCCAGGCTGCCGTCCTCAATGTAGGGGGTCAGGTCGGCCAGGACGCCGTTCTCCACATACTGAGACAGGTAGGCGTAGTCCATCTGGAAGACGTCGGGGGTCTGGCCGCCGGCGACCTGGGCGGGCAGCTTGGTCCAGTAGCCGTCCCAGTCGGAGTAGTCCATGACCACGTCGATGTCGGGGTTGAGTTCCTCGAACTTTTCGAGCATCGCGGTGGTCTGCTCGTGCCGGGTCTGGGAGCCCCACCACAGCACGTTCAGCACCGTCTTGCCGGAGTCGCCGGAAGCGGCGGCCGCATCGGCCGCTTCACCGGTGGCCGCCGAAGCGGTGCCGTCGCCGCTGGCGGCGGTGGAAGACGTGCCGCCGCCGCAGCCGGCCAGCAGACCGGCCACCATCATGGTCGCTGCCAGGGAAGCAAAGATTCTTTTCTTTTTCATGGGTACACCTCCGTAAATTTCGGCACGGCCTGTGCAGATCGCCAAAGTGCGCATCCGGCGCGGGGTTCGCCTCACCCACACGCAGAAATCCAGCGTTGCTGCGCTCGTTTTTCAGCGCCTTGGCTTTCTGTTTTGTCCGTGCTTGTCTTTGTTGTTCACATTATAGCCAAAATTTGTCCAAAAAAGAATTCAAAAACTTGATTTTTTTGTCCGTTTTTCCGGTGCCGATTTCGTCAAAACCACCAAAAAGGCGGATTTTTGCTTGTTTGGGAGGGTTGGGGTACGATTTTTGGGGCTTTCGCCCCGTTGCCCTCGCGTCCCTCCCCTGCTGTGCATGTTGAATTTTTTACTTTATTGGATTTCGCGGGGTGGTCTTGTAACTTACTTGCCTTTTTAACTTGGCGGCCATCTTTTTTACAACTTCTCGACATATCGTTGTTCTTTCGTGACCGAAAGAACCAAAGGTCCCACCGTTTCGATGCGGTGGACGCCGACCAGGGGTCCAAAGGACCCCTGGACCCCCCCGCACGATTGCCTTGCGCAGCCACTCCTATAAGCCCAATCCGCCCCGGCCCACCGTAGACGGGCCGGGGCCCTTGGTGCATCTCCATGATCTTTACGTCGGCGGCGGGCGCGGCGCCCCACCATAGACGGGGCGCCGCACAAGGTGGGTCTCCATAGTCTTTACGCCGCCGATTTCATACAGCGTTGCGGTGTTTTTACGTTGCGGGAGGATCAATGATCCTCCCCTACAGAGACAAGGGAAACCTTCTCATACAAGGCAGACAATGCGGCATGGAGATGCACGCTGTGCGCCGGCCCGTCAAGGGTGGGCCGGCGCGGCACCAGCCGAAAATTGCTGCCAACGCGACGACACGGGGGGTCCAGGGGTCCTGCGGACCCCTGGTCGGCGGCCGCCGCATCGAAACGGCGGGACCTTTGGTTCTTTCAGTCATGAAAGAACAACGATAATTCGAGATGTTGGCAAAAAGATGGCCGCAAAGAAGGCGGCGCCGGCGGGCGGGGGGTGCGGCCGCAGGCCGCAAAAAGCCCCCGGATGGGGGCCGGGGGCGAAAAATCAACCTTCCCCTTCTTGTAGCTGCTTGCGGAACTCCTTGGGGGTCAGGCCGGTATATTTGCGGAAAAGCTGGCTGAAATAATGGGGATTTTTGCCAAGGCCCACCTTTTCCGCGATCTCGTAACTGTGCAGCGACGGGTCGCTGCGCATGAGCATCTTGGCGTGCTCCATCCGCACCCCCAGCAGGTAGGTGCTGAACTTCTGCCCCACCGCCCGGGTGAACTCCCGGCCGATGTAGTCGGCGTTCATATACACCACCTTGTCGGCAATGTACTGCAGCGACAGCGCCTCGTCGGCGTAGTGGGTGTTCACATAGCTGGTCATCTGCTGCACAAAGTCGTTGCCCCGGGGCGCGGCGCCCTCCTTGCGCAGCCGGATCAGGCTGCGGGCCACCAGCTGTTCCAGCGACCCCTGGCTGCGCAGCGCGTCGGTGATGATGTTCATGCCCCACTCGGTCTGGCCGGCGCCCATGCTGCTGGTCACCACCGAGATCAGCGTTTCCTGCAGGATGCTGGGGTCCTCGACGGTTTTGGCCAGCTCATGGACCTGCTTTTCGATCTGGGCGGCGTCCAGGTCGCCGTCCCGCAGGGCGGCAAGGCTGTCCACCAGGCTTTTGATCCGCCGGCGGCGCTCGTCGTACAGGTACAGCACCTTTTTCCGCTGCCGGTCGATGGCCAGGCAGGCCCGGGCCAGGGCGTTTTCCAGTTCCTGCTGGTTGCAGGGTTTGAGCAGGTATTCAATAACGCCGTACTTCAGCGCCTGCTGGGCGTACTGGAAGGTATCGTACCCGGACAGCACGATGGTCTGCAGCATCGGGTGCAGGGCCACCGCCCGGCTGACCAGTTCCAGCCCGCTCATGCCCGGCAGCCGGATGTCGGTGAGCAGGATGTCCGGCATGTCGTCCATCATGCTGTCCAGCGCCGTGATGGCGTTGGCGCAGGAGGCGGTCAGCTTCAGGTCCAGTTTTTCCCAGTCGATCATCTGTTCCAGCCCTTCCCGGATGATCGGTTCGTCGTCTACCAGCAACAGTTTGTACATGGAAAGCCTCCTGTCTGACCCGTCCGGCGGCAGGGCCGGGGGCGGGGCTTGTGGGTGTAAGGTTCGGGCCGGGTCAGCGCCCGGGACGGGTGTCCGGCAGGTGTACGATGATGCGGGTGCGGCCGTCCCCGCAGCGGACCCGCAGGCCGTATTCCTCCGAAAAGGCGTACTGCACCCGCCGGTGGATGTTGCGCATCCCGATGCCCAGCCCCTCCGGCTTGACGGCGCCGGATTCCAGCTTGGCAAGGATGTCTTCGTCCAGGCCGGGGCCGTTGTCCTCCACCACCACATCGACGCCGTCCGGTTCCACCCGGCCGGTGATGCGGATGATGCAGGTGTCCAGCATGTGTTCGGCGGCGTGGTGGATCGCGTTTTCCACCAGCGGCTGGATGGTCATGGCCGGGATGCGGCAGTCCATGACCTGGTCCTCCACCCCATACTCCACCTGCAGCCGGTCGCCGTAGCGGATCAGCTGGATGCGCAGGTATTCCCGGGTGATCTGCAGGTCCTCGGCCACCGTGACGATGTCCCGCTTGTCATTCAGCGAAGCCCGCAGCAGCTTGCCCAGCGCGTCGGTCATGGTGGCGATCCGCTCGTCCCCGGCGTTCTGGGCCAGGCAGTAGATGGACTCCAGCGTGTTGTACAGGAAATGCGGGCGGATCTGGGCCCGCAGCTGCTGGATCTGCTTTTCCTGCAAAAGCCGCTGCTGTTCCTCCCGCTCGCGGGTCATCCGGTCCCATTCCCGGGTCATCCAGTCAAACCGGCGGTGCAGGCTGCCGATCTCGTCCAGCCGTTTCTGGTAGCGCAGGTCGGTCGCCGACACCGGGCGGCCGGTGGCCGCAAAGTCGTTGAACTTTTCCAGCAGCACCTGCAGGTGGTTGAGCACGTTGGTCATCAGCCAGCCGCTGACCATCATGGCCAGCACCGTGGCCGCCAGAATGACCAGCGCCGTGATGCACACCGCCGCAAACACCCGGCGGCTGATGGGCCCGTAGTCCACCAGCGTGACGTACTGCATGCCGTCGGTGCCGGTGTACCGCACGCAGAGCATGTCCTGGCCGTCCAGCTTCATGCGGGTATAGCCGTTGGCGCCGGGGTGCAATGCGCTGACCGCCTCGTTGCTGGCGTACAGGCAGACCCCGTCCCGGTAGATCGCGCACTGCAGCGGCGAGCCCAGCCGGGTCATGGCGCCCCGGTACTGCTCCACCAGGGCGGGGAAATCCACCTCGATGAGCATGGTGGCCAGGGTGTCCAGCGTGGGGCCCTGCATCTCCCGGATGCCCCGCAGCAGGAACAGCTGGGGTTCCTGCCCGTCGGCCACCACCCAGGTCAGCCGGCCGTCCAGGCTTTCGGCCAGCTCGATGCGGTCGGCGGTGAGCTCATCATCGTTGACCGCCGAGCGGAAGAACTGCCCGTAGCTGCGCCCACCCTCGGTCTTGAGGCGGAAGCTGACGGTGTTGGAAAACCACAGCCCGAAATAGGCCACCCGGTTGGCCACCTCGGTCTGGGCGCTGACCCAGGCCACCGTGCCGGGGGAGGTGCTTTTCATGATCGAAAGGTTTTTCTGCAGCGTGTTGTCGGCCAGGATGCGGTAGCTGATCGCCTCAAAGTCCTGCAGCTCGCTCTGGATCTGCTCGGCAAACAGCGCGATGGTCTGGGCGCTGCTCTGGTAGAGCCGGTCGTCGTAGGCTTTCATCGGGATATGCACCGCGCCCAGCGCCGCGGCGCTGACCAGGGCGGTGGCCAGCAGCAGGATCAGCAAAAACTTGGTGCGCACCCGCAGGTTGCGCAGCAGTTCGGTCAGTCGTTCCATCATGGGGCCTTCCTTCCCGGGCGTCCCGGTTATTTTGCCCCCGGGTCCCGCCGGGGGTGAATCTTTATTGTAACCCTTCCCGCCGCCGCCTGCAATCCCGCGCCCGCCGGCCGGGTAACGGACTCTCTATCTTATTAAGTATGACCGACGCCCCCACCGGTTCGTCAATCCAGATTTCCGGTTTCTTCTGCCATTTTTCCGACAAGATGGGCCGGGCGTGCCTTTCCGGGTCGTTTTTTCGGCCTGCGGGGCGGCCGGCCGGGGGGCGGCGGGGCCGGTTTTGGGCGGCTGAGACAAAAGTTCCCTGTGCAATGTCGGTATTTTAGTCAAATTCTACGGATTTGTGTCTTGCGTATTTCCGCCGGCTTCGCTATGCTTAGGGTGTATCTGAAAAATCCCCAGCACTGTCTAATTCTACTAAAAAGCAGCGTCTACTGCGTTGCTCAACCTTGGAATACATCAAGTATTCCTGCGGTCTCGCGCCTTGTATTCGCCGCTTTTTAGCGAATTTTCCAGTACTTTTGATTTATCAGATACACCCTAACGATAGGGGGCGCAGGGCGGCCCGCGCCGGGGCCCGAGCGGCGCCGGCGCCCGCCCCGCCCGAACAAACACGCGCCTTGTGCGCAATTTCAAGGAGGGAACTGCGATGGCCTTGCTGCATTCGGAATACAAAGACAGGCTGGCGCATTGGCAGCGGGTGTTGGCCCAGGACTTTTACCGTCCGCTGGGGCCGATCCGGCTGGAAGGATTCACGACGATGGACCACCTGACCCCCGACGAGGCCGCCGGCGGGGAGTTCCGCCCGGTGGAGGCGGGCACCCCCTGGGGCCATACCTGGGAGTACCTGTGGTGCCGCGGCCGGGTGTGCCTGCCCGAAGAGGCCCGGGGCCGCACCATCGTGATGCAGCTGGAACTGGGGGGCGAGGCGACGCTGTTTGTGAACGGCCGGGCCTTCGGCACCCGCCGGGCCGGCTGGGTGACGGTGCCCCACCATGCGGTGTGCGACAACATCCTGACCCGCTGCGGCCAGCCCGGCGACCGGTTCGACCTGCTGTTTGAGGTGTACGCCGGCCACTACTACCCCGACGTGGGGGCCTGCGCCACCGGCCCGGTGCTGCCCGGCACGCTGGGCGACCCGACGGTGGAGGGCCGCCGCACCCGGATGGGCGCCAGCAGCTACGGCGTCTGGAACGAGGACGCCTACCAGCTCTGGCTGGACGTGACCACCCTGGCCCAGCTGATGGACCAGCTGCCCGAAGATTCGCTGCGGGCTGCCGAGATCGCCGACGGGCTGGAGACCTACACCCGCATCGTGGACTTTGAGCAGCCCCCCGAAGCCCGGGACGAGAGTTACCGGGCCGCCCGGGCGGCGCTGCGGCCGCTGATGGAATGCCGCAACGGCAGCACCGCGCCCCGGATGTCGGCCATCGGCAACGCCCACCTGGACCTGGCCTGGCTGTGGCCGATGCAGGAGACCCACCGCAAGACTGCCCGCACCTTTGCGGCCCAGCTGCGGCTGCTGGACCAGTACCCGGACTACCGGTTCCTGCAGAGCCAGCCCGCCGCCTACGAGATGTGCCGCGACCATTACCCCGAACTGTACGAGCGGATCCGCACCGCCATCAAGGCCGGGCGGTGGATCGCCGAGGGGGCCATGTATGTGGAGCCGGACACCAACATCCCCTCCGGCGAGTCGCTGGTGCGGCAGCTGGTCTTCGGCAAGCGGTTCTACCGGCAGGAGCTGGGGGTGGACAGCCGGATGCTCTGGCTGCCTGACACCTTCGGCTACTCGGCCGCGCTGCCCCAGCTGCTGGGCCAGTGCGGGGTGCGCTACCTGGTGACCCAGAAGATCTTCTGGAGCTACAACGAGGGCGACCCCTTCCCCTACCATTACTTCACCTGGAAGGGGATGGACGGCAGCGAGGTGACCTCCTTCCTGCCCACCAGCTACACCTACCGCACCGACCCGGCCGAGCTGTGCGGGGTCTGGCGGGACCGGGTGCAGAAGCGCCATCTGGAAGATTTCCTGATTCCCTTCGGCTACGGGGACGGGGGCGGCGGCCCCTGCCGGGACGACATCGAGTTCGCCCTGCGGGAGCAGGACCTGGAGGGTGCGCCCCGGGTGCGGATGGAAAACCCCGTGGACTTTTTTGAGGCGCTGGACAAAAAGGGCGGCCCGGCCAACACCTGGGACGGCGAGCTCTACTTCAACGCCCACCGGGGCACCTACACCACCCAGGCGGCCATCAAAAAGAACAACCGCCGCAGCGAGTACGCCCTGCACCACCTGGAACTGTGGGGCGCCCTGGCCGCCCTGCGCGGCCGCCCCTACGACGCCAGGGCCGCCGAAGGGCTGTGGAAGACCCTGCTGCTCAACCAGTTCCATGACATCCTGCCCGGGTCCTGCATTGCCCGGGTCTACAAGGAGGCCAACGCCGCCCACGCCGAGCTGCAGCGCAAGGCCGGCGCCCTGGCCGCCGACGCCCGCCGCGCCTTGCTGGAGGAGGGCGAGGGCCTGACCCTGTTCAACGGCGAGAGCTTTGAGCGCACCGAGGTGCTGACCCTGCCCGAAGCCTTTGCCGCCGGCGCCGTCACGCCGGAGGGCGAAGCGGTGCCGGTGTGCGGCGGCGAAGCGAAGGTGCGGGTGCCGGCGCTGGGCGCGGTGACCCTGCTGCCCGCCGAGCTGCCCGCCGCCGCCCCCACCGCCTTTGCCGAGGCCGACGGGACCGGCGCGGTGCTGCGCAACAGCCGGGTGACGGTGCGGCTGGACCGGCTGGGCCGGCTGCTGTGCTACACCCTGGACGGCCGGGAACTGACCGCCGGCCGCCCGATGAACACCCTGCGGATGTACAAGGACGTGCCCCGCAAGTTCGACGCCTGGGACATTGACAGCAACTACCGGGACCAGCCCGCCGAGGAACTGCAGGGCGAGACCTTTGCGGTGACCCGGGCCGCCGGGCTTTCGGCGTCGGTGTGCTGGACCGGGCGGATCGGCCGGTCGGCGGTGCGCCAGACCATCACCCTGCGGGCCGACAGCCCGGTGGTGGAGTTTGCCACCACCCTGGACTGGCACGAGCTGCACCGGCTGCTGAAGGTGGAGTTCCCGGTGGATGTGCGGGCCGAGGAGGCTTTCCACGAGATCCAGTTCGGCTATGTGCCCCGGCCCACCCACCGCAGCCGCGGCTATGACCAGCAGCGGTTCGAGGTGTGCAACCACCGCTACACCGCCCTGTGCGACAACGGCCGGGGCGCCGCGGTGCTCAACGACTGCAAGTACGGCGTCGGGGTGGAGGGCAACAGCATCGAGCTGACCCTGCTGCGGGCCGCGGCCTCCCCCGAGATGGCCAGCGACCAGGGCGAGCAGAGTTTCCGCTACGGCTTCACCGCCTGGGCCGGTTCCTTTGCCGAGGCGCCGGTGGTCAGCCAGGCGGCGGCCTTCAACGACCCGCTGCTGGCCGAACCCGGCCGGCTGGCCGCCTTCAGCGCCTTTGCCGCCGACGCCCCCAACGTGGTGGTGGACACCCTCAAGCCCGCCGACGACGGCAGCGGCGACCTGGTGATCCGGCTGTATGAGAGCAAGAAGGCCGACACGGTCTGCCGGCTGCGCACCGACCTGCCGGTGGAGGCGCTGGTCCCCTGCGACCTGATGGAAGAACCCGCCGGCGCCCCGCTGGACCCCGCCGCCCCGCTGCGGCTGCGGCCCTTCCAGGTGCTGAGCCTGCGGGTCAAGCTGCGACCGGCCACCTGAGCGTTCGGGCGGCCCCACACTTACAGACTTCTTTCTAGGAGGCATACCATGAAAACCGCCATCGTGACCGGGTCCACCCGGGGCATCGGGCGCGCCATTGCCGACACGCTGGCCGCCCGGGGCTACACCGTTGTATACTGCGGCACCGGCGCCGCCGCCCCCGCCGGCCTGCCCGAAGGGGCCTGGTACCACCCGGTCAACATCGGGGACAGCGATTCCCGCCGGGCGCTGGTCGAGGATGTGCTCGGCCGGTACGGCCGGCTGGACGTGCTGGTCAACAACGCCGGCGTGGCCCCGCTGGAACGCCGGGACCTGCTGGACATGGAGGAGGAGAGCTTCGACCGGGTCATCGGCATCAACCTGAAAGGCACGATGTTCCTCTGCCAGCTGGCCGCCCGGGCAATGCTGGCCGGCCGGGACACCCTGCCCGACTACCACCCCCGCATCGTCAACATCGGCAGCCTGTCCGCCTATGCGGGCAGCGTCAACCGGGGGGAATACTGCATCAGCAAGGCCGGGGTGTCGATGGTCACCCAGCTGTTCGCCCAGCGGCTGGCCGGCGAGGGCATCCCGGTGTTCGAGGTGCGCCCGGGCATCATCGCCACCGACATGACCAGCGTCGTGCATGAAAAATACCAGAAGATGATCGACGACGGGCTGCTGCCGGTGCCCCGCTTCGGCCAGCCCCAGGACGTGGCCGACATGGTGCTGGCCTGCTGCTCGGGGCTGCTGGACTACTCGGCCGGGCAGGTGCTCAACGCCGACGGCGGCTTTGCGCTGAGGAGGTTGTGAGATGCGGGAACTTGTCTGCCCCAACCTGGTGGTGGGGTCCGGCTGCGCCGGGCTCAACGCCGCCGACTGGCTGGCCGCGCTGGGGCAGGAGGTGCTGCTCATCACCGAGGGGATGAACTGCGGCACCTCCCGCAATACCGGCAGCGACAAACAGACCTACTACAAACTCTCGCTGGCCGGCGACGACGGGGACAGCGTGGGCGAGATGGCCCGCACCCTGGCCGGGCCGGATGTGGACGGCGACATCGCCCTGTGCGAAGCCGCCGGCTCGGCCCGGGCCTTCTTCAAGCTGGTGGGGCTGGGGGTGCCCTTCCCCGACAACGAAGCGGGGGAGTATGTGGGCTACCAGACCGACCACGACACCCGCCGCCGGGCCACCTCGGCCGGGCCGCTGACCAGCCGCTATATGACCGAGGCGCTGGAAAAAAGCGTCCGCGCCCGGGGGGTGCCGGTGCTGGACCACACCCTGGCCTTTGAGATCCTGCGGGACGACGCCGGCCTGGCCGGGCTGCTCTGCCTGGACCGGCGCAGCGGCGAGGTGTTCGCGGTGCGCTGCGCCAACCTGATCCTGGCCACCGGCGGGCCGGCGGGCATCTACGCCGACCGGGTCTACCCGGCCAGCCAGTTCGGCATGAGCGGCATGGCCTTTGCGGCCGGCTGCCGGGGCGCCAACCTCCACTGCTGGCAGTACGGGCTGGCGTCGGTGGGGTTCCGGTGGAATGTGTCGGGCAGCTACCAGCAGGCCATTCCCCGGTATGTCTCGGTGGACCAAGCCGGCGTGGAGCGGGAGTTCCTGGCCGAAGCCCTGGGCTCCGCCGCAGCCGCCGACATGACCTTTCTGAAGGGCTACCAGTGGCCCTTTGACCCGGCCCGGGCGCAGGGGTCCTCCCGGGTGGACATCCTGGTCAAAGCCGAGACCGACCGGGGCCGCCGGGTGCACATGGACTACCGCCGCAACCCCGCCGGCTACGACCCCGCCGCCCTTTGCGGCGAAGCCCGGGCGTACCTGCAGGCATGCGGCGCGCTGGACGGCGCCACCCCGCTGCAGCGGCTGGCGGCCATCAACGCGCCGGCCATCGGGCTGTACCGCAGCCATGGCATCGACCTGGCCGCCCGGATGCTGGAGGTGCGGGTCTGCGCCCAGCACCACAACGGGGGCGTCGGGGTGGACAGCCACTGGCAGACCGACCTGCCGGGGCTGTATGTCTGCGGCGAGGCGGCGGGCACCTTCGGGGCCCGGCGGCCGGGGGGCACCGCGCTGAACAGCACCCAGGTGGGCTCGCTGCGGGCGGTGCAGCAGATCCTGCGCAGCCGCCGGCCGCTGCCCGCCCGGCTGCCCGCCCTGCCGGCGCTGCGGCTGCCGGCCGGCGACCCCGGGGCGACCCTGGCCGAACTGCAGCAGGCCATGACCCGCCATGCGGCCTTCCTGCGGGACGAAGGGGGCATCCGCGCCCTGCTGGGCCGGCTGGATGCGCTGGAAGCGGCCGCCCTGCCCTTCGACCCTGCCGCCCCGGTATCCGGGCCGAAGGAAGCCGTGGACCGGGAACGCCGGCTGCGGCTGCGGGACATGATGGTGACCCAGCGGCAGGTGCTCAGCGCGATGCTGCTGGAAAACGAGCCGGGCGAGCCCGGCGTGATCGAGACACGCGGCGGCGTGAGCCGGCGGCGCCCGGCCCGGCCCATCCCCGACCGGGACCTGTGGTTCGAGCGGGTCTGGCGTGCCCGGCGTGAAGAAGAAGGAGGTATGCAGCCATGAAACAGCAACCTGCCCGCGTGGTGCTGGTGGGGGTGGGCGGTTACGGCCGCCTGTATCTGGAAGCCCTGACCGAAAACGACCTGGGGGCCCGGCTTGCCGGGGTGTGCGACATCGACCCCACCGTGGCCGACCGGTTCCCGGTGCTGAAAGAGCGGGGCATCCCGGTCTACCCGGACCTGGACAGCTTTTTTGCCCGGGACAGCGCCGACCTGGCGATTTTGGTATCGCCGGTGCATTTCCACACCCGGATGGTGCTGAACTGCCTGGCCCACGGGGCCAACGTGCTGTGTGAAAAGCCCCTCTGCCTGACCGGGGACGAGGCCGCCGCCATGGAGCAGGCCGCCCGCCGGGCCGGGCGGTTCCTGTCGGTGGGGTATCAGCTGGACTACCGGCGGGACGTGCTGGCCTTCAAGCGGGACATCCTGGCCGGGCGGTTCGGCAAGCCGGTGCGGTTTGCGGTGTACCACGGGTTCCGGCGGGGGATGCGGTATTACCGCCGCAACAACTGGGCCGGGCACATCACCGCCGAAGGGCGGGAGGTGTTCGACAGCCCCTTCACCAACGCCTGCGCCCACCACTTCCAGCTGCTGACCTTCCTGCTGGGGGATTCGATGCCCGCCGCCTGCGGGCTGCGGGACCTGCAGGCCGAGCTGTACCGGGCCAACCCCGAGATCGAAAACTACGACATCGCGGCGCTGCGCTTCCACACCGAGGGCGGGGTGCCGATCCTGTACTACACCGCCCACCCGATCCGCACCGAGTTCTGGGGGCCGCGGGGGGTGCTGGAGTTCGAGAACGCCACCGTCACCTACGACAAGGAGGAGCCGGTCTTCCACGGCCGGATGGCCGACGGCACCCCCTTTGACTACGACCAGGTGGAGCCGGGCATCTACATGCAGAAACTGCTGGACGCGCTGGAGGCCCTGCGCACCGGCCGGCCGCCGGTGTGCGGGGTGCAGGCCGACCTGCCCCACATCCAGGCGGTGCGGATGGTGCAGCAGAACCCCATCACCCCGGTGCGGGCCGAGCTGATCGAGCCCACCGAGCTGAACGGGGATACCTTCTACTTTGTGCGCGGGCTGGAACAGACCCTGGCCGACTGCGCCGCCCGCTGGGCGCTGCCCCGGGAAGCGGGGGTCGATCTGGGCTGACCCCGCCGGGGGGGGCTTGCGTTTTCTTTTTATTGGCTTAGCGGCCATCTTTTTGACATCTTCTCGATGCATCGTTGTTCTTTCGTGACCGAAAGAACCAAAGGTCCCACCGTTTCGATGCGGTGGACGCCGACCAGGGGTCCACGGGACCCCTGGACCCCCCGTGAGATTTCGTTTGCGGCCGGATTTATACGCCCGTCCGCGGCGCCCCACCGTAGACGGGGCGCCGCCCGACGTGCATCTCCATATTCCTTACCTAGTCTCCTACTTTCGAAACAAAAGCGACCCCCAGAGCAGCATTTTGCTTTGAGGGTCGCTTTTGGTCTTTTGATGTGGCGGATGTTTTTTCCCGGCGTAAAGAATATGGAAATGTACGTTGTGCGCTGACCGCCGGCGTAAAGGTTATGGAGATGCACGTCGTGCGCCGGCCCGTCAAGGGTGGGCCGGCGCGGCAACCGCAAGCGTAAAGGTTATGGAGATGCACCAAGGGCGGCGCCCCGTCTACGGTGGGGCGCTGCGGATGGGCGTATAGACACGGCCGCTGACCAACCCTCACGGGGGGTCCAGGGGTCCTGCGGACCCCTGGTCGGCGGCCGCCGCATCGAAACGGCGGGACCTTTGGTTCTTTCAGTCATGAAAGAACAACGATAATACGATATGTTGTGAGAAAGACGGCCGCAAAGCCAAACCCGGCAACTAACCTACAAGGCCACGCCCGCTAGGGCCAATAAAGAAAAAACAGCGTGAGCGGCGCGGCGGGGTGCGGGGTTCCCCGCAGAGCAACCGCCCCCGGCAGGCCCGCTAGGCCAATTTTGGCAGCGTGAGCGGCGCGGCGGGGCGCGGGGTTGCCCGCAGCGCGGGCAGCGGGGCAAGGGCCTGCGCGGCGGCGCGGCGGCGCGCGGGGTGTCCCGCAAAGTAAACCGCCCCCGGCAGGCCCGCCAGGGCCAATAAAGAGAAACGCAGCGTGCGCCGCACAGAGAAAAGGGGCCCGGGGGATCAGTCCCCCGTTCTTTCGCAGTACACCACATATCGTTGGGCGTTGCTGCCCAGCGGGTGGCAGGTGACCAGGGTCAGCAGGTCGCGGCCGTCCTGGATCAGCAGGGCCTGCACGTCGTCGGGCTGGATGATGCGGGTCTCGACCACCCGATACTCCAGCGTTTCGCGGAAATTTTCCACCCGCACGGCGTCACCGATCTGCAGCCGCTCCACCTCCCGCAGCATCGGGGCCCGGTAGTACCCCCGGTGGGCCGCCAGCACACAGTTGGTGTTGGGCCCGCCCACCGGGTAGGAGGTCTGGGTCAGGTGGGCGGCGCCCTTTTCCAGATTCTGCTCGTTGGCGCCCAGCAGGATGGGCAGTTCCAGGTCCAGCGCCGGGATCTGCAGAAAGCCGATGACCCCATCCTCCAGGCCGTAGTCCTCCAGCGAGACCGCCGGCTGCTCGTAGGAAAACGGGTCGGTGAGTTCCGACTGGCGGGTGGCGTACAGTTCCTCGTTGCGGCGCACAAGTTCCTGGTAGAGCTGTTCCAGCAGCGGGTCGCCGGGGGTGGCCCGGGTGAAGGTCTCGTGCCGGCGCGCCACGCCGCGGCGGTACTGCCAGGCGGTAAAGCGGGGGTACAGCAGCACCGCCGCGCCGGCGGCCAGCAGCAGCACCGCCAGCACCGGCAGCAGGCGGGAAGTGCGGTTATTCATGGCGTTTCCTTTCAGGTCGGGCGGGGTCGGCGGGGGGCCGGGGCCCGGTCGGGCGGGCGGCGGGGTCGGCCCGGCGCAGCGCACGGATGCGGCGCACGCCCCACACAAGCAGCAGCGCCGCCGCCAGCGCCAGCAGGCCGGCAGCCACGCCCAGGGCAAAATAGCGGGCGGTGGTGCGCCCGCCGGGCAGCGCGGCGGAGGGCGCGGCGGCTTGCTCCTGCCCGGGGGTGTAGGGCACCCGGCTGCCCCGCACCAGCAGCCGGTGGGTGTTGACGCCGTAGGGGGTGCAGGTCACCAGCGTGACATAATCACGGCCGGGCTCGGCCACCAGGCTTTCCAGTTCGTCGGGTTCCACGGTCAGGATGCGGTCCACCTGGTAGGCCAGGGTCTTGTCCAGTACATGGATGTAAAACTCGTCCCCGATGTCCAGTTCGTCCAGCCGGGTGAACAGCTCGGCGCTGGGCAGGCCCCGGTGCCCGGTGAGCACCGCATGCCGGTATTCCCCGCCGATGGGCAGCGAGGTGGACTCGATATGGCCGACCCCTTTTTGCAGGGTGGCTTCGTCGGTGCCGTGGCAGATGGGCAGGTCCAGGTCGATTTTGGGGATGGTCAGGCGGCCCATCACCCCGTCCAGGTTGAGCACTTCCAGGTAGTTGTCGGGCAGGGCGTAGCCGCTGCCGGGCACAAAGGGGTCGTGGACGGGGTCGCCGGCGAGGTTTTCGTTGTATTCTTCGGCCAGGGCCCACTGGGCGGCCAGGTCGGCTTCGCTTTCGGCCTGGACGGTCTGTTCGTAGGTCTGGACGACGCGGGCCTGGTTGCGCTCGGCCAGCATACTGCTGACGGCCGGGTAGCAGAAGACCGCGGCGCCCCCCACAAAGAGCAGCAGGGCGGCGGCAAAGGGCGCGATGGAGCGGGAACGCATGGGGGCAGAGTCCTTTCACGGCAAAGGGCCGGGGCGGCGGCCCCGGCCTTTTGCGGCTTGTGCGGTTTGTGCGGTTGAAAACAAAGCAAGGTCAGGGTGTGGCTGGCGAATCGAATGTACCGGGGATTTTTCAGACACACCCGGGAAGCAGGTTTATACGGGGTTTGGGCGGTTTACTTGGCGCGGCGGCGGCGCAGGAACACCACCAGCAGCACCAGACCGGCGCCCATCAGCACCACGCCGCCCGCCGTGAACAGCACGGTGCCCATACCGCCGGTGGTGGGGAGGGTGAAGCCTTGGGTGTTGGTGATGGTGGTGCCTGATACATAACCAGTGGTCGCATTTTCGTCATCCACTATGCCGTCTGCGGGGATAGTGGTACCATCATCTGTTTCTCCGCCATCCGTAATTGTAATTTTTACAGGCTGGGCAAGCAGGTTGTACCCATCGGGAGCCTTGATTTCTTTAAGGTAGTAGGTGCCAACATCCAAACCGGAAAGCTGCAGCTGACCAGAATTCTTTGTATTACCAACCTCTAGTTCGGTGGTTGCGCTATTCTCGTTATCCGTTACAGCTTTGCGATATGCACCGTCAACTGTATTAGGAGTCACCGGCACAAAGCTGATTGGATCAGCAGCGCTATTATAGTTACCATCACTGTTAGCTGCCGTCAGTTCGAACACTGCACCGGACAAGTTGTCAACCTTTGTACCGTCTTGTTTTTCCCCCTGCTTTTGCACCTTGATGCCGTAGGTGTAGACATCCGCGGTGTCGGAAGCGGTTTTCCAGGTGCGGGACCCGTCCGCCTTCTTTTCATAGGGGTTGTTGTTGTAGTCGAGGTAGGCGGTGTTTTGGTTGACGTGGGTATTGCCGTTATTGCTCACAACCAGAATTTTTTCGTTAGCGGTGGCAGTATAGGTTACTTTGACTTTTGTGTAACCCTCCTCGTAGATTGCCACTATGTTAGAGAATTCAATCTTATAATTGACCTCCTTCTCCCCCGTAACTCCGTCTGGACGGCTTACTGTAGTTTCGCCCGCTGTTGGTGTTGTCAGTGTATAGGTAAGGTCGGAATCAGCGTTCGTTGCGTCCTGATTTCGATTTAACAGTACTTCAGTCGTGCCGTCACCGCTTACCGGCTTCACACCATAGACGGTCACATCTCCCAGCGTCATGCCGTCCGGCAGATCATCGCTTATCACATAGCCCTTGTTGATAGCGTCAGCGGGGAACTGGGGGACGTCGGCCACCAGGGTGTAGGTGACCGTATCGCCAATATCTACCTGAGCGTACTTGCGTTCTTCCTTCGCACCATCGGCTGTATCTTTTACCGTTTTGGTGATGGTCGGCTCGCTGTACTTGACCGTGAGGTCTGTGGGCACATCCGGGGACAGCGTCCACGCACCATTTTCCCATTTCGGCGTCAGGTTGACAACAACGGGCTTGTATATCTTCATGCCGCCTTCAATCAGGACCAGATAGCTGCCCATTTCGAATTTGTTGAGATTACAAGTGACGGTGGCGAGGCTTGTATCTGTGGCGGCCACCGGCGTCAAGATTATGCTGGGGGCACTGGGGGATTCAATTGTGCTTTTATCACCTACAACCGTGTCACCAGCGGCAAATGTAACCGTACCCATGCGGATTGCATTGGCAAGGTCGTCATAGAACGCGACAAAATCGGCAGACACATCTTTCTTAAACACATCCTGCACCGAGTTGTCGGGCTCTTTCCCCTGTTCAGCGAGGCCAATATATGCCTGATAATTCTCGCGCACCCACTTCGCAACGCTCTTTGAATCATCGTCAGCCGCATCCACACTCACCCAGTCAAAAGCCGGGTCATAGGGTGCGTCATAGCTTTCATTTACATCAGTGGTCGCTTCATCATCCTCAACGCTATAATAATTCACCTCGATAATTTTATACGCGGTGACTTTTAAGTTTTCGGTGCTCGTTTCGGGCAGCCCTGTGATGGTCACAGCGCCCGTGCTGTTCTCCGTCAGACGCTCATCCCCCGCCGCCCAGGCGGGCAGGGTGAGGCAGAGGGTCAGGGCGAGAGCCAGGCACAGGGAGGCCAGGGCTTTCAGTTTCTGTTTCATGATCTGCTTCCTTTCTCGTTTTTTTCGCTTGCCTTGTTGGTCCTGTTTTGTCTGCCGCCGGGGCGGCGGGCTGCCCCCCCGGCGCCGGGTCACGGGTCGGGTCGGGCGGGGTGGTTTTTCCTGCGTTTGCGGCGGCGCAGCTGGGCGCCGGCGGTCAACAGGCCCGCGCCCATCAGGGCGGTGCCCAGCGCCGCGGCCCGCGGCACGCCCCGCCCGCCCGAACCGGGCATCGCCATGGGCTTGCGGTTGAACAGGCGGTAGCTGCCGTTCGTTTCGCTGAAGGCCGGCGGGTTGCCGATGGCCTTGATCTCCGCCGTGCCGTTCGTTTCCAGTTCCACCTGCCACTGGCCGGTGGGCAGCGCGTAGCCGTCGGGGGCCCGGGTCTCCACCAGCCGGTAGACGCCGGCCGGCAGGTTCGGGAACACCACCTTGCCGTTTGCACCACTCGTGGCGGGTGGTATCACACCCTTGCCCCAGCAGGCGCCGGGGGCGTCGGGGTCCAGCAGGTCGGTGTGGGCGTGGTTCTTGTCGCCGCAAACCAGCGGGTACAGCGCGAACTCGGCCCCCTGCAGCGTTTTGCTGTTGTTCTCGGCGGCCACCTTGGTAAAGGTGAAGGTCTGGGGTGTGCTGTTGGTGATCTCGATGGTCACGGTCCGCCCCAGGTCGTCGGCCCCCAGCGTCACATCCACCGGGGTGAGGGACGCCGCATAGCCTCCCGGGGCTTTCGTCTCGGTCAGGCGGTATGTGCCGGGGCTCAGGTTTTCGAAAATCAGTTCACCGTTTGCGCCCGTGGTCTCGGTCATGTAATGCTTGTCGGCGTTGGGGCTGCCAGCGGCGTTGGGCCGCCAGTCGGTATCCACGACCCACTCGCCGTTTAGCTGCTTGAGGCGCTCCAGTTTGAATGTAGCGCCCTCCAGCAGTTTGCTGCTGTTTGTCGCGTCCTTCTTGATGATCTTGAGTTCCACCGTTCGCAGTGCGTTTTGCACCGTGATGGTCGCGGCCTGATCCAGCGTGACCGGCTCGCTGTACTGGGGTTCGTACTTCTTCTGGCTGGCCAGATCGACCCAGTTGTCGCCCTCCTGGACCTGCACTTCCTGCAGGCGGTAGTAATAGGGTTTGTTGTTGCTATCCGAGGCCGACAGACCTTCCAGCGTGTGGCTCCAGGTGGGGCTTTCCAGGGTGATGGTGGCGTCCGGGTCCAGATTGCCTTTTTCATCGATGGTCTGCCAGTTGGCCTTTGCGGGGTTATCGGGGTAGTTAGACGAGCGCTGCAGCTTCACCCGCACCGCGTCGGGGCGGGTACCATCCCGGTTCTCGTTGTCCAGCCAGTCCTTTTGCAGCGTCAGGCCGGTGGGGCTGTTGATGGCTTTGTAGGTGATGACCCGGGTCTCGCCTTCGGCGGGTTTGCCTTCCACCTCGGTGTATTCCACCCGGTAGCCGGCCAGGAAGCCCTGCCCCACCCCCTCCTCGACGATTTTGTATTCGTAGAGGGTGGTTTTGTCCTTGCCGTCCTCGCCGGCGGTGGGGTAGACTGTCTCAGTAGATTTGTTTGACCAGTTATTGCCACTGTTCAGAACAATTGTCCCCGAAGGGTCCCCGAAGTAGTTCGTGGTCACATTCGCCCATTCCTCGTTGCTGCCGGCTTTCCGACGCATGACCCGAATTTTGATTTCCTTCACTTTGTCGGGCGGATCCCCCACCCATTCCTTCTGCACCTCCATAATGAAGGGTTCGTTTTTGTTTGTGAAGGTGTAGGTGGGTTCCGGGTTTTCTGCGGTGACCTCGGTGGTCGTGTATTGGATGTAGGCGTTGGAGTAGGCGTCTTCGCCATCAACGTTTTTGTCCACACCCTGCACGGAGCCCTCGGCATTCTTCGCTTCCAACTTCACCAGCGTGGCGCCGTTGGAGGGGCGCTCCCGGATGATGTACTCGGTGCCGGCCGGCACCCCTGTGATCGGGTATTTGCCCTGGCCGTTTTCATCGGTGGTGATCGTCACCACCTGATGGACGTAGTGGTCGCCCACCCCTTCCACACTCGTCTGGGCGGGCAGGTACTGTTCCAGTGCGCGGCCGGCGATGTTCGTGTAATACACATCGAAGGTGTAGGTGCCCTTCGGCCAGCGGCGCCCGCCGTTGTCCTGGGGGACCCCCATGCTATCATCCAGCTGCTTGACGATGGTAAAGCTGCCGGTGCGCATGGTGTTGTGGAAGACCACTTCCAGGTCAATGGGGAGGTTCTCGTTGTTGTCGGGGTAAAGGTAGCTGCGGTAGACGAAGCCGCCGTTTTCGGTAATGGGGTTTCCGTTGGCATCAACATCATATTTTTTGAAATTGCCCGAATCCACCACTTCGGTCCGGCCGTCATCCGGCGCGGTGTCCTCCTGGTTTTCCAGCGGGGTCTCGCCGCGGGTGAAGCCCCAAGGGGGGTTCGTGACCTTTTCCACGTCGGGGCGGTCGGGCAGCAGCGAGTTGTAGCTGACCGGCTCGCCGTTTTCCCGGATGGACCAGGTGGTTTCGAAAAGTTTCGGGTCCACAATCTCCCGCAGGCGGATGTAACTGCCTACCCGGAATTTGTCGGTAAAGACGGCGGTCTGGTCGTCGGCCAGGCTGAACTGCCCGCCCTGCACGACGCTGGCCACGCTTTCGCTGACGCTGCCGCCCTCGTCCCGGGTCTGGCGGGTGTACCAGGCGCCGTTGGCGGGCTTGTAGGTGCCGCTTTGGCCGTCCGGACTCAGCGAGCCGTAGTCGGAGATCTGGTCGTCCCCCACCGAGAAGCCGGTGGACAGCTGGACGTTCCATTCGGTGCCGAACTTGGCGCTGTACAGGCGGTAGTGTCCCTTGTTTTCGCCGTCGCCGGTGCCGTTTTTCAGGGCGATGCGCACGGCGGTGACTTGGGAGAGGTCAAATTTTGTATTGCCGACCAGGGCATCCAGCGAGATGCGCACCAGCGACCGGGCGTTGGGCAGGAAGAGGTTGGCTTCCTCCATATAGCCGAGGGTGCGGGCGGTGCCGGTGACGGTTCTGTGCTCCGCGTCCTCCATCTGGATGTACAGGTCGCCGCCGCGGTTGTTCTGGGTGGCGTTGTAGAGTTCCAGTTCCAGGAAGGCGTATTTCTCGCCGCTTGTTGTCGGTTGGCTCAGGTCGATGAAGGGGTCACCGTCGGGCGGGTGGAGGGTCAGCCAGGGGTTGCTGGCGTTGGGGTCATCCGCGTCGGGCGGCGGGTCGGTCTCCCAGCCTGTGGGCTGGGTGACGTTCAGGTAGCTTGCGCCGTCTTCGTAGGTTACGACTTCGGCGGAGCCGTCGGCGGGCGCGGTGGGCGCGGTGGGCAGTTTGAAGGTCCCGCCGGTCCCGTCGGCGGGGGTGTAGAGGTTGAGGCTTTGGGTCTCGACATAGCCGGCGGATTCTTTCACAGCCAGCGGGATGCCCGAGGTGGCCATGGTCTGCAGTTCGATCTCGAAGCTGCCGAGGTTTTCCATCGCGTCGGCAAAGAGGGAATCGACGTTGGAGGTATCCACCTCCTTGGTCACCCGCAGGGTGTTCTGCTGGGGGAAGTTGAAGGTGAGTTTGAGGTTGGAGGCGTTGAGACCGCGCTCCATATAAAACATTGTGAGGGTGTGGGTGGTGGTGGAGTCCTGGTTGTTGAAGGTGAAGGTGCCGGAGTCGTCCCGCCTTTCCGGATCGGGTTGCTTTGTATCGTAGTTTATCCCATCTATGTTTTCATAAGTTTCCCAGGTCTTCGTTCTGAAATTGATGGTGCCGCGCACGGCGTCATGGATGCCGCCCATATCCAGCACCAGCTGCCCGTCAATGAAGATCCAGCAGTCGTCGTCCCCCCGGAATTCGAAGGTCACGTCCTCCATTTTTTCATCTTTCCCGGGGGCCGCCATGTTGACCTTGCCGCCCTCGGGCACGGTAAAGGTCAGGTCAAGGCGCTGGCCAAACATGTAGTTGAGTTGTTGCAACTGCGCTGGGTTACCCCAAGTTCCGTAATCGGCTGTAGCCTCATGAAACGGCAGGTAGGAGGCCGTGTTGTACCCAGTATTTGCGTAGAAGGGGGCCGTCTCTTCCATGTAATAGGTCCCGTCAGGGTCCTGTTTGAGGGTGCGGCCCTCTGCGCTGCTGTCATATTCCCAGTATCCGTCCTCGTTTTGGGTGAAGGGGAAGCGGATGTTGCTGTAGACGCTGCCCAGCGTGATGTCCAGGGCGTTGTCGCCCCGCAGGAAGGTCTCGCTGAAATAGGGGGCCGCGTGGCCGTTCTGGGTCAGGGCGTCGTTGGTCAGGGTTGCATCCACCAGACCGCGGCGGGAACCGTCATCGGCCACCCACACGTTGGCGTGGTCCGTGTTGTTGTACAGTCGGCCGTTCATTTCGTACAGGGTGTTGAACTGTCTGAAGCTTTCCGTCAGGTAGTTATACCAGGACCAGTAATCTGGCGCATTTGTATTTGTCATGTTTCCTGCGCCGAAATAGAGCGGTGTGTGGGTGGAGGTATCTGTCGTGTCGCCGTCAAGTTGTTTGAAATATTTGCTGATGCCAATGTTCAGCAGCACGCCCTGTTTGTTGTAGTCATAACCGCCCGGAGCCTCCTTAATGGACTTCCCCGACTGCTCCCACAGGGAATAGTAGTCGTAGAGGGTGGCGGTGGCATAGTAGGTATTGTCCTGGGTGGAAAAATCCCCCTCGGGCACCTTGGTGCTGCTGTCCCCCAGGCTGTAGATTTCCAGTGCCGAGCCCCACTGGCCGTCCAGGTAGTTGTGGTCGCCGGGTTGGGCATCGTCGTCGGCGGCATGGCCTATATTCGTTCCATCCAGATACCGGTAGGCAAAGAAGCAGGGGTTGGTATAGGTCGCGTCGATCTCCAGCGGCGGCGAGAACCAATAATAGTCATTATTCTTTGTTTCCGCATTGGCATCCAACGAGCAGCGGAACATCACATGGGTGTACTCTTTCGGGATGCCCGTAATGCCCCACACCTGGTCGGGGATTTCGTGTTCTCCGATGGAACCTTTCTGCAGTTCCATTTTCAACCAGCCGCGAGCCTATTTTCCCGAAACAATGAGCTGGTCGATGATCTTGTCTTTGGACCATTCGAATTCCCCGGCTTGCGGCCCGGTCACCCACTGATAGGTGCCATCCGCCAGCTTCTTCCCAAACACCACCTGCACCTTGCCGAAGGCGGTGACGGCGTTGTTGAAGTAGACGCTGCGGGTTTTTTCGGGCGCGGCGGCCTTGTAGGTGGTCCAGACTTCGCCCGCGTCCTCCCACAGATTGTCCATCTTGATGGCGTTGCGCCCGCTGCGGGGCACAAAGGTGAACAGGAAGGTGCGGGTGCCGGCGTGGGTGCCGGCGGTGATCTCATACGTCAGGGTAAAGACGGTGTTTTCGGTGAGACCCTCCTGGTCGGCGGGCATCTGGAAATAGAAAATGCCTTTGGTCTGCGTCTCGGTTTTGATGAGAAAGCCCTTGTCGGGGTCGTATTTGTAGCCCCGGTATGTGGTGGGCATTCCGTCCCAGCGCAGGTAAAGGTCGGCGATGGTCTGCTCCGGGGTGTCGCCGTAGTCCTTGGTGTCAAAATAGAGCAGCTGGTTCTGGATGCCCTCGTCGGCGTTGGAGGGGTGGGCGTTCCAGTAGGAATCCTCCACACTGGTGTTGTAGTAGTAGGCGTCCATCTGGCCGGCGGCGTAGCTGAACCAGCCGGGCCTGCCCCAGGTGCCGGGGATGGTCCCCGAGCTTTCCTGCCCGCGGAAGTTGTAGTGCCGGTTGAATTCATCCGACGCGCCGCTTTGGCGGGTCAGGTCAAAGGCGATCTCCTGGTAGAGAAAGCCGCCGGCATTATTTGGATCGTCTGGATCGTCGATTTCCTCCGGGAAGGCGGTCACATAGACGCCGTCGCGCACCTCGTACATGGTGCGGGCCAGGTATTGGTGTTCCCAGGCCGGGTTCGTGGCGGCGTCGTGGGGGAACTGGATGAACTGGGCTTCCACCGTCACGATGGGGTCGGGGTCGTCCCCTTTCAGGCCGTGCAGGTCCACGAAATAGACCTGATCGTCGGGCTGGGGTTCGCCGGCGGCGCGGGTGTCGAGACCGGCGGCCAGCAGGGAGATGGAGTAGACGGCGGGGTCATAGTCGGGGGCGGGGCCCCAGTAGCTGGGGTTGTCGCCGCTGTCATAGTAGAAGGCCGACAGGCTGCCGGCGCTGAAGGTGACGGCCTCGGCGCCGGGCGCGGCGGAGCCGTCCAGCTGCCAGACGCCGCCCAGCGGGTCGGCGGTCTGCGCCCCGCCGGCCGGGTAGAAGGCCACCTGTTCGCAGCCGCCCGCCGGCACCGTGACGGTGTACAGCCCGCGCTCACCGCCCGACATGGTCAGGGGTTCCCGGTCGCCGGCGGCGGTGGTGAACACCGCTTCCACCCCGGCCAGGGGGTCGGTTTTCCACTGCAGGTCCACAAAGGTCAGCTCCTCGCCGGCCAGCAGGTCTTCGGCCGGGTCGGGGGTGGCGGTGGGAGCCGGCGTTTCGGTGGGGGTTGGCGTCCCGGTGGGGGTTGGCGTTGCGGTGGGGGTCGGCGTTGCGGTGGGGGTAGGTTCGGGCATGACGAAATCACCCTCGGCAGATACCGGGGGTGTGGATTCGGGCAGCGCCGCTGTTTCGGCGTCAGGGCCGGCCAGGGCCGAGCCCGGCGGCGCCGACAGGAGAACACCAAAACAGAGCAGCGCCGCGATACCTCGTTTGGCCCAAAGCAGCGGTTTCATCCGGAAATTTTCCCTGCCCTTACGTCCCTTCGCCCCGAACAGCGAAAGGATGCGAAGAAGTTGTAGTTTTGCACTCTTTTCCTGACATGATTCGGGATATGTCTGAATAATTATACTATTTTAAGGGCAGATCTGTCAATAATTTTAATAATTCTCGGTGTGGTTATCAGTTTGTTGGGCGGGGGTGGGCTTATTGCTTACTTGCCTTTTTAACTTGGCGGCCTTCTTTTTTACATCTTCTCGACATATCGTTGTTCTTTCGTGACCGTGTAGGGGTAAGGCAAAGCCCCAGCCCTTTTGCATTGGCCGCCTGTACGGCGGCCGGAAACAGAGGAACGGGCTCGCTTAACGCTCCGCCCGTCGGCGCATCGCTGCGCGATTTCGCGGCATAGCCGCTCAAGCGCCTCGCCCCGCCGTTTCGATGCGGCGGCCGCCGACCAGGGGTCCACGGGACCCCTGGACCCCCCGTGTCGTTGCGTTAGCCGCGATTTTCGGCGGGTGCCGCCCCGGCCCACCGTAGACGGGCCGGCGCACGAAGTTCTTCTCCATAGCCCTTACACCGGTGGCCGGGCAGAGAGGTGCATCTCCCTTTCCCTTTCGTCGCTGATTTCATGCAGCGCTGAGGTATTATTTACGTTACGGGAGGATCAATGATCCTCCCCTACAGAGGTAAGGGAAACCTTCTCATACAAGGCAGACCATGCGGCATGGAGATGTACGCTGTGCGCCGGCCCGTCTACGGTGGGCCGGCGCGGATGCTGTTGAAAAAGCGCCGCGCAACGATACCTTGTGGGGGGTCCAGGGGTCCGGCGGACCCCTGGTCGGCGGCCGCCGCATCGAAACGGCGGGACCTTTGGTTCTTTCAGTCATGAAAGAACAACGATGCAACGAGAAGTTGGAAAAAAGATGGCCGCAAAGTTATCCCGGCAACTAACTTACAAGACAAACTCCGCTAAGGCCAATAAAGAGAAAAGCAGCGTGAGCGGCACGGGAGGGTGCGGGGTTTCTCGCGGGGTGAGTAATGCCGGAAGGCCCGCTAGCCGATTTTGGCAGCGTGGGCGGCGAGAGAGGGTGCGGGGTTTCCCGCAAAGAGGGCGGCGAGAGAGGGTGCGGGGTTTCCCACAAAGAGGGCGGCGCGGCAGGGTGCGGGGGTTCCCGCAAAGAGGGTGGCGAGAGAGGGCGCGGGGTTGCCCGCAAAGAGAGCGTCGCCGGCAGGCGGGGTGCGGCCGCAGGCCGCAAAAAAGCCCCCGCAAAGCGGGGGCATGGCCGGGCCGCAAGGCCCGGGGATAAAGCAGGGGCGGGCCGCAGGCCCGGATGGATCACCCCAGCGCTTCGATGAAGAATTCCGCCGTCTGTGTCTCGATCCTCTCCCGGACTGCGGCGTCGTTCTCGGCGGTCAGGCCGGTATAATTGTGGGTGGCGTCCTCGTACTGGCCGTACAGGTCCAGCCAGTCGGCGCCGCGGGCGTCGGCGGCGGCCCGGGTGCCGTCGATGGTGCCCTGGCTGAGCAGGTCCACGTCCCCCGCCGCAAAGGCCACCAGCAGCGGGCCCTGGTAGCCGGTCAACGCCGCCCAGGGGTCGCTGTCCGCCATCTGGGTGATGAAATCCAGGCTGATCGTGACCCCCCACCGGGGCAGGTCCACGGTGCCGGCGCTCTCGGCGGCGGCGCGCAGCTCCTCCCGCCCGGCGGCGTCGTGGTTCAGGAACTCCAGCCCGTCCAGCCCCGGGGCGGCCGCGGGGCTCCACAGCGCGGCCGCGGCGACGGTCTCGTCCAGGTTCAGCGCCACCAGCCGCCCGCCCATGCTGTGGCCCAGCAGCCCGACGCGCTCGGCGTCCACCGGGTAGTCGGCGGTCAGGGCCGCACGCACGGCGGCCAGGTCGGCGGTCATGCTGTCCAGCGTGTAGGCGGTGAAGGGCTCGGTGCTTTCGCCGTTGCCGGCAAAATCCAGAGCCGCCGTGGCGATGCCCGCTTCGGCCAGCCGCTGGGCCAGGGGGTCATAGTGGCCGTCCAGCCCCCGGTTGCCGGTAAAGCCATGGCAGCAGATCACCAGCGGCACCCCGCCGCCGGTGCGGCCGGGCAGGGTCAGGGTGACCGGGATGGAGCTGCCCCGGGCCGAGGTGACCTGCAGCGTCAGGGTGCGGGCCGGGCGGGGGGTCAGCTGCCAGGCGGCCGCCAGCACCACCGCCAGCAGTGCCAGCAGCGCCGCCAGCACCACGGCCAGGCGGCGGGGGGAACGTCGTTTCATAAAAGTCTCCTTTGTTGCGCCGGCGCCGGGCGGAAAAACGCCCCGGCGAGGGCGGCCGCCAGCGGCGGGCCGCATATATGGCTATTATACCATGACGCGAAGCGGAATGGTATAATTGCGCATCCAGAGGCGGTTGCCGGGCTGGCGCAGCCAGAACGGCGAGCCGTTGCGCAAAAGTGGTATAATCGCCGCGTATGCGGCTATTATACCACACCCCGGGGGCAGAACGCCAGCCGGGCCCGCCACCCTTTGCCGGAACTTGGCCGCCTACCCGGCCCGGCCGGAAATTTTTTTACAAAACCTGTCACGAAACGGGCGGTTTTCGTGTACAGTAGATGAGGGACCTCACAGGGCGATGCCCGTGGGCCGGGAAGGAGAGCCAAGCCATGCCGCTGTTTTACCGCGACCTGCACCTTCGGGCGCTGGAAGCCGCCTACCACCGCCACTACGACCAGCTGTGCGCGGTGGCGGCGGCGGTGCTGGGCGGCGACGCCGCCCTGGCCCAGGACGCCGTGCAGGAAGCCTGGCTGCGGCTGAACGCCCCCGGCGTGCGGGAGCGCATCCGGAGCGACGACGCCGACCGGCTGCGGGGGCTGCTGTTGGTGACGGTGCGCAACGCCGCCCGCAACCTGCGCCGGGCCGCCCCCGCCGCTCGGGAACTGACCCTGCCGGAAGAGGGCTGGGCCACCCTGCCCGACCCCGCCCCCGGCCCGGCCGAACAGGCCGAGCAGGCGGCCGCGGTGGCGGCGCTGCGCCGGGGCCTGCAGGCGCTGCCGGCCGCCGACCACGACGTGCTGATGCTGCAGTATGTCCAGGGCCTTTCGGCGGCCGAGTGCGCCGCGGTGCTGGGCATCAGCGAAGGGGCGGTGCGCCAGCGGGCCCACCGGGCCCGAAACCGGCTGAAACAGATCTTGCAACAGGAGGGATTGGACGATGACACAGGATTTTGACACCTTACTGACAACCGCCTGCGCCCGGCAGAACGCCGCCGAAGTGGCGGCCGCCGGCCTGCGCCGGCCCCGGCGCAGACCGCTGCGGGTCGCGGTGGCCGCGGTGGCCTGCGCGGCGCTGCTGACCACCGGCGCGGCGGCGCTGTGGCCCCAGCTGGGGCTGCAGCGCACCGCCTACAACAGTTTCCGGGTGGCGGTGCAGGGGGCCGAGAACACCCCCGCCACCGTGACGCCGGTGGACTTCGGCTACCTGCCCAACGGCTTCACCGTGACCGAACAGGCGGACCCCGACGGCAAGTATATCCAATATCATCTGAGCAACACCGGGGACGAGCGCTACCAGATCATGGTGGCCAAGTACGCCTATGACCTGCCCAGCGACCGGACCATGATCCGGGTGACCGGCAGGGGCACCGACGGCCAGGTGGAGTACGACACCGAACAGATGACCGACGCCGCCGCCCGCACCATGCTGACCGACGCCACCGACGGCCACCTGGACAAGACCCTGGTGGTGGAAAGCAAGGAGGACATCACCCTGGAAGAGATGAAGGGGTACAACTTCCTGTTTTACCCGGCCGCCGACGCCTACTACGAGGTGACCTACACCGGCGAACTGGCGGAGACCGCCTACCGGATCATCCAGAACATGGACTGACCCGACGCAACCCCTGCAGACATTTCCGGCTTGCAAAAAAAATATAAAAATTGTCGCCGTCGGCGGACATGTGCCGACGACGGCGACACCGACAGGGAAATTTTGCGGCAAATTGTGTGCGAGGAACGAAGTGACGAGTGCGCGATTTGCCGTAAAATTTTGTCGAAGGGGTTCCCAAAAGGGGAAACAGCCACGTTAGGCAATTGCCGTGCGCGGCTGTTTCCCCTTTTGCAGCGTGTCGAGAAACTCGACACGCTGAAGCGCCCTTCCCCCGCCGGGGGAAGGGCGTTTTGGTTTGCGGATGTCACGCCGCCGGGGGCGCTTTGGTTTGCGGATGTCACGCCGGCGGGGGAATCAGTCCTCCGAGACGGGGATGCTCTGGTTGAAGCGGTCCAGCGCCAGGGCGGCGGCGATGCCCACCAGGATGCAGACCACATTGACCACCGCCGCCACCGGGGTGACCGCGAAGGTGCCGAAGGGGATGATCATGATGGTGGCGGCAATGACGATGCCGATGATGGCGTGGAAGGCCAGCGGGTAGAAGTGGTCAAACAGGGCGTCCACCGCCTTGGCCAGCGCGATGACCGTGATGACCGCGCCGATGCCCGCCGGGATCAGCACCGAGAAATCGAGGCTGCCCAGGCCGTCCACAAAGGGGGTGTACAGGCCCAGCGGCATCAGCAGGGTGGAGAAGCTCATGCCCGGGGCAATGACGCTGAGGGCCAGGCAGAACCCGCAGAACAGGTACCACCCGAAGTTGGGGGCGATGGTGACGCTGAACAGATTCAGCGAGAGCAGCAGCGCCAGGATCGCCGCAAAGGCGATGACCAGCGCGGCCCAGCTGGCCTTGGGGCGGCCTTTTTCGCCGGCTTCCCGGAAGAGGGATGGCAGCATGCCGGTGATGAGCCCGATGAACAGGCAGACCGACGGGTCGGGGTAGGTTTCCAGGAAGAAGGCCAGGATCTTGGCCACGCCCAGGAAGCCGATGCCGCCGCCCACAATGACCGGCAGCAGTTTGGGGACGTGGGTCTTGAATTTGTGGAACGGGTCGCTGAGAAGTTCCATCACGGGCTTGTAGATGCCGAACACCACGCAGAGCACGCCGCCCGAAATGCCGGGCAGCACCGCCCCCACGCCGATCAGCACGCCCTGCAGCACCCGCAGGATCAGGCGCAGCACACTGGGATTGTTACCTTTCATGGATGGGTTCCTTTCGTTGTCAGTACGTCGATGCGAACAGGGTACAGTATACCACACCCCGCCGGGAAAGGAAAGGGGAAGACGCTCAGCCCGCGGTTTTTCCCGCAGGTTTTTCTTTGATCAGGTAGCGCACCATCTGCACAAAGCCGAAGCAGAGCGCGCACATCGAGATCACGGTGGCCGGGGTGGCAAACTGGGGGAAGGCGTCGGCCGCCAGCTGCAGCAGGGCGTAGGCGCCGGCGGTGTACTCAAAGATCACCACCGGGCGGGGGGGCTGGCCGCCGGCCCCGCCGCCCCGGACCAGCCCGGTGACCGCCAGCGTGACCGACAGGTAGAGCAGCACCACATCCACCAGCACCGCCAGCAGCCGCAGCGCACCGTCCTGCCAGGCCACCACCGCCGGGCAGGCCCCGTGGGCCAGGATGGCCGCGATGGCGAACTTCCAGCCCCGGTTCAGGTCCGGGTCCTGGCGGCGGGCCAGGAAGGCGCCGACCCCCAGCAGGGCCAGGGCGGCGGCGAACAGCCAGCAGCTGAGCGGGTACCAGGGCAGCGCCAGCGAGGCCAGCGCCGCCGCGCCGGCGCTGACGGTGAGCCAGGTGCGGGTTTTGCCGAGCAGGGCCGGGTCACATTTTTCCTGTTTGTACATGGGGATGCCTCCTTGCCCGGCCGGGCCGGGCGGTGGGATGGCGGGGGCGGGCGCCCCCGGGGTCGGGTTTTGACATTACGCCCATCATAGCACAATGCCCCGCCGCCGGCAAGGCCCGGCTCTTAGGCCGGAGATGTCCGCCGACAGCGACGGATTTTGAACTTCTTCGACGCTCTGGCCGGCGCGGGGCAACCCGGGGAAGGCCGGGGCCGGGCGGTCAGGCTTTTTCGCCGCAGTCGGCGCAGCCGGCGTCCTCGCCGCAGTCGTCACAGTCGGAGGCGGCGGGGGCGGGGCGGGCGGCGGCCAGGTCGGGGTCAAGGCTTTCGGCCACCTTGAGCATCAGCGCGCATTCGATCCGCTTGCGGAAGATCCGGCAGCCGTAGTCGTAGACGCCGTGGATGTCCCCGGTGGCGTGCAGCGCGTTGGCGGCGCAGCCGCCGGCGCAGTACAGCCGGGCCCAGCAGTCCTTGCAGTCCGGCCGGGCGTAGACGTTGCAGAGCTTGAACTCGTCCCGCAAAGCGGTGTTGGTCACCCCGTCCCAGACGTTGCCCAGCTTGTAGTCCGGGTCGCCCACGAACTGGTGGCAGGGGTACAGGTCGCCCCAGGGGGTCACGGCC